>ENA-UESD01000117-UESD01000117.1-human-gut-metagenome-genome-assembly--contig:-NODE-117-length-69996-cov-21.354067_pt1 | contig 69996 bp, 53 predicted proteins | sample MGYA00242985_ERZ507986 | MGnify/ENA primary metagenome ERZ507986 (study PRJEB26167, sample SAMN06115408) | human gut metagenome | host: Homo sapiens | place: China:Guangxi | collected 2016-04-06... | reverse complement strand
CTGCAATACGTAAACTTCATTAACGACAAGCCCATTGGCAGAATTAAGTATGCACTAAATTAATTCCGCCAACAGGTTAATGTTGGGATATCCTATGATGAAAAAAATATTATTGGCAGTATATCTTCTGGCGGGTGCGCTTTCCGTATCGGCACAGAGTTATCAGGATTTGGTGAAACAAGGGCTCGATGCCATTTCGCGCGACAGTCTGCTGCAGGCTGAGGAGTACTTTCGGGCAGCCTTAAAGAAAGAACCGGCTTTAAAGTCAAATGCGTTGTTGTTTAATTATATCGGTCAGATACAGGAGAAGACCGGACGCGATGCCGAGGCATTGGAATCTTATAACCTGGGGATCAATCTCTCGCCGCATACGATGGGTATTCTTTTAAATCGTGCGGCATTATATATGCGTACCGGCCGTAAGGAGAAGGCTTTGACAGATTACAGTGACATACTGGATCTGAATCCGGATCATCGGCACGCCCTGATGATGCGGGCTTATATCTATTCCTCCCAGAATCTTTTCAAGAATGCGCGCTTGGACTATGAACATCTTCTTCAGCTGGAACCGGACAATGAGGATGCAGTATTGGGATTGATTCTGCTTAACGAAAAGGATAACCGTCCGAAGGAGGCGATGGATCAGATCAATCAGCTGATTCAGAAAAACTCCCGTCGTGCCGATTATTACGTGGTGCGTGCGGAAATGGAGATGAACCGCAAGGCTTATGAATCGGCTGAGATCGATTATAAGAAAGCCATAGAACTGGAGCCCGGGAATGTTATCTATTATCTGAATCGTGCCTCATATTATATAAAGACCGGTCAAAAGGATAAGGCACGCCAGGACCTGAAAAAAGCCAGCTCTTTGAATGCCGATCCCGGCGAGCTGGCTGCCTTATACGAAGAACTTGAAAATTAGTTTTTGTTTTCAGGCAATGCCTTGGACGGGCCTGCTGTCTTGGAAATGATTTTCTTTAAAGTGTAGACGTACTTTGAGGCATCTTGAGGAGGATTCTTACGCTCTGTACGTTGCAGGAGTAGCTGATATTCATATCCGGGTTCATATTGGAATCCCTGAATTTCAGAATAGAAGTATTGCCATTTTTCTTCCGGTTTATATTTAATCAGGAAGCAGGATTGTGGTCCGACACCGTAGCCGGTTCTTTTCTCCGATGCGACAAACATACGGATTTCTAAGCCTTTGTCTGTAGTTTCGGATATATTTTGTTCGGCGTTTGTTTTTGTTGTACTACAAGAGACCGAAGAACACAGAGTAGCTCCTAGCAGTAAGAGTAATGAGATGTATTTCATACGATAAATAGGATTTAAAACAGAAATGTCAGCAGACTGATGAAAGATTTCCATATCTTCAAAGTCTGCTGACATTTTTTATTGATGAACAATTCTTTATTATGTGAAATGCTCCAGTTCTTTATTTATTGCGGATAATTGTCTGAGCACGGTCTGGACCAACAGACAGAATGGTAATAGGAGTTTCCAACTCGTCTTCCAGGAACTGAATGTAGTTCTTGAATGCTTCCGGGAAGTCCTTCTCGTCAGTTATGCCGGTCAGATCACACTGCCATCCTGGGATGTCCTTGTATACAGCCTCGCAGCCTTCTGTTTCAAACGGTACATTCTCCAGAATAACACCGTCCTTCTTGTAAGCTACGCATGCCTTGATGGTTTCGAAGCTGTCCAGAACGTCGCTCTTCATCATAACCAACTGAGTTACGCCATTGATCATGATGGCATACTTCAGGGCAACCAAATCCACCCATCCGCAACGACGGTTTCTTCCAGTCACAGCACCATATTCGTGACCGATCTCACGAATCTTGTCACCGGTTTCGTCGAACAGTTCAACAGGGAACGGTCCGGAACCTACACGGGTGCTGTAAGCTTTGAAAATACCGAATACTTCACCTACCTGCTTTGGTCCGATACCCAGTCCGGTGCAGACACCGCCGCTGGTGGTGCTTGAAGAACTGACAAAAGGATAAGTTCCGTGATCAATGTCCAGCATTGTTCCCTGAGCTCCTTCTGCCAACACGCTTTTTCCCTCTTTCAAATACTGGTTGATTTCCACCTCTGTATCCGTAAGCGGGAAGGTGCTCATATAGCGGATGCCTTCCATCCAAGCTTTTTCCTCTTCGGTGATATCATAGTCTGTGAAGTTCAGATCCTTGAGGATTTGCTCATGTCTGGCCTTCAGAGCCTGATATTTTGCGTCAAAGTTTTCCAGGATGTCACCTACGCGCAAACCGATACGGCTGGCCTTGTCGCTATAGGTCGGTCCGATACCTTTTCCGGTAGTTCCCACTTTGTTCTTGCCTTTTGCAGCCTCGTAAGCACGATCCAATACTCTGTGTGTAGGCAGGATCAGATGAGCACGTTTGCTGATGTGGAGTCTTTTCTTCAGGTCATATCCGGCATCCTCAAGTTCTTTGGCTTCGGCCATGAACAAGTCGGGTGCAATGACACATCCGTTACCGATAATATTGATCTTATCTTCAGCGAAAATACCTGAAGGAATAGAGCGGAGAACGAATTTCTTACCTTCGAAAATGATGGTGTGGCCTGCGTTTGGTCCACCTGCGAATCTGGCAACAACATCATATTTCGGAGTAAATACGTCTACTACTTTACCTTTTCCCTCATCTCCGAATACGATCCCAAGAAGGGCATCTACTTTTCCTTTTACCATGATTGGATATTTATATTTGTTGTTTGTTTGATTTCCTTATTGCATGCGCATTTTACATTTGGCGCAAATTCCGTATAAAGTAACTCTGTAGTTGTGAACCTGAAAGTCTGCACAGCCGATATGTTCCAGCAAGGATCTGATGTGCTTAAGCTCTGCCAGTTGGGTTTCCCGGCAACTGTTGCATACAAGTTCTATGAGATTCCGGTTTCCGAATACTTTGCAGTATACGGTGCTGTTTTTGTCTTTCAGTTCATTGATTACATGGGCTTCAAGCAAGATATTAATACAATTATATACAGTAGACCGGCATATATGTATTTTAGGAAAAAGTTCCTGATGCTTACTGAGGATTTCTTCAATGGAAACCTTGTCTTTCATATTATAAATGGTTCTCAACACGGTTTCCCGCTCCTGAGTTTTTCTCAGCCCCTTTGTTTCAATAAAATGAAACAGGGCCTGTAATGCCTGTTCTTCTGCACTTTCTTCTTGCATGATAGTCGTTTAATTGTTTTGCAACAAAGTTAGTGCTTTTTGCCGAAAGCACGCATATCCCTAAAAATATTTTTCAGAAAAAAATAACAGACGGCTTATTGCAGAAGCATATTTTCAATTTCCTGAGTGCGCTGTTTATTAATTTCTTCGTATTTGAGCAATGCATTTACAATGGCTTTCTTGAGGGTACCTTCCGCATGGGCGATGGTGGCACCGGCCTGATCCAGAAATTCATTTTCCGCCCGTTCGTTCAGAGGTTCGCCTTTCATGAAAAGGCGTGCCAGCAGCAGGTAGCCGCAGAGTTGGAACATTTCTTCTTCGCGGGCGATCCACTGGAATGCTTTTTCTGAGGCATAGGGCAGTTTCTGGAACAGATTCATGACCGTGAGCTGCGCTATTTCTGCTGTAGGCATGCCTTCAATCCAGATTTCTGCAATCTCCGGATAAAAAGAGTCTACCGGTTGCAACATGCCGGCCAGAATCTTGCATTCCCGGATATTCTCTTTCCACAAGGCTTGTGCCAGTTCATGATTCGGTTGGAATTCGCTGGCGATGCTTTGCAGTCGGGGAATCTCCACTCCGAAGTTTAACTTATAGTTCAGGCCGTTTTCTCGCATAAAAGCCGACGCCACTCCATTCATGGAGAGGCGCAGCTCTTGTTTTATTTTTCTGATTTCTTCTGCTATATTCATGAATTATAGTGTTGCATAGTCCTTGCTGTAGCGGAGCATCTGTTTGTCGTATGCTTCGCCATAGCTGATTCGGATGTCAGTAATATTGTTCTGTTCGTCAACGACTGGAGTATATACCGGATTGATGAATCCCTTGTATGGAGCCAGATTCAGCTGATTGTACCGGGCCAGTATTTCCTGGTGCAGAGACGGATCTACTTTCACGCCATAGTGCTCTACCAGCTGACGGGCTGCTTCCAGATCACCTTCGCTCTTGATGCGCTGGATTTCGGCAAGTTGTTTTCCGAATATCTCCCGCAGTTTCTGGTAGTCGTTGATTTGCACATAAGTCTTTCGGTTGAGGCAGATCATTTCGATAACCTGCTCTTCCTTTCCCATTTCCAGAGCCCAACGGGCAATGAGAGCCCGGTTTCTCATGTGTGCTTCTTCAATATCCTTACCCGGATTGATGCGTACCAGCTGGGTGAGCAGTCCGTTCATCAGATAACCGTAATATTGTGCTTTGTAGGCCTCGGAATCCGGTGTAAGTCCCAGTTCTGTCAGTTTTGGGTCGGCCAGATAATACAGTCCGAACAGGTCGGCACGTGCCTCTTCAATGGTTGCTCCATAGGCTTTCAGACTATCCGGATCTACTCCCGGAAGCATCTTTCCGCTGCCATGACCCAAACATTCGTGCAAGTCAGTATGCAGATCATCGCATACATCCTCGTATTTCTCCATCAGTTCCAGAACTTCACGGTTGATGACAAACTCTTCCTTGAAGCCGTTGCCGTGGGCTGCCTGATTATAGGCATGTGTCAGGTTGCCGATGGTGACGCTCTTGCTTCCATGCTCGGCACGTATCCAGTTAGAATTGGGCAGATTGATACCGATGGCACTCGCCGGATACAGGTCACCCCCCAATATCGCAGCTTCAATGACTTTAGCAGAAACACCTTGGCAATTGTCTTTCTTGAAGCGGGCATCCACTGGAGAATGGTCCTCAAACCATTGAGCGTTTTCACTCAGTTTGCGGGTTCTTTCGGTAGCTTCTGCATCTTTCAGGTTTACATATCCCTCCCAGCTGGCTTTCATGCCCAGCGGATCACCATACGTCTCGATAAATCCGTTGGTAAAGTCAATAAAGCCGTCTTGTTCCTGAATCCAAAGGATGCTGTATTCATCGAATGTTCTCAGGTTACCGGTTTTGTAGAATTCTACCAGTTTCAGGATAACCTCTTTCTGTTTTGGGTTTTCGCTGACTTCGGCAGCCTTTTCCAACCAATATACGATTTTTTCTATGGCCTTGCCATACATTCCGTCAATTTTCCACACCTCCTCGGCAATCTTACCGTTTTTCCGAACCAATTGGCTATTGAGTCCGTACATGACCGGTCGGGGATCCTGTTCCCGGTTTTTCATTTCCTGATAAAAGTCCTCGGCCTCTTTTTGAGTGATTCCTTCGGCATAATAATTACATGCAGAGGTCAGCAGCAGGTCTTCGCCGTCGGCCTGGTTTACCCGTTTGGCCATAATGGCCGGATTGAAAATGACCGGAGCTATTTCGTTGTATAATGTTTCTGCTGTTTCGCCTGCTTTCAGGGGAAGTTTTTCCGGATTGATGTTCAGCAGTGCTTCTTTAAAGAAACTCTCGCTGAACAGAGCCGGGAATTTGTCACAGGCATAGTGATGATGGATACCGTTAGAGAACCACACCCGTTTCAGATATACGGTCAGTTCCTGAAAATCCTTGCTGTTTCTGTCCCCGGAGTAATCTGTATAGATTGCCTCCAGAGTCTTTCGGATTTTTAAATTGAACTTGCCGTTCTGATCCCACAGAATATCACGTCCGTAGAGTGCTGCCTGCGACAGATAATAAACCAGTTTCTTCTGGCGCAGATCCAGATTCTCAAATCCATTAACACGATATCTCAGCAATTGCAGATCGGCAAACCGTTCGTCGCAGTATGAAAAATCAGTTGTATTCATTAAATCGGAAATATATTAGTAACTGTAAAAGGGATAAAACCCTTTCGGATTTATCCCTTTTTCTTTTAAAATTTATGCTTTGTTATTTTCTTTTGCCAAGTGATTTATGCGATAGCTTCTCGGCGTAATTCCGTTCAGTTTGTAGAAGGCGGCATAAAACGACTGTCGGTTGGCAAATCCCACCATAGCGGAAATCTCTTCCATGGTTTTGTCCATGTACCGCTTGTCTACAAGCAGATATTGTGCATCCTTGATGCGGTACTCATTCACAAGGCTGGAATAATTCTGTCCGAAGCGGATATTGACCACCGCACTGATGTAGCGGGTATTGGTGCTCAACTCTTCGGCCATCTTTTTGGCTGAATAATCCGGATCCTTGTACTTCTTCTGTACGACGAAAATATGCAATATTTTCTCGTAAAGTTCGTCTACTAATTCAGCTCTTACCAGTGAGCGGTAAGCAGCATTTTTTTCTTTTTTCTCCGTTAAATTATACTTTCCCATACTTCCTATATATTACTCAAAAATAAAATCACCTCCAGTGTCTAGAACTCCTTGTGCGATTTTATTAACTTTACATGATAAGGCAAAATTCGCTTTTTTTTCTTGTTCGTACAAATTTTTCTCTCTTTTTAATGACAAAAAAAGTTAACTTTGCGTTTGCTAATATAAATAGAACCGTTTTTGCATGTATCAAACACTGAAAAAATATTTTGGATACGATTCTTTTCGTCCTCAGCAGGAGGCCATCATCAGGAGTGTTCTGGCCAAGAATGACACGCTGGTGCTGATGCCTACAGGAGGTGGAAAAAGCTTATGTTATCAGATTCCAGCCCTGATGATGCCCGGTACGGCCATTGTCGTATCTCCGCTAATCTCTCTGATGAAGGATCAGGTAGAGGCTTTGCAGGAGAGTGGCATTTATGCGGCAGCACTCAATAGCAACAACACAGACCAGGAGGCCGTGAGCATCCGAAGGGATTGTATATCCGGTAAAGTTAAAATACTTTACATATCTCCCGAGCGCTTATTGTCCGAAATTCCTTTTTTGCTAAAATCCATGCAACTGTCTCTTTTTGCCATCGACGAAGCACATTGCATTTCTCAGTGGGGGCATGACTTTCGTCCGGAATATACGCAGTTGAATGTCTTGCATCAGTATTTTCCGGAGATACCGGTCATTGCACTGACGGCTACAGCCGACAAAGTCACCCGGGAAGACATTGTGCAGCAGTTGGGACTGGTGCGTCCTCAGATCTTTATTTCCTCGTTCGACCGTCCGAATCTGAATCTGGTTGTCCGTAAGGGATTAAAGAAGAAAGAAAAGACTCTGGCAATTCTGGATTTTCTGTCCCGGCACGAGAATGACAGTGGTATCATCTATTGCATGAGTCGCAAAACGACCGAGGATGTGGCAGCCATGCTTCAGGAGCACGGTATCAGTGCTGCAGTTTATCATGCCGGTCTGTCGCCTGAGGAGCGTAACTTTACGCAGGAGGAATTTCTGAAAGACCGCATTCAGGTGGTTTGTGCCACGGTTGCCTTTGGTATGGGAATCAATAAGTCGAATGTGCGTTATGTCATTCATTATAATCTGCCGAAAAGCATTGAATGCTTTTATCAGGAAATCGGTCGTGCCGGGCGCGACGGGATGCCTGCCGACACGTTACTGTTCTATTCTTACGGAGACATTGCACAGCTGACCCGTTTTGCCGAAGAAAGCGGTCAGCAGGGCATGAATAAGGAGCGTTTGCAGCGCATGCAGGAATATGCTGAGGCCTCGGTTTGCCGCCGTCGTATTCTGCTGAATTATTTTGGAGAACAGAGTGCACACGACTGTGGTAATTGTGATGTGTGCCGTAATCCGCCTTTGCGTTTCGACGGTACAGTTCTGGTGCAGAAAGCCCTGAGTGCCATTATGCGCACCGGGCAGCATGCAGGTTTTCATTTGGTGGTAGATATCCTTCGCGGCAATCAGACGCAGGAGATCGTGCAGCGTGGGTATGATCAGCTGAAAACCTATGGTGCCGGGCATGATGTACCGGCCCGTCACTGGCACGATTATCTGCTTCAGATGTTGCAGTTGGGACTTCTGGAGATTGATTATAAAGAGAATCTGCATCTGAAAGTCACCCCTGCCGGAGCTCAGGTGCTGTACGGAAAAAGCACTGCTACACTGGCTCAGATCCGCGAAGAGAAGCCACAGGTTGCTCCCCGTAAACGAAAAACGGTTGCCGTGCCCCGCATCGCCGGACAGCCGTTGTTGTCCAGGCAACCCTTGTTCGAAGAAGAGAGCGCTGACGGACTTTTTGAGGCGTTGCGTGCGTTGCGTAAGCGACTGGCTGACGAACAAGGTTTCCCGCCATATATCATAATGTCGGACAATACCTTGCACCTGTTGTGCAGCATCAAGCCGACTACGGTGGATGCCTTCGGTATGGTAAGCGGTATCAGTGATTTCAAGAAACAGAAATACGGAGAGGAGTTTGTGGCTCTGATCCGTAATTTTCTATAAAACCAATCAGGAGTGGTCAGCGATGGTGCTGCCACTCCTGATTGGTTTATTCCAGAGTTTCCAGATACTGTTTCACAGCCTGATAGATGCAGTATGCCAGTTTTCTTCGGCCGCGTCTTGACCGCAAGTACTTCTCCTCCTGAGCATTGGAGATAAAGCCGACTTCAGTCAGAACTGCCGGCATATTGGTATTTCTTAATACCGCAAAATTGGCTTTTTTCACACCTCTGTTTTTTCTTTTTCCCCGTTCGGTATATTCCTCCTGAATCAGTTGTGCCAGCTTCAGGCTCCAGGGATTATGCCTTTTGTTCCATACAAATGTTTCCGTGCCTTCGGCATATCCGCGGGCAGAATTGGCATGGATGGAAATAAACAGGTCTGCCTGACAGAAGTTGGCGAAATTGGCCCTTTCGTTCAGTGAGATGAATTCATCTTTGTCTCGGGTCAGAATAACATCCACGCCGCGGGTTCTTCTTCGGATATATTTGCCGGTTCGTTGGGCAATTTTCAGAGTGATGTCCTTTTCTTGCGCTTTTCGTCCGGCAGCGCCCTGATCCCGTCCGCCATGTCCCGCATCAATCACGATTTTGAATCGTCCTTCAGCCAGAGCGGGTACCGAAGTGCAGAACAGAGCCAGAAGCACTCCCCACATTATAATATAAGCATATTTTCCGTGTCTCATTCTGTGATTTTGTTTTTGATTTCCTCTTCGCAGAGTTTGATGGCATCCAGCTTTTCCTTCTGGTTAATCAGCTGTGCCTGACAGGCTGCAATCATGCCAATGATATTCTTACGTTCCTGCTCCAGCATCTCTTTCCGTTCTATCAGCATTGAGTGAACCTCTTTTTCGCTGCTTTCACCCGGTCGGTTACCGTCTGCCTGATGAGCTGCCAGTTCGGCCTGCAGCAGGTCCACTTTCTTCTGTGCCATGCTCAGCTCAAATTTCAGATGGCGCGTAAGTTGTCGCATCTGTTGCCAGTCCGTATCAGCAGAGAAAAGCTGTTGCAGTTCCGAGAACTGTACGGGAGAATGGGATGCATTGTATTTTCTCATCCAGAGATCCAGATCCGACTTTTCCTGCATGATTTCTTGCTCCAGTTCCTTGTCTCGGGTCTCTATGGCTTCTATGGCTCCCGTCTTCAGGCACAGTTTCTGTTTGGCCTGTTCTTTCTGTTTCTGCAATTCCTCTTCCTGTTTTCGGGCTTCTTCCAGATTGCAGGTTGCGTTGTCATACACCTGTTTGGCTTCCTGATTTCCGATGAGCTTTTGCAGGGTGTTGCCGCATTCCTTTTTCAGATTCTGCACTTGTTCCAGTCTTTTTGCAGAAGCTTCCTGTGCGTTGACCATAATTTTCAGTCTGTCTTCGAGCAGGTCTTTTTTCTGTTGCAGCATCAGTATCCGTTCCTTGTTTGCTTCGGTATCTGTAATCAGACCGCGATATTTTTTCAGGATATTCTGAATCTGTATCTTCAATCCTTCCTGATTGTTCTGCCAGGCCTTGAACCATCCGGAAATGGTTATGATTTTTTCCAGATCATCAAAAAGTTCGCTGAACCGGTCATTCAGCATACTGATTTCCTCTTGCAGGTGGTTGATGCGGTATGCCCATACCTGACAGCCGGTGTTCTGCTCGTTGAAGCGCATCATGATGTCGTTCTTCTCGTTCTCCTTTTTGGCAATCTTGCCATTGATGCTGTTGATGTTGCTTTGGTGGAAGTTGAAAATCTCCAGTTCCTTAGCAGCTTCTTCGGCATCCTGACCGGTACGTTCGATGAGCTGTTGCAGCATGCTTCGGCGGGCTTCCTGGTTGGTCGAGGCGGAACAGTCGCGGAAAGAGCGGTCCAGATCCTCGAATTTCTTCCATTCCTGGATATTCTGCTGGTGCATGTTGCGTATCATTTCCAGATGAGTCTGTTCCACTTCCAGGATACCGGTTTCCCGGGCATATTTCATGCGCAACTCCTGCAACTGCCGGTTTTTCTTGTTATATTCCGCTTCCAGCATCTCCAGATCGGTCTTCATTTCCGAAATGAGTTTGCTCTGCTCCAGCATCGTATCGGAGTGGTAAGGATGATGTGTCGCGCCGCATACGCTGCAGCTGCTTCCTTCCTTCAGGTCGCAGCGCAGCTGAATCACGTTCTGGCTCTTGCTCACCGTGAAGGAATATTTCTTTTCCTCGGTTTTTTCTTTCAGGATATTTACCTCGGTGTTCAGTTGCTCCAGAGCGTTGTGGGTGCTTTCGGCCTGAGTCTGCAAGCGATATATTTCCTGCATCTTTTCGTCAATCCAGTTATATCCTTGGGAGATGTGATTCCACAGGACCTGAGCACTGAGCAGCATTTGCATTCTTCGCTTCAGTTCCATTGTTCTCGACTGGAGTTTCTCTCCGTCCATGCCGTAATTGCTCTTCAGGTGCATGGCCAGCTCGTTCTGCAGACTGCTGATTTGCGATTCCAGTTCTTTGATATTGGTAAAGAGTTTGTTCAGCTGTGCGTTTTGTTCGCTCTGTTTTCTCAGAGAGTTGTCCAGCTCCTGCTGAGTCCGCTCTTTCCGGAGCAACAGGGTATAGAGCAGATCCAGTTTTACCAGAACACCTTCTCCCTTATCAATCATTTTCTGATGCACATCCGTTTCCTGACGGATCAGGTTCAGGCTTTCCTGTTTCCGGTATTCCTCTTCCAGTTCCAGTTTGATTTCACCAATTTCCTTGGTGAGCGAGGTGATGTTCATTGCCCATTGTGCAGACACTTCGCTTTCCTTACCTTCGTTCAGTTCCAGAATTTGCAGTTTGCCGTTGGTCAGATAAACCTCGGTCAACAGGTCGTCGGTGCGTTTCAGTACCGCCTCATATTCCTTGCGGCTCAGCGTCTGCTGTTCATATTCCTCCTTAATCTGATGATAATGCTTTTCACACTGTTCCTTATCCTGATACAGCTGTTGTATCAGAGACTTAAGAGCCTCGCGCATCTGTTTGATGAGCTGTATTTTCTGGAAACTTCCCTGTCGGGATTCAAAAGTTTCGAAACGCTCCAGCTCCTGTATGCTTTTTTGCATCGAGGCATATTGTTTGTTCAGCTGATACAGTTCGCCCTTTTCTTTCTCCAGAGCGTGTGAGAGGGCGATGAATTTTCTGTACCATTCCTGTTGCTGATGAATCTTGTCGATAGAAGTTTCTATATTCCGAAGTTTGGTTTCGTTCAGGCGCAGGGTTTCGTTCAGTTTTCCGGTTTCCGTAGCACTGAGCAGGCTGCTGTCAGCCTGACGGCGTTTGAGTTCTGTGCGGATCAGAGATTTGAACAGAGCCGTTACACTGTCCGGCATCGGAGCGCCGAACTTGTGCTCAAACCACAGGGCGGCAGCTTCTTCGGCTGTCAGGTTCTGTGGCAGGCTTTCCGGTGACAGAGGTTCGTTGTTACCCGTAAACTCAGTCTTTTCCGGCGTCTTTTCTTGATGTGATTTTCGAAAAAATTTCATACTAATGAGCGATTGCTTGTTTGGTTGCAAAGTTAGAAATAAAAAGCGTTGGTCGGTGCAATGCTTATGCCTTTTTAGCAGGAATCTGTGGTCGGAATAGAAAAAATAATGTACCTTTGTGGGCAGAAATAATTTATAAACAGAACAAGATGGCAACGAAACCAAGTATACCAAAGGGAACCCGGGACTTTTCACCCGTGGAAATGGCTAAACGCAACTATATCTTTGATACAATCCGCAGCGTCTATGCGCTCTATGGATTCCAGCAGATCGAGACTCCAGCCATGGAGAATCTGTCTACTCTGATGGGTAAATATGGCGAAGAAGGAGATAAACTGCTGTTTAAGATTCTGAATTCCGGAAACTTCCTTTCTGGAGTAGATACAGCCGACTTGTCTTCGGAGAACACCAACAAGTTGGCCGCACAGCTGTGTGAAAAGGGTTTGCGTTATGACCTGACAGTACCTTTCGCACGCTATGTCGTGCAGCACAGAGAAGAGCTGACCATGCCGTTCAAGCGCTATCAGATTCAGCCGGTATGGCGTGCCGACCGTCCGCAGAAAGGACGCTACCGTGAGTTCTATCAGTGTGATGCCGATGTGGTGGGCAGTGATTCTTTGCTCAACGAGGTCGAGCTGATGCAGATTGTGGATACCGTATTTACCAAGTTCGGCATTCGTGTTTGCATCAAGATCAACAACCGTAAGATTCTTACCGGAATTGCCGAAATGATCGGTGAGTCGGACAAGATTGTGGATATTACTGTGGCCATGGACAAACTCGACAAGATCGGGCTTGAGGCTGTGAATGCTGAATTGTCAAAGGCCGGTATCAGTGATGCCGCTATTGAGAAACTGCAGCCGATTATTCTGTTGCAGGGCAGCAACGAGGAGAAACTTGACACCATGAGAACCGTTTTGGCCGAGAGCGAAACCGGCTTGAAAGGTGTGGAAGAGTGTGCATTTGTGTTGCAGACCTTGCAGAGCCTGGGCCTGAAGAATGAGGTAGAGCTTGATTTGACTCTGGCTCGTGGCTTGAACTACTATACCGGCTGTATCTTTGAGGTGAAAGCTCTTGATGTGCAGATCGGAAGTATCACCGGAGGTGGCCGTTATGACAATCTGACCGGTATTTTCGGTATGCCGGGATTGAGCGGCGTGGGAATCTCTTTCGGAGCAGACCGCATTTTCGATGTGCTCAATCAGTTGGATCTGTATCCTAAGGAAGCTACAACCGGCACAGAGCTGCTGTTTGTCAACTTCGGTCAGGCAGAGACTGCTTACTGTCTGCCAATCCTGGCTGCCGCCCGTCAGGCTGGTATCCGTTGTGAGATTTATCCCGACAGTGCCAAGATGAAAAAGCAGATGAGTTATGCCAATGCCAAGAACATTCCATTTGTAGCCATTGCCGGTGAAAATGAAATGAACGAACAAAAGGTAACGTTGAAAAATATGGTTACCGGTGAGCAGATGCTGGTTTCTCAGGAAGAGCTGATTGCCGCCGTGAAGAAATAAAAAAAGTATTTCTTGATAAAGGATCAAGTGCAGGTTTTCGGGATGTCATATTCAGGCCCGGAAACCTGCACTTTTTTTGTTAAAGTTTGTTTTAATGGAAAATAATATACATTTATCCAATTTCTTTCCAGATTTGATCATTTTCTTTGCTTACGAAAATGATTGATAACCAAGAAAAACAAATCCTAATTATGAAAAAGAATCTATGGCTCGCCGCGGCCTTGTGCTGCGGCATATTCGGATTTTCATCCTGTAGTGATGATAACAGTGGTAACGGTGGAACCGTAACGGTGCCGAAACACATCGAAGAACAGTTCTACATGAAATATCCTAATGCAAAATCTGTGCAGTGGACTTCTAAAGACGGATATTCCGTAGCTTCCTTCTATACTTCGAATGACAGCGTTCAGAACAAATGTTCCGCATGGTTCTCACTGGCGGATGGTTTCTGGGATATGACGGAATATGAGATTCCTTATTCTTATCTGCCTGACTCCGTACGTACGGCCTTTGAAAGTTCGGAGTATGCTGCTACGCCGTGGGTGACCGACCGCGAAGTAGAGGTTTTGGAGCGCTCCGGCATTGAAACCCTGTATGTGATTTCTGTAGAAAACCGGACTTCTTCTGTAGAAATGGAACTTTTCTATTCGAGCGACGGTATTCTCCTGAAAGAGGTACTTGATGATGTGGACGGAGATGATCATTTTGAAGACTTTTTGCCACAGACACCGACAACCAGCATCGGACAGTGGCTGGATACCAACTTCCCGGGAGCACGCATCATTGATGTGGAAACCGAAAACGGAGGAACGGAAGTTGAGTTGGTTTATAAGGGATCTGTGTATGAGGTGCTTTTCAGCAGAGAGCATAACTGGATCTACACCAAGCAGGAAATACCTGAGCGTCAGTATGCCGCCTTGCCACCCAGTGTGTTGAGTGCTCTAAGAAATCTGGAAGGATTTACCAGCCTGAATGCTTTGGATGATGTGGTCTATTACAAGACTGCTGCAAGCGGAAACTTCTATTGCATTGAAATGGAAACCCGTTTTGATGACGATTGGAAAGTTTATATCAGTGAAGAGGGATTGGTCATCGATAAGCCGGCGCTCGGCGGTGGTGACGGACAGAATGTTCCGGTAGAGACTGAGATCGGACAATGGATCGCAGAAAAATATGCAGGTGCAGTAATCGTAGGACGAGAATATGACGACGGCCTTCTGGAAGTTGATTTCCTGCATGAGAACCTGAAAAAGACAGCCTACTTTAATGGAGCCGGTCAGTGGGTTTGCAGCAAATGGGATACGTATTATTCTGCGTTGCCTAGTGCTGTGTTGAAGACCTTGCAGGACCGTTATGCTTCTTATTCTGTAGAACGTGATGATATAGAGGTTGTAGAGAACGCCTCAGGACTTTGCTATGAGATTGAAATGGAAATGCGTGGCGGAGATCGTGAAGTAAAGGCGATTATCAAAGCCGACGGAACTGTCATCAGTGAAAAATTTGATGATTGATTTCAGACAGGAAGTTATCGGATAACCATCCGGTAACTTCTTTTTTTATTTCTGTCAGATTGACAGCATGGTCGCGGAACCGTTTTTTGTTTTTCCTTATTTTAAACTTATTCAATAAGTTTTCAGTTCCCTTCTCATTGGAGGTATTTGATAAATTGCCTACTTTTGTTTTGAAGATACTGGTCGGATACTCCCGATAGAAAAACAACAGAACTATGAAACGGACTCTCTTGATACTTTTCCAAACCTTGCTGTTCAGTGTGTATGCTGGTAGTGTATGGGCACAGAATGCGGATGAGCGTTTTCTGCGCGGCAAAGTGTATGATGCCGACCGTTTGGATCCTTTGCCCGGTGCCACCGTGCAAGTGTATGATTCTTTGGGGACATTTCTGGGAGGCGGAGTGACGAATGAAGAAGGAGTTTTCCGGGTAGGAAAACTTTTACCTCAGAGATATAATCTGAAAATATCTTTTATGGGATATAAACAACAGTCTCTTCGGGTTGATCTTAGCGGCAAGCGTAAGGAACTGCGCCTGAAAGATATCCTGTTGCATGAGGCAGTGTATGAAATGGATGAGGCTCAGATCACGGCACAGGGACGTGAGCTGGTGCTCCGTGACGATACGCTGGTTTATTATGCCGATTATTACAGACTGCCGCCCGGAGCCCGTATGGCCGAACTGCTGCGTCGTATGCCCGGTGTTTATGGTTCCGATGATCAGGATGTGCGGGTGAATGGAAAGAAAGTGGCCCGAATCCTGATTAACGGTAAGGAATTCTTTGGGGATGATCTTTCCATGGCATTGAAATATCTGCCGGCCGAACTGATCAAGGAACTCAAGGTGTATGACAAAAAGAGCGATGAGTCGGAATGGATGGGAGTGGACGACGGCAGTCGTGAAACCGTGATAGACCTGACCGTAGCTGATGACTTTCAGAACAGTTGGGTGGGTGAAGTGGAGGCCGCGTATGGCAGCAGCAATCGTTACATCGGCAAGGCTTCGGTGAATAATTTTCAGGATAAACGCTATACGACTTTGATGGCACAGGCTGGAAACGACAGCCAGATGGGAGATGAAAACAACCAGAATGTGGGCTGGAGTTTCAACCGTTCGGGGAAGAAACTGGATTTGGGAGGAAACCTTTCTTATAACCGGAATGAAATGAAGCAGGATATGGCTTCGAGTATGGAGTCTTTCGAAAATACAACGGCTGCCTTTACGGAAACGATGAGCCGGATGTATAACCGGAATCAGAATCTGCATGCCGGTCTGAATGTGGAATGGCGTCCCGACAGTATGACCGTAATCCGGGTGGCTCCTATGGTGAGCTGGACCAATGGGTGGAACACACAGGAGTCTTTCTCCGCCTCGTTCTCTTCCGATCCGTATCGGGTGCCCGGAGTGGAGCATCCGCTCGAGCAGATGGACCTGCTGACAGATACGGTGGCCGTGAATGCCAACCGGGGACTTAATGGAGGAGAGAACAATTTCTGGTCGGCACAAATGAGTCTGAACGTGACACGTCGTTTTGCCAAGAAAGGGCGTAGCCTGATGCTCGGTATCAATGGCGGTTATACCCGTTCGGACAACAACCGTGATGAATTCCGTCAGATTGACTATTATCGGTTGAGTGCCATTGCGGGAGGAGATTCCGTCTATCATCAGGTGCAATATGACAAGACTCCGAATACGAATACCAACTGGGGCAGCCGCCTCACCTATTCCGAACCGTTAGGGCGTGATCTGACCCTGTTGCTGACTTATCAGGTATCTTTGCGTCGGCAGGAAGACCGCAGGGAAGTGGCATCGATTCAGGATCCCCGGGTACTTGCTCTGGGCGTGAATCACACTAATTATTCGGATTTCTATCAGGATGCCTTGCCCGACACGCTGCAAAGCCGGAACACTTGCAATGATTATCTGGAGCAGCGCGGAGAAATCGGCCTGAATCTGAACAAAACCAAATATCAGCTGAATGCAGGACTTTTGCTGAACAGCCAGCTGAACCGTTTCACCTATCAGACTTCCGGACGAAACTTCGAGGCGGAAAACAGTACGATAAACTGGGCGCCCCAATTGAATTTCTATTATCATCTGACCAGCCGCGAGCAGATAAACTGTTCTTATTATGCCATGGCGCGCCCGGTAGATGCCCAGAAACTGATACCCGATACTTTGGATTTTTCCAATCCGCTTAATCTGGAACTGGGAAATCCGGACTTGAAACCTTCGTTTACCCACATGATCAGCATGGGGTATAACCGTTTTACCGAAGAAACCATGCGCAGCTATAATGTGCACGTGAGTTATATGGTGACTCAGAACAGTCTCAGTTCCCAAAGTACGTATGACACACAGACCGGTCGACGGACCATGATTCCGGTGAACGTGGACGGTAATATGAACGGAACGGCGGACTTTATGATGAATGCTCCGTTGAAAAACAAAAAGTTCACATTCCTCTTGCAGACGAATGTGAACTATATGCGCTATGTGGGTTTTGTAGTAGGCGAAGGAGCGGAGCAGACCGTCCGGAATGTGACCAATCAGGTGACTTTCCGCCCTACGTTGCGTTTGAGTTACCGGGATGATCTGTGGGACTGCTTCGTGTCCGTAGGCGGTAATTATGACCATTCGCGCAGTACCGCGCTTTCTGCCGGGAATATGGATACTTACGGGCTGGAAACCCGGTGTGGCGGTATGGTACAGATGCCTTGGGGCATGGACTTCTCGACCGATTTTACGTTGAATGCCCGGTGGGGATTCAGCTTTCAGGATATGAATAATAATGAGTGGATCTGGAACATGCAACTGTCTCAGGGATTCCTGAAAGGGCGTAAGGCACGTGTGGCGCTCAAGGTTTATGACCTGCTCAACGGGCGTAACTACGTGAGTCGTTCCTTCTCGTCTTCCATGCGTTCAGATGTGCATTATGAGGCTTTCGGCCGTTATGTGATGCTGCACCTGAGTTATAACTTCAGTCTTTTCCGGAAGAAGAAATAAGACGGCGGAATTAGGGTTCGTGATCCAGCAGATACTCCTTGCGGAACATTTCCAGGAAAAGCAGGAATAGAGACACAAGCAGCGGACCGAAAATAACTCCCATAAAACCGAAAATGGGCAATCCGGCCACCACACCGAAGATGGTGATGAGCGGATGGATATTGGCCATCTTCTTCTGAAGGATGAAGCGGATCAGATTATCTGACTGGGAAATGATGATTCCTCCATAGGCTACCAGAACCAGAGCCATGACCCAATCGCCGATAATGGCCAGATAAGCGGCCAGCGGAATCCAGATAAGGGCGGTTCCTACCAGCGGAACGATAGAGGCTACAGCCGTGAACAAGGCGGCCAAAAGAGGATTGGGCACATTGCAAATCCAGTAGCCAAGCAGGGAAATACATCCCTGGATAACGGCCAGAAGAGGGATTCCGATGGCGTTGGAGCGCACAATGACATGAATCTGCTGTAGTACTTCCTGTTTGTTGTCTTCCTTGAAGGGCAGGAGGGTGGAGATATAGTGTTCCATGTTCTTGCCACCGGAAAGCAGGAAATAAAGCAGCATGATGGCTACGGCCACATTGATGAAAAAGTCGCTCACACCACTCATGATGGACTGGCCGATGGCGGGAATCTGACCGGCCAGAAAAGTCAAGGTACTTTCCGACAGAACGTCGAAACCGGTTTTTTCCTTGATGAAGTCTATCATGGCCAATGCCGGGCGGAGCAGCTCTTTGGGATGAATGTTGATGCTGGTGATTTCCGAAACCAGAAGCCATCCCAACAGGCTGATGGGGATGACGATAAACAGCAGGGTGCCGATGGTAACCAGCCATACGGTACGGTTGTAGGGAATCTTTTCGGCAAGGCGAAAAGTGACTTTGCGCAGAAGCAGATAAAGAGTAAAGGCACCCAGGATGCCGTTCATGAATGGCTGTGCCTGCTGAAACAGGATGACCCCGAGAAAAAGAATCAGGGCAATCAGGGAATACTTCCAGTATAATTCTTTCATAATAGGTTTAATTAGTGTTTTGAATGTGCGTCCAAAAATACATTCTTTTTTGTTTAGAATCGGAAAAAGGTCTGCTTTTTTATTGAGAAAATCGGAAAACAGATTTGAAGATTGTGTTTTTGAAGTATAAAATATGACTATGGAGCAGATAATATCTTTTTTGGAAAAACATGCCGAACCGGAATACGCAGCCTTTTCGGCATCCTTGCTGAACGATACGATTACCGTGAGGGGCGTACGGCTGCCGTTTTTGCGGAAGTTTGCCCGTCAGTTGGTAAAGGAAGGAGTCTGGCTTCGTCTTTGGGAAGAAGATACGGACCGCAGTTTTGAAATGATTCTTCTCAAAGGACTGACGTTGGCAGGAGCAAAACTGCCGGAAGAAGAACGTTGGGAATACATCGCGCGCTATGTGCCTTTGATCACCAACTGGGCCTTGTGTGATTCTGTCTGCACTTCTTTGCGCTTTGTACGGCGGGAGCCCGAGAGTGCCTGGCAGCGGTTGCAGCCCTATTGGCTCTCAGACCATGAGTTTGCACAGCGTTTTGCCGTGGTGATGTTGTTGGATCATTTTCTTACTTCCGACTATATCGAACGAGTGCTGGAAGTGCTTACTTCGCTTCAGCCGGCCGGTTACTATGCTGCGGTGGCTGTGGCCTGGGCCTTGTCAGTAGCCTTTGTGGATTTTCCCGAGCGGGTATATGCCTTGCTTCAGAGCGGATGTCTGTCTGACGAGGTGCAGCGGCTGGCCTTACGGAAGATTATCGAATCACGGCGTGTGTCGGATTCCTGGAAAGAGTGCATCCGGGCACTGAGAAACTGAACAGTTTATGTCGGTTTATGATGCTGCCGGCGCTTTTGGATCAGGGTAACGATGTCGTGAAAGAGGAAAAGTACCCAGAACATGCAGAAAAAGCAGACTCCTTGTATGGCGTTATCCATGCCCAAAGGAGCGAAGGGAACCGTACAGACAGAGAACAGCAGACAGTAGGACAGGAGTTTGTGTTCCTTGAAAATAGGCCACAGGCGCTTTCTGCGTCTGCGCGAGACCAGATAATATAGGCTGAGCAGAGTGGCAAAAATAAAGACTTTGGTTTCCCACAATTGGGTAAAGGCGGTCGCAGTCTGGGTGGTCAGCAACTGAAAATCACCGAAAGAGGCCCAGGTCAGATAATCGGAGCGCAGCAACGAAAGAGTCGTGCCGATGGCAAAACCGATGACCATGGGCCAGCAGGCCAGCCCAAAGAACTTTTTCCGTTGCAGATAGGATAGCAGTAAAAAACTGAGACACAGTGGTATGGTGATACCGTCGTGAGTGTAGCTGCAGAAAATACCCATCAACAACATGATAAAGTAACCGTATTTAAAGTTTTTGGTCTCTATGCGCTTGTATTGCGAGATGAAGAAAGGAACAATGCACACCGAAGTCAGCTCAATAACGGCCTGTTCGTCTCGGTAAAAGAACATGTGTGACTTGGGGCAGAACAGAAGAGTAAATACAGCGGTTCCTAAGATACCGGTCAGTGTTTTTGAGGTGCCCGAAATGCGTCCCACCAGAAAGATGAGCAGAGTGAGCAGCAAGGCGCTGATGCCGTTGATGATTTCCGGTTGCCAGATGTAGCCTCCTGTTTTGGGAATGAAAGTCAGTAGTAAAAATAGGGTAGTGAAAATCAGTATATATGTTAGGACGGTTTTCATGAATGAGGTTGGTTCAACTGGAGATAGAATGATTAATGCATGTTTATTTGATTGCAAAAATACAGATTTATTTCTATTTTTGTTTGATTTATTCCGCTTTAAAAGAAAAAAGATATGCAAAATGTTAAAAGAGTAGGATGGCTGCTAGCCATTCTTTTGTGGTGTTCCTTCTTGGGTAAGGCCGGTGGGAGCAACGGAAATCTGCTTCGTCCGGTTTCTTTTGAAAACCTGTATATAGATGATTTTTATTGGTATTTCCAGTTTCGCTCGCAGCGGGTCAACACGTTGCCGGTAGTCTGGAACCGTCTGGCTGCAAACGGTCTGTTGGATGGAAAATATGCGAATAAGGATCTGGAGGACGCCGATTTGTATCATCTGCTGGAAACGATGTCTTATATCTATGTGGTGGAACCGGACTCGCTGCAGCGTGGACGACTGGACAGTCTGGCTGCCCTGGTGCCGAAAGACTTTTCCGACCGGACCGAAGCGACCTGGCTGAAGCGTGCCCGCAAAGAATCCCATCCTTTATATTATCAGATGGCTGCCTTTTATCGGGCGGCATTGGCTTATACACGCGCCGGTGGACAGAAACCGCTTTTGCATTGGGCCTTGCAGCATGCAGAACGCTTGAGCAGTGCTTTGCTCCAGAAGCCCGACAAGATAAAGGAACGCGATTTGCATCCGAATATGGTGCTGGCTTTGGGAGATTTCTATCTTCTGACGCAGAACGACACTTTCTTGAAGGCCGCAGTCTTGATGCAGAAACAGATGGACGGTAAAGACTGGGGACAGGAACAGGGATTGTATTATGCCGCTCAGGCGTGGATGGCCGGATTGACCGGAGATCGAAAGATGCTGGAAGAGAATCATGCCTGCTGGAAAGAGGCGGTGAACCGGACGATGCGCATTACGGGAGGTTTTTCCGTGCGTCCGGACGCCGTACCGGAAACTCGTTTTGCCTTGCCCGAAACAATGGCCAATATGGAATGGTGTATCCGGTTGTATGGTGTCACTCAGGATGCCCGCTGCATGGAACTTTTTGAGCGTGCCATGTATAATGAACTCCGTGCCGGTATTTCTTTCCACGGCGGATATATGGCCCGTAACCTGGAAATGGATGAGCAGAAGGAACTGGTGCGCGATTCCATCAGTCAGGTTCCCTTGCCTCAGGCGATTTCCCTTATCCGGAATCTGGCGGTGCTTCCGGATTATTACTACGCGACTCAGAATGATACCGCGGTTTATATCAACCAGTATTTCCGTGGAGAGGTGACCATTAAAACCAAAAAACTGAATATGAAGCTCAGCACCATGAGTTCCATGCCGTGGGCCGGAGGCTTTTATATGGATATCATTGCCGACACTCCTCAAAATTGTACGTTTTATCTGCGGGTGCCTTCATGGATGACGGATGACTGTCTGGAAGGAATGGGGCGTTATCGTTATCTCCCGCAAAGCAAACAGATGGGATTGTTGGTCAATGGTGTGAACAAACCGGTTCAGGTGGAGAATGGTTTTATCCGGGTTTCCGGAACGTGGAAAAAGGACGACCGCATTATTTTTACGTTCCTTTCTGCGGTGAGGACCGTCGTACCGAAAGACAGTACCGAACAGCCTGTGCCTTCTTTGGCCTATCAGCGGGCTCCTTTTGTTTATTGTCAGGAGGAACTGGATTCCATTTTGCAGAAACAGCGTGACTGCAAGGTGCTTTTAAAGGAAAGTGCGCCGACCCGGTTTGCTCTGGGCCTGAACGGCGGGGTACAGATTATAGAAGGACGTCTGTATGATTTGAAGTCTGATTCCTTGCAGGGGAAAACGTTGTTGCTTACTCCTTATTTTGCAAGAGGACAGCGTGGCAGTGCCAAAACTAAAATTTGGTTCCCTTATTTTACGAAAGATAAACTGAAGTGACATTTTGTCAGTCTTGCCCTGTTTGGCATACTTTTCGTAATAGATTAAGTGAATTTATAATTCAATCCATTTAGAAAAATAACGTAAAAACAATATTATTATGAGCATTAAACCATTAGCAGACCGTGTTCTGATTGAACCAGCTCCAGCAGAAACAAAGACAATCGGTGGAATCATTATTCCGGATACAGCAAAAGAAAAACCATTGCAAGGTAAGGTTATCGCTGTAGGAACAGGAACCAAAGACGAAGAAATGGTATTGAAAGTGGGCGATGAAGTGTTGTACGGTAAGTATGCCGGTACAGAAATCGAGCACGAAGGTAACAAATACCTGATTATGCGTCAGAGCGACGTGGTTGCAATTCTTGCTTAATATTAATCGTTGAATCCTATTTAAATAGAAAAGAAAATGGCTAAAGATATTAAATTCAATATAGAAGCCCGCGAACTGATGAAGCAGGGCGTGGATCAGTTGGCAAATGCAGTAAAGGTAACTCTGGGCCCGAAAGGTCGTAACGTGATCATCGAAAAGAAATTCGGTGCTCCTCATATCACAAAAGACGGTGTGAGCGTTGCCAAGGAAATCGAATTGTCTGATGCTTTCCAGAACGCAGGTGCACAGTTGGTAAAGAGCGTTGCCAGCAAGACTGGTGATGATGCCGGTGACGGTACAACTACTGCAACCGTATTGGCACAGAGCATCGTAAGCGTTGGTTTGAAGAACGTGGCTGCCGGTGCTAATCCAATGGACTTGAAGCGTGGTATCGACAAGGCCGTTGCCAAGGTTGTTGAGAACATCAAGGCTCAGGCTGAGCAGGTTGGTGACGACTACAGCAAGATTGAGCAGGTAGCTACTGTCAGCGCAAACAATGATCCGGAAATCGGTAAGTTGCTGGCTGAGGCTATGAAGAAGGTAAGCAAGGATGGTGTGATCACTATCGAAGAGGCTAAGGGTCGTGATACTACTATCGGTGTGGTAGAAGGTATGCAGTTCGACCGCGGTTATCTGTCAGCTTACTTCGTAACAGATACTGAGAAGATGGAATGTGTGATGGAGAATCCATACATTCTGATCTATGACAAGAAGATTTCTAACCTGAAGGATTTCTTGCCAATCTTGGAACCGGCTGTTCAGAGCGGACGTCCTCTGTTGGTAATTGCTGAGGATGTTGAGAGCGAGGCTTTGACTACTTTGGTTGTAAACCGTCTGCGTAGCCAGTTGAAGATTTGTGCTGTGAAGGCTCCGGGCTTCGGCGACCGTCGTAAAGCCATGTTGGAAGATATCGCCGTATTGACCGGTGGTGTTGTAATCAGCGAAGAGAAGGGCTTGAAACTGGAGCAGGCTACTTTGGAGATGTTGGGTTCTTGCGATAAGGTGGTTGTTTCAAAAGACAATACTACCATTGTAAACGGTCACGGTCAGGCTGAACTGATCAAGGATCGTGTCAATGTCATCAAGAACGAAATTGCCAATACAACCAGCGATTACGACAAAGAGAAATTGCAGGAGCGTTTGGCTAAGCTGAGTGGTGGTGTGGCTGTTCTGTATGTAGGTGCACCAAGCGAAGTGGAAATGAAAGAAAAGAAAGACCGCGTAGATGATGCTTTGTGCGCTACTCGTGCTGCCATCGAAGAAGGTATCATCCCGGGTGGAGGTGTTGCTTACATCCGTGCAATCTCTGCTTTGGAAGGTCTGGAAGGTGCAAACGCCGACGAGACAACCGGTATCAATATCGTAAAACGTGCCATCGAAGAGCCATTGCGTCAGATTGTAGAGAACGCAGGTCTGGAAGGTTCTGTTGTTGTTGAGAAAGTACGTCAGGGTGAGAACGACTTCGGTTACAATGCCCGTGAAGATAAGTACGAGAACATGAAGGCTAGCGGTATCATTGATCCGGCAAAGGTTACACGTGTTGCTTTGGAAAATGCGGCTTCAATCGCCGGTATGTTCCTGACAACCGAGTGTGTTATCTGTGAGAAGAAGGAAGATAAGCCGGAATTGCCTATGGGAGCTCCTGGAATGGGAGGCATGGGCGGCATGATGTAAAAATCAGCTCAGCGAGTAATTCAATAAAAAGGAAGCAACTGTTTTGCCAGTCAAAACGGTTGCTTCCTTTTTTTGTGTTTATCAGGTACAAACAAAGGCTGATCGATCTTTTTTCTGAAAATTCTTTGATTTTTTTCTTTTTGATGGGTTACTTTTTCTTTAAGGCCAACATAAATGGTCAAAGAAGCGAGTTTATTGAGAAGTTTTACTGATTTGATAAAAGGAAAAGTCAAATGAAAAGAGAAAGAAATTTGAGGCTGAACAAAGTTGTTTTGGGATTGGGAAAATTTTTGTCAGATACTCTATAATCCTAGTTCCGGTAAGGATTTCAGATAGTGATTTTTATATGCCGACAGATTGTCATATTGTATTTAGATCGTGTTATGAAAACAAGATTTTTATACGAAGGAGACATTCTTGTTTTTGAAGAAAGATAAAGAAAAATTGTATATTTTTGTACCTATGAACGATGCGAATGAAATAAAAGTAAGGCTTTCTTGCCCGACAGCGAAATATTTGTTAAAGGAACTGTTGGCTGATGACTATTTGCTGAGAGATAAAGAGATTATTGATTTGTTGCATTCTGCTTTACAAAGAAACAAGGAATCGATGATTTGCTCCACCCATAGCAAGATAGTTATTGATGAGCATTGTCGTATCTTTATGCCTGAGTATAGCCACAAAGAAATAAAAATGCCTTTTTTACCCAAGACGGTATATCTGTTTTTTCTTTTGTTTGAGAGTGGTTCTGAATTTAAAAATCTATACAATTATAAGGAACAGTTATACCATATTTATCAAGTTGTGTCGCGAGAAAAGAATCTGGAATCAGAAAAGTTGCGGCGTAGCTTGGAGAATCTGGTCGAGCCGTTGAATAACCGGATTTATGAGATTTGCTCCTTAATTCGAAGAGAGTTGGCTTGTGTGGTGCCTGAGGATTTGTTGGATGAATACACCATTACCGGAAAATGGGGCGGTTTACATCAGGTGCGTCTGGAGCGTTCTTATGTTCATCTTCATGAGGATATTTCTCAGAAATTACAGATGCGTTTTGAGGATTTGGAATGCAAATAAGTAAAAATATCATTGAATAGGGGGGCAATCTTACTGTTTTGTTGTTTTTATGATCCGTCTTCGCTATCTTTACCGTGTTAAAAGGTATGTAAAATGAAAACAGTTTTATTGATTGTGGCGAGTCTGTTTCTTTCCTGTGCGTTACCGGCACAAAAACAGACTACATTCCGTCCGGCAACTGAGTGGCCCGATACAGAGGGGAAACACATCAATGCACACGGAGGCGGTATTTTGAAAAAAGGTAAGGTTTATTATTGGTATGGTGAGAATCGTCCGGATGCCGGCGGTTCTATGAATACCGGAATCTCGGTCTACACCTCACGCGACTTGATGAATTGGGAGAACCGGGGCATTGCGCTGGCAGTATCTTCGGATACGCTTAGTCCCATACAGCCGGGTTGTATCATGGAGCGTCCCAAGGTGGTATACAACAAGAAGACCGGTAAGTATGTGATGCTTTTCCATCTGGAACTGAAAGGGCAGGGATATGCTGCGGCACAGGTCGGTTTTGCGGTGGCAGACAAGCCGGAAGGACCATTCCGTTTCTTGCGCGGATTGCGGCCGAATGCCGGTCAGTGGCCGGTTGATTTTTCGCAGAAAGACATCGATGAGGCTCTTGCTCTGGACCCGGCGAAATATGCAAACTGGTGGACTCCCGAATGGCGTGATGCCGTGAAGAAAGGATTGTTCCTGGCCCGTGACCTGAAAGGAGGACAGATGAGTCGCGACATGACTGTCTATGTAGATGATGACGGCACGGCCTATCATCTGTTTTCTTCGGAGGAGAACCTCACACTGCATTTGGCTGAGCTGACCGAGGATTATCTGGACTATACCGGAAAATATATCCGCATTGCTCCCGGAGGACAGAATGAAGCGCCTGCCTTGTTCAAAAGAAATGGCAAATATTGGCTCATCACCAGTGGCTGCACAGGATGGGCTCCCAATGAAGCGCGCATGTTTGTAGCCGATTCGCTTTGGGGAGAATGGAAGCAGCTGCCCACTCCGTTTGTGGGAGAGAATGCTAAAAAGACTTTTAATGGACAGAGTACTTTTGTGCTGCCGTATAAGAATAAAGGCTTTATTTTTATGGGAGACATCTGGAAGCCGAAGAGTTTGAGTACTTCGCAATATTTATGGCTCCCGATCCAGTTTCAGGAGGACGGAACTCCTACCATTCCTTATCGTGAAGAATGGACGCTGAAGGATTTGATGAAATAGGCTTCTTCAGGAGAAAGGATTTCTGAAGGTATAATACCTGAAACTGTAAGAATCTGATAGATAAGGTGTGAATCTATCCAGATGAAAAAACCGCTCTCTAAAGTGGAACAATACTTTGGAGAGCGGTTCTTGTTTTTTCGGGATGATGATACCAATCAGTCCGTCAGTCTTTGAAATACTTCTTCATGCCTTCGGAATATTCACTGATGAAGTTTCCCTTGTCGTCGGCATAGATAAAATAATATTCCAGTTCCGGATGAGCGGTAATGAACTTTTTGGCCTTCTCGCGTCCCATAGCCATAAATGCGGTTGCAAAGCCGTCCGCATTGGTTCCGTTGGGAGCAATGACTGTGGCACTCAAAATGTCCCCGTCTGCCGGATATCCGGTTTTGGGATTGATGGTATGAGCATATTTCTTTCCGTCCTTGATGTAGAAATTCCGGTAATTGCCGGATGTGGCCACTCCCATTTTCTGCGGCAACTGGATGATTTGCTGGATTTCCTGATTGACTCCTAAGGTGTCATCCACCGGTTTGTTGATACCGATGGTCCAAGGGTTGCCTTTCGGGTTCTTGCCACAGGCCATCACCTCACCGCCGATATCCACCAGATAGTTCTTGATGCCATGTCTTTCCAGCAGTTCGGCAATCAGGTCGCACAGGTAACCGTCGCCGATTGCCGAGAAGTTCAGCAGGATGCGCGGATCCTCTTTCACGACCTGATCTCCCTGGATTTTCACTTTGTCATATCCCACAAATCCTTTCAGACTGTCAATCTCTGCCTGAGTAACGGCACCCATGTTCTTGAAACCGAATCCCCAAAGATTGATCAGCGGGGCACAAGTCACGTCGAATATGCCGTTCGTGGCCTCTGAGATTTTCGTACAGCTATTAAAAGCTCTTGTAAACAAGGTGTCCACCTGCATGTTGGTATTGTTATTCACCGCACTGATGATCGACGTGGAGTCAAAAGGATTGATGGCATGATGATAAGCCTTGATCATGGCATTGATTTCGTCGTCAAGAGGTTCCTTATAGAGATATTTAATGCGATAATAGGTGTGTGTGCTGCCTTCGGTAATCTGATAGGTTTCCGGTTTTTCGCATCCGGTCAGCAGGAATACGGCCAGCGGAAGCAGAGCCAGTAAAGCGATGATTTTTTTCATATCCTTTTTTGATTTTGAATGATATAATGATCTTTCTTTTGAAATGAGACATCAAATTTACGCAATATTTTCAAGAACGCGGAATAAAACCCCGGTGATTTATTATTTCATAAGAGGTCTTTGGAAAAAATATACTAATTGGTTTACAATAGGGATTTTATGGAGAAAAAACTGTATTTTTGCGCATTCTTATGCATATATCATAAAAAACGAATAGAAATCCCGAAATGAAGAAAAATGTAGTACTACCTTTTGCTGCCCTTTTGCTTTCGGCTCCATCGGCCCATGCCGATCAGATTCAGCGTTTGCAGCTGCAGCAGCCTATTTCCGTTTGTTCGCCCATCTTTACCGATTCGCTGAACACGGATGGAGTAAAGCCCGATCTGGCTGATTTACTAATGAGATCTGCTCTTCCTTTAGACCGCAATCAGGAAGGTGCCTTGTTTTTGAGTGCCGACACGACGGGTATTTTTCATTTGCCCGAACAGGACAAGAACAGTGAAAACCAGTTCCTGGTTCTGAATACCTGCATCCGTGCCGACCGCTTTTGCAAGGGAAAGCTGAAAATTAAGATGCCTTACCGCTTTGAGATTTATGTGAACGGAGAGAAGAAAAAAGACAAGAGAGCGGTGCAGGACTCTCTGAAGCATGCTCAGGAAATCAGTGTAGATTTAAGACTGGAGCCTGAGGTGATGTATCAGGTTGCCCTGAAGGTGCTCCGTTTGCAGGCTGACTCGGCTGAAGCAGACTTTACCATGCGCTGGGAACCGGAAGCCAATACCGATTCTTTGATTCAGGTAACCGCCGATCCGGAACTGAAGGGAAGATACCTGTTGCCGAATACCGTATTCGGCAAGCGCGTGACCCGCGTCAGTGTGTCGCCCGACGGCAAGTATCTGCTTACCCAATATACCGACTGGTATAACATGCAGCGCAGCAATACCTATACGGTGTTGAGCGAGGTGAAAAGCGGTCGCACGCTTTCAACGTTCACCCAGGGAGCCAAATCCCTTTCGTGGACTCCGACCACTTCCCGCCTGTATTATACCGCTACTTCGGACAAAGGTGTGAAGATTATCACTGTTGACCCGAAGACTTTGGCCGAGGAAGTTGTGGCCGACCATGTTCCCGAAGGACATTTTGTGTGGTCACCTGATGAGAAGACCCTTTTCTTTACCGATTACGAACAGATTAAGGGCGACAACGGACCGGTGCATCGTGTGCTGAGCCCCGAAGACCGTGTTCCCGGCACCCGCGGACGCAGCTTTATCGTGCGCTATAATTTGCAGACCGGTCTGCGTGAGCGTTTGACCAGCGGTTTGCGTACCAGCTACATGCAGGATTTGAGCGCCGACGGCAAGTATCTGCTCTTTACCGTTTCCCAGAGCACTCCGGACAAATGGCCTTTCAGTACCTCATCTCTGTATCGCATGGATCTCCAGACTCTGGCCGTAGATACTTTGGTGGCTCAGGATGCCTTTATGAGCGGAGCATCATTCTCGCCCGACGGCAAGTCTGTGCTGATGACCGGCGGTCCTGAAGCATTCGGCGGCATCGGAAAGAACTGTGGAAACCATCCGATAGCCAATAATTACGATACGCAGGCCTTTATTCTGAATATTGAAAGCGGCAAGATTGAGCCGATCACCAAGGACTTCAATCCGACCATCGTTTCCACCAACTGGTCGCCTTATGACAAGAATATCTATTTCAAGACTACCGACGGTGCGCAGGAAAACGTGTACCGCTATCAGGTAAAGAGCGGCAAGTACGAGCGTCTGCCTCTGGAAGGTGACTGCGTGCGCAACTTCTCTTTGTCCGACAAGGCACCGGTGGCAGCCTATACTACGGCTACCGCCAGCACCAGCGGCACGGCCTATCTCTTTGATCTGTCAAAGGGTAAATCCACTCTGATTGCCGATCCATACGCCGAGGAATTGAAGAAGATGGATATGGGAACCATCAAGGACTGGAATTTTAAGGCTTCCGACGGTACGGAAATTACCGGTTACTACTGTCTGCCGCCTCAGTTCGATGCCAATAAGAAATATCCGCTCATCGTGTACTATTACGGAGGAACCACACCGACCGAAAAGACTATGGACAATCCGTATGCCGCCCAGTTGTTTGCTTCGCGCGACTATGTGGTTTATGTCGTGAATCCGAGCGGAACCATCGGTTTCGGTCAGGAGTTTTCCGCACGCCATGTCAATGCCTGGGGACAGCGTACTGCCGATGATATCATCGAGGGTACCCGTCAGTTCTGCAAGGAACATGCCTTTGTCGATTCTACAAAGATTGGCTGTCTGGGTGCTTCTTACGGAGGTTTCATGACCCAGTATCTGCAAACTCAGACTGATCTGTTCGCTGCCGCTGCCTCACATGCCGGTATCAGCAATGTGACCAGCTATTGGGGCGAAGGCTACTGGGGTGTAGGTTATAATGCCGTAGCAGCCGCACAGAGCTATCCGTGGGCCAATCCGGAACTGTTTACCAAGCAGGGTTCTCTGTTCAATGCCGACAAGATCAACACTCCGTTGCTGTTGTTGCACGGTACCTCCGATACGAATGTACCTATGGGTGAAAGCATCCAGCTTTACAATGCCCTGAAGATTCTGGGCAAGCCGGTAGAGTTTATTCAGGTGGATGGCGAAGACCACTTCATTGCCGATTATTACAAGCGTGTGCAGTGGCATAATGCCATTATGGCCTGGTTTGCCAAATGGTTGCAGGATTCACCGGAATGGTGGAACGATATGTATCCGGAAAAGCATTTGCGTTAAATCGCTTCCGGTGAAGGAAATGAAAAATCAGCATGATTCTGAGACGCGCTTGGCCGGACTCGTACAGACGCTTGTCGGCCGGTGCGCTTTTTATGCTTTATAGGCTTTAGAAACAATAAAAACAGGAATCCCCCAAGGGCGCTGCATTCCGTGAAATGGAGCTGTCCCTTGGGGGATTCCTGTTTGGTTTTATCGCAGTATCCTTCGGTTTAGATCACTGCGCTATGATAGAGTTCCACATGCCCGTTGTGCAGAGAACGGGGTACATCAATAAGACGCTGGTTGCGGCTGCCGCGGAACAGCAGGTCCGCATCCTTCTGGGCTTCGATGAAAGGACCGTCCACCAGCACGTCAATCCACTGGAGCAATTCTTTCTGACGGTCGTTTTTCAACAGCTGTTCATAAGTATATCCGGTGTAGCACCAGATGTTCTTTCCGGTTTCCTTTTTGATTTGCCGGGCCAGTTTGGTAAACCCTTCCGGCTGGAACATCGGATCGCCTCCGCTGAAAGTCACATCGGCAAACTCATCCGCCCGGATTACTTTCATAATCTCATCGACAGGCATCAGAGTGCCTGCGCTCTTTTTCCATGATTGCGGATTATGGCATCCCGGGCAGGCATTCGGGCATCCCGCAGCATATACCGTGGTGCGGAATCCCGGTCCGTCTACCGTGGTGTCTTCCACGATTTTGATGACAGAAATCATATCTTTTTAATGCTTGAATTAGTCTTTTGTATGAATGACGCGGTCGTTCAGTTCGGCCAGCTTACCCTGGTTCCAGCGGTCGGTAGTACCTACCAGATAACCGGTGATGCGCTGCAGGCGGTCGATATGGGTGCTGCCGCATTTCGGACATTTCTCCAGATGATCGTCAGCATTCTCATAACCGCAGTCCATGCAGCGGTTGCGGTTGTGGTTTACAGAACCATATCCGATGTTGTAACGGTCCATCATGTCCACCACGCGCATGATTACCTCCGGATTGTGGGTGGCATCGCCGTCAATCTCTACATAGAAGATGTGTCCGCCTCGGGTCAGGTCGTGATATGGAGCCTCCACTTCGGCCTTGTGGCGTGCGCTGCACTTGTAATATACCGGCACATGATTGGAGTTCGTGTAGTAATCGCGGTCTGTAATGCCCGGCAGCACACCGAATTTCTTGCGGTCTATCTTGGTGAAGCGTCCGGCCAGTCCCTCAGCCGGTGTAGCCAGTACACTGTAGTTATGCTGATAAGTCTTTGAGAAGTCGGAGGCACGGTCGCGCATATAAGTCACGATGCGCAGTCCCAGTTCCTGAGCCTTTTCGCTCTCTCCATGATGCTTTCCGATGAGTGCTACCAGACATTCGGCCAGTCCGATGAATCCGATACCCAAAGTACCCTGATTGATTACCGGAGCAATGGTTTCGTTCGGGTCCAGTTTCTCGGAACCGTTCCAGAGCGAGCTCATCAGCAGCGGGAACTGCTTGACAAAAGCTGTTGCCTGAAATTTGAAGCGGTCGTCCAGCTGCTTGGCTGTGATTTCGAGCATGCGGTCCAATTTCGCAAAGAAAGCGGCAATGCGATCCTCCTCGTTCTTGATCTCCATACATTCAATGGCCAGGCGCACAATGTTGATGGTTGAGAAAGACAAGTTGCCTCGTCCTACCGAAGTCTTCGGTCCGAAATAGTTTTCGAATACGCGTGTACGGCATCCCATGGTAGCGGTTTCGTACAGATAGCGTTTCGGATCGTCGGCACGCCACAGCTCATGCTGGTTGAAGGTGGCATCCAGATTGATGAAGTTCGGGAAGAAACGACGGGCTGTTACCTTGCAGGCATAGCAGTAAAGGTCGTAGTTCCGGTCTTCCGGCAAATAGCTGACTCCTCTCTTCTTTTTCCAGATCTGGATGGGGAAGATAGCCGTTTCACCGTTACCCACACCTTCGTAAGTGCTGGTCAGCAACTCGCGAATCACGCAACGTCCTTCGGCCGAGGTGTCCGTACCGTAATTGATGGAACTGAACACCACCTGGTTTCCACCGCGTGAGTGAATGGTGTTCATATTGTGGATGAACGCCTCCATTGACTGATGCACACGGGCCACGGTTTTGTTGATGGCATGCTGTTTCAAGCGTGCGTCGTCCTGCAGGCCGTCTAAAGGCAAAGTCAGATAATCATCGATTTCCGCATCATACAGGTGCTTCAGGTCTTCACCGGTCAGTTCCTCCAGGATTTTCACTTCTTCTATATAGCTGGCGCGCACGTAAGGAGCCAGATAGAAGTCAAAAGCCGGAATGGCCTGTCCACCGTGCATCTCGTTCTGTGCGGTTTCCAGAGAGATACAGCCCAGAATGCTGGCTGTCTCGATTCTTTTGGCCGGTCTGGATTCCCCGTGTCCGGCAGAGAAACCGTTTTTCAGGATATGGTCCAGCGGATGCTGCACGCAGGTGAGGCTCTTGGTTGGATAATAATCCTTATCGTGAATGTGCAGATAATTATTCTTTACAGCCTGACGGGTCTCTTCGCTCAAAAGGTAGTCATCTACAAAGGGTTTGGTGGTTTCGCTGGCGAACTTCATCATCATGCCTGCCGGAGTATCGGCATTCATGTTGGCGTTCTCGCGTGTCACATCGTTTGACTTGATGTTGATGATTTCCAGGAACATGTCGCGTGTCTTGGCTTTTCGCGCGATGCAACGCTGGTTGCGGTAAGTGATGTACTTCTGAGCTACATCCTTTCTTTTGCTTTTCATCAGTTCGATTTCCACAGCATCCTGAATTTCTTCCACGCTCATCTGTGATTTGCCTCTGGCAGCAATATGGTCGGCAATGTGTCTGCCCAGCTCCAGGTTTTCGCCCAGCTCTGTCTGCATCATAGCCTTTCGTATGGCGGTAACGATCTTTTCACTGTTGAATTCAACAATGCGCCCGTCTCTCTTTAATACCGTCTGAATCATATACTTTTTTCAATGTTAAATGTTTAATTGCTTCTTTTTCAGCAAATAATCCCCTTACCCTGTTTTCTTTAGGGTTTGTTGGTTCCACGACCGTCATGTCTCGGATAGAAATCTTTGCCCATAATATGTCTTGAGTCCGCGAAGTCATATTATACAATATCTTCAGGCAGGTCTTCTGACTTATCCAACCTTGCTTCCTTCCCGGTTCTGTGCCGAACCAGTGGCTTTTTTGTGGTGTGGGCAAGGTCTTGTGAAAGGATTCACAGCAGCGGGCCTGTTCGGGATTTGCACCCGATTCCCTTTTCATTTGTCGGGTAGGAATACCCGGCCAAACACCTGAACGACGACAAAGATATATCTTTTTGAAGACCTAACCAAACCTATCTTCTGTATTTATTTTTCTATTTCTTGACTTTCGTTTTTATCTTAGGTTTGTATTGATTACAGAATGTAAAATGATGCGCCCCCCTATACCGCCAATGAAATCAGGTTTCTACGGGGATTTATTAAACGAATCGTCAAATCGGATTGTTGGTAAAAAAATAATACAAAAATATTTTTGCTATTTACTTTTTTTTGCATCTAGACGAAACTTTACCCACACCCCTTTGTGGTCCGAAGGCCACTGGTCCTGTGGCAGGATAAACGGATCTTGAGAAAGTTCCGGAGCGCGCTTTCCTTTTCGGATACATCCTTTGGGACCTACTACGGCAGCTTCTTTCAGTTTCAGTGCCTTGTGGGGATGATAGAATATAAAGTCGATGCGCTCCCGTTCGTCGGCATCCGGTGTCCAGGTGATTTTCTGGGGTGCCAGTGCCGGATTGTCCGAGGGGTAAGTATATCCCGGATGCGTTACCGGATTGGGATAGAGGGTTCGGTAGGCGTCCCGGAAACCGTGCTGTTGCAGGGTGCTGGTTGCCGGCCAGGAAATGACGACTCCGTGATGGTCGGCACTGTCTTTGGTGGCTTCGGTCCAGTCCAGATGCGACGGTTCGTTGAAATCCCCTCCCAGAAAGACCAGACTGCCCTTGGCTATTTCCTTTTGTGCGTCGGTCGTAAAGTTCCGTATCGCTTCATCACGCAGAGACAGCGCGTTTCTGCGCAGGATTTCCGTGGTGTCGGTCAGAAGGGCATCCATCTTTTGCCAGGTATTGCCATCGTATCCGCGCACTTCATAATAGGTATCGTTCTGATAATCCAGATGCGCTGTATAAACCGCACAAGGATGACCGTGCAGGGTGGTGCGCAACTTGTAGATAGTACCGTGGTCGTCCTTGATGGGGAAGATGGTGGCCGAATCGGTGATGGGATGGCGGCTCAGCAGACCGGAATCGTAACTGTAGAAAGAATAATACGTCAGTCCCTTTTCCTGAAGCGACTGAACGATGCGGTCGCAGAAACGTGTGTCGTGATAATTGCGCACTTCGCTCAGCATCACAAAATCCGGTTGCATGCGGGCTATCTCCTGAACGATGGCTTCGTATCCCTGAGGCACCATAGTGCCCTCTTGCCAGATATTGAATTGCAGCATGCTGATTTCCTTCGAAACGGAGCAGCCGCTCAGCAGCAGTCCCAGACAGAAGGTCCGGAATAGAGTAAAAGCATTTTTCTTCATCGGTAAAATGATTTTGTTTTTCTAGGATTAAGATAAGAAATGTGCTGCAAAGTTAATGAATCTTTTTCAAGGCGGGTCATTGCCCGGCCATTTCTTTGAACGGAAGGAAATAAAGCGTATTTTTGCAGCACTAACCCTTTATAAGAAAGAAATATGAAGTTTATATCATGGAATGTCAACGGCTTGCGGGCTTGTTGCGACAAAGGATTCCGCGAGGCGTTTGCCCGTCTGGACGCGGATTTCTTCTGCCTGCAGGAAACGAAGATGCAGGCCGGACAGTTGGATCTGGAGTTTGAGGGCTATCATTCTTACTGGAACTATGCCGAAAAGAAAGGCTATTCGGGTACGGCGATTTTCACAAAGCACGAACCGTTGTCGGTGGCTTATGGAATCGGAAAAGAGGAGCACGATCACGAAGGCCGTGTCATCACACTCGAGATGCCGGACTTTTATATGGTGACCGTCTACACCCCGAATTCACAGGACGGATTGAAACGCTTGGACTATCGTATGGAGTGGGAGCGCGACTTTCAGGCCTATATCCGCGAACTGGATGCCAAAAAGCCCGTGGTGCTGTGCGGAGACCTGAATGTGGCCCACAAGGAGATTGATTTGAAGAACCCCAAGACCAACCGTCGCAATGCCGGTTTTACGGACGAGGAACGCGAGCAGTTCCAGAATCTGCTCGACAGCGGTTTTACCGATTCCTTCCGTTATTTCTATCCCGATATGGAGAACATCTATTCCTGGTGGTCTTACCGCTTCAAGGCGCGTGAGAAGAACGCCGGGTGGCGTATTGACTACTTTGTGGTGTCTTCGCGTCTGGAAGAGAAACTCCAGAGTGCCCAGATTCATACCGACATATTTGGTTCCGACCACTGTCCGGTAGAGGTGCAGATCAATTTCTAATCTCCGATGAAGAATAACGGTTTTACCTGGCGCAAGCGCTTGCGCAGTTTCGGCTATGCCTTTCACGGAATCTTTCTGCTGGTTACTCAGGAAGCCAATGCCTGGATACACTGTTTTGCGGCAGTGTGCGTGATTGTGGCCGGTTTCTTTTTCGACATCAGCGTGACCGAATGGATTGCCGTGATTTTTGCCATCGGTATGGTGCTGGCAGCCGAGGCGGTCAATTCCGCAGTAGAGGCCCTGGCCGACCGGGTGACTCAGGAGTATGACGAAGCCATCAAGCGCACCAAGGATCTGGCATCCGGTGCGGTGCTGATTCTGGCCATTGCGGCGGCCATCATCGGTTGTATTATTTTTATTCCCAAAATTGTATTATGGTTGTCCTGAAAAAAATAACCTTATTGTTCCTTCTGTGCCTGTTCCTTTTGCCGGTACGGGCACAGGAGTTTCAGCCAACTCCGGCACAACGGGGTGTGCGTACCAGCGGTGATGTGGCGGTAGGTATGCTGGCGGCAGCAGGCCTGACCGCAGTGCTGGTGCAGAAAGACTGGCAGGGACTGAAGCAGGGCGCTCTGTCGGGAGTGACCACTCTGGGTGTGACCTATGCCTTGAAGTATTTGGTCAAGAAAGAACGTCCCGACCACAGTGATTTTCATTCTTTCCCTTCGATGCACACCTCTGCGGCCTTTACGGCAGCAGCCTTCATCCAGCGCCGTTACGGATGGAAGTGGGGTGCACCGGCATACGCCCTGTCGGCCTATGTCGGTTGGACCCGTGTGTTCGGAAAGAAGCACGACTGGTGGGATGTGGCCGCGGGTGCCGCCATCGGTGTGGGAAGCAGCTATATCTATACACGTCCCTTTATGCGCAAGCATGATGTGGTGTTGACACCAGTTGCAGCCCCCGGTTGTTATGGACTCTATGCTTCCATGAAGTTCTGAAACAAGGCAGTTTCTTGACTGGTATTATAAGATTTATGGATTACCGTCCCGTCAGTAATGGATTACTTTCAGCACAGTAATGGATTACTGACGGGGCGGTAATGGAAAAACAAAAAAGGACCGGAAAAATCCGATCCTTTTTTTATTTTATTTATTAGGGTTAAGCTTCCAGAACTCTTCTGGCTCCTACATAACGCTTGTTGTAATAAGGCTCTGTAGACGAAGAGATGCAGATTCCTTTTCGGCTGGCATGGATGAAGGAAAATGCTCCGGTTTCTTCATTGACATCAGTCACAATACCGACATGTCCAATGGTCTTTTTTGAGCCGGAACCTCCGAAAAATACCAAGTCACCTTTTTGCAGTTCCTTTTTGTCTTCCACTTTGGTTCCTTCCTGAAACTGTGTACGTGAAGAACGGGTCAGCAGGATATTTTCCTTTTTAAATACATAAGTGGTAAATCCGGAACAGTCAAATCCGATTTTCGGATTCATGTTTCCACTACGATAAGGAACTCCGATATATTTCATCGCTCTTTCTACTATCTCTTCTCCAGTAACGGAACTTGCTTCGTCGGTGAGTAATCTCTGGCCTAAAGCCTGGGTGGTTGCTGTAAAACAAAATAGAAGTAATGCGATGATATATTTCATAAATGATAACTTTTTCTGTTCAATCAATTCAACTAATGATTTTTTTATCGCTTTAAAGTTACGAAAAAAATAGCAGATGAAAAGGATGAATTAACAGAAAGTAAGGCTTTTACGAATCTTTTTTGATAAAAAACCTCTAGTATTTAATTAATCGTTTCGGAGAACCGCTCCAGGAACATCCCAGACAGTAAACCACCGTAGTATCAAATCCTTCAAGGGAATCCGTGGGATATTTGGTATATACCTCACCGTTCTCGTCCACATAGACCAGGCATCGGTCGCCTTTCTCGTTTTTCACGTAAAAGGCGCCGATTTTGCATTGCGGGCAAAGCATTTTTCTCATGATACACGGTTTTTAATGAATGGTTACCATGGTGGCTCCGTAGCCATATTCCTGGAAAGAAGCATCCTGATAAGAACAGTTCTTGTATTTGTGCTTCAGTTCCTTGATCAGCGCATTGCGCAGCACGCCTTCACCTTTTCCGTGAATGAAGACAATCTTACGGTTCTTCTGTCCTTTGTTGGCTTCCATCACTTTGTTGAACTCTTCCAGCTGGCGGTTCAGCATTTCGCGGTTGCTCAATCCGGCTGTGCTGTCCAGCAGTTCGGCGATGTGCAGATCTACCTCCAGAATGCCGTTATCCTTTTTGGGCTTTCCGGCTTTCTGCGCCGGCTTTTCGTCGGTTGACTTTTTCAGAAGTGCTTCCTTGATCTGCTCGGCATCAATGAAAACCTCGCGTGCCGGAACATCGTTGCGCACAATCTCATAAATCAGAGCCGGTTCCTCGAAGAAATCACTCTGCTGGAAGGTATGTGTCTTGTAGAATTTCACTGCGTCGATACGGAAAGTGGCATTGATGGTTGGCTTGATCAGGAACGGTTTGTTCTTCTTGTAGGCGGTAGCCTGCACACAGACGCGCTCCATGTCGTTCAGTTCCTCGCGTCCGAATTCTTCAACAAAAAGTTTGGTATTCGGTTCTACGATGGCCTGATGACGCAGTTTCCAACTGTTGCCCTCAGCGCTCATATACACAAAGTTCAGGTAATAGTTGGTGTCGTTCACCAGATATGCCTCAAACTTGGTACTGGTCATTTCCTTCGGAGTGGTCGGCACAAAGGCCAGGAAGATGTTCAGCTTGTCACCGTCGCGACGCTCCAAAGGGCGCGGCTCGAAAGTGATGGGCTTGTCATCCTCGTCATCATCGAAGGCATGTACCAGAGTGTCCGGTTTCTCTGCACGGAAACGGCTGCTGGGAGTGCCGCCGCCGGTAAAACCGCTGCCGTAAGAACCCTTCATGTCAATGGTGCGGGTACCCGTATTGACTTTGGCTATATTATAGTCGTTGGTATCTACCACGACGCATTCACGAATCAGCATGGGGATATCAAAGCCGTCCTCATCCTGTACCAACACTGTATCCTTGTCCTGAAAGCCGGTAACTACACCGCCTCCTACTTCGCTCAGGAATCTAACTTTATCTCCTATCTTCATGATTTAACTGACTTTTTGATTATATCTTACTGCAAATATATTAATTTTGCAATTAAATTAAAAGATTAGTCATGGAAGAAACCAAACATATTAAGATAAAAGACTTTAATTATCATTTACCGGATGAGCGAATTGCTAAATTTCCTTTAGCCGAGCGTGATTCGTCCAAACTTTTGCTGTATCGTAAAGGGGAAGTTCAGGAAGATACTTTCGTGAATCTGCCTCAGTATCTGCCCGAAGGGGCTCTGATGGTGTTCAACAACACGAAGGTGATTCAGGCACGTCTGCATTTCCGTAAGGAAACCGGCGCACTGATCGAGGTGTTCTGTCTGGAGCCTGCAGTACCGCACGACTATGTGCTGATGTTTCAGCAGACTCGGAGTTGCAGCTGGTACTGTATGATCGGTAACCTGAAGAAATGGAAAAGCGGTGCCTTGAAGCGGACCGTTACGGTGCGCGGACAGGAAATCGAACTCACCGTGACGCGTGGCGAAATGCACGGCAACAGTCATCAGGTGGATTTTGTCTGGAACAGTGATGAGGTGACTTGGGCTGAAATATTGGATGCTGTGGGCGAACTGCCGATTCCGCCGTATTTGAACCGGGAAACTCAGGAGAGTGACAAGGAAACTTATCAGACCGTTTATTCCAAAATCAAGGGAAGTGTGGCTGCACCGACTGCCGGTCTGCATTTCACAGAACGGGTGCTCGAAGCCTTGGACCGTCATGGTATTGACCGTGAGGAGGTGACCTTGCATGTGGGTGCCGGTACTTTCAAACCTGTGAAGAGCGAGGAAATCGAGGGGCACGAAATGCATACGGAATATATTTGTGTGAACAAGCGGACCATCGAAAAACTGATTGCACACGGAGGAGCCTGTATTGCTGTGGGAACGACTTCTGTACGTACGCTGGAAAGCTTGTATTACATCGGCGTGTATCTGGCTGCTCATCCTGATGCTTCAGAAGAGGAACTGCATGTGCAGCAATGGACTCCTTACGAATATGCCGAGCAGACCCGTCCGCAGGGCAGCGAACCCGACGGACGTCCGGAGGCTTTGACTACCGTGGAGGCCTTGCAGAATATCCTGGATTATCTGGAGCGTAATGAACTGAATGCCCTGCACACCAGCACACAGATTATCATCGCCCCGGGCTATACTTACCATGTGGTGCGGATGATGGTCACCAATTTCCATCAGCCGCAAAGCACTCTGTTGCTTCTGGTATCCGCCTTTGTGCATGGCGACTGGCATAAGATTTATGACTATGCTTTGGAACACGATTTCCGTTTCCTGAGTTATGGTGACAGTTCTCTGCTGATTCCTTAAATAAAGATTGAACATGATGATACAGACAAAGAAAGACGACGATACAGAAATGCTGCCTTTGGTAGACGAAAACGGTCTGCTTATCGGAGCGGCTACCCGCAAAGAATGTCACGATGGCAGCAAGCCATTGCATCCGGTGGTGCATCTGCATGTATTCAATGAAGCCGGAGAACTTTATCTGCAAAAACGTCCGGAATGGAAAACCATACAGCCGGGCAAATGGGATACTGCCGTGGGCGGACATGTGGATTTGGGCGAGAACGCCGAAATGGCCCTGAAGCGCGAAGCGGCCGAAGAACTCGGACTGAAAGACTTTGAACCGGTACTTTTGGAAACTTATGTCTACGAATCAGACGTGGAAAAGGAGCTGGTCTTTACTTACCGGTGTACTTGTGCCGGTCCGATTGCGCCAAGCGGAGAAACCGATGGTGGTGCTTTCTGGAAACTGGAAGATATAACCGCACAACTGGAGCAGGGAGTCTTTACGCCTAATTTTGAAATGGAATACCGACGCTTCTTCTTAAAAGAGAAGGCTTAAGAAAAAGAGTTATGATGGTGATACGGAGAATGATCCCTGCCGACTGGGAGCCGATGCGGCAGATTTATGCCCATTATATTGAGCATACCACAATTACATTTGATGTGCAGGTGCCGGATGCAGAGGCTTATGCCCGGAAAATGCAGGCCATTTGTGAGGAAGGGATTGCCTGGACCTGTGAGGACGACGGACGGGTTGTGGGATTCTGCTATGCACATCGCTGGAAAGAGAAGGAAGCCTATGCCGGAACGCGGGAAACCACCGTTTACGTGCATCCCGATGAAAAAGGACGGGGAATTGGATTACAGCTAATGAAACAGCTGATAACCGATGCCGAAGCGCAAGGGGTACATGCTTTGATAGCCTGTATCACCTGTCCGAATACAGCCAGTGAGCAGTTGCATGAGAAACTGGGCTTTGTTCCGGTATCCCGTTTTCGGGAAGTAGGCCAGAAGTTTGGCACATGGCTTGATGTCGCCGATTATCAGTTACTCTTGCCGATGAAGGCAGAATAAATGGATATCGTTTTCAGAATTAACGAACAATATACTTTAGAAAGGACAAAAATATGGATCAATTATTTCGGGTCGGTATCATTGGTGCCGGTCATATTGCGGCCTTGATGGCCGAAACGGTGCGCCGCATGCCAGACGCTCATCTTTATGCCATTGCTTCGCGCAACTTGGAAAAGGCCCGGGCGTTTCAGGACAAATGGGGTGTGGAAAAGGCTTATGGCTCTTACGAGGAACTGATACAGGATCCCGATGTGGATTTGATTTATGTGGCCACTCCTCATTCTCATCATTATGAACAGGTGCGTTTGTGTCTGCTCCACGACAAGGCTGTGCTGTGCGAAAAGACATTTACCGCCAATAAGGTGCAGGCAGAAGAGCTGGTGGCTTTGGCCCGCGAACGAAAGGTTTTTCTCGGCGAGGCAATCTGGACCCGCTACATGCCTTTTTCCAAAGAGATTGTCCGGATGGTACATTCCGGTGAACTCATCGGCCGTCCGTATATGCTGACTGCCAACTTGGGATATCCGATAGAGGATAAGGAGCGTATCCGTAAGCCGGAATTGTGTGGAGGTGCTTTGCTCGATTTGGGCGTTTATCCCATCAATCTCGCTTTTATGATCTTTGGGAATGCGCCGGAGCGCATCCTGTCCTGCTGTAGCAAGAACGAACTGGGAGTAGATTTGCAGAACAGCATGACATTTATTTATCCCGGAGGAGAGATGGCCGTGATGCAGACTACAGCCCGTTGCGCTAATGACCGTATGGGAGTCGTATCGGGAGATAAGGGCTATCTGGTTATCGATAATATCAACAATCCGCAAACGGTGACAGTATATGATGCCAGTCATCAGCAGACCGGAGTCTATACTTGTCCTCCACAGATCACGGGCTATGAATATGAAGTGCGTGCTGCTATCGAAGCTATCCGTAAGGGAATGATAGAGCCGGAAGACATGCCTCATGCAGAGACACTGCATATCATGGAACTTTTGGATGGATTGCGCAGGGAATGGGGCGTGACTTATCCGGCTGATCGTCTATAAAATAGAAACAGTATTCTGCAGTTACTGATTTGATGTTATAAATGGCTCTGTCCGTTGCCTTTTCGGGTAACGGACAGATTTTTTGTATACGGGGCAGGAAGTTTTTGTTAAACTACCCCCAACATGTTCTGAGAATAGAAGGAAAAACCAATTTTATAATATATATTTGCAGAAAGAATCTTTATAACCTAACCATTAAAACCAAATTTTTTATGAAGAAAATCTTTACAACAATGATGCTCTTGCTTGTAGGGTGTATCTTTTCTTCCGTTTGGGCAGCAGATATTCTGCCGGAAGTTGGAAAGACGTATTACATCAAGAGTGACAATGTCAACGCCAACCGTGTTGACGAAGACTATTACCTTTACAACGACAACGGTACCCTGAGATTGTCGGTAACTAAAGGTGGAGACAATTATCAGTGGACTTGCGAAAAGAACGGTGAGAACTATCGCTTTAAGAACAAGGCCGGAAAGTATCTGGGACATAAGGTCATGTCGGATGCTGCCTATGATTTCAAGATTGATCCTACTAAGAAAGTCAATGAAGGATGTCTGCCTCTTTATTCTGTAGCTGCCAGCAGATATTTGCTGGTCAAGAATGGTGGTGGAGCTTTTGACCAGGCTGATAAGACTTATAACAAGGTTTCAAGCGGATTCTCTAGTGACTACATTTTTGAGGTGGTTGATGAAAACGCCAAGAGCCTGACTATTCAGACAGAGCCGGCCGGTGCTCAGGCTACCTTCTCTTGGAATGGCAAGTCTTATACCGGTGCATGCAGTTTTGCACTCGGTTCCGGTGAAACCATCAAGGAGGCAACTCTGACTGCTGAGGATGACCCGGCCAGTCCGTATGAGTTTGTCGGTTTCTATGAGGGAGAGCAGGCTTTGGGCAAGACTGTTGAGATTGCGTCTCTCACGGAGAATCGTACCATTACTGCCAAATTCGAGTTTAATGTCTACAGTGCCACTTACGGAGAAAAGTGGATTCGTATCACTTGGAATTCCAATGCTTCCTATGCAATGGGCTTGCCGGAGAGCGAGTCGTATGCCGATGTAGCTCCTAAGACAATAACTTCTGATTTAGGTACCGAGAGTCAGTTGTGGTGTCTGGTAGGAAATGCCGACGGTTTCAAATTGTATAATAAGGCTGCCGGTGAGACTTTGGCTTTGGCTACTGCTTCAACCAATTATGGCAATGGTACAGCTACTTCCATGAAGGCTGCTGCTACTGCCACTACCTGGCATCTGGTAAACAAGAACGGTTGGAATATCTCTCCGGTTGGAAATACTGCTTGGGGCTTGAACTCTTATGGTGGAGCCGGTCAGGTATTGAAGTTATACGGTAATGGAGATCAGGGTAATATCTGGAATTTCCAGAAGGCTGGTGAAAACGCGCTGACATTCCAGGTTGTTGTCAACGGCACACCGAAGGCTTTGAATACTAATATCGGACAGCTGAAAATGGAGTTGGGTTCTGTTAGCAATCTGATCAATGTGAATCTGTCACAGACCGAAGGCCAGAAGTTCTATCTGGCAGATAATGTGAAATTGAATTTCATGTTGAGTGGAACTCAGTACAGAGGCTACAAGTTTAAAGGATTCCAGGTAAATGGCGGTGAGTTGCAGGATACCATTAAGAATCTGCCTTTTGATGCTTCTTTGAAGAATATTACGGCAGTTTATGATGTAGATACTGAGGATCCTTCACAATATCTGTTCTATAGTCCAGGATATCAAGGCCATCCTTATCGTATTCCGGCCATTACTACCACAAAAGACAATAAGGTATTGGCTATCTCAGATTTCCGTTGGTGTAACAATGATATCGGTTTCGGTCATGTAGATATCGTAGGACGCATCAGTGATGATAACGGCACAACTTGGAGTGATCAGTTTAACATCGCTGTGGGTAGTGGTGTGAGCGGTGCCAAGGATTGCGGTTATGGAGATGCAGCTGTAGTAACAGACAGTGAAACCGGAAAGATCCTCATCATGTGTTGTACCGGAAACCAGTTCTACTCTTATGGAAATCGTGAAAATCCGTTGCGTTCTGCTCGCTTGTATAGTGAAGATAACGGAAAGAGCTGGAGCAAGCCGGAAGACATCACCGAGCAGATGTATGCCTTGCTGCCAAACTCACAGGGTCAGTTCATCGGTGCCGGTAAAATCTGTCAGTCACGTGTGACTAAGGTGGGCGAGTACTATCGTCTGTATGCTGCCCTCTGCACCCGTCCGGGCGGTAACTATGTAATCTATTCAGATGACTTCGGTAAGACCTGGGCCGTTCTGGGTGGTAATGCAACCAGTTGTGCTCCTTCCGGTGATGAGCCTAAGTGTGAGGAATTACCTGATGGTAGCGTTGTATTGAGCAGCCGTAAGTATAGCGGACGTTATTTCAATATTTACAAATATACAGATGCGGCTACCGCTGCCGGAAAATGGTTAGGCGTTGTTTCTTCTAATGATGTAGAAGGTGGTCTGGCATTTAATAGTAACTCTACTAATGGAGAAATCCAATTGGTAAAGGTTATCAAGAAGGATGATGAGTCGTTCCACTATATGATGATTCAGTCTGTACCTTATGGACAAATCAACAGTGGTGATGAGGCTCGAAGCAACGTATGTATCTATTATAAGGTATTTGATGCCTACAGCATGAATGAAACCAAGGCTTTGGCTACCGGATGGACTCGCGGAATGCTGTTTGAGAATGCCAAGGGCGCATACTCAACCATGTGCATCCAACCGGACAAGAAGTTAGGCTTCTTCTATGAGGAAGGACCGAATAACTATTGTATGGTTTACCGTCCGATCAGCATCGAAGAGTTGACCGGTGATGCATATACCATGTACGACCCGGCAATTCATGGTGAGATTGATGAGGCTGAGAGAGCTTTGGAAATTGCAAAGGCCGAGGCACAGGCTGTATTGGATGAATTGGCAGACAAGCATGCCACAACTCCAGCTTACGGAGAGTATCCGACTTCTGTTTATAACGACTTGCAGGCTGCTTATGACGAAGCAACTATTGAAACCATAGACGAGCTGGGTAATGCAGTCATCAAACTGAAGAACTCTTGCAACTGGCCGGTATTCACCATCAATAACATGCATCCGACTTATGGTGTAGGAATGTCTATTTACGATAACAACACCGGTACCTTATATTTCAAGAAGACCGATCTGAAGGATAAGCAGATGTGGTGGAAGTTTGCCGATGTAACCAGCAAGACTATGGCCAATGGTGATTATGTAGTAACCAATGTAAGTTCTGGAAAGACATTCTGGGGTGCAGATCATTTGAATGTGGCTTCAACCAATCCGGCTACTGAAGGACAGTTTATCATTAAGACCAACGGTACCGGTGATCCGGTGCATGCACAGCAGAACGGTTCAGTAGTTGTACGTTGGAACGATTATAAGCCGAACACCGGTTCTGCCTGGAGCTTCACTTATGTAGGCGACAGCTATGAACTGGAGGCAGAAACTCCGACTGCTATTGACCGGATTGAGTCTGATAAGAGCGAGGACAAGATTTATTATGACTTGCAGGGCCGTCGTGTTGCTTTGCCTAGCAAGGGTGTTTATATCACCAAGTCTGGAAAGAAAGTATTGTTCTAAAACAGTCTGAAAGATATGACAACAGAACTCCGTTTGGTTCTGTTGTAGGAGAAACAGGGGCTGCGTCGGGAAACCGGCACAGCCCCTGTTTTTTATCCTTGTCCTAATGCCAAGGAGACATAAAAAAACTCTCCCCGAAAGGTCGTTTGACTTTCCGGAGAGAGATCATCAGAAATTTTATAGAATAAAAGAATGGTTACTTAGTTCGTGTAATGGTGTGAAGAACGTTGCCTTCTTTATCAATGAGATACATCTTGAGTTCTTTCTGATTCATACCGAACACGCTGAAACCTTCTTTCGGACTGCAATACACAGTACCTTTGATCGGGTTCACCTTTCTGGCCAGTGAGGCAGAAGAGTTGACCACATAGTCGATTTTGGAACCCTGAGGTTTGAGATGCTGGAAATTGTGGATATGGCCGCAAACGTACATATCTACCGGATATTTTTCCAGAATGCTGTTTACCCGTTTCTGCATATCCTGTCTTTCGCTTTCCTCTTTCGGAGTTTCTGCGAAAATCGGATGATGGCCTACTACGATAATCCAGTTTTCCTTGGCTTCCTTCAGAGTCTGGTCCAGCCATTTCAACTGAGCATCGATATCCTGCTTGCAGGCATCTGCGTACTTGTCCGATTCATTGCGATATTTGTCAATGAGTGGGGTAGTATCGATGAAAACAAAACGAACGGTGGTTCCATCCTCATTGAAGACTTTGGTGTAATAACGCGCCGGCATTTCCCAGCGACGGCTTACCTTCGAATAGTCAATCACCGCCTGAGTATTTCCTCGATACTCGTGGTTACCTAAAATAGGCAGCCAGCTGATCATCAGTTCCGGATGATCGTAGATGGCTTCGTAATTACTGATCCAAAGGGGATCCTGAGTAGAGGCCACACCGTCAAAATGATGTACATCTCCGGCAGCCAGTACCGCCTCAGGTCCGATAGCTTCGGCCATCTCACCCATCAGACGGGCTATCGGTTTCTGTTCGTAGTATCCGTTGCGTCCCAGATCATTGGCCATAAAGAAGTTTATTTCATTTTTCAGGCTGTCCCAGCGGTTTGTCTGTGCCGACAGGGTCAGGCTGACCAATAATCCCAGTGCAATAAATAGTTTTTTCATAAATCTTCAAATAGTGTATGGTTAGAAATTGATTTTCACACCGGCATTGATTCTAGGACCATAGTATTCAACCTGCATGGTGCGGTCCTTGTCGCCGCAGTAGTAGCGCAGTGGCTGGTTCAGCAAGTTGGTTGCCTCGGCAAAGAAAGTGGTCTTGAATTTCTTGTTCAGAGTGTAGCTGGCGTTCAGGTCCAGATAACTTACGCGGTCATAGTAACGGTCCAAAGCGGCACAAGAACCCATTTCGTCAATAAACTCAGAAGTGAAGTTGTATGACAGACGGATATTCACACCCTTGTTGTCGTAGTACAGAGAAGCGTTGGCGGTGTGTTCCGGCGAGCCTGGCATCGGCAGGTCTTTCTCGTTCTCGCGTCCTTCAAAGTTGAAGTTGTTCACTTTGGTGTGTGTATAAGTATAGGTTCCGTAGAAACCGAGGCACTTCAGTTTTGGAGAGATGAATCCGAAGTCACGCTGCAGGGCAACCTCAACACCCAGCAAGTCGGCATTACCGGCATTCTTTGACTGCTTCATTTCATCATAGACATTTCCGTTGAAACTGTAGTCCTCTACAACCTGATCCACGATGAAGTCATTAATCTTTTTATAGAAGACACCCACGCTGGCCAGACCGATAGACTTGAAATAGTAGTCAAAACTCAGGTCAAAGTTGTGTGAAGTGGCCGGGTTCAGATTCGGGTTACCCATTTCCATTTCGTTCTTGCTGCGGTCGATGATGAGATTCGGCACCAGAGAAATGTATTTAGGACGGGCCAGAGTCTTGGTGTATGAAGCACGGATTTTCAGATCCTGAGCCGGCTCATACTTCAACAGGAAGCTTGGCAGCCAGTTGATGTAGCTCTTTCCGGCTGGAGCGGTTTGTTTGAGGCTCTCGAATTCGTCGTCACCTTCTTCCCAGTAAGTATATTCATAACCCTGATATTCCACGTTGGTATGTTCCATACGCAAGCCGGCCATCATCTGCAGGTTTCTGCCCAGCTGCTGGTCGAAGCGGATGTAGGCGGCACCTACCTGCTCGGTTGCATTATAGTTCTCTGCCTCTTCCTCTTTTACTTCTTTTTTCTCGAAAAGACTGCTGTTGTTCAGATCCAGGCTACCCAGATAAGTATTGCTTACGAACTCACCGGCCTTATACTGGTCGCCGGCCATGAATCCGTCGCGGGTCTGGTCCACGAAGTTCTTCTGCACATCGGCCATGAACTGATCCTCGTCCACCGGACTGTATTCATAGAAGTCTACGTCGTTCTTCTTGTCTTTCTTGCTGAACTTACCTCCGAACTTGAATTTGTTCTGGAAGTTACCGCTCAGAATAGGCAACTCAAAATCTAGCTTTGCCTTGATGTCGTTTTCGTAGATTTCCTGGTTGCTTTCCGTAATTTCGTCCAGCTTGGCTTCCATAATGCTGGGCAGAGTGGTAACATAAGGCTTTCTCAAATCGTCCTGATTGATGGTAAAGGTCTGGTCTTTCAGCTCCATACCGATATAACGCTCGTTCGGACGACTTTCAGAAGCTCTTGAGTAGGCTACTGACCAGTCAGACTTCAGACGGCCGAACTGGTGGTTACCGCCCAAAGTGAAGTCCATAGTCTGCTGCAACTCCAAACGTGCATTCTTATTGTCGGGAGTACCACCTTTGGTTTCCATGACAGTTTTCATTTCGCCTTCACCGTCGGCCAAATCCTCAAAGGAACGTTTGTAACGATTCTCCCAGTCGTGACGACGGTTGTAGATGCTCTTGAAGAACACTTTATGATTGGCATTGAAATCATAGTCCAAAGCCAGAGAATAGCTTTGTCTCTGACGGGTGACGTAGTATTGGCGGATTTCCATATCGGTCAGGAATACTTTTCCTCCGTCCTCGTCGTATTCAAATTCAGTATTGTCTGAACCGATCGGATTATACTGATAAGAGGCAGAAAGCAACAGACCGAGTTTGTTGTTCAGGAAACGGTCGCCGTAAGTGGCACCCAGATTCCAGTTCGGCTTTCCGCTGATAAAGCTGCCACCGGTACCGAAGGTGAAGTTGGTGATGCGCTTGGACGGTGTATTCTTGGTCACCAGATTGACACTACCACCGATGGCATCGCCATCCATATCCGGAGTGACCACCTTGCTGACTTCTATTGTCTGGATCATATCGGCCGGAATCAGGTCCAGCTGTACGTTACGGGCATCAGATTCGACTGAAGGCAGACGGTTGCCGTTTACGGTGACACTGCTCAAATCCGGAGAGGTACCACGGATCTGTCCGAAGCGCGCCTCGCCCTGGTCGTACTGCACACTCAGACCGTTGATACGCTTCAAGGCATCACCGATATTTGAATCCGGGAATTTGCCTACCTGGTCGGCAGATACGATATTGGTAATATTCAGATTGTTCTTCTGCATGTTCAGCGCACGCTGCTGGTCGGAAAAGGCACCCAGAACGGTCACTTCCTTCAGATAAGAGTTGTCTTGCAGGGTGATGTTCTTCACCAGAGTCTTGTTCTGAGAAACAGTAATGGTGAAGCTCATCGGAGTGAAGCCTACATAGCTTACCTTCACATTATGCTTTCCCGGCTTTACATTAGGCATGATGTAATAACCGTTGACGTCACTCACCGTGCAGCTTCCGTCTTCCAGACGGATATAAGCTCCCGGCAAGGCCTGCTGATCGGCATCCAGAACTCTACCTCTTACGATTGTTTGATTTTCTGTGCTTACCGGTTCGGTAACTACATCTGCAAATGTTTGCTGACTACCCAACAGAATAGTGCTGATTAAAAATGCTTTTGTAAAATGATTCATAACCTGTTTAATTTTTGTTATCCTAATTGCGCTGCAAATGTAGAAGCAGGTTGTTACAGTTTTATAACATGTTTGTGAAGATTTGTATTCAGTTTTTTTTGAGGGAGCAGATTGGTGATAAAAATAGAGCTTGCAGTCTTTTTGTTACAAAAACGACATATTTGTTTTCGGATACTGATAAAAAAAGTCTTCGATTACATGCCTGCAAAGAAGCGGGAATGTAATCGAAGACGACAGTATCCGTATGGCTTAATGACGTTGCAGACGGAGCACCTGAGAGCAGTGCGACAGCACTTCCGGCCGGTGGGTGATGAAAAGCAGGGTCTTGTCCTGTGCCTTGTTTTGCAGATTCAGCAACAACTGTTTTTCCGTGGCAGCATCCAGTGCCGAAGTCGCTTCGTCCAGCAGCAGGATATTGCCTTTGCGGAGCAGGGCGCGGGCTATGGCGATGCGCTGGGCCTGTCCTTCGCTGAGGCCTCCTCCCATTTCATGGCAGCGGGTATCCATGCCGTCGGGCAGCTCAAACACAAAGTCGGCACAAGCCGTGTGCAGCGCCTCTTTCAGTTCCTCCTCACCGGCATGCGGGTTTCCGAGCTGCAGATTGTCGCGGATGGTACCGCTGAAGAGTGTGTTTCCCTGAGGAACATAAACGATGTTACAGCGGGTAAGCGGGCTACAGGTTACTTCTTTCTCCTTATTATATATATAGATTCGCCCTTGTTCCGGTCGTACCAGTCCCAAGACAAGACGAATCAGTGTGGTTTTTCCCGCTCCGGTCTCTCCCAGAATGGCGGTGCTGCTTCCCGGAGCAAAGTCATGACTGAAATCCGTCAGAATGGTTCTATGCCCTCCGGGATAGGTAAACCGGATCTGTTCGGCGCGGATGCCCAGGTTTCCGTCGAGATGAATGCTTTCTCCCTGTTCCTCTTTGGGCAGTGCTTCCAGTTCCATCAGGCGTTCCGTGGCCGTGAGCGAACCGATGAGCACCGGGATGAAGCGCGTCATGTCGCGGAAAGGACTTTGAATCTGTCCCACCAGCTGGATAAAGGCCATCATCACGCCGTAAGTGATGCTTCCGTCCATCAGGCGGCTGCTTCCCCAAAGAAAGGCGATGAGATAGCAGGAGCCGAAACCGATGTTCAGCATGGTGGCCGAGAAAGACGAGAAGACGGTACGCTGCTTGACCTGTTGCCGGAGCGACTGTTGGATACCGTCCAGCCGTCCGGCCATAAATCCTGTCTGCTCCAGAGTCTTGATCACCATTTTGTGTTGCAGGGTTTCCTGAAGCACGCTCTGTATCTGGCTGTCCGTGTTACGGATGCCTCGGGTGAGTCCTCTCATTTTCCGGACATAGGCTTTGCTCAGCAAAATGAAAAACGGAAGGATCAGAATCACGGCGCAGGCCAGGAATGAATCCATGGAATAAAGAAACAGAAAGGCACCCACGAGGCGTACGCAGACCGCCAGCATGCTGGGCAGGGTTTCCGTGATGACACTTACCACATCGCTCACGTCGCGTTCCAACCGGTTCAGCATGTCGCCCGTGTGTTTCTGTTCCAGACTGCTCCAGTCACTGTTCAACAGCTGCCCGAAGATGCGCTGCTGCATCTTGTTCTGCGCGCGGACACCCAGAATGGCCCGCACCCAGCGGTTGGTGAATCCCACCAGAATCTGCAACAGCATGATGCCTACCAGAAAATAAGCTGCGGTAGACAGGTTGCCCGACTGTTTTTGTGTGGCAATGTCGATGGCCATTTTGGTGGCCCAGATAAAGGCAAAGTCCAGGAAGACACTGCTACAGCCCAGTATGGCATTGATGCCCGCTTGCATCCGGTAGCTGCGGGCGGTATGCCAGAGCCACTTCAGCAGTGCCCAGGTCTTATAGGAAATCTTGAAATCTCTCATCATGTTACGAGCGAGGATCGGCGCCCCACATCAGTTTGTTGCGCAGGGTGCTGAAAAATGAATGATTCTGACGTTGGAACACTTTTACCTGATAAGGAGCCTTGCGGATGGTCAGACGGGTAGACTCCGGACAGGATTCGCTCCGGCCGTCTATGGCGACCAGAAAGTTATGGCTCCGGCTTTCGACCGACAGTTCGATAACGGCATTGTCGCGCAAGGCCAGCGGGCGCATGTTCAGGCTGTGGGGCGCCACGGGAGTGATGCTGAAGATGCCGGCCTGAGGCACTATGATCGGTCCGCCCACGCTGAGCGCATAGCCGGTAGATCCGGTCGGTGTACTGATAATCAGTCCGTCGGCCTGATAGGTGGTGAGATGCTCGCCGTTGATGCGCACATCAATACTGATCATGGAAGAATTGTCGTGTTTCAGCACAGCCACCTCATTCAGTGCATAGGGATAGACACTCAGGCTGCCGTCAGGCAAGGTCACTTCAATCACGCTGCGTGCCTCTATGGCATACTCTCCCCGGTACAGATGTTCCACCACATCCTCTATGTCATAGGGAGACACATCGGCCAGAAAACCCAGACGCCCCATATTGACGCCGAGTATCGGAATCTCTTTCTTTCCGACACGGCGTGCCGCTTCCAGAAACGTGCCGTCGCCCCCCATGCTGATGACGATATCAGCTTCGAAGTCATCGTCGGTAATGAGCCGGTCGGCCTGCACATCCAGTTTCAGCTCGTTGGTCAGGTAATGATAAAAGTCCTTGTCGATATATAGTTCGGCGGGATGTCTTTTCAGGATATGAAAAAGATGCTCAAACGAGGCTGATTTTTTGGCCTGATAGACATTTCCGAAAATTGCAAATCTAATATTCCGCATAATGCTGCTTGTTTTGTTCTTGTGTTCTGTTCCACATGATTGCGGTTCTTCTAGAAGCAAAATTACTTATTTTTTTCAATATATCATAGAATGAAGCTCTTACTTGCTTTTTCGAAGGAAAAATGAATTATCAGTCCTGAAAAAATATCCGGTTTATGAAAGACAATAACTGTTTTTTACTAACTTTGTGGAAACTGATACAACTAAAAAAATACGACACTGATGACAAAACTGAGTGTAAATATCAACAAAATAGCCACTTTGCGCAATGCGCGTGGCGGCGATAATCCCAATGTGGTGAAGATGGCTCTGGATTGTGAGGCTTTCGGAGCACAGGGTATCACGGTGCATCCGCGTCCCGACGAGCGGCATATCCGCTATCAGGATGTGCGCGACCTGAAGCCGGTGCTTACCACAGAGTTCAATATTGAGGGCTATCCCTGTGATTCATTTATCGACCTGGTGTGTGAGGTCGTTCCGGCTCAGGTCACTTTGGTACCGGATTCGCCGGAGCAGATCACTTCCAATTCCGGTTGGGACACGGTGCGCTATCAGGATTTCCTGACGGATGTGGTCCGTACCTTTAAGAAAAAGGGCATCCGTACCTCGATCTTTGTGGGCACCGAGCTGCCTATGATTGAGCATGCCGCCAAGGTGGGTGCCGACCGTGTGGAACTGTATACCGAACCATACGCCACAGCCTATCGCACCAGTCCCGAAGCAGCCGTTGCTCCTTTTGTCCGGGCGGCAGAGTGCGCCCGTGCTGTAGGTCTGGGCCTGAATGCCGGTCATGACCTGAGTCTGGAGAATCTGGCATATATCCATCGTCAGATTCCTTGGCTGGACGAGGTGAGCATCGGGCATGCCTTGATTTGCGACGCCTTGTATTTGGGTATGGAGCAGACCATCCGGAGTTATCTGGACTGTTTGAAATAATGTTGTTCATTTAATTAAAGACATAGACTATGAATCCTATTTATTTGTTTTTTGCAGAAGGAACTGAAGAAGTTGAAGCTTTGGCTGTAGTGGATATTGTGCGCCGTGCTGGTTTGCCGATTCAGATTGTTTCCGTAACCGGTGATTTGTTGGTCAAGAGTTCACACGATGTACATATCAAGGCCGATGTGTTGTTTGAAGATGCTGATCTGGAAAATGCATCTTTGTTTGTGTTGCCTGGCGGACTGCCCGGAGCCTATAATCTGTATGAGCATGCCGGATTGCGCAAGGCCATTCAGAAGCGTTACGATGCCGGAGAACCGTTGGCTGCCATTTGTGCCGCTCCATTGGTATATGGCCGTATGGGATTGCTCAAGGGAGTGAAGGCTACCTGCTATCCGGGATTCGACAAAGAACTCGAAGGTGCTGAATATACCGGCAAGCTGGTAGAGCAGGACGGACAGTTTATTACCGGTAAGGGTCCGGCCGCTGTCTTCGAATTTGCCTACGCCATCGTGACCAAGCTGGCCGGTGAAGAGAAGGTTCAGGCTCTGAAGGATGGTATGTTGTATTCAGAACTGGTAAAGTAACTTTTTCCTTATCATAATTTTTTAAGGACGAACCGCCTTTTGTGTCTTTTCACGGAGATGCAAAAGGCGGTTTTTTCGGTTGGCAATTTGTCTTTTTTCTCTGTAACGGGGCACCGGTGCTTTCTTTCTGATTTTTTATGCAGACTGCCTCTTGCGAAAATGGGGACTGCCTGCCGTTTGCTGCGGATTTTGTGATTTTCAGCAGCTTGTTGGGGACTTATAGACTTATATATCAATGATTTTCCACGAATTTCCCCCTTTCTGTTTTCTTCCCTTCCAGAAATTCAAAATCTCAAAATCAGGGTCTTTTCTTGTTCTTTCCGGATGTTTTAGAAATGTTGCCCATCATTTTGGAGAAACATTTCGATGTTTTGAACGGTTCATGGTGATGAATGTTTCTTCTCAAGCAGAGGTTTCTGCCGTTTTTCCGTATCGTTTTTCTGCTGTTTTTGGTATAAAAAACGTATGTCTATGCGATTTCTCTGCATCAGGAATGAATATTTATGCGGTTTTCTTTCCGGTTGGTGTGATAAACTAAAAAGGTGATGTTAGCAAAAATTGGAAAACGGTGGCAAAATGATAGGGGCCGTTCTTGCCCATGCCTGCTGATAACGCCACAAAAAATGCGGAGTCCGTAATGAACTCCGCATTCTTTACAGTTGCAGTGTTTCTAGTCAAGGAAGTACCAGCTTGCGGGCATTGGTGTTGCCTTGCTTATCCGTCACCTGAATCAGATACATCTGAGAAGCATCATGATTCAGCGCAAAGCATGAGTTGCTGGTGGTCAGCAGAATCTTTCCCTCTACATCATACACCGTCACCTTTTGCACCTCAGTTCCTTTTACGGTAACCTTGTTGTCCTGCACATCTAATGAAAAATTCGGTGAGTCAGTGATCTGAGCGATTTGTGTCACAATCTTGGAGCAGTCAATCTCAATCTGGTCACCTTTTTGAGCATCAATATGAAGGGTGTTCATATCGTTCCACTCGGCCTGTGTTTCCTTACCGTTGACATAAACGGTAGCGGTGGCAATACCAGGATAAGATACGTATAGAGGGCTTCCCTGGTTGGAAACGATATGGACGGTTTGAGGTTTCAGCTCTTTCCAGGAAACGTCTACCGTAAAGTCTCCAACGGCCTTCAATCCTTCAATGGAACCGTTCTTCCAAACTTCAGGAAGGGCCGGAAGAATTTGGATGGTATCGGTGTGGCTCTGCATTAACATTTCGGCGATACCGGCACAGGCACCGAAGTTACCGTCAATCTGGAATGGGGCGTGAGCATCATAGAGATTATAGTAAATGCCGCCTCCTGCCACACTGTGGTGGCGTAATGCCAGCTCCAGAATGTCGTGGGCGTGATTGCCGTCCTGCATTCTGGCCCAAAGGTTTATCTTCCATCCCATTGACCAGCCGGTAGAGGCGTCTCCTCTTAATTTCAAGGAGTTCAGGGCAGCTTCAAAATAAGGGCTGGTGGCCGTAACCTGACTGAACGGATAAATACACATCAGGTGAGACATGTGGCGGTGACCGTTTTGTCCGGCATCGTATGTACTTTCTTTCCATTCTCTCAACAATGGATCGCCGGTTTTGACACCGTTCAAAGTAGCTCCCCACGCACCGGTGTACTTTTCGATTCTCAGACCCTTGTCGAGTTTCTTCAGACGGTCGGAAAGCAAGGTCAGCTGTTCTTCGTTCAGACCGCTTTCTGTTCCCAGAATCTGCGCTGCCTTTTGCGTGTTGGCCAGCAGGTCCCAAACCAGTTGCTGGGCGTGGGCCACACCGTCTTCCGTAGGACCATGTTCCGGAGAGAACTCCTTCGGGCAGACATACAATCCATCGGAATCTTTTATCAGGCGCTCAAGCCAGAATTCCGAAGCACTCCACATGGTAGGGAATACCTTGGCCAGATACTCCTTGTCGAGCGTATAGCGGTAGTGTTGCCAGAGGTGGGTGCAATACCAGGCATTGGTGATGACGTAATTGTGCATAAAGGAACCGACACCGCCAAAGATGTTGTTTTCCGTATAACAGGTCCATCCCTTTGTCTGTCCGGCATCTCTGGCATATCCCTTCCACTCATCGTGGTTCATGGCCATGTTCGTGATGTAGTTGATAAAAGGCAGGTGCAGTTCAGACAGGTTGGTGATTTCTGCGGGCCAATAGTTCATCTGAACATTGATATTGGCGTGGATATCGCCATTCCATGCCGGTTCTGAAGAGTTGTTCCAGATGCCTTGCAGGTTAGAAGGCAAGTCGACACCACGTGAGGAACCTAACATCAGATAGCGTCCATAATTGAAATACAATGCTTCCAGCATCAGGGCGTAGTCTTCTGTTCCGGTGCTTCTTTGTGCATATTTCTGGATCAGTTCATCGGTTGGCAGATTGTTCTTTGCTCCTTCCAGATTCAGGTGGACACGGCCAAACAAGGAACCATAGTCAGCAACATGGTCTTCATACAGCTGTTCCCATCCTTTCTGGGCGGCAGCGTCTACCTTCTGCAATACTTTTGCTTCCAGCTCTGAGGTGGCAGATACATAGTTCGGAGCGTAGGCATCGAAGTCTGTTCCTCCGCCCAGAATGACCAGAATCTCATCGGCAGCCTTAACAGTAATGCCTTCGTCGGTGGTTTCTATATGACCTCCTGTCGGGATTACCTTTAAACGGGCATTATAGCTGACAGTCTGCAACTTACCCTTGAAGCAGGCATAGCCGTCCTTGTATTCGGTATCGGCCTTGATGCCGGGCTTTCCGGATTCCATCGTAAAGCGCAGACTGAGTTTTCCGGGTTCGGAAGCCTTCAGGCGCATGGCCACAACCTGATCGGGGTTGCTGGCAATATATTCGCGGGTGTAGGTTACGGATTTGTCCGGACTCTTGTAGACAACGGAAGCCGTGGCGTTTGTCAGATCCAGCTGGCGATAATAATCCTGCACCGGGTGGGCATCTCCGTAACTGAATCCTTCTTCGCCCAAACTTTCTATATAGACGCTACCGAAGTTTTCGTAGTCTCCATATTCGGAACCGTTGTCTTTGTTGGTTCCGGACCATAATGTCTTTTCGTTAAACTGAACCTCTTCCTTTAATACACCGCCGAATATGCTGGCACCGAACTGTCCGTTTCCGATAGGCAGACTGTATTCCATCCATTTGTCGGCAGCACTGGTGAGTGTGGTCGGCTGGGTGTACCACAAGGTGAGGTCATGCTCCGGTTTATATCCCTCTATACCTTCCACTTTATAGTCGGCATAAACCATGTCGGCGGGTTCGATGAAATAGAGCGGATTGTTCTTGTCGCTGGCTTGCCACAGTCCGATCTCGTTTCCGGTCTGGGCTCCCATCCACTGGTTCAATGCCGGGCGCTGTTTGTTGCCGTTGACATGGATTTCCCATGCCGGAGAGTATGCGGCATAATCGGTAGTGTATAAGCGGAAACTGCCGTTCCACTTCTCGGACTGGGTCTTTAGGCGTGCGGCATCACTTCCGTCTGTTCCTGAGACATAGGCATAGTGGCCGGCCTTGTTGACGAGCTGGAAACTGTTTTCGTCGCCCACCAGTTTCCACAACTGTTCGTCAATAGGATCCGGATGGGCCAGAACCGATGCTTTTCCGATACCTTCATCCTGTATGGTATTGCCATTCTCACAGAATTTAATGAAATACCAGGTTTCATTGTTCTCTGTGCTGAACTTCGGGAGCTGGGTTGTTGTGGCCACAAATTGCAGCGGGTTGTTCATGTCTCCTGCTGTGTACTCACCCAGATATTTGCCTATTCCGGCTCCTTCCCATTGGTTCATGCTCGAAGTTCCGTTTTTGCGCTGAAGCTCCCAACTGTCGGGATAGTTGGAGTTTGGACTGGTGATGAGCTTCATGGGCTTTCCCTGTGTGGCAGAAGTATAGAATCCGCCGGAGAAAGAAAGATAATGCCCCGTTTTGCTCTTCATGACAAAGTCATTCTGGTTGCCGATGAGGGCCCACATCTGATTGCTCTGAGAAGCTTTTTTTGCGGTAATCAGCTTTTTACCTGTTCCCGGATCGGAGATGGTTCCCGAGCCGTTCTTGAATTGGACATAATACCATGTGGTATCATTTGCAACTGAGAATTTGGGTAACAATTGTCCTTGCGCCGTAACGAAGAACAGAGAAGCACCCATTAGAAATTTGAATCTGTTTTTCATGAGTTATTATTATTTTAGTAGATTGGTGAGTTCCTTTTGGCTTGAGCCGTTTTTGTCTGCTTTTCTTTAACGGCCAACTGTAAAGGTATAGGTTTCGAAGTCGTAAATGTTCTTATTTGTTGATCAGGATACAACTTCCACCACCCGGTGCCAATTGTACCCGAATCACTGATTTTTGAGTGACTTGATTGGTATGAGATTTCATTTTTTCTCTATTATATAAATAATGTGCTCCATCACCGTCTTCCATTACTACAGCCTGATAACTTTTTCCTGATTGCAGAAAGTCCAAAGGGATATCCAATGTCCTTGCTTGCTCATTGGTTGCAGCACCAATCAGATAGGCATCTTTGGTTTCTCGCATCATGACGATATACTCTCCGATTTCTCCACATAATGTCTTGCTTTCCAGCCAGGGCATCTTCTGGGCACTGATGAAATCCAGTAATGGAGGATATTTTCTGTAGAATTCGGGTATGTCCGGTATAATGGTTGCGCCAGAGAAAACAATTAACGTGCGGGCTGCTTCTGCTACGAGGGTGGAAGGAACGGGTTGGTTTTCGTCTACTCGCGTAGTATTTCCCTGTCTCAGGTCAAACATACCGTTGTTCATGTCAATGGGGCCTGCCAGCATATTGACATAGACCGAAGTGACGAACGTTTTGGGCTGAAAGGTCCGGTGGGCATCAAGCTGCGCCTGACAATATTCGCGTGTAACGGCGTTGGGCCAGGTTCTCATTTGTCCGTAGGGATGAACGGGACCATCATGAAAATCTACCAGCAATTTGTTCTTGGCACATAAGGCCGTGATTTTCTGTGTCCAGATATTCTTCTCGCGCGGACTTCCTTTCATGAAACCATACTTGATTCCGGCTGCTCCCCAGGCTGCATATTGGGCCAGAGTCTTTTCTATCGGGTATTCCCTGCCTCCAACATCGTTCAGGTAAAGCCAGATGCCTACGCCTTTCTTTTTCGCATAAGCTATGATACGCTTTACATCGTTCACTTTCTCTCCCGTAAGCGGATTGGATTCGGCTTCATGTTCGGGGCCGTACCAATTGGCGTCCAGAACCAGATAAGAGAACTTTTGTTCCGAAGCGAAGTCCACCATGCGTACCCAGGAAGGATAATCCATCCGGTAAGTAAAACCTTCCCATTCTGCGCCGTTGATGCGCCAGTCCCATACGGCTACTCCTGGCTTTACCCAGGAGAAATCTCCCACAGGGTCGGGATTCAATAATTCCAGTAGATGGGAGTCGACCATCTCACCCGGTGTTTTTCCGACGAACAGCACGCGCCATGCTGACAAATAACCTGCAACCAAATCTATCGGCTGGGCTTCTACATGAAACGTGCAGTTGTCTTTGGTGGAACGTAATAACAGGGGAGCATCAGTCCTGAGATCAGCTTCATGCACAGCCAGATATAAATTGCGGTCTGCACGGATTGTCATGACGGGCTGACGAATACCGGATGATTCCGACAACCGTTCCGGACCGATATTATGATATTCATTATTATAGAACCAGGCGGTATAATCGCCGTTAAAGGCAAAACTGGTAGATTCGAGTACAGCCTTCTTCTTTAGTCTTGATCGGTCAGGAACAGAATACCGGAATGCTACGCCATCGTTGTACGCCCGTAAGTACAGGCAGAAATCGTTCTGAGCAGCACCGATAACCGAAAACTTCAAACATAATTCATTGTAGCGGTCTGGAACACGTTGCCGCTTGCCCCAAACCGGTTTCCAAATACCGTTGTGCGTATTCTTTGATGAAGAAACCAGACGGACTTTTTGGGATGAGAGAAGCTGATTGCCGAGAGAATCCTGAAATCCCAGCAATGATGCGTCCAGCAGAAGAGAATCTCTTACGGAAAGACTGTACGTCCAGTTTCCTTGATTCGTAAAGACGCTAAGTACTATTTCTCCATCTGGAGACGTCACTCGATAACGGTTTTTTGTATATCCGCCCAGACAAATGGACCAGATGAACAGGCAGAAAATAATAGCACGTTTCATAGTTATCATAAATTGGCTGCAATATATTAATTCGATTTCCTTGAAAGTGATTCCGTTGGATTGGATTTCAGAATCTTCTTGTTTTAGTTCATTGTTCGTTTTGGAACAGGTTTCGACATTTGCTGTTCCGAAGCATGATGCCACCTTGTTTTCATGTTTTTCTGGACTGAACGTTTTGCAAATGTACCTTTCCTTATTCAAAAAAAGAAATTTTATTCTTCTTTTCGTGATTTTTCTGATTCAAAAAAATAAACTGTTGATTTGCATCAAGAATTATTAATCTTCGCAGAAATTTCGTAAGTTTGTAATACGTTTAAGAAAGGACAAAATGAAGAAATATGTGATTATTGTGGCTGGAGGCAAAGGTCTCCGTATGGGAGGAGAGATTCCCAAGCAGTTTCTTCCGATTGGAGGAAAACCTGTATTGATGCGTACGGTAGAGGCATTTTATCAGACTGATGCCGAAACGGGCATCGTATTGGTTTTACCGAAGGTACAGCAGGATTATTGGAAAGAACTGTGCCGTCAATATGATTTCCGGATTCCCTATATACTGGCCGACGGTGGACGCACCCGTTTCCATTCTGTGCAGAATGGATTGCAGGCTGTTCCCGAGGAAGGAACTGATGTGCTGATTGCCGTGCACGACGGAGTGCGCCCGTTCGTATCATCGCAGGTGATTCAGGCCTGTTTTGATGAGGCTGCCCGTCAGGGAGCGGTTGTACCGGTGCTGGATATGGTGGATTCTGTGCGCCAGTTGTCTGCGGATGGCAGCAGTATGGCGGTGGACCGTTCGCGCCTGAAGTTGGTACAGACTCCGCAGACTTTCCGGGCCGATGTGCTGAAGAAAGCTTACAGCCAGGATTTTACCGAACTGTTTACCGATGATGCTTCTGTCGTGGAGGCCTCTGGAGTGTCCGTAGCTTTGGTGCCGGGTAATCGTGAGAATATCAAGATCACGACTCCTTTTGACTTGAAAATTGCCGAAGCACTTCTTAAAGAATAAAACATGTTGGATCTGGAACGTCAGGATATAAAGTTTTTGCCCGGAGTGGGACCGCAGCGTGCCCGACTGCTCAATGATGAGTTGAAAATCTATACGCTGAACGATCTGCTCTATTATTTTCCTTATAAACACATTGATCGCAGTAGGTTGTATGCCATAAAGGAACTTACTGCCGATATGCCGTATGTGCAGATCAAAGGTCAGATTCTCAGTTACGAAACGGAGGGCGAAGGACGAAAGCGCCGCTTGGTGGCTCATTTTACGGATGGTTATGGAGTGGTGGACTTGGTCTGGTTTCAGGGAATCAAGTATATCGCTTCTCATTATAAGGTGCATCAGGAGTATATCGTGTTTGGAAGACCTTCGGCCTTTAACGGGCGCATCAATATCTCGCATCCCGATATAGAGCCGGCCGAGCAGCTTACTCTTTCTTCCATGCGCATGCAACCTTATTATAACACTACGGAGAAGATGAAGCGCAGCGGGATGAATTCTCGCACGATAGAGCATTTTACTTCCACTTTATTCCAGAAACTGGATGCCCCGATTCCTGAAACCCTACCGCAGTGGCTGCTGGATGAGTTGCATCTGATTCCGCTGGGACAGGCTTTGCGTCAGGCTCACTATCCGGCTACGGCCGATGAATTGCGACGGGCACAACTGCGCCTCAAGTTTGAAGAACTCTTTTATGTGCAACTGAATATCTTGCGTTATACGCGTGATCGTATCCGCCGTTATCGGGGCTTTGTATTCTCACGTGTGGGCAATTATTTTCATCAGTTCTACAGTGACTATCTGCCTTTTGCTTTGACAAATGCCCAAAAGCGGGTAATCAAGGAAATCCGTACAGATATGGGAAGCGGAAGACAGATGAACCGTCTGCTTCAGGGCGATGTGGGTAGTGGAAAGACTTTGGTGGCTCTGATGTGTATGCTCATTGCGCTGGATAATGGATTTCAGGCGTGTATTATGGCTCCGACGGAGATTCTGGCCGAGCAGCATCTGGAAACGTTCCGCAAGTTTTTGGGCGACATGCCTGTTACGGTGGAACTGCTGAAAGGTTCGGTCAAGGGGAAACGCCGTCAGGCGGTACTCGATGGAGTGCGCGACGGCTCGGTGCAGATTCTGGTGGGGACGCATGCCGTACTGGAGGATCCGGTGGTATTTCAGAATCTGGGTATGGTGGTCATTGATGAACAGCATCGTTTTGGAGTGGCTCAGCGTGCCCGCTTATGGAGCAAGAATACCTGGCCGCCGCATGTGCTGGTGATGACGGCTACACCTATTCCACGCACCCTGGCCATGACTTTGTATGGTGATCTGGAAGTGTCGGTTATCGACGAGCTGCCTCCGGGCAGAAAGCCGATACAGACCACACATCGTTTTGAGAACCAGCGGGAGAGTCTCTATCAGGGAGTACGGCGCGAGATACAGCGTGGACGACAGGTCTATGTGGTTTATCCGTTGATTCAGGAAAGCGAAAAACTGGATATCAAGAATCTGGAAGAAGGATATGAACATCTGCGGCAGGTTTTTCCGGAATATTGTATCAGCAAGGTACACGGAAAGATGAAAGCGCAGGAGAAGGATGAAGAAATGCAACGTTTCATTTCCGGTGAAACGCAGATTCTGGTGGCGACTACTGTTATTGAGGTGGGAGTGAATGTGCCCAATGCTTCGGTGATGATCATTGAAAATGCCGAGCGCTTTGGTCTGGCGCAATTGCATCAGCTTCGCGGTCGGGTAGGACGCGGCGCGGAGCAGTCCTATTGTATTCTGGTTACCAAATATGAACTGAGCAAGGATACACGCCGACGGATGCAGATCATGACCGAAACCAACGACGGCTTTGAAATAGCCGAAGAGGATTTGAAACTGCGCGGACCGGGCGACTTGGAAGGAACGCAGCAGAGCGGTATTGCCTTTGATTTGAAACTGGCAAATCTGGCTCGTGACGGACAGATTCTGGAGCTGGCCCGACAAAAAGCGCAAGGATTGTTGGATAATGACCCGGATGAAAACCGCCCTGAGAACCGAATGGTTTGGGCCCGTTTGGAGCATTTGAGAAAAAATCAGGTAAATTGGTCGGCAATTTCTTGATTCTACCTTGTTTCGATTTCTTTATAGCTTGTAAATAAGACTGTTATGCGCGAGTCGTTAAGTCGGAATCGTAAGGTTTCTGGCTTAATATAAGTAAAAAAACATTAATACTATTTGGTTGTCTCTTCTAAAAAGGCTATTTTTGCAACCGGATGTTTGTTTCATGTTCCTGCTTGTGTCATGAGGTCGGCTGTTGTAAAGTCCGTGTTTGTGTCGGGAACCGAACAAAATCTGTTTTTAGTTTTTCCTTGCTTTAGGGACTTTGAGGAGAAACGTCTGAGAGTAGAAATCATTTATGGTGTAACGAATAACTATTAGTTAGAAGAAACGAACAGAAGAATGCTTTTTAAATTAAAGAAGTTAAAGACAGGGGCGATAGCCGTAATAGCCATGTTGAGCGCTATTCCGATGCAGGGACAGGATCTTTTGGCCCGTCAGGCTCCTATCGACAAGAAAATGCGTTCCGTAGACTCAGTGGCTTTGCAGAAACTGATCAATACGGACAATTTGCAGAATCCGGCTTTTGATTTGTATCAGGGATGGCATAATAATTATGTAAGCCGTTATAATGTAGAAATGCCGCAAGAGTACAAGATAGACTTACGTCATTTCTGCATGCCGACACCAAGTCGGTTGGTTACATCCAATTATGGCTACCGTCGTACATTCGGCCGCATGCACAAGGGATTGGATATTAAAGTGTATATCGGAGATACCATCCGTGCCGCATTCAGCGGAAAGGTTCGCATCGTAGCCTATGAGCGCGGCGGATACGGAAAGTATATCGTGATTCGCCATCCGAATGGACTGGAAACCGTTTACGGCCACTTGTCCAAGCAGATCGTAAAAGAGGATCAGGTGGTACAGGCCGGTGAACCAATCGGATTGGGTGGTAATACCGGACGTTCAACCGGTTCGCACCTGCACTTTGAAACCCGTTTCCTGGGACAGGCCATCAATCCGGCGGAAATGTTTGACTTTGTAGAACAGGACGTTACAGGAGACTATTATTTGTTCCGCGCCAACGGAAAAGGTTATGTGCTGAATGGAAATGAGCGCGTTCCTGCTGATTTGGCCAGCATCACTCCTGCAACTGCTTCTGAAAAGAAAAAGCCTGCGAAGAAGGAGAATCCGATCCGAATCCACAAGGTGAAGTCGGGTGAGAATTTGTCTACGATTGCCAAGAAATTGGGAACAACCATCGAAAAGTTGTGTAAGATGAACGGTTTGAGCCGTAAGGCAACTTTGAGACCAGGACAGATTTTAAGATATTCTTAATCATAAAAAAGAGTTTGCTATGATGTTATAGCAGACTCTTTTTTTTGTACTTCTCGTAAGAAAATGCTACCTTTGCACCTATTAAAAGTAAAAATAATCACAGAGAATGGATACCAAACAGCAGTTTGAACAGGTGATGGCCGAGTGCCGGGATTTGTTTGCCAAGAAATTGCACGATTATGGAGCCGCGTGGCGGATTATGCGCCCGGTTTCTGTAACCGACCAGATCTTTATCAAGGCCAATCGGATTCGCAGCCTCGAGGTCAAAGGTGTTTCTTTGGTGGGCGAAGGTATTTATCCGGAATTTATGGCCATCGTGAATTATGGCATCATTGGCCTGATTCAGCTGGAACTCGGTTTTGCCGACCGGGAGGATCTGACTGCTGAGGCGGCTCTGGAGTATTATGATAAGTATGCGCAGACCACTTTGGAACTGATGCTCAAGAAAAACCATGATTATGATGAGGCATGGCGGAGCATGCGTATATCTTCCTATACCGATTTGATTCTGATGAAAATCTATCGGACCAAGCAGATTGAAGAACTGAAGGGAGAGACGCTGGTGTCTGAAGGTGTGGATGCTAACTATATGGACATGATCAACTATTCGGTTTTCGGACTGATAAAATTAAAGTTCGGTGAGTAGGTTAAAGCGAAAAATCAAATGGGGCTGGGTTAATCTTTGTCGTCTGGTTTTGTCCGGTACGTTTATTCTGTCGGGCTTTGTCAAAGCGGTTGACCCGCGAGGAACGCAATATAAACTAGAGGATTATGCCGAAGCCTTTCATCTGGTAGACTGGGTATCCGGATATCTTTATCTGCCGGCGGCTATTTTGCTGGCGGTCGTGGAGTTCTGTCTGGGTATTTATCTGTTTTTCGGTATCCGGCGCAGGACGACGACATGGGCTTTGCTGATCCTGATGTCCCTGATGACTCCTTTTACGCTTTATCTGGCTTTGGCCAATCCGGTGTCGGACTGCGGTTGCTTTGGCGACGCATTTAAACTGACGAATTGGGAAACTTTCTACAAGAACGTGGTTTTGCTGTTGGCCGCAGTGAGTGTATGCCGTTATCCCCGCTTGCTGAACCGTTTCATTTCTGAGCGTAATCAGTGGATGGTTTCGATGTATTCCATCTTCTTTATCTGGATATTCTCCGGATGGTGTGTCTACCGTTTGCCGGTGCTTGACTTCCGCCCGTATCATATCGGTGCCGACTTGGTGCAGGGGATGAGTATTCCCGAAGATGCGGAGCAGCCGGAGTTTGAAACAACTTTCATTCTTGAAAAGAACGGAGTACGAAAGGAGTTTACAGAGCAGAACTATCCCGACAGCACATGGACTTTTGTAGACAGCCGCACGGTGATGACCAAGGCGGGATATGAACCTCCGGTGCACGATTTCTCGATTACCGAATATGAGAGCGGAGAAGATATTACCGAGCAGATCCTTCGGGATACTTCCTACACCTTTCTGTTGGTATCTCCTTTTTTGGAGCATGCCGATGACAGTAATATGGATCAGATAAACGAGATCTTCGATTACTGTAGGGAGCAGGGATATTCCTTTTACTGTCTTACGGCTTCGGGACCGGAGTTCGTGACACGCTGGCAGGACCTTACAGGCGCGGAATATCCGTTTTGTGTGACAGATGCGATAACGCTGAAGACAATCGTCCGTTCCAATCCGGGACTGGTGCTTTTGAAGCAGGGTGTCGTGATCAACAAGTGGAGTGTGAACAACCTTCCGGATGAATCGGAGTTTGCCGGCCGGAGGCTGGAGCAGACAACGGTGGGAACGTTGAGGCCCGAAGCCAATTGGTTCCGTGTGATGAAGGTGCTTTTCTGGTATGTGGTGCCTTTGCTGTTGCTCACATTGCTCGACCGCATTTGGATCGCCTTTAAAATGAATCAGAGAACAAAACATAAAAAACGAGTTTTAAACCTAATAAAACAACAAGAAAATGAGAAAGAAAATTGTAGCAGGTAACTGGAAGATGAACCTGAACTTGCAGGAAGGTGTTGCTTTGGCAACTGAGTTGAACGCAGCTTTGACTGCTGACAAACCAAATTGTGATGTAGTAATCTGCACTCCGTTCATTCACTTGGCTTCTGTAGCTAACGTGTTGGATGCAAATCTGATCGGTTTGGGTGCTGAGAACTGCGCTGACAAGGTTTCAGGTGCATATACCGGTGAGGTTTCTGCCGCTATGGTTAAGTCTACTGGTGCACAGTATGTAATCCTGGGTCACTCAGAGCGTCGTGCTTACTACGGTGAGACTGCTGAGATCCTGAAGGAGAAGGTTAACTTGGCTTTGGCTAACGGTTTGAAGGTAATCTTCTGCATCGGTGAGGTATTGGAAGAGCGTGAGGCTGAGAAGCAGAACGAAGTGGTTAAGGCTCAGTTGGAAGGATCATTGTTCGATCTGACTGCAGAGCAGTTCTCAAACATCATCTTGGCTTATGAGCCAGTTTGGGCTATCGGTACTGGTAAGACTGCTACTGCTGAGCAGGCTGAGGAGATGCACGCATTCATCCGTAGCACTATCGCCGACAAGTTCGGTGCTGAGGCTGCTGAGAATGTTTCTATCTTGTACGGTGGAAGCTGCAAGCCTTCAAATGCTAAGGAAATCTTTGCAAAACCAAATGTTGATGGTGGCTTGATCGGTGGCGCTGCTTTGAAGTGCGCTGACTTCAAGGGTATCATCGATGCATGGAAGGCATAATTTTCAGGCACGTAGATATTAAGAAATTAATGAAGTTGAAATGCCATTCCGAGCAGGCGTCTGTCGGGACAGCCCTTCGGAATGGCATTTTTCTTTAGGAAGGCCGTTCCTTCCTGTTCAATTCTTTAATGTTTTTTATATGAAGCACCTTTTTATTGGATTGTTAGGAGTGATGCTGGCATTGCCGCTGTCTGCCCAGAAGTTTACCGAGCGCCTGGAGCAGGTGGAGGCGGGTAAAGGGCGCGTTGTGATCCATCAGGACTCATCCATAGAACGCCTGGTGAACGGTTCTCCCGAGAAGAAGGCAGAGAAACAGATTGACCGCACAGAAACGTCTTCTGTTTTGAAGAAAAACGATCCGGATTCCAGTGCAAGTATTGTGAAGAGCGATACCACGACTCCTAAAGCCTATCGTTCCAAGTACACTACTGTGGGCTACCGTATTCAGGTTTATTCCGGAGGTAATTCGCGGACTGCGCGCGAGCAGGCCATGCGTAAGGGAAATCAGGTGAAGAAGTATTTTGCAGATCTTCCTGTTTATACTCATTTTTACAGCCCTCGATGGACGTGCCGTATCGGCGATTTTCGTTCCTATGCTGAGGCGAGCCGTGTTCTGAGCGAATTAAAAGGTACAGGAGCTTTTGGTGAGGCTGTGATTGTAAAGTGCAAAATTCAAGTAGCTTATTGATATGGATAAGAAGAATGTGGATTTGAATGTACAGAATGAGCTGGCGGCTCATTATAAGGGGATTCTTTCTTTGTTGGGCGAGGATGCCGAGCGTGAGGGACTGATCAAGACTCCCGAGCGTGTGGCCAAGGCGATGCTGACTCTGACCCGCGGTTATCATGAGGATCCGGCTGCCATTTTGAATTCCGCTAAATTTAAGGAAAACTATAACCAGATGGTTATTGTTAAGGATATAGATTTCTTTTCTCTTTGTGAGCACCACATGTTGCCGTTTTATGGTAAGGTGCATGTGGCTTATATACCGAACGGTTATATCACCGGGTTGAGTAAGATTGCCCGTGTGGTTGATTGCTTCTCTCATCGTCTTCAGGTGCAGGAACGCATGACCTTGCAGATTAAGGAATGCATCCAGCAGGCACTGAATCCGCTGGGAGTGATGGTTGTGGTCGAGGCGCAGCACATGTGTATGCAGATGAGAGGCGTTGAAAAACAGAACTCGGTGACGACAACAAGTGATTTTACGGGAGCTTTCCAACAGGCAAAAACACGAGAAGAGTTTTTGAATCTGATTCATCATAAATAATCTAAGGATAAAGTATCGATTGAAAAGAGTCGTATCAAACTCTATTTTTTGAGTGATGATACGGCTCTTTTTTGTTTTTTCATATAAGATATAAAGGTCATTCTGCAGATGGAGGAACCTCGAAAGCCTGTTCCTTCATTTTTTTTGTGCTGAAAACGCGGATTTTTTATTATGATGTTTGTTTTATTTCATTATGATGTTCTTGAAAAATCATCCTGATGAAATTTTATAGCTCGCAAATCTGTTATCAGAACCCATAATTGGGGGAGGTTTTCAGGTCGGGCTTTTATTCTGAAAAATGCCGTTTGCAGCCCGAATATCGGTATCTGCTGAAAAAGAATTGAATTTTTATTCATTTTTTTTGTTGGCTTGATTTTTGGTTTTAATAACCTGATTTTCATAAGTATTATCAGTGATGTAAAGCCGTTTTTCAGCCCTTCTCTCGATTTTCCTTTGAAAATTTTTCTCGAAAATATTTGGTGGGAAAGAAAAAAGTATCTACCTTCGCAACCGCAAACGAGAAACAAACGCTCCTCACGATGAGCGGCGCGAGTGACTCGGATGCGAAATGAAGAAAGAGTTCTTTGAAAGATTTACATAGACAGATAAACGTAGTACAAGAGCTGGCAGTCTTTCATTAGATTGTCAGGGTAAAAAATACGAACCGTCAAGGAAACGAATAAAGATTCGGAGCCGTGGATAAACAGAATTTATTATAAAAAGATATTTTACAATGAAGAGTTTGATCCTGGCTCAGGATGAACGCTAGCTACAGGCCTAACACATG
>ENA-UESD01000104-UESD01000104.1-human-gut-metagenome-genome-assembly--contig:-NODE-104-length-72906-cov-21.541982_pt1 | contig 72906 bp, 85 predicted proteins | sample MGYA00242985_ERZ507986 | MGnify/ENA primary metagenome ERZ507986 (study PRJEB26167, sample SAMN06115408) | human gut metagenome | host: Homo sapiens | place: China:Guangxi | collected 2016-04-06... | reverse complement strand
ACTACTGTATTCCCCGGCTTCGCCGGGACCTTCTCCTTCGGAGCAAGGTTAACACCCTTAAACCGAACTTCGTTCGAAGAAAAGCAAAAACAGCATTTTGTTGGATTTTGTCACAGCCCCTTTATGTTCATTATTCCATCGAATGGGATTAGAAGTTGACCGGTTTGCCATAGTAAGCGCATTCGAGGATGCAGCCCATGAGAGCGTCGTCGACTTCTCTCGGGTTTTCTGGTGTGCATGCATCGAGGACTGCGTTGTGAGCGATGGCTTCTTTCTTTTCCAGATACAGTTCTTCCGGAACACCATAGTCATGGATATTCAGCGGAATATTCATCTTGCGGTTCAGGCAGCGGATAGCTTCTTCATAGGACTGAACGAGCTGAGCGTCTGTGTGTCCCGGAAGTCCTGCTACACGTGCAAGGTCAGCATAACGGGCAAGGCATGCCTTCTTGTTGAACTGGATGACATACGGCATCAGGATTGCGTTTGCGCAGCCATGCGGAATATGGAATACGGCGCCGATCTTATGTGCCAGGGAGTGCGTGATGCCGAGGAGGCCGTTGGAGAAAGCCATACCAGCCATGCACTGTGCGATGTGCATCTTGTCGCGTGCATCGGTATCTTCATTGTAGGAATCGATGATGCTGTCAAAAATATCGGATACAGCCTGCTTAGCAAGCGGATCGGTGAAGCCGTTGGCAAATTTGGATACATATGCTTCAGTTGCATGTGTCAGAGCGTCCATGCCAGTATGAGCGCAGAGCTTCTTCGGCATTGTCTGCGGCAGGTCCAGGTCGAGGATAGCAAGATCTGGTGTCAGGTTGAAGTCAGCCAGCGGATATTTGATGCCGGTGGAGTAGTCCGTGATAACAGAGAAGGAAGTGACTTCAGATGCGGTGCCGGATGTGGACGGAATAGCAACGAAAATAGCTTTCTGACGGAGAGTTGGCAGGGAGAATGGTTTCTGTACTTCTTCGAATGTCAATTCCGGGTATTCATAGAAAACCCACATAGCTTTAGCAGCGTCGATTGGGGAACCACCGCCGATAGCAATGATAACGTCCGGGCCGAATTCTTCCATGGCCTTAGCGCCTTCTCTTACTTTTTCAATGGACGGATCTGGATCGATACCTTCCATGGTGTATGTTTCAATGCCAGCCTTGTGCAGTGCTTCCTCAGTCTTCTGCAGGAAACCACCACGGCGCATGGAATGACCACCTGTGCAGATGAAAGCTTTTTTATGTCCTTCTAAAACGGACAGCTGTTCAATAGCGCCATGGCCTACATAGATATCTCTCGGTAATGTAAAACGAAACATATTGAATCTCCTCCCACTCTATTACAGTTTCCTGAATTCGGGCAGTCAGCGGTTTTATGTGTATGCTTATTTCATAAATCCGTCATATAAAGTGTCTGCCACAAGAATAGTATACAACATAATTCGTGATTCTTATATATACTTTCTAAAAAAATATAAACTCCGCTTTATAAATGAGTTTTTATCATTTAACAACCCGATTTTGTAAAGAAAATGACAATCTTATTGATCAAATGCGAAAATAGTGCGATATTTGTGTCCTAAATGCAAAAAAGAGCTGCCCATGCAATTGCATGAACAACTCTTTTTCTTTTATTTTTCGATTGGAAAATCCTTCAGCACATCAGCAAGCGTGATCGACTTCATTTCGCGCGCCATAGCTTCCTGGACACGCATCAGTTTCGAGTCGAGCGCCTGATGGATCCCCCGTCCCACCGGACAGTTGGGATTCGGGTTTTCGTGGAAATGGAAAATACCTTCCTTTTTCACTGTTTCCACCGTCCTGTAAATCTGAAGAAAATCAATGTCTTCCGACTTCATTGCCAGAAAAGCTCCGCCACTGCCGCGGTTGACTGTGACCATCCCGCGCTGTTTGAGCTGCGAAAGCAGCCTTCTCACCACGACCGGATTCGCATTAATGCTTCCTGCCATGATGTCACTGGTCACTTTCTCCTTATCCTGAAACAGTGCGATATAGCACAGCATATGGACAGCAATGGTGAAGCGGCTGGATATCTGCATGTTCAGTTACCTCCTCCATGTCCTGCTAGTGTACACTGTCCCGTGGATGATATCAATCCCCTGATCAGTCGATGATGGCAAAGCCTCTGGTCCATAACAGTTTTCCGGCAGAAGCCAGGGAAATCTGCAGGAAACCCATAGCTTCCATTTCTCTTGCGCGGCGAAGCTTGCCGGCATCCATCAGTTTCAGACGGCAGCCAGTCAAAGCCTCTGCGACCTTATCCTTTGCATTCAGGAAATCGGAAGCCATGAGAACGACAGTCTGTTCATGGAAGCCTACCTTGCCGGTAGCCAGTGTATTAGCGAAATTCGTGTTGAATGCTTTGACGACAAATGCGCCCGGTGCTTTTTCCTGGATCAGTTCAGCAGCGGAAGTGCCGTCCGGAACGAGCATATGATCCATTGTTTCAAAATCAACCGGATTGGTGATGTCGATGAGTACCTTATCCTTCATCTTCGGACCCCATTTTCTGAGAATCCCGTCCACTGCCGTGTATGGAACAGCCAGAACGATGATATCGCCCAGTTCACCGATAAACTCGCGGCCTGCATACTCTACTTCATTGCCGCATGCATCGAAATTGTCTCCGATTGCCTTGCCCATGTTGCCTTTGCCAAAAATTGTGATTTTCATGATGTTCTCCTTTTCTTGATCAATGAATACATAAGAAATGATTCTAAAGACTGGAAACCAGCCGGAAATAGAAAAGGTGCCAGAGAGACGAAGCAGGAGCCTTCCCCTTCTGATGCTGTAACATCTCTTGTTACATTTATCATAGCACCGCCCTATTTCCGAGTCAACGATCCTGCCTTAGAATATTTTTATATCTGTCGAAATGCATTTTTATTTTTAGATACTGATTTTAAAAAATAAAGATGGCCTTGTTCAGCCATCCTTATTTCCTTATTTTACTGTCTTACTTTCCAAGTACGCTGATCCTCTGATGGATGTGGCTGCCGCTGACAGCTTCATCGACCATGGCGAGCGCATAGTCTGCATAGGAGATCTTGCTTTCGCCCTTTTCGTTGGTGGTGAATTCTTCGCCGGCAAGGATGTATTTCCCCGTTCTTTCTCCGTCAGCGATGAATTCAGCAGCCGGGCTGACATATGTCCATCTGACATCGTCACGTTTTCTCAAAGCATTGAGAGAATTCTTCATGCCGACTGCAGTTGGAAGATACGCTTCTGGGAAATCCGGGAGATCGGAAATCATGGTCTTGTGATCTTTATCGACATAGAGGCTGCCTGCCCCGCCGACGACCAGAAGTCTTGTCTTGCTGCCGGAAAGGATATCAGAAAGATGGCCGAGCGTCGCGCTGTGCTGATCCATCTTATTCGGATCCCAGATGCCGAAAGCATCGATGACGACATCAAAACCTGCCAGATCTTCTTTTGTGAGATCCATGATATCCTTCTTCAAAGTATGCAGAGCTTCTGTCTTGTTCTCTCCGCGTACGACTGCGGTAACGTCAAGTCCGCGTGCGACAGCTTCCTTCACAATAAGACGACCGCTTTTACCATTTGCTGCAACAACTGCTAATTTCATTTTGAGTTTCTCCTTGAATGTTTGAAATATTTAATGTAACTATCTTTGTTACATTAAATATAGCACCATTTATTTGTAACGTCAATAGTTACATCAAAAATATTTTGAAAATTTTCAAAATAGAGGGAGGAAGATTTGAAACAGCTTCTCTTTGCCAGGCTGCTGCGGGCGGCCGGTTCGATTTGGGAATCCCGGCATAAAAAAAACGTGAAAATGACGGATCATTTTCACGGTTCTTTCTTTGCGGATTATTCCATGTCTTCCGGAAGTTCTGCGTTGGTGTACACTTCCTGTACATCATCGAGTTCTTCCAGTTCGCCGGTGAGGCGGGCCATTGTCTGGGCTGCATCGCCTTCCAGCTTGACGTAGTTGTCCGGAACCATAGCGACTTCGGATGCTTCTGCCGCAATGCCTTCTTTTTCAAGAGCATCGGATACGGTCAGGAAGTCTTCCGGAGCGGTTGTGATTTCGTAAGAGTCTTCATTGACTGCTACGTCTTCAGCGCCTGCATCGAGTGCTACCATCATGACGGTGTCTTCATCAGCAGCTTCTTTGCTGACGAAGATGGTGCCTTTCTTCTTGAACATCCAGGATACGCAGCCCGGGGTTCCTACGGAACCGCCATGATGGGTGAATGCGTGACGGATATCAGCTGCAGCGCGATTGCGGTTATCGGTGTTGCATTCGACGATGACAGCAGCGCCTCCGGGTCCGTAACCTTCATAGGTTACTTCATCGAAGCCTGCGCCGCTGGCAGCGCCAACGCCCTTATCGATAGCGCGCTGAATGTTTTCCTTCGGTACATTGTTCTGCTTAGCTTTTGTCAAAGCCAGTTTCAGACGCATGTTGCCGACTGGATCACCGCCGCCCATGCGGGCTGCGATTGTAATTTCCTTGGAAATTTTAGTGGTGATTCTTGCGCGGATGGCGTCTGTTTTGCCTTTCTTGCGCTTAATGTTTTCCCACTTAGAATGTCCGGACATAAAATTATTCCTCCTTTTTATTCCACCAGGGTTCGCCCAGAAGGCGGTCGAGGATGATGGCTACGGCGCTGCGTACGCACAGATGATTGTACGTGCCTGCCCCGTAAATTGGTTCCACAATGTAATCGAACTGCTTCATCATTTCCTTGGTCATGCCGAAGCCTGTCCCGAAAAGGATGAAAATCGGTGTATCTTCTTCGTGGATTTTCCTGCGCATTTCACAGTAGGAGACCGTATTCGGATACACACGGGCATCGGTGGTGACAATGGCAGGCTTTTTGCCTGTCTCGCTTTCGATGCGGGAAATCGCTTCTTCGAGGGTGGGAACCAGTTCCGTCTCTTCGAAAGCTTCTTTCCTGTTCACATTGTACTTCACACCGCCGCCGGTCTTCCAGTGGTTCATGATGCGGTTTGCCATTTCACGCTGTGCTTCCACCGGATGCACGATGAAATAGCGTTTCACGTCATACGTCTTGGCCGTTCTGGCAATATCATGAAGGTCATAGTTGGTAAGAGCCGTAGTGACTACTTCCATATGTTTGTTATAAATCGGATAGTGTATCAGTCCTATATATACAGGTGCCATCACTGATCCTCCTTCTCTCGTTTGATCTCCGCCAGCAGCTTCTTATCTTCCGCGGTCATCTTGAGCCCGCTTAAAAGATCCGGACGGCATTCGAGGGTGCGGCGAAGCGCCTCTTTCCTCCTCCATCGCGCAATATTTGCGTGATGCCCGGAAAGGAGCACTTCAGGGACCTTCCAGCCGTTGTAGTCAGCCGGTTTCGTATACTGCGGATATTCCAGAATCGGTTCATAGAACGAATCGGTTGCTGCGCTTCCCGCATCTCCAAGGACTCCCGGTATCATGCGAGCCACTGCGTCGCTGATGACCATGGCACCCAGCTCTCCGCCGGTCAGAACGTAATCTCCGATCGAAATCAGTTCGTCTGCCAGATACTCCTCGACCCTGTGATCCACGCCTTCATAGTGCCCGCAGATGAGCACCAGATGGTCATAATCACGGTATAGTTCCTTGGCTTTTTCCTGATTGAAAGTCTTTCCCGCAGGTGACAGGAAAATCACCCGGTCGCGGGTGCCTTTCTCAGGAAGCACATGATGCACTGCGTCAAAAATGGGCTGGCACATCATGAGCATGCCCGCCCCGCCTCCGTAGATCGTATCATCCACCTGACGGTGGCGGTACATGGTATAGTCACGGGGATTCGTGACCGCCATCTCCATACGTCCCGCATCCAGCGCTCTCTTGATGATACTTTGGTCGAAGAACGCCTGAACGAACTCGGGAAATAAGGATAATATATCTATTTTCATTCTCGCCCTCTATTTCGGGAAGACAGCGTCTTCCCCAGAGAGGGGGAGTCCGCTTATTCCCATTCCGGCATAGCCACTGTCATGCGTCCTTCGTCGAGGTCGACTTTAAGGATGCATGAAGGGATGGCCGGAAGATAGATTTCCTTGCCGTCCGGTGTTTCAACGCCATAGACGTTGTTAGCTCCGGTCTCGAGGATTTCCTTGAGCTTTCCGACGTGAGAGCCCGCTTCATCCACTACTTCAAGCCCTACGAGCTGGAAATAGTAGTACGTGCCCTCCGGTCTTTCCGGCAGTTCAGAAAACGGCACTTCGACGATCTTGTCGATCAGCGTTTCGGCCATATTCCTGTCGTCCACACCTTCCACATGAAGAATGTATACATTCTTATGCGGACGTCCCGAAAGCAGCTTATAAAACTTCCCGCCGATTTTGAGACGCTTGAGCGTCTTGAAGATTTCCGGCCGGTCCGTATCGGGAAGAATACGCAAATCACCCCGCACACCATGCGGGGCTACGATTCGGCCGACAACTATCAGTTCATCGGGTTTCATATCAGTTGCGGAATTCAACGATCTTTCCGTCTTCAACCAGGATTTCACCGCCGAGCAGTTCATTCATGTCGTCACCGATATGAATGGTAACCAGACGGTTCATCGGAGCACGGTTAAGTTCTGCGCCGATGGTGAGTCTTTCGAGATGATCCTTATCAGCAAGGAATTTATCCTTCATCTGCTGCATCTGGACCTTCTGAGCCTCGTACTGAGCACGAAGGGGTGCTACGGCCTGTACGTTAATCTTTGCCTGTTCTGCCAGTTTTCCATTAGCTTCGAAATCCAGCTGGGACATATCATGGTCTACACGCTTGAGATTCTGTTCGATCTCAGCGAGGAGCGTTGCCTTCAGCTGTTCAGTCAGCTTTGACTTAACGGCTACAGGGACAAGAATCTGCATTTCATCCATTGCGACACCTCTTAGATAATATCGACAGCCACTCTGCGGTTTTCACGCAAAGCACCTGCCTTGACAACGGTACGGATCGCATTGGCAATGCGTCCTTTTCTGCCGATGACCTTGCCCATGTCTTCCGGGGCAACATGGACCTGATAAATTTCCAGGCTGCCCTTTTCGACTACGGTGACAGAGACGGCGTCAGGGTTCTTTACAAGAGCCTTGACGAGTGTTTCCACTAATTCTTTCATGGTGCGTCCCCCTTATTTCTTTGCTTCAGCAAACTTAGCGAGGATGCCGTTCTTTCTCAGAATGGAACGAACAGTGTCGGTCGGCTGAGCGCCTTTACCAAGCCAGGACAGAGTCTTTTCTTCATCAATCTTTACCGGAGCGTCGAGTTTAGCCGGATCGTACCAGCCGATGGTATCGGTCGGAGCGCCGTTTCTAGCTTCCTTGGAGTCGATGACGATGATGCGGTAGAAAGGATTCTTCTTAGCGCCCATACGGGTCAAACGAATTTTTAACATAATTTCACCTCCTTGAAATGATCTCGATTATTTATGGAATATCCCGGGGAGACCACCGAGGCCGCCCATCTTGGATGGATTTATCTTCTTATCCTTCATTTTCTTCATGGTTTTCTGCATTTCCTGGAATTGCTTCATCATACGGTTGACGTCCTGGATCTTCACGCCAGCGCCGTCAGCGATACGCTTTCTGCGGCTGCCGTTCAGAATCTTGACATTCGCTCTTTCCTCCGGTGTCATGGAAAGGATGATAGCTTCGATGTGCTTGACTTCCTTGCCGTCAAGATCGACATCCTTCAGCTGATCCTTGAACTTGCCCATCCCCGGGATCATGCCCAGAATGCTCTGGAAAGAGCCGAGCTTTCTGATCTGCTTGAGCTGCTTCAGGAAATCATCGAGAGTGAACTCACCCTTCCTGATCTTTCCTGCTGCATCCTTCAGCGAATCCTGATCCATATTTCTCTGTGCGGTTTCGATCAAAGTCTCGAGATCGCCCAGATCGAGGATACGTCCTGCCATACGGTCCGGATGGAAATCTTCCAGCCCGCCGTCGAGCTTTTCGGATACGCCGATCATCTTGATCGGTTTGCCCGTTACGCTCTTGATGGAAAGAGCAGCGCCGCCTCTGGCATCGCCATCCATCTTCGTCAGGATGGTCCCGTCAATGCCCAGGCTCTCATCGAAAGCCTTTGCCGTATTGACAGCGTCCTGACCAGTCATGGAGTCGAGCACCAGAAGGATCTCCTGCGGATGAACCTCAGCCTTGATATTTCTCAGCTCGGCCATCAGCTTTTCATCGATCGTTAAGCGCCCTGCGGTATCGAGAATGACGATATCGCGGTTGTATGACTTAGCCGTGTCGACAGCGTACCTTGCGATGTGGACAGGATCCACATTCGGAGGCATGCGGTAAACCGGCACATCCGTCTGTTCACCAAGGACTTCGAGCTGTTTGATAGCTGCCGGACGATATACGTCGCAGGCTGCCAGCATCGGACGATGTCCCTTCTTCTTGAACATCAGCGCAAGCTTGCCGGCGGTCGTCGTCTTGCCGGCGCCCTGCAGCCCGACAAGCATGATCACCGTCATGCCCGTAGAGGAGAGCGTGATCTTGCTCTGCGTCCCGCCCAGAAGTTCTGTCAGCTCATCCCTGACGATTTTGATAACCGTCTGGTCTGGCTTCAGGCTGCCGAAGACCTCCTCGCCCATCGCTTTTTCACGCACATGAGCAATGAAATCCTTCGCTACCTTGAAATTGACGTCCGCTTCCAGAAGAGCCCTTCTGACTTCGCGGAGCGCCGCGTCGATATCACTCTCGGAAAGTTTGCCCTTCCCGCGGAGATCCTTAAAAGCCGACTGCAGCTTATCCCCTAAACCTTCAAATGGCATCTGGTCACCTTCATTCCGTCAAAATCCGCAGCAGCGGTTTCGCTTCGCTCTTCTTCGCTTCAGGGATCATACCCTCCAGCGATTCGGCCGCTTTCTGCCTCCGGATCCTTGCCTCCGCCAGATGAAGGGCGGACTCATACGTCCGGAGCTGCTCCTCGCCATGGCGCATGGCATCATGCACCGCCTGGCGGGAAATATGAAAATATTCCGCAATCTCAGCCAACGTGAGATTCTCATTGTAATACAAGTCCAGGCATTCACGCTGCCTTGGCGTCAGGAGCTCGCCGTAACAATCAAGGAGCTCGCCGTTCTGAACTACATTTTCTAAAGACATAGCATCACCATAACGTTCATCATTATACAGGGAGGAGAGTGCCATGTCAAGCAAAATAACTTTACATCTTCATCTTTTTTGAAATTTCTTTTTAAGGCCGCAAAAGCCACGAAAATGGAGCGGGAAATCTTCTGAAACTCACCGGAAAATTTCCCTGTCGTTTTACATATTGGTTTTATATATTATTACATTATATTACTATATATAAGTATTTCTTCTATCTCTTCTTATAAATACTTTCATTGACTTAGTACACGTCTACCGTTGTTATAATAAGTACAGATTTTGTTTACATCGAGGCTCATGCCTGCTGTTTTGAAAGGAGATTCTATGAAAAAATCATTGATGGCGCTCACGCTCTGCGCGCTGATGTCCGGCTCGACCATTTTTGCTGCTGACCAGACACCCAGAGACAACTTTTACTGGCTCGGCCAGATCAATAAAGCTTCTGATATCATCAATACCGATGAAGGGCTCCTGACCCCTGCTGAAGGCAAGAACATTGCCCATGGCATCCAGAAGGTCCTTGATGAAGGAAACAAGCCGGGCGGCCCGCGTCCGACGAATGTCGTCGCTTTCGAACCATACCTCATCCAGGCAGCAGGCCCGGAAGTCACGAAGATCCATGCCGGCCGTTCTTCCCAGGATATGCTGACGACCGTCGGCATCATGGAACAGAGAGAACATCTCATGGCCATGGCCAAAGAGCTCGACAACGTGCAGCGTTCCCTGATCAAGCTGGCTGAAGAAAACAAGGACACCATCATCCCGAACTATACGAACGGCGTCGCTGCCCAGCCAAACAGCCTGGCTCACAACCTCATCGCTTATGCCAATGCATACAACCGCGACATGCAGCGTGTCAGAGAATATTATGCCCGCCTCAATCGCTCCCCGATGGGCTCCATGGTCCTGAACGGCACCGGCTGGCCGCTTGACCGCGACCGCATGGCCGATTACCTCGGCTTTGACTCCATCGCCTACAATACGTACGATGCAGGACAGATCTTCCCGCAGGAAGCGCCGATTGAAACAGGCGGTATCACGAATGCCATCGCCATCCACACGACAAGCTTCATTGAAGAAATCATGCAGCAGTACGCACAGCCGCGTCCGTGGATTCTTCTTAAAGAAGGCGGCGGAAATACATATGTCTCCTCCGCTATGCCGCAGAAGAGAAATCCCGGCATCCTGAACTCCTGCCGCACTGACGCTTCCACGCTCCTTGGCATGTCTGTCGAAGCAGCATTCCGCTCCCACAACATTCCTGCCGGCATGGCTGACGGACGTCTGAGTGGAAGAATGGACATCGTACCGCAGGCAACGAAAGTCCTCTCCGAATTCGACCGCATCCTGAACAACCTTGTCATCCATCCGGACCGTTCGCTCGAAGAACTGAATCTTGACTGGACCTGCTCGCAGGAAATTGCCGACCAGCTCATGAAGAAATACGGCATCCCCTTCCGCGTAGGCCACCACTTCGCTTCTGATGTCGTTACCTATGCAAGAGCCAACAACATCACTCCGGCTGACTTCTCCTATGAAGATGCCAAGACCATCTATGCTAAATCCGTAGCCGATGTTGCCAAGGAAGACCCATCCATCCCGAAGGCCTTCCCGATGACAGCAGAAGAATGGAAGAATGCAAAGGATCCCGTTGCAATCGTTCACAACCGCGCCGTCAAAGGCGGGCCGCAGCCATCTGAACTCAATAAGATGATCGAGATGGCAAAGAAGGACCTTGCCAACAACGAAGCATGGGTTGCATCCACAGAAAACCAGCTGAGCCAGTCCGAGAAGAAACTGAATAATGATTTCGATCAGATGCTGAAATAATTCCGCTGATCCGTATGTGACAATATAAAAAGGCTGTGACGAAATGTGCAATCATTTCGTCACAGCCTTTTTTGTTTAGTTATTCATCAAGCTCCTTCGACGAGGCTGCAGGTGGACCATCCGCATTCGTTGCAGGTGGTGCAGTGGCCTTCGACGTGGATCTGGTGGGATCCGCAGTGCGGGCAGGTCGGTTCCTGTTTCTTAGGTTCGAAATTAACCTTTTCTACCTTGCCGTCAGCTTTCTTTTCATCAGCCTTGGCGTTTTCATCGACGCCCAGGATGTTGCCGCGGCGGCAGCCGTCGCGGAATGCTGTGATGCCCTTGCATCCGCTTTCCCATGCATCCATGTAAATCTGGAAGATATCTTCCGGAGTTGCATCGTGCTTCAGGTTGACGGTACTGGAAATGGAGTTGTCTACATACTTCTGCATGACTGCCTGGAGCTTCACGCGGTCATCGAAAGGCACTTCATGGCTTTCTACGATCCACGGGAAACGTTCGATGATTTCTTCATCGGTCAGGTTGAGCGGAAGGTTGTGGTATTCAAGGAGGTCCTTGACGCTGTGCGCATAGACGCGGAAGCTGCCGTGTACATCTTCCATCTTATGCGTGGTTCTTTCGTAGGAAATCTTGTAGAGCGGTTCGCATCCACCAGAATAGCTGCCCATCAGGAGGGAGATGGTGCCGGTAGGAGCGATGGCAAGCAGTGTGCCGTTTCTGAGGCCATGCTGATGAATGTCTTCATACAGCTCCGGATCCAGTTCCTTCACAAGATCCATGACCGGGGACTGCTTGGTAGCTTCCCAGCGGTACTTGCCGAAGGTGCCGAGCTTCTTGGCTCTGTCGCAGGAAGAGCGGAGAGCTGTCAGGAGCATCATCTTCATGACTTCGCCCATGAATGCATTTGCCTTTTCGCTGCCATATTTCAGTTTCATGGCAACGAGAGCATCTGCTACGCCGAAGAGGCCAAGTCCCAGGGATCTCCAGTCGTCGATGCAGGTTCTGTTTTCATCGAGCGGTTGAATGTCATAGCCATAGGAAACGATTTCATCGAGAGCTGCGATGCCGTCATAAACAGTCTGACGGAATTTTTCTTCATTCAGCTTCGGTTCATCGCTGAACTTGTCATCGATCATGCTGTAGAGATTGATGCTTGCCAGGTTGCATGCGTTGTAAGCATTGCCGCCGAATTCGCCGCATGGGTTGGTGATTTCAATCTTGTATTCCGGATAGCCGGCCAGCAGATGGTAATCATTCAGGCGGTCAGAGAAGAGCGCGCCCGGATCACCCCAGTCCCACTGGGTTTCGCAGAATTCCATGAAGAAATCTCTTGCGCGGATGACGCGTTCGATATTTTCGCCGGTGGATTCTACATGGTAGCGGAGAGTGTAGTCTGTATCATTCTTGACAGCTTCCATGAATTCATCCGTGAAGAGGATGGAAATGTTCATAGAAGACAGCTTTTCTTCATTCTGTTTGATATGCAGGAATTCATAGATGTCCGGATGATCGCAGTTCAGTCCGACCATCATAGCGCCTCTTCTGCCGTTCTGGCTGATGACTTCGCCAGTCACGTTGAAAATCTTCATGAAGGAAACAGCGCCTGTAGAAGTTCTTGCAACGTTTCTTACTTCACTGCCCTTTGGACGAAGGCCGGAAATGTTGATGCCGATGCCGCCGCCGTAAGAGAAAATGCGGGCGATCTCGTAGTTGGACTTGAAGATCGATTCCAGATCATCCTTCGGAGAAGGAAGGATATAGCAGTTGGAAAGGGAAACTTTGAACTTGCCCTTGGAGCCTGCAGCATAGAGAGCGCGGCCTGCCGGACAGAAGGAAGCTTCTTCCAGATATCCTCTCACTCTTGGACGCAGGTCATCATCAAGAATAGAACTGACGCGGTCCATGAACTGTTCAGGGTTTGTTTCACCCTTGTGATAATACTTCTCTCTCAAGATGCCTTGGCTGATTTCATTGTCGTACCAGTGATTCATAACGATCCCCCACTTTAATGGATATTTTTTATAAGATAATTTCAGATGTTTCTGACCAGACGCCCGGGTGTCTGGGATATGTATTTCTTAGTGCATGACTATAGTACCAAATACTTTATATGGTGTCAAATTCATTAATTGCATCCTATATATGGTAGTTATGCATAAGAACTATCAAGTTCCCGATAGAATCGGGCGTGGCGGAAATGCATGCCCCGGAAGGCCTGTTATATCGAAGAAAATGAAACATGAGACCTCATTTCTTCCCTTTTTATGGGCATTTCCAGAAGCGCATTTTTATGAAAATTTTCCTAAATATTTTTTAAATGAGAAGGACAAACGGCAAAAGACAGCTGACAAGGCAGCAATGACAATAAAAAAACAGATGTGAAATACCATTTGCAGTATCTCACATCTGTCTCTTTATACTATATGAAAAGATTATTCTTCGTCTTCATCGACGTCGTCATCGCTGGAAATGACATCGATCGATGCGATGCGGTCGCCGTCTTCCAGTCTCTGGAGGATGACGCCCTGGCCGGCTCTTGCCTTCTTGCTGGAGATCTGGCTGGCCTTTGTCTTGATGGTGATGCCCTGTTCGGATACACCGACGAGTTCATCATTGTCATCAGCGGCTACGAGAGCGACGACTTCGTACCCCTTCTTGAAGTTGCGGACACCGCGTCCGTTTCTTCCCTGGAGATGGTATGCGGAGGACTTGTTTCTCTTCGCATTGCCGTCAGCGGAAATCGTGAAGATATCCTTATCCGTAGCAAGAACTGCGCCTACGACTTCGTCGAGCTCGCCGTCGTCATCAGAGAGGCGGATTGCATGGACACCTGCGGTAGCGCGGCCCATCGTGCGGACTTCATCGTCTCCGATGGAGAAGCGGATAGCCATGCCCTGACGGGTGCCGATGATGATTTCCTCATCACCCTTGACAGCAAGGACAGTGACGAGACGGTCGCCATCATTCAGACGGACAGCGATCAGGCCGTTCTTGTTGATATTCTTGTATTCGGAAATTTCCGTCTTCTTGATATAGCCCTTCTTCGTGACCATGAGCAGGTACTTCATATCCTTATCGCCTGCATCGATATCGAGGAGCTCGGTCACCCTTTCATCCGGAGCAAGACCCGGGATGAAGTTGATGAGAGCGCTGCCTCTTGCCGTTCTGCCCGACTTCGGGAATTCGACGGCTGTCTTCATGTAGACTTTGCCCTTGTTCGTGAAGAGGAGGATCCTGTTATGAGTGGAGGTGCTGAGGAGCTTCCAGACATAGTCCTCATCCTTCATCTTCATGCCGGATACGCCGCGGCCGCCCTTTCTCTGGACGCGGATATCAGCGGAATCCATGCGTTTGATATAGTTCTGCTTTGTCAGCGTAATCGTCATCGGTTCATCCGGGATGAGATCGGTCATCGTGAAATCGTTCGAAGCTTCAGCGATTTCCGTACGGCGTTCATCGCCGAAGTTCTTCTTCTCATCGAGGAGTTCATCCTTGACTACGCCCATCAGCTTGTCACGGCTGGAGAGGAGATCGGTCAGGTAATCAATCGTTTCCAACACATCCTTATAATCCTGTTCCAGCTTGTCGCGTTCCAGACCGGTCAGTCTTCTGAGACGCATATCGAGGATCGCGGTAGCCTGTTTTTCAGAAAGGCCGAATTTTTCCATCAGGGAAGCTCTTGCGATGTCGTCCGTGCGGGACTCTCTGATCGTACGGATGACTTCATCGATATGATCAAGAGCGATCAGCAAGCCTTCCAAAATGTGGGCTTTGGCCTTTGCCTTGTCCAGTTCATACTGCGTTCTTCTGGTGACGACTTCTTCCTGATGCTTCAGGTAGTAGTACAGGATCTGGCGCAGATTCAGGATACGCGGATGTCCGTCAACGAGCGCCAGCATGATAGCACCGAAGTTGATCTGCATCTGTGTATGCTTGAAGAGATTGTTCAGCATGATTTCCGGGTTCACGTCAGCGCGGAGCTCGATAGCAATACGCATGCCCGTTCTGTCGGATTCATCGCGCAGAGCCGTGATGCCGTCCAGGACCTTCTGTCTGGACAGGTCGGCGATTGTCTCAATGAGGCGCGCCTTGTTGACCTGGTACGGAATTTCCGTTACGACGATACGGTTCTTGCCATGCGGCATTTCTTCGATATCCGTTCTGGCACGGACAGTGATGCTGCCGCGGCCGGTGCGGTACGTGTCTTCGATGCCCTTGTGGCCCTGGATGATAGCAGCCGTCGGGAAATCCGGGCCCTTGATGTACTTCATCAGCTCATCGACCGTGATTTCCGGATTGTCGATCATAGCACAGAGGCCGTCGATGACTTCATTCAAGTTGTGCGGCGGAATGTTCGTTGCCATGCCGACAGCGATGCCGTAAGAACCATTGACGAGAAGGTTCGGAATTCTGGACGGAAGAACGACTGGTTCCTGCAGGGATCCATCGTAGTTCGGTACGAAATCGACCGTATTCTTATCAATGTCGCGGAGCATTTCCACCGTGATCTTTGCCATACGCATTTCGGTATAACGCATAGCAGCCGCGGAGTCGCCGTCGACAGAACCGAAGTTGCCGTGGCCGTCGATCAGCGGATATCTGGTAGAGAAATCCTGCGCCATGCGGACAGCGGATTCATACACTGCTATGTCGCCGTGCGGGTGATACTTACCGAGGACATCGCCGACGATACGGGCGGACTTCTTGTAAGCCTTGCCCGGCAGCATGCCCGATTCATTCATCGCATACAGGATGCGGCGGTGAACCGGTTTCAAGCCATCCCTGACATCAGGCAGTGCGCGCGTCACGATGACAGACATCGCATAGTCGATGTAGGAATTTTTCATCTGCGCCTCAAGGGGCGTCGAGATGATTTTACCTTCTTTCCAATCCTCCATAAAAACTCCTTTGCCTTGCTCCGGCATCTGAAAAAGATGCCATGAAAAGAACGCGGAAAGTCCGCGCCCTCAAAAAAATTAAACGATTTACGTTTATATTATACCATAAAATGCGTTATAAAGCCATTTAAACGCGTTTTTACACAGTTGACAATAAGAATCATACAACTAATCAAATTCGGTTTCATTTTTGCTTAAAAAGGCCTCTATTCTGAAAATACAAAAGAAACCTATATCATATCGTCCTTTTTCATTCCACAATCTGTCCAATTAGTGTATAACTTATTTTATGCCTACCGCGTACCGTCACAAATTACAATAAAAATAGTATTTACCGATAAAATCAGCGGTTGCAGCCATTTCGTATTTACCATTAAAAACTATAAAATATCATAAAATTTCTGCCGTTTTTTTGCCGTCCGATGAAACAAAAAAGGCGGAGTTTGTAGCTCCGCCCTCAGTTTACAATTCCTTTTCTTTTCCGTACAGCCTTTCCATCCCCTGGCGAGTGACAAGCCAAACCTTGCCAGACTTGCGGAACTCTCCTTCCTTGAATCCGTTTTTAACACGCCCGCGGAAATTCTGAGATAAGGCGTTAATAGATACGCCCCATCTTTCGCTTGCTTCTACTGTACTCATAACATCATCTATTGTCATTCCAAAGCCTCCATCCGATATATACACCTAAAAACATGCCTGCAATTGCACCCTCGATCGCTTTTCTCTAGATTCACCATTTTAACCACCTCCTTTTCTTTAGATTTGTATATATTATACCATTATAACGGTATGAAGTCAATAGGGAAATCATCATTTTTATCATATTTTATCGACTATCTCACAGTTTTTGCAAAATAAAAAAGCTCCATGCTATAGATTTTATTCTATAACATAGAGCTTTTTCTTTATATCTATTTAGTTATTGCAATCGTACCGAAAATGGCAGAAATCACTATCCACAAATTGCGCTGACGCGTTTTAACTCTTATCTTGTGTTCTGCTTCCGTTTCGTACTTCTTGAAGGATTCGCTGGCCGTCTGTAATGACTTCTGCGTCGCTTCGTTCAAGTCTCTTGATTTCTGTAGCTGTTCGTTGACTATCTTTAATTGATTCTGCGCTTCTGTCAGCTGCGTTTTCTGCTCGGTCAAGAGCTGCTGCTTGGTCTCGTTGTTCTTCTCGAGCTGATTCAAGTTCATTTCTAACTGTGTCAGCTCGCTCTCTGATATCTGATACATCGCTTCTGCCTGCACAGAGGAACCACACGCCAATAGCAAGCAGAGCAGCCACGCTGATACAAATAGCCGTATAGTGCTTTTCAATGTCCACATTGCCCCTCCATTTAATACCATTCGCTCATATCGTAAAGGCGGCCGTCAATTTCGAATGCATCCGTGAATTGCCAGCCCTGCAGAATGCGCCCGGGGAAATAGTCATAGAAATTGCATTCATCGTCATACTGGGCGCACCAGGTGGGCACATAATCAGCTAGATCATTCAGATTCAGGCAGTCGGTCAAAGTAGACAAGCTCGCATAGATGCCCGTAGAGTATCCCGCCGCGTTGCATGTGGAAATAAAGGCACTACAGATGGCGGTCACATCTTCCCTATCCTGTCCGATAGTCTCTGGGGCTTCTACATCGATCCAGATCCCCAAGGGCGGCGCGCCGTATCCCAAAGTTTCCAGTGCGTCAATGACGATCGCTGCCTCTTCTTCCGCCCGTTCTGTGGTCTGTGCGTGTGTGTAGCAGTAAACGCCCCACGGGAGTCCACGGGCAGCGGCTCCCGCAATGTGTTTGCCGTGAAGTTCAGAGAGCGTACGCCCTTCGCTGATTTTTACGATAACACCCTCTACGCCTTCGCCAATCATATGGGACCAGTTGATGTGATCGTTCCAATCTGATACATCAATGACATCCATTTTTACACCCTCTTCTTCTTAATCAGCCCGGCCAAATCATGCACGGCAGACACACCGGCGTCATCAAGGTTCTCGATGATAGACAGCAGCTCTGACGATGCCAGGTAAGCAATAATCAGATTCGCAAACTCGCTTCGCCCCAGCATAAAGTCCACCAGTGCGCCCGCCACAACAAGCAGCATGTACACGGAAATCTTTTCGACAAACTGCGTGCGCATAGCGTAGCTATTGATGACACCAGCACAGTGCGCCGCCGGGATGCCCTTGACCGAGGCGATAAGGGATGGCTTCTCCGTCATAGACTCGGACAGATAGCCGTAGGACAGCGCGATAAACTTGGCGAATAAATCCACGCACACGATGCAAGCGAACGCCGTGAAAAGCTCTAGATGCCGTTCAAGGGCAAGGAATATGATGCCGAGCATCGTCTTGTATGGCCATCCAATATACAGCCCGTCAAACACTTTTCCTACCCAGATACTGATCTCATTCAGATTCATTGGCTTTCACCTTGGTCCCCTCTTTCACTTCCGCTTTTTCGGCAAGCGGCTTACTCCTTACACATTTATGATTTGTGCAAAGCCCCGTTTTCTCGTCCATTTTCTTATGACACAAAAAACATCTTTTCATCAGATCTCACCTCTCTTCCTTGTATACTCTGCGACAAGCTCTTCTCTCTCGGTTTTCAGATCCGAATAATAATCTTCATTTTCGACGGCTTTAGCCTTTGCCATCTCGGCTTCGACCTCGCTGGTTTTAGCTGAGTATTCCGCGTCAAGAGATGTGAGTGCTGCTTCGCGTTTCTCAGTCTCTGTCGGCTCAGGCCGCGGCGTATACTCTCCATCTTTGTAAAGCAGGTCATGCTGTAAGGCGTTGTTATAAGTCAAAGCGTCCTGCACGACATGTATTTTATCCAGATATTCTGCCTTCGCTTTGGCTTGCAATTCTTCCGCCGTGTCACCATGTACGCCAGTTACGAATGACGTTACTCTTTCGCCTGCTGCGTCATAGATAGACAAATAGGTAAGTGTAGGGTTAGCGATTGAAACTTCCATCTCACTATCTCCTTCCATTAAAATAACCTCCATCAATATGATTGGAGGTCTAAAAAATGAAAAATCCAAATGGTTATGGAACTATCAAAAAATTATCAGGAAACAGGCGGAGGCCATTCGTATTTATGATCTCTGCGAATTGCAAACAAAAAGCTATGGGCTATTTCGCCACCAAGCTGGAAGCCCTTGCGTTTCAAGTCGACTGGAATAAGTCTCATGACCGGCACCGCCTTTCTAAAATCACATTTTCAGAGTTGTACTTGAGGTGGAAACCAAAGCACGTGGAATACTTCCGTGTTACAGAATCGACAGTTAAAGGCTACGAGTCAGCATATAAGCACTGTTCAAGCCTTTATGACAGGCCTGTGGAGGATATAAGGTATAAGGACCTTCAAGCCGTTATCGATGGCATGACGGGCCTTTCTTACGCCAGCAAAAAGAAGGTCAGGAACCTGCTTTCCCTTCTCTTTGCCTACGCAAGAAAAATGGAGTGCACAAGCCGTGACTTTTCAGGGCTTATCCACATCGGGAAGAACAAGCCAGTTAATCCTCATCACGCCATTAGCAGAAGGAAAATCAATCAGCTGTGGAAGCTGGTGGACAGTGTGCCGGACGTTGACTTGGTCCTCATCCTTATCTACACAGGCCTCCGAAATGGAGAGCTTCGGGCCCTCCTCAAGTCAGACATCAACCGCAAACAGAAGTATCTGCGTGTTACAAAGTCAAAGACTGCCGCCGGAATCCGCACCGTGCCTATCCATCACTTTATTTGGCCTCTCATCGAAAAGCGTCTCGAATCTGAGGGTCCTTACCTTTTGAACGTGCACGGAAAGCCGATGGACTACAGCCGATTCGCCCGCACATTTAAGCGGGTAATGAAGCTGGTGCACGGTGAGAAGCATAAGCCTCACGACACCCGCCACACCTGCGCCACCCTGCTTGATGGGGCAGAGGTCAACGATAACGCCCGAAAGATGATTTTAGGCCATGCAAGGGGTGATGTGACCAACGGCGTCTACACCCACAAGACGCTCAGGCAGCTTCGGAAAGCTATAGAGTGTCTGTGATACTAACCTGTTACTGATCGGAAGGGAGTAGAGCGGCAGATGGTCGGTGGCGGCTGGGTAAATCGTGATACTGATGTGTTACCCAGATTTTGAGAAAAAGTATGTGTAAAGGGCAGATGAGATTTTTACGATATGCGGTAAAATCGGGGATTGAAGAGTGTAGGCGGAATGCATTTATACAGGGTGGACACAGCTCTGCCGGTTCATTTACCTACCCCATTGCTCTTTCAACCGTTCTTGGTATATGGATTCAGAAAATAGGATATCATTGGGCCTATAATCCTAGGATTACCAGCAGGACGAATACTGCCGTAACATGGGATTATACAGACCAAGGGGACAGCGTAAAAAACCTAGATTCATTTCTGCTCATCGTTGGTTACTAGACAGGGTGGATACAACGAAGTACGAAGCACTGTTACATTTCCAATATCCTTTTCTAATGCGGCTTTGGGCGTCATGGCTACTTTGTCACAAGGTGATCAAGAAGCCGCACAAACATGGTCTTATACTGCTAGAGATTTCTACCTTTTTCAGCGGTATTCGGGCCGTTGGGCACATTGGATAGCGGTTGGTTTTTAGTGGTTAAATACCTACGGAAAGCCATAATAGATTTTTGTAGTTGATATCATACCCGGAGTAATACACGAAGGAAGTAGTGTTATAAGTCTTGATATTTTCAAGTCCTCTACCGCTACTGTTCTCTGCATTTACAACGGGCGTCCCTACTATGCTTAAAACCGTAGAATAAGCGATTGGGAAGGGAACATATACGTCAGTGCGTTTATCAACATATTTATATCCACCCTGTATAATGAGCGGAATAACCCCTCCAAGCTTCACCCACCACGCATTGGCGTCGGAGACGTTGCCCGCAACTACGCCAGCCCCAGAAGCATTTACTGCACCGATAGCACTCCGAACATCATCAGCACTGCCCTTTGATAGCAGGGTCTTTGCAAAATCAGTGATGGTAGCCAATGCAGCAGTGTTTTCACCTGAGTACACCGGAATCTTATTAGCGGCAGGAGTAAGGTTTGCAAGGGCAAGAAGGGCATCGGTAAGGGTAATGGGGATAGTAATGTCACCGGTGCCGTCAAAAGATTGGGCGGCAGCAGATAATCCGGTGCCGGAAAGGGAAAGCGTCCTTGCCGTAGCAAGTTTTGTGGCAGTATCAGCATTCCCTTTGATGGAAACAGGCCATGTGCCACTTGCCCCAGTGCCGTTATTTTTTGGCACCTCATCCGCAAAGGCAAGGGTTCGCCATCCTGTTGATTTAGACCAATCAGCCGAACCATTCTGCGTACGGACAGAAACTGTTCCGTCTGTATCGGAAATGGATATCTGCATATCCCACGAGCCATTATCCCACGGTAAATGCAGTATCGCACCATCATTTGGCGGCTTTGCAGTAGTCATTGCCGAAGTCGCAAGATAGTATCTTACTTTGGCATCAGCAAATGTATTGTTAGCGGTTGTTGGTCTGTACTTCCATGAAGTAAGAGCGCCTGCATATCCTACAGTTACATTGCCAAGGTTTGTCTGTCCCGTTCCCCCATTAGCCACAGGGACTACCCCGGTTAAACCGATAGTTATTTTATCATTAGTCTCATCAGCGGAAATGCTGACGTTACTCCCTGCGGCGATATAAAGAGTGTCCTGCTTATTATCAGCCTGCAAAGTGGATGTGCCTACCGCAACATTCCCAAAAGCATTCTGATTCACTTCAGCGCCGGTAGCCACCCCATCGAGTTTTGTCTTGTCGGCGGCACTCATGAATCCTGCCGTTGATGTGCTGGCATTATTATGTACATGCCCATCGGCAGAAAAATAAGAAGCGTCGTACCCGTCCAGTTTATCAGCATTGAGATTTGTGTTGACCGTGCCGTTGGAAACGGGCACCTGTCCGCTGGCATTGGATGGAGCCAATCCCTGCAGTTTCCCGGCATTGACTATCTTATCCTCTACGATAGCCCTAATCTGTTCACGTTCTCCCGAAGGAAAGTCAGCAAGGTAACTGTCGTCAGCAGGAAAATCCTTATTATAAGCCATTTTCATACTCTCCTTTCATTAATAACCTTTGATTCTTATGTCACATGAGCCACCGGTATCATTGCCCGACTTGTCTTTGACTTTGACAACGCATGATGATTTGCCACGACTCACGATTTCGGCGTGGTAATTTTCGCCTACGGCTGTTGCAACTACGGCGGGAATTGAATAGAAGTCATGTCCATAACTTACTGTACTGCCGCCTTTTGCAATGGTCTGCTTCAGGGCAATGTCAGTATCAGGAACATCGATAGAAATAATAAACTTGTTTACTTCGGGCGAATTTTTCGTGTTTTCCGTTGCCATGTCAACTTTGAATTGAATGTAGCGGAAAGTCCTTTGTACAGGCTTGAACACCTGCCAGCTCGTCCATGTCTCATTATCCTGAGATGTCCTTACCTTCAGTGTCACAGAGCCGCCACGCATGGCAGTAGTCGAATAGAAAACGCTTGTGACATTGCAGGTAATAACGGACGAAACATCAATTACAGGGGTGGTGTAGGTGCCTTCAACATGGTTGTAGGTAATTTCTACGTCGTCAATCCATACTTCACTTTGCGAATAAACAAATAAATATGCAGTAGTTTCGTTGGTTGTTGCAGGGCATGCAACAGACAATTTTGTCCATTCATCGGTTTCTGTCGTTTTCGAGTTTGGCGGAGAGCCCCAGTGATAGCCGCCACCGTTATATTCAACGTGGAGAAAAGCACCTTTTCCCTTCACCCAAGCACTAAAAGTAATCTGCGTCCCTTTAGCAAGAGGCAGGGTAACGTAGCAGCTATCCGGGCCTTTAAATTTTAAGCTTCCTGCCTGCTCATGCCCTACAGAAGAATCATAAGTAAGCGCCATACCTTGGTTTACCCAATTACGGATGTCACTTGATGAGAAGTTGGAATTGCTTACTTGTGGCATTTCAAGAGCCAGCACTTTTGCACTGCCTGTCTCTTCCCACTTTAAAGCGGGATAATCGCTAAACCGTCCCCCGAATGTCTGCCAGTTGTACTTGGAATTGGTAAAGAGGGTATTGTTATGCGTGCCGTTAGCAGGGGCTAATTCATCAAAGGTTTCGATGATGTTTCTTGGGAGAAGAGCGGTCACGTTGACCGTAGCAGAAGCGGAGTGAACACTTGAGAATCCGGCCTGATTCGTAGCCTTAACGAAGTATTTGTAAACTCTCGTTGTATCAATAGGTATCGTAACATTGGTACCGGTCACTCCACGGGCCACGGGTGTTCCTTCATCATAACTGTATCCTTCACGGATTTCGTAGGATTTAACATCTTTTTCGTCCAGTTTATCCCAGTAAAGTTCAATAGTGTCGCCGTTCTGCAGAGCGATAAATCCGCTCACGTCATCAGGTTCAACTTTTACGGTAACCGTAGTAGAAACTTCATCAGATTCATAGCCAGCCGTGTTTTTGGCTTTAGCCATAATCTTGTAGGTTCCGCTGGCAGAAAGCACCTTTTCGGAATAAATCTCTTTGGTAAACGGGAGAGGGTCCCCACTGGCCCAGTCATCACCAATTTTCACCTGATATCCGGCTAGATCCGAATCATCTACGGCTGACCAGTTAATCATCAGACGGGAGCGGTCTGCATCAGACTGTGCCGCCTGGATTGCAGAAACGGCAGTCGGGCGCAAGCTGAATACTCCGGAAGCCATAGTCGCATGGAGAGATTCGTTCCCGGCTATACTGACGGCCTTGATGAGCCAGTTATGCTTGTTTTCGTCGTTAATAATCACGTCATAGGTAACATTGGAAACACGTGGGGCGACAACTTTTGCCGTATCCCAATCAGCCCCCTCTTTAATTATGTAATAAGCGATGTCACTTTCTTCAGGAGCATCCCAAGACAGGATAATCCGAGTGGATTCGGATGTGGATTTTTTAGCCTTGAAATTGGTTACGTCCAAAGGATTAACCATTGCGACAAAGTTATAGCTTGCAACACTGCTTTCATATCCGGCAATAGTCACTGCCTGAACCATGTAGGTGGTGGCATCGTTGGAGGGAATGTCGATAGTAATAGATGTCTCCTTGGTCTTGGCTATAACCGTTCCCGTTGCCCATATGTCGCCTCTCTTGATGATATAGGCATCAATATCCACGCCCCCCGAAGGGGAGAAGGAAATAACAGCCTTGGAACGGTCTTTTGTGGATTGACGGACGGAAAGATTCGTGACTGCGTTCGGTTCAAGAATTGCATCAATATCGACATAGGAAGCCTTAGCGGAAAAATATCCTTCCGCATTGACGGCCTTAATCCAAAATTTATAAGTGCCGGAGGAAGGTAATGTGTACTGAGCAGAAAGTGCCTTAGTCTTATCAACCACAATTTTGCCGTCATCCCACGAATATCCTAACCTTACCTGGTAATAAGAAAGGTCTACCTCATGATTTGCTGACCATCTCAGCGCAGCAATTGACCTGTTTGTGTCAAGCAATTCAATATTAAAACCGGAAACGTCAGCCGGTTCAACCTGCACGGTTACCTCCGCTGCATCCGATTTGTCACTTTCACCACCTTCATAATCAATGGCGGTTACAGTAAATGTATAGGTCCCACTGCTTGTAGCTGTATAAGTAAAAAAGGATTCCTTTACATTCTCGGCCAGCTTAGCTCCATTAAGATAGATGTTATACCCTTTTACGTCATAAATCGGGTCCGGGTCCTCCTGCCATTTTAATTTGAGCTGAGTTGCATTCCAGTCCACCTTGGAAACAGTTAAATTCGTAGGTGCTTTTGGCGGCAGGTAATAAGTCTTAAGAGTAACCTCATGCGCTTTTACCTGCGACAAGTCCTGGTCACCCGCGTAAAAGATATTGAAAGACGGGAATTTAAGATAAACACTGCTTCCCATCCGCCGCTTTGTAGATTTAATCTTTAGGATAGCTTCATCCAGTCTGACAAAGTCACATCCTGCCTTGTGGGTCGCAGCAGTAGTCCCGTCCTGCCCTCTCAGGCATCCGCTAAGTTTCCAGTGCCCATTCGACAGAAGAGAAGCAGTCACATAATCAATGCACTCCCCATCAAGCCAGCACCTTGTGTCGCCCATCTGGGCGCTCTTCTCACTTGCGGAGATGAATGTTCCCGTAGAATCAACCTCAATGTCCGTTGCGTCTGCGGTTACATCGGAAACAAGAGTTCCCATTCGCGCAGTATTTTCTATCTGCCCGGCCAGCGTGTAGCTGTCATTATCATCAGAAACGAACACCTTACAACCGCCCCACATGTCTCCAGCACCTTTAGCGGCAATCCAAATTTCAGGTACATCACCCAGAAGCGCCCTTGGAGGCTGGATAATCAGAGGAACCGTATCGGGAGCTTCTACATTGTAATTAACGAAGGGCCTTTCACTCTGATGCACATCATACTCAGCGGCAGAATAATCTCCTTTAGCTCTGGAAATGGCTGTGAACGTTAAAACGCCATTGGCCCCTTCGGTCACGCTGTCAATCATGGCGGGCTGGTTCTCAATCCCCATAGCAGGGTCGTTCAGCGTGACAAGGTCGCCGGGCTCAAGCCTGCAAAAGGCCCAGTCAAGCTTGAAGGTGTATTTTACACGTTCATACTTGTTTTTGCGGCAGAGTTCTTCGGCGAGCTTTACCGCCCGGGTCTTTGTGTAGATGTAGTGAGCCTTGGTGGTGCTGGCCTGCCGCACGCCAAATTCTTTGATGTCGTCATTATCCTGGTAATTGACGATTTCCTTTTCGTAGCCATTAGACCGGTTCAGAAATTCCACGGAAATCCGGTTGTAGATTTCACTTGAATCTTTGCGGCTGTAGGTAATGCAGGCCCCTCCGCTCTGGGGGATAAAGTCATCAGGAGTGAGGTTGTATCGGATAGTTTTATCCGGCTTCCAGTTTCCTACCACACGGTCGGCTCGGGGGGCGATTTTAAACCCGTCATTTGACCAAAAGAAATAGGCGTTTGTGATGTTAGCTATCTCATTGACGATTTCCCGGGCGCTTTTAGCGTCGGTGCTGTCACTGGGCGTGGAAATTAAAAGGTCCGCCTCTTTGCAGTACTGGCGGTAATTATCAAGCCCGTCAATCTTAACGCCGCCCAGTCCTACTTTGTTAAGGACGTAGATGATGTAGTCGGCAGGATTGACGTCCACGCCGTCACCGGTGTCCAATAGCTCCCCCTTAACCTCAAAGTTAAAGTCCGGCATGGAGCCGGAATCACCTAAGTCAATCACGCCTGCCATATAGGCCAGATTTTCATAAGCGAGTGCTTTGTTAGGATGTTTGCCCTGGACATATGCCCATGGTTTTTGGTCAGCGGTGCCGGAAAAGAGGGTAAGGCCCACGTCACCATTAGGGTACTGGTAGACATTTTTCCCTTTCCACATAGTCCCAATACCGGTAACAGGCCCCTCGCACAGAGCAAGGATGACGGCGACAGTGTAGGTGTATGTAATGGTCGTAGTCTTGGAGCGGCCGCCTTTGCCCGACTTCTGAGAGGATTTATGCTCATGGGCCGTGAAATCGTCCCAGTAAATGACGTTCGGCGAGATTCGAGTGGTGCCCAGAATCTCGCAGACGCTAGCCCCGTACTGGGCCGTGGAGACGGTAAAGTCTGAAATCTTATTTTCTCGGATCGTCGTGTTGTGGCCCTTGAGAAGCCCCATACTTTACCCCTCCTTTCGGAATCTGTACACGCCATGCAGCCGACTTTTGCCGGTGGCTGTTAAAAACATCACATCATTGATGTCGGTCATCACTACCCCCTGCTCTACCAGAGCATGGATGATGCGCCCATCGCCGGTATAAATGCCGCCATGGGACACGCAGCGGCCAAATTTGTACAGTAAAAAGTCCCCGGGCTGGATGTCAGACAAGGGGACTCTATCACAATACTTTTCAACAATATTCAGGAACCATTCGGACGAGTGGTGCAGGTGCCATTCGTTGGAGTAGGGATCCACCTTAATAGCCCCTTTCTTCACGTAGCCTGCATTTTCGAGGCACGCAATAAGGAGCATGCCGCAGTCAACGCCTTTGCCCTTTACTTTGGCCTGATTGACATGAGGAGTCCCAAGCCATGTGTAGGCTTCGGTAACAAGTGGATTCATAACAGCACTTCCTTTAGCGGTACATAGGGCGCAATAACCGAGGCGGAATCCTCCTCCGTACTGGAGGACACCTTGCCGCCTGATGTTGAGTATGTGCCCTGTGGATAGAAACGGCGGCGTGGAAATTCTTGTGAGAGCCCCTGCACCTTGGATTTTACTGTCAGTTTCATAAGGAGTCCGCCGCAGCTCTTAACCTCAGTAATGCCGGAAAACAGGTCAATAGCTCCAGTGATATTGCCGTCCTCGTCAAAAAAGGCCCGTGAAAGCGACAGGGTAGCTCTGTCCAGCGTCCCCTTATGGGCGGCCAGAAAGATAGGCTTGTCGCCTAACTTGTCATCGACGGTGGCGTAAATGCTCACCGTCATACTGTCCACGGAGATGACGTTATTGATTTTAGTCTGCTCACGCTTTAGGAGGAGAGCGTCGTGGAGGTACGTGTGACCGTTGTAGGTGACATCATGGTCCGCATCCGTGTAGTAGTATGCCGTCCCATCGTAAAGGGTCAGCGTGTAAAGGTCGCAGACCACCATTTCCTTCTTGGTGTTGAGGTAGGCGGCGAGCTCATCGGTTACGGTTTTCATCTCACCACCTCCAAAGACAGGGACACCTGGAAGATGTTGTCAAACCTCTGCTTTATCTGCAGCTTTGATTTCGCAAATTTGACGTACCAATAGTACTCATAGGATGCTGTAACTTTTGCAGTATCAGCTGGCGCATTGGTAAAGACAACGGCGCCGCGGTCCAGTTTATAGGAGGTATCGCCCTGCTCTACCTCGTCTACGTAGACGTGGAGATTATCGGCATAGTAGACAGGCTCCTGCTGGCCGTGCATGTTGGCCACCAACTGGTAAGAGCCATCGGTGTTTTTTGCAAGCGGCACATTTTCGCACTTGTAATTCTCGGCGTCCTTGTAAAAGAACGGGATGAGGCTCCCCTTCACTCTGGCAAAAAAGGCAAAAAGGTCGTCTTTTTCTTCGGACGTCAAACCAGGGAAGGTAATGGTAAGGGTCCAGCCTGGCATGGCCTGATAAGTCATGGCCCGCCGTTTGCCGCTGGCGCTCTCCTGCTCATTAACCTCCCAACTTTGGTCCGTCTCCGTTTCCCAGGACACCTTGCGGGCGTCCAGGGGGAAGAAAATGTTAGCCATTTACCACACCCCCGCGTCCGTCGTAAAATCTCGTGTCCCATCGAAAAGCATCTGCTTGATGGAGTCCATGCCGCCGCCTCGAAGGAAATCCATAAAAGACGACGCGTCCATGGCCGATACATTCAGCGTCACGCTGCCACCGCTTCCCGCTACGCCCATGGCCGGTGTTCCCACCTGCCCGCCTTCTGCGTAGTGGGGGCTATTGAGGGTATCCAGATAGGCCGTGCCTAAGCGCTGTACCGCCGCTGCGTTGATGACATACTCCCCGTTGGAAAGCATCGCTGGGATAGAATCCGACGTCCCGGTTCCGGGGCCGGTAATCAAGCCGCCGGTCGCCTTCTTCTTCGAAACGCCAAATACTGTTTTATTCGCCGCATCTGCAGGCGTCATCCCACTGGCCCACATAGGAAATGCAGAGTAAATCGCGAATACAGCCAGCCATTCCGTCAGGATAGAGACGGCATTCTGGATGATTCCCCGGACAAAATCGCCCAGTGCCTCTTTCGCTGTCTTCGCGCCCATGATGAAGTCAGCCATGGCAGACCCCATAGATTTCCCTACAGTTTCCGCATAAGACTTCATTTTATTGGACCACTGCTCGCCGATAGAAAGCTGCTGAATTTCGGCTTCAGACGTTTCCGCCAAAGTCTCTTTGTACTGCTCGGCGAAAGCCTGCAGGGTCTCTCCTTTGGCGGCCAACTCTTCCTCTAGGTCTTCGGGAGCCATCTGCAGCAGCTTGGCCATTCCGTTCAGTGCTTCCTCCTCATTCGGATTCGCCATGGCCACGTCTACATCATTCAAGCTTTCTTTCAAAGTCTTTTTGATTTCCTTGATACGCGCTGCCACTTCGTCATCCGTTCCCAGAATGTTATCCAGTAACGTCTTGGTCGCTTCTTTGTTCTGATCGTACATGTACTGGAATTCCTGTGATTTGACCTTGGCCTCATACAGCTTATTCTCTGCATCGATCTGCTCATTGATGGAGCGAATCACCTTGTCACGGATTTCCGCGTCGGCGATCTTTCCCGCAACTTCCAGCTCGTTGTCCCAACCGGTCAAAAGCTTGTCGTGCGCGTCTTTCAGCCCCTGAAGGGAAATCCGATTTTCTTCCGCCTTCTTATTTTCGCCAACAAGCATAGCTGCATTGGCCTTAGCCAATTCGATAGAGGCCTTAGCTAAGGCCTGCTTCTGTTTGTCTGCGTCGGCATACTTCTTAATCAGCGCGTCAATCTGCCGTTCTTCTTCCCTTTCTTCTCGGGAAACGGACTCGCCGCCGCCAGAACGACCTCCACCGCCTCCACCGCCGGAGTGAGCCCCACCCGCGCTGCCGCCACCGGCTGCACGCTGTGTCGGGCGGAAATTATTCTCCTCCGAACCAGTATCCGGTGCACCGGGAAATTCATTGTGCCAGCCCACATCAATACCAGCAGAAATCTGTTGGCCAAGAGATCCGAGGATCTTAGATAGGATGCTGAAGATTTCCCCCAACGGCTGCAGGATCGGAGATAGTGCATTGGCGATTCTTACCCCAAGGCTTCGAAAGGCCGCATACATCTCATGCGCCATCATGATAACGACCTTGATGACGTTGATAATGATCTGCATGCCGTCGCCGACTAGACTTAATGCATAAGACGCGATGTCCCCAAAGTCAGAAAAAATACTGACCCCATCGCTTCGTATCATATCCAGCAGATCCTGCGTGAATTCAATCAACTTCTGCACGATTTCGGACTGGTCGAATGCATTCAAGATCGACAGCCCGATTTCTTCGCAGCAGGCACTCAGGTTCCCGGTGACGTCTTCCCATGCGTCATCGATGTTCTGCTTCGACGTTTCCATGGAGCCATCGAATTCATGCATGTAATCGGATAGCGCCGCAACAGCATCACTGGCTTCCAGCGTACCCTCCTCTACGGCCTGCATGGCGTCGTCCCCACTCAGCCCGAGGGAGGAAAATGCCTCATCAAGATTGATACCCGCTGTTTTTAAAGCAACGAGCTGACGATTCGTTAATTCGCCGGTTGCCTGAATACGTGAAATGGCATCGACAAGCTGCTGCGCGCCGCTGGCGCCCTGCCCTAAACCAGCCGCCGTATCGGCACACTGACGGATCAGATCTGCAGCGTTCTTCGCCGAATACCCCAAATCAATGAGTTGAACCATCATCTGATTCAGCACTGCGGGATCATACGTGAGATCACGCGTGAGGTCATTAAAGATTCTGTAAGAGGTGACGGCGTCATCGACGTTGTACTTCATTGCCGCGAACTGTGCCACAGTAGACTGCGCCGCCGCACCGGCTTCAAAGACGGACGCCACAAAATCAGCGAGTGCGGTAACGACGTCACCAGCAAGCCCAGCCGCCATCGATACCAGATTAGAAGTCAGCATGCCGATTGCCGTATTCATAACGGACGAAGCATTAACACCCTCGAGCATGCTTCCAGCTAGAGCCTTGAGCGAGGTGCTGGAACCATTCGCCCCTTCTGCCTGCTTCAATGCGCTGTTGTAGGCTTCCTTGATCGCCTTCGAATAGCGTTTGTTCGCTTCGGTCTGAATATTGAGCTGCTGCTGCAGGTCTTGCAGTGCAGCCCGCTGTTCTTCGGTGGCTTTCGTGCCATTCTGCGTCTCTCGTTCCAGATTCTTCAGTTCAGCTCTCAGCGTTTTCACATTCTGTTGGCCGCTGGCGAGCGATGAATTCAGCCGTTTCAGCCCGGCGTCTTCAACCGCTACGGATATATCGACCTTGGCTTCTGCCATGTGCTCACCTCCTACCGGTTCACCTTGTCTTTCAAATACTTATCAACTTCAGCCGCGTAGTATTCTTCTATCGCGGTTCGGTTCGATTCAAAATAATTGCCTCTGGCGGGATACATCGGACCCTTTTGCCCTTTGCGCTTCCCGTACAGAATGACGCGCCCGAAGGCGCCGGTGTTATACCAGCGCGCAAAGTAGTTGGCGTACACACGGACGCCAATACCGGACGCCTGCACCTCGAAACGCCCCCGGATAAACATCCCATCGGTCAGCGCCTTACCGCCAAATGCCATTCGGGGATGAGTATGTGCAATGAATAGCCGAACCGCCTTCCGGGCCTCATAGGACGCGTTGACGACGTCCTGATGGAATCCGCGATCTGTATATTCCTGCACCTCATCTTTCAGTTCATCCAGCGTCATTTCTTATTCCCTTTCTAGCCCGCAGCCGCTATGAATCCAGTCATCTTCTTCGGTTCGCCGACGCCGGTCGCAGACAGTTTTTTCTTGATCATATCCTTGCCATCAGCGGTGATTTCCCAAGACTTAGGGACAACTACCAGGGACAGATATTCCTTGGTATCCAAGTCGACGACTGCAATATTGAGCGCGCCTTTTTCGGCAGTGATCGCATCGTCAAGCAGGAATTCCTCGATCGCCTGCTGCGCTGCGTTATCACGTTTCATGATGACGTCCGCAGAAAGCTCATAAGACTTATTGGTCACTGTACCTTCGGCCCAGTACCCGCTTTCTTTGGTCTGAACGGTGGAAGTATCCGCAGAAATAGAAAGGGTATTGGTTTCAAGTCCCCCAAGGAGCGTCCACACCGGTGTATCTTTCGTCGCGCCTTCGCCGTAGTTGACGTAAAGTACCTGACGCTTGCCGGATACACCGACGCCGCTAGCAAAGGACGGGTAATTTTCTTTAGCAATAGTAATAGCCATGGTTTACCTCATTTCTCTAACTGGGCAATCTCTAGGACAACGCTCGCCGCGCCGCTCTGCCAGATGCCCTTTTCTGAATACACAGGAAGATTGATTCGCATGTTATTGACCGTTACGCGCCATAGGTGGAAACCATTGGCCTGCAGTATATCCTGCAGGGTATCCCACCCTTCCTGACTGCTCAGGAAATTCAGCAGTGTCTCCAGCCTTTCAGCGATACGCTTCCGCCCCTTATAGTTACTATAGACTTCCATATCCGTAGATACAGCCCACAACACGACATCGTCATTGGGGCGGCAATCTGCTTTCGCCGCCCCAATGATTCCGTAGTCGAATTCAGCCTGATGACGGAAATAATCTTCGATTTCAAAAACAGGAACGGAAGCGTCGAACCATTCCATGTCCTTCTTGCCGGAAAGTGCTTTATATAAAGACAGACTCACCGCATAAAAAGGGGCCTTGTAATTCATAATGCCTCCCCGCTCCCGTTCACGGCCGTCGCCGTAAGCTGTAAATAATATGGACGCGATTCATCAATCAGTCTGACATCGTTGATGATCCAGGTATAACCCCGGTATGTCAGCCGCCACGATACGTCTACAGGGTAGATCCCGCGGATATCTCGCAGCACGAAATACCGGGTATCCGCCGTCACATAATCACCAACGAAGCCCTGCCTGCTCTGATCCTTCTGCTCACACATAGCAAAAAGGGTGGCTACCTCTGCGAAGCTGCCACTCTTTACCCCGCCAAGCTCATCTCGCTCCGGGGCCATAGGCTTCAAGAGCGTGACTTTATGTGTGAACCGTCCCGGATTTCTCTTGAACACTTCAAGCGCCCTGCTTGATGACAGTGAAGGCGGCGGTATAGGTGTTGATGTCGGTGAATCTGCAGATAGCACGGACAAGTACGGAGTTGTTGCGGAAGCCTGCAGATTCATCTGCCGCTACTTCCAGTTCCGGGTAAGCGATATGGTACATCGCGCGGAAATCGCCAACCAATACCGTGTTGTCACCCAGTTCGTCATTTTCCACAACGATGACCGGACGATCTTCGAGCTGGCGGATGGTGTTGCCGTTCGCGTCTCTGGCGAGCAGGTAGCGGCCTTCGTTGTCAGAGACTACGGCCATAGCAGCGAAGGTCTTCTGATTCATGACGATGGTCGCATTAGCGCCCGCATCCAGCGGCAGGGAAATGACCGCAGCCTTGATTGCATCCAGTCCCTCTTTGGACGCTACCGCGGTAACAGTTTTAGCGGTGGCGTCAACAGCTGCCTTTGCGGCGGAAAGGATTTCTTTATTAACAGCCTTCACATAGACGCGATTAAACAGTTTTCCGATCACCGCCATGACATCGGTCTTTGCGTCCATCAACAGTTCGCGGGACACAGGGATGATAGCGCCCTTAGATGCCAAGTTGAACTTGGTGGAGGTGAATACGGCCTTCTCCTCCGCGATCGCGTTGTTTTCGTCGAAATCGGTCAACGTTACAGTCTGAGAATAGTCGATGATCGGAACGGATCCGGAACGGGTACCCACAGCAATAGCAGTAGTCAGAGAGCGAAGGTCGTTGTTGATGCCGTTATTTTCCTTCAGGTCGAGGAGTTCAGACGGGATCAGCACGCCGCCATCTGCGTCTACGGCCCCGTTCTGACCAGTAGCTGTGTTGAAAAATTTCGCGGTATCTTCATTCTTAATACCGAGAAGGTAAGATTTCAGTGCTGCATTAAAAGATTTCTTGTCCATGTTGTTTTCTCCTTTGTTTTTGGAATTCTTCGCAGCAGCTTCTACTTCGAGCTGCTTTTCATAATCAGACAGTGCGTCCTGCAGCTTATTCTGCATTTCAACCGGCACGGCCTCTTTCTGATCGATCAGTGCCTGGATCTCTTCTCTCAGAGACTTGATTTCTGTTTTCATTTCAAGACTTTTTAACATTCGATGTTCCTCCATCTAAAATAGCGAGCCAGTACGCCTCGGTCTCTTCGTCCAAATGGTCGGGCGGCTTCGCGCGTTGCGTCATATTTCTATGAGCAGTGAGCTGTTTATAGCTCGGCGCCTTATTGCCGTAGGCCGCTCGGTAAGCAGGCAGCGCGCAGTTGATAATAAACAGGTCTTCGAGGTGCTGGTAGCGGCGGATATAGCCATTGATCAGCGCCTCAAGCTCGGCCATGGTATATCCCGCAAACTGCTCCGGCCGCAGGTGAAGCTCCCCAAGCGCGATAGGCTCTAAAGTTTTTAAAAAATCGGTGAATGACGTAAAGGACGGACTTATGTCTTCTTTCTGACTGCCATGATCTTTTTTGGGTCGCCGATAGCTCCCGATTTAGCAATAGCCTTAAACAGGGTCACAGACGCCGACGTGAACTTTCCTTCCGCCATGAGCTGGGTAAAAAGATTGTCGAGTTCATCGTCGGAAAGCACCGTCCCGCCGCCCGCGAGCCCCCATCGAAGCAGGGAGTATACGGTATGCAGCGGGATCGTCACACCGTTCTGAAGCCTGCCTAAGGTGACCAGCAGACTTTCGCCCAGTTCCTTTTCCAGATTGAAAATACTTTTGACGGTAAATCGTACCTTGTACTCTTTCCCACCAATCTTCATTTTTTCATCAGCTTCAAGAATCATCAGTCTTTCCTTCTCCTCCCTCGTTTGTTGCACTGTCCCCGAGAAGCCCAGTCCCGCCGCGCTGGCTCAATTTGTCCGCCGCCGGATCGTCACTTTCAGGATAGCTCAAAGAAATGCGGGCTTCATTTGGTGTCAAGATGCCCGCGCCCGTATAAGCGCAGAGCACGCTAGCCTTTGCACCCGCATCTAAAAAATCAAATACGTTATTGCAGATATCGAACCGGAAACCTTTCTGCCTCTGGCGACGCGTCAGAAGCTTGATAGTCAGCTCCAGCGCATACTGGTTTACGATCGGCGCAATCGTATTATTATAAAAAGACGTCATCTGCGTAGTAGAAAACGTTGCAGTCCCTGCCCCGCCTACCACGTTCAGCATGAAAAGCGGGATGCCAAAGAAACTACTGATTTCCTGCGTGTTGATGGTCTTCAGCGTATCGAAATAGTCTTTGATATTATTTGAGATGTTCGAAGCGCTCATTCCGGCAGGCAGAGGCAGGATCGTGCTATCTGTATTCGACAACAGCTCTTTCACCTGTTTCTGCAGTACCTTCTGTTTGGATACGGAAAGGTCGGAAGTATATGAGAGCACGATGGTCCCGCTAAATCCATTTTCCACGCTGGTCCGCAGCGCACTTTCGACTTCGGCATTTCCATCTAGTGTACTGCGGATTACTTCTAGGGCGCTTCGCCCCACAAGGCCGTTAGCCGAGTAGGCTTTCACGTGCAGCATCTCTTCGGGTAGAATCGTGTAAGTCCTGCTGGTCACTGGATCCGTGTATTCGTAAACAATGCGCCTTGCTCCATCAAGGATGTTTGCATCATCCCAATACATGCAAACTCGCGCCGCATCCAATGGCACCAGCGCCGTCAGCGCGCCGAGAGCGTCGCAGCAGATATAAGCGAAGGCGTTCCCGCACCCGAGCCGCTGCTTCTCCATGTACTCCCAAAAGGAATAGGCATTAATACCGGGATACGGCTGCAGGTTCAAGACCTCCTCGAGTTCCGCCATCAGTCGGGTGATTTCCTGATGGTCTTTCCCGTACAATCCCCATCGAGTTTGTGCGATCTGCCGGGCAAGTGTCTCTATGCATGTCGAATACACGGCATCGCCGTTCGCATCTACTGTTACACGACGACCGCGTCCGATGGGAATCACGCTTGCACTTGGGCCGTCCCGTTTCCTGTTCGCGGCGAAGCCGTTAAAATACGCCTTGATTTGGTCGAACATGATACTACACTCCTTTCGCCTGTTCCATCAACGCTTGCAAGTTTTCAGACACGGTATACACGTTCTTGCTCCGCAGGTCTTCTACCTGCTTCCTCAATTCGCGGTTTTCTTGCACAAGGTTCACCAGCGGAGCCTCCGCTGCCATGCCGTCTTTTCTCTTTGTGGCCACCAGAGAGACGTGGTCAAAGGTGGCAGCGGCTTCCTCCCCGGTCAGATACACATCTCCTTTTTCGATCGCGTCAAAGATATCCCCATTGTCACAATGTTCGTCGATGATGTTATGCATCACTTTATCGATAGCCTCCATGCCATCCGCATCACTACGAAGCTGAGTTTTAGATCCGATAGAAATCGTCCAGCAGTTGTGCAGCATGAGCAAGCTGTTCTTGTCAATTTCGACCGCATCACACGCAAGAGCAATGATAGCCGCCGCGGATGCCGCAAGAAATCCGACACGCGCCGTCACCTTGCACTTCGCGTTTGCGATGTAGTGCGCTGTTTCCAGTCCCTCGAAAGCATCGCCTCCCGGAGAATCAATATGCAGCACCACATCCTCTGCGGCGTTTTCAATTTGATTCCGAAGAGGCGACAGGTCGTAAATTACACCAGTAATAAATAAGTCCATCATCATTCCTCTTTTCTGTACATTTGAAGCTGCGTCAGTATCGCTCGCGCCGTGTAATCCATTGTTACCACGCCGGTAAACATACCCTCGCGCCGATCATACGCACTCGGCATCCACTGGGTTAGTACCCACATATCGCATTTATCGGAAAACACGAAATCTTTGGCATAGATTTCATCAAAGTCATCCACCGCATCACTGATATAGGAATAGCCCTGACTAATGGCACTCTCGATATATCCGTCATCTTCTTCGTAAGGGATACGCAGGTAGTCTTTTACCTGGTCCACGCTAATCATTCGTACCTCCCACCTCTCTCATCCATTCATCGACCATTTCATCGCCCGTAGGCAGGTCGCTATTGAAATCAATATACGGGGCGATGAATCCTGTGATCGCAGCATCTACGGGGTCGATACGGATATTGCTGTCAGCCCGAAGGCTGACTTTTTCCACGGAATAGAACCCGGATGGATTTCTAACAAGAAGAGAATTTGTCACCGCTTTTTCGAATATGTCTTCATGCCCGCGATGGTAAGCGAGCACCCCGTCTTTCAGATATTGCCCGAAGGCTTCGATATATTGGCTAAGCGCCTTTGGACTTTGATTCTGCAGTATGAAGGTATCACACACAGACTCCAGGCGATCCTGAATCCCCGCCACGTTATACGGATCCGACGCAATGGTCACGAAGTGAAGCCCATTCTTTTCCCGCAGAGTATCCAGCTGCTCGAAGATCTGCGGAGTATCGATATTGTCGCCGCCTGCCCCGTTGCATAAAAAAAGCTCAGTCCCGACATAATCGGTGTAACTGAACTTGTCTTTCTCTATATGCGTCTGCAGTTTATTCTCCGGCATCCACGACATGACATGCATAAATAACCGATGCCGCGCCGCCGGACTGTTTTTCTTCAGCAGCTTGCCCGTCTTGCTTTCGCCAACGAAGCAGAGAAGCACAACGCTGGAAAGGTCAAGCGTCTGAGATAAGTCGACGCCCAAGTACCAATCTATATAGCCCTTAGTTATTACATCTTCCATATCATAGTCCACGCCGCAAGCTTTTAGCTGATCATAGGAACACAGGCTCCGGTCCTCGGCAGAGTACCAGGCATTACATTGTTTCGTCACGAAGGACTGGAGGGCGAATCCTTTTTCCGTGCACGCCGCACGCGCCTTTTGCGCATACTTTTCTTTAATATGCTTCTTTACCGTAAACCCGTCTGCCTCAAACAACAATACCGGGTTCGCCTTCCCCCATGTGGTAATCTGCCCGAATTCTTTCGCCTGCAGCTCCTCCTGATTCGGTTCCGCTAGAAATAGAAACACGTTGTCAGGCAGCGCATCCTCGTAGAGCATTTTCCGAAGCGTCAGCCATTTCTTGTGGTTGTCACTTCCCACGGAAAACTGCGCCGTCGACATGGTCACCAGCAGGGAGTCCTTAAAATGTGCCTGCCCATCTTGGATGGTCTTCGGGATAATTTCATCACAAAGCATCTCTTCATCAATGACCGCTACTTTGTTGGTATAGCCGTCGAGGGAATTCTTCGCACCCCCGCCGGTACGGAACATGTCAAGCCGGTTGCCAGTGTTCTTATTTTTCGCCCAGCAGGCCGTCTTATTGACATTGCTGAACGTCTCGGCAAGATACGGGTCGTTTTCAATAAACTTCGTGAACTCATTAAAGCAGATTGTCGCGTTCTGCCCTTTGCACGACGCTAGTACAATCAATTCATTCCGGAATTTACTCATCCCCATCAGGTAATGAAGCACACCGGATAAGAGAAAAGATTTACCATTACGCCGCGCCATGTACAGGTTCGCCGTATTGACTACGTACCCCCCATCAGGGGGCCTCAACCCGAATATGCCACACATGATGAATTTTTGCACCGGATATAGCTCTAAATGCCGGGGCTTTCCATCTTCATCAATATAAATCAGCATATGCAAGAACTGGAATAAGCGCCGCATAGCTTTGCCGGCGAACTGATACCTGCTACTGGCGTACATTTCCAAAAAACGGGCGAAGCAACGGAATTCAGATTCGCCCAATAGGTCTATATCCGCCCTTTTGACTAGAGCCTTATAGTAATCTCCAATAAATTCATTCAGTTCATGGGGGATGTGCAGATGTTTCACTGCGTCTTCTATATTCATGGCCAAACCTTTTTTCGCACACCTCTTTTCCCTTCTGAATACGGACGAGTGCTTCATTGCGGCGCCCATTGTTATACCAGACATGGATCTCTTCGTGACTGGCATGTCCTACCGGGATCAAATTGTCCTCATCAAAAAATCGATCCGGAGCGGCGTCTCTTTCAGCAATATGATGAACGTATGCCGGATCACACTTTTCCCAGATACCGATACCTAGAAGCCACACGTCATAGCCTGAATACTTCAGTATCACAGCCTTGCGGCACCGCTGCCAAACGCGGGAATGATAGCGTCTTGTACTCTCATTCATACACAGACGCCTCTTCTGGTAAGCCGCAGCCATTTCGGCCCTGCATACGGGGCATTCTTTCCCAGTGAATAACTGATGGCAGTTACTACACCGCTTAAAAGTCGCCATCTTTCTCCGCCTCATTCAGAATCCGGGTATATGGGTTACCATAATCCGCCAGCTCGTCCTTGATTTCACTGAACCGCAGTACCTTGTACAGATTCAGCGCAATTTTGTTATATTCCTTGTATAGGATAATTTTATTTTTCAATGCGGTAATTTTGACATCATCCTGCGCAACTGCTATCTCTTGGCTGATTTCTTCGGCCATCACCATAAAACGGCAATATTGAAGGATCAGCTCCCGGTTAATTTGGGTGACAGAACTGCATTTATGATTCAATGTCCAAATGTAGTCATTTAGCGCCTTAATCGCCCTATTTCTCTTAATGTTTGCCATTTTGCCTTAATTTTCCACCAATGATGAGAAAAAAAGAAAACCCATCTCCGATACGACGCAAGGCATGCCGAAATTTTCAAACATACCCCGCCTTACAAATAAAAAACCATCCGATTTCTCGGACAGCTTTTTTATTTTTCCAATGCTCGTCGCATCAATGTTTTATATTTCACGGCGTCAAGCATAGTTTTGAAACAATTATGCATTCGGGTATTCTGCTCGTCCATTTTATCCCCCTGATAAACCGTGTGCCTGGTTTCTATCTGCCCCGCATCCCCATTGAGAACTAAGTAGTGATAGAAATCTCCCTTTTGTGGAGTGAATGTGTATTGGTTGATTGCGGCATCATCTTCAAGTATCATCCCGATACACATAGGCGCAGGCTCAGGGGCTCGGGTATAGAGCTCGCCAGCCCGAACTACATACTCATGTCCGTTCAGCGAGAACCATTCCCCGTCCTTGACGCCCTTCAGTTTCATCAGCGCCGTCAAGCATTTCTTTTCTGCCCAGCTATTCATAGTTAGCCTCCTATTTCGAAACGGATATCCCACTTCATTATACTACAGGCTACCGTGCAAAAGAGCGCCTCTTATGAGACGCTCTTTTACGGCATACCTTAAATTTGAAGGAGGCCAAGCATGGAAACGACAGCACAGATCGACTTGTCGGGAATTTCTCCCCTGTGCGATTTCCCTTTTACTATTATATCATTATTCGATGTAAACTCGTGTAAACAGTCAAGAGGTATTTTGAGAAATCATACGGATAGCGCGGTCTCGCATGCGAGCCAGCCACTGCCTTGTAAATCCACGTTTCTCTTCGATCTCTCGCCATGACATCCCCGCCAGATATCTATCATAAAGTATCGTTTTCGCCTTTGTATCACGACATAGGGCAAGCAATTCATACGCTTTCTTTCTCATGCTGGTGAGGATGTCCATGCATTCCAGCAGGCGCTTGTCTAGCTTGTCGCACCGTTCGATGATCTGCTCCAGTACTTGAGACAAGTCAGAGTTCACCGTGACAGTGATTTTCGGTTTATCGTACTGCACCGCCTTTACTGCGGCAATGTCATTTGCTACGTGTTCCCTTTCCTGTATCAGATCATAGAGCTCCTGCCGCTGGCTGCGCAGCTTCTCGAAGAAATCGCGCACCTCTTCTTCCGTCATATTCCCAGCCGTCATGTTCCCTTCCCTTTCTTCTCACGCCGGTGGGTCTCCTTCCAATGCTGAATGCTGCAGCGAACACTGCAGTACTTCTGCCTCGCAGTGTTCGGTTGGAATAGGTGGCCGCAATGGACACAGAGCCTTGGCTCATATGTCTTCCGGCAAAGTGCCTGCCTTTTTTCGTATTTTCGCTCGAGCGCGCGTTTCTGCTTTTCTGCCATGTCACTTGCCGCGTAGTAATAAAAGAAGATGACAACGCCCGAATAGCCGTCTGCCTCCCACCCGCGGTCAGAAAGCTGCCGCGCCTTCGTCCAGAAGGCAGCGCTTGCCATCCATTCAAAGTCGAAATGCCCCCGCTCGCTGGGCATAATCCCGATATGTCCACGGGCGTCGCTCTCGATCACCATGAAAAGGTAACCATTTGTAAGCATGCCAGGCCTCATGGCATCCTTCGCCAGCAGAAGCTCGATCACTCTGGCTCCCTTGCGGAAATAGAGGATCATACTTTGGTCGCCTCTTTTCTTTCTGACGGTAGTGAATCGCTGGGATGCTTAAACCGCACGCCGGCTTCCTCGAATAAACACTGCCTCAACTCCGCCGGTGTTACAAACCCTTTCTCTACTGTGTCGTAAAGTTCGAGACACATCTCTGCGAACCGCTCTTCTCGGCCGTCTTTTTTCATGAGCGCCGCAAAGTGATCGTGGATCACCATAACCGGAATCGCAATCAGCTCCTCAAACAATCTTTCCATAGCCCCAGCCTTTGCGTCCGTCGCCAGCTTGGCCGCTTCCTTTGCTACGGCCTGCGAGCAAAGGTCCTTCAAATAATCCGGCTTCACCGTAAGTACCGCATTCTTACTTTTCTTCCGTTCGATCTCACGCCGGACCTGACTGCTGAGAAGAGCTCCTGTTACATCAGTCATTGTTTGTGCCTCCTATAGCTGAACAACCTCTATATGAATTCCTTCATGTATCTCGTAGCTTTTCGAAATGTACTCGAGACAGATCTGCGAATCATCGTTCCAGAAATTGCATTTCGTCATGCAGTCCACCAAGCCCTTTTCAAGGTTATCGAGATCTGGCTTTGTCGGCTTCGGTATTCCGGGCTGATGCTTTTCATCTGATTTGAAGCAAAACGAAATCTTCAGCCAGACGGGTCCGGGAAACGGCTTCTTTGGTGCTACCTTCGTAAGCCTAGATATATATTCCTGCTGGATCTTTATGAGCTCCGGAGGAGTATACAGCACCGGCTTCCCGTTCCTGACTGTCAGCTTCTTCGCCTGAAACGTCTTAGTCGGTATCCTCATAGGAATAAAAAACGAAATTTGTCTATTTGTGTCCATTAAATTACCTCATTTTCTGCCATTCCTACTAAAGGGATGGAGGGAGGGGAAGGGTGTGTGGCGCAGCTTCTCGCCACACCCTTTCCCCTACATCCCTCGGTTTTTCTTTAGGGAAATTCCTATATATATAAACTGGTTTTTCCAAATATTAGCAGAATATTAGAATTACTCATTGCGGTATACTTTACCCTCACCACATTTGTATTTTCCGTTTTGTTCGATATATGATTTCGCAGTTCTTTCAGAGACGTCGAAGTATTCTGCCATGGCCTTGACCGTCACCAGCTCATCTCCTATAGACAGGGCTTCATACGCCGTATCTACCTGGACTACGCGGCTCTCCTTTTTCGCTTTCTTTACCAGGTTCCCTGCTTCCCGCCCTTTGGCCTGGATGTCTGCCAGACTGCCTTCTTCCATAGCCATGTCCAGGAAGCCTGCCTCATCCGGCACATGGATTGGATACTGGAACCATACATTTACCGGTTCGAAGGCCGGGAATTCGCGGAGCGTGCCGGTGATGCGGAAAGCGGTCGGCTTTGACTTGATGCCGGCTGCTCTGTCTGCCTCCTCATCGTAGGGCGTTTTCTTGCTATCCGATACCACCAGGGGAATCATGTCCAGAATGGCGTCGGGGTCTCTTGCAAAAACACCAGAACCGGAGGACCGGTCCACGGATCGCTTCATGCCCTGCCCGCCTTTTGAATGGTGATGGCAGTAAATGACAGCGCTGTGCAGCTCGCTGGCTATTTTGTCAAACTGGTTGCAGAAATGAGCCATCTGGTCAGCACTGTTCTCATCGCCGGTGATGACCTTGTAAGTCGGGTCGATGACCACCGCCGTGTAATTCTTCTTCTGCGCCCTCCGGATCAGCTTGGGCGCCAGCTTATCCATGGGAATCGCCTGTCCTCGAAGGTTCCATATATCAATATTCTGTAGATGCTCCGGTGCAATGCCCAGCGCCGTATACACATCCTTGAAACGGTGCAGGCAGGACGCCCGGTCCAGTTCGAGATTACAGTAGAGTACACTCCCCTGCATGCACTGGAACGTGTCCAGCCATTTCTTGCCCTCTGCGATAGCAATGCACAGCTCAATCAGCGCGAACGACTTGCCTGCCTTTGACGGCCCGGCAAGGAGCATCTTGTGCCCCTTGCGGAGAACGCCCTTTATGAGTTCATCTGCCAGCGGCGGCAGGTTATCCCAGATTCCGGATAACGGTTCCGGATCGGGAAGGTTGTCGTCCAGTCCGGCGATCCATTCCACCCATTCTTCGTAGGACGGCTTCCCGATGTTCGTGGCGATGAGAAATTGTTTCCGGTCTTTTCGCCACACTCCGGGTAGCCTGGACAGCCGGGAAGGGTTCCGGTCGGCATCATCTACTTTCAGGCCGTTCTTTTTGCATACCTGATAAAGATTTTGTACACGTTTCTTGTATTCGTCCATGGATTCTGCATCGATATGGACGATGGCATGGACAGACTTTCCACCGGAATACACCAAAGCAGCCACCGGAAGCTCCAGCTCCCGGATCAGTGCTTCCTGCATCCCCGGCTCCATGCTGTCTGATTCCACAAGCGCAAACCGGAAATCTGTCACATTGGCGTTCTTCACGCCCTGCCCGTCAAACGGGTTGAACCGTATCCATGCTCCAGCCTGCGGGTTGTGGTCCCCCATGGCGAAGGAAATGGCGTCAGAAATCGTGATTTCCTTTTGCTGAGCCTTGAGCCGGTACTTCTTGAGCCGGTCGATGTAGTACCCCGCCGTATTCCGGAAATCTCCTACATCCGGAACGAACCGCCCCGGATCATCCTGCTTCTCGAATGACCGCATACTGACAGCGATGATGTCATCCCGGTGGAATACCGCCGTCATGTAATTGAGCATGTCGGCGATGGGGTCCCAGCGGTCCGGTTCCCGGATCTCTTTCTCCGCTTCCATGTAGTGCTTGTCCACGATGGGCGCGGCGTCGGTGATGGCACTGTCCCAGTCGAGCGCCTTATCTTCCTGTGTCCGTTGGGGCAGCCATCCCCTTTCCTTGGCCATCTGGGTAATGGTCGCCCCCGTGACAGGGGTTGTGCTGCCGTTGAATCCTGCCCATTTCTGAGCGCATTCTCCGTCTTTGAAACGCGCCGCGTCGTAAGCGGACCATGCTTCCCAGACATCCATCGGATAGCCTTCATGCTTCAATGCCATGCCCACATTGAGCCATTCATCATAGGTGCATGACGCCGGATCGATTTTTGCCAGAAGCGGCCGGAGGTCGAAGTTTTCGTTCATCAGTCATCACCGCCCGAAAAGAGGTCCGGATCCGGACTATACGTCGCCGGGTTTACTCCCTGCGGGATATGCCATTTGTTATTGGCGATGCGGCCAATCATGCTGTGCGCCTGGCCGAATGTCCATCCCCCTACGTGACGGAAGGCCCGGCCTTCGAGGAAACGGATTTGCTTCGGGGTGGACAGTCCGGCCTTCTGCCGGGACACCAGCTTGTCCAGGAGCAGACTTGCCTTCCCGGCGTTGCCTACTTCATCGGAATAGATCCCGAATTTTTCCAGCCGGTCCAGCTGCTTCTCCGTCGCCGGAGCCATTTCCCACCCGAATGTGGGCACGTAGTTCGACAGGTCCTCCGACTGAATGCTCAGCTCGAATTGAATCGGATCTACGAGCTTTCGCTTCCTTGCCCGCATGGCCTTGAGCTGTTCGGCAAGGGCTTCCTCCCGCTGGATGACGATTTCTTCCGAGGCCCGTTCTTCCGCTTCCTCAAGGTCCTCTGCTTCCCCGGATTCCTCCAGATTCTTGGTGACTTTTTCCGCCGTCTCTTTCGACTTACAGATCAGGGACGCAGGGCGGCACAGGTCGTGCCGGGCTGTCTGCCAGAGGAAGTCCAGGATAAGCAGGTCCTTCTTCCCCGGCGACAGCCGCATTCCCCTGCCGATGCACTGACAGTACAGGGCTCGGATCTTCGTCGGCCGAAGCATGACCACGCAGTCGACGGAGGGACAGTCCCATCCTTCCGTAAGAAGCATGGCGTTGCAGAGGACGTTATATTTTCCAGCCTCGAAATCCTTTAGCGTCTGTTCTCTGTCCTTGCTGTTGCCGTTGACCTCCGCCGCATGGAATCCGTGGTGCGTAAGGATCGCCTTGAATTTCTTTGCCGTGGCTACCAGCGGGAGGAAGACGACTGTTTTCCTGTCGACGCAGTATTTCTTCATTTCAACGGCAATCTGTTCCAGATACGGGTCCAGCGCCGTGCCCAGCCCTCCTGCCGAATAGTCCCCTGCTGACATTTTCACGCCGGTCAGGTCCAGCTGCAGTGGGATGGTCTGCGCTTTGATCTTGCACAGGTACCCATCCCGGACCGCTTGCGGAAGCGTGTATTCATAGGCAAGACTATCAAAGTATTCTCCCAGGCATTGCAGATTGTTCCGCTCCGGCGTGGCAGTCACCCCCAGCACATTGGCTTCCGGAAAATGCTGCAGTACGTGCTGGTAACTGTCAGACAGGCAGTGGTGGGATTCGTCGATGATGATGGTACCGAAGGCATCCGCCGGAAACTGATTCAGCCGCTTGTCCCGCATCATCGTCTGCACTGAGCCGACCGTTACCCGGTACCAGCTTCCGATACTCGTTTCTCCTGCTTTCTCTTTGGCACACGTCAAGCCCGTTGCAGTCTTGATCTTGTCCTCCGCCTGCTGCAGCAGCTCGTCTCTGTGTGCAAGAATCAGCACCTTCCTTCCACAGCGGACTTCACTCCGGGCGACATTTGCGAAGACGATTGTCTTCCCCGTGCCCGTAGGCAAGACGAGGAGGGTTTTGCGCTTACCCTTCCTCCACTCTCGCTTGACCGCTGCGACCGCTTCCCTCTGATACGGTCTTAATTCCATGGTCAGAAGGTCCCAGCTTTATATCCTGCGGAGGACTTCTGCTCATGGCTTTCCGGTGCCAGCCATTTCTTGATTTCGTTGTACTTGTTGTCTTTATACTCGCGGTTGTCCAGTTCGCACATGCCGGTGGCACCTACGACCTTCGTCCAGTCCATTCTGCCGGTGCCGCCTTTTTCAAGGATGCCGATGGAAACGAAAAACTGCGCCAGCTTCCACTTCTGCCTTTCAGTCAGAAAGAAGTTTACGACGGCGGAGCCTTCACCCTGCTCCCCGCCGTCGATAGCAACTGTAACCACCGCCTGCGGGCATGGCGGCATCTTTTCGGACCCGTGGTACTGACGGCGCTCGAAGTTCGTTACTTTGAATGGGTACGTCCCCGGCTGGAGGAGAACATATTCCTTCCTGCTGTCCGTGACGACTTCGTCCCAGTCGATAACTCTGTCGCTGGTATCTGCGTGTGCTGTTCCGAATTTATTGAATGTGTTTTCCATTGTGTTTATCTCCTTTATGAATGATTAAAACGGGATGCGTTCATCCTCAATAAACTTGACAATCTGGTCCCATGCGCCGATCAGTACGCCTTCGATGAAATCATCAGGGTACTCATCGATGGGCATATCTTTCGGGAAGTACCCCTTCTTTGCGATGGATTCCGTGACTGTTCGCTCCGGCATTTCAGCCTGCGCCATCAATGCCCGGACTTTTCCGAGAAGGGCTTCATGCTTGGTCTGAGGAGCCGGCTTTTTGGGTGCCAGTGCAGCCGGGGTTACGGGCTTAGGCGGTTCAGGCTCCTGTTTTGCGGCCGGAGCCGGTTCTGGTTCCGGTACAGGCTCCGGAGCGGCTCCGTTCGGGATGCACTTTGCAATCTGCGCATACTCAAATGGCAGCTTATCCGGAAGCCCGAACCGGTTCTTCGCATCCGCGAAGGTGGTATGGGAAGTCCACATCATCCTCCGGCCGCCCATGGCTTTCTTCTTCTTTGACTTGTCATCCTCGACGAGCATCGTCTCGTAGTTCGCGAAGAACAGCATATCCGCCCATTCCTTAACCAACGGCGCGACCTTGTTCGTGGTCTTTGTTGAAAGCTTCAGCTCCCAATGGTCATACTGTCCCATTTCCTCCGGTAAGGTGATGGTTTTCAGGATGGCATGGGCGAGGATCACCACATTGACACCCTGCGTTACGCAGGTTTCCAGCGACAGCAGGAACCGGGCGAATTCTTCCACAAGGTAGGCGTAGCCGGAGCCGTAGCTGAAATCTTCTATCCCCTTTTTCCCGTGTTTCCCGCACAGGTACCCAATGCAAAGCCTTTCGGCTGCATCTGCCGTATCAATGACCAGCGTTCGGCAGGTTCCCAAGTTCTTCCAGACTTCCTCAATACCCTGCATGAGCTGCGGCCATGACTGAATATATGTCACTCTTTTGACATCCAGCCTTGAAGTACCGCCGTCCAGGTCAAAGAACAGCGGGTCCGGAAACTGGCTCGCAAATGTACTCTTCCCGATGCCTTCGACGCCGTAAACACAACACTTTACCGGTCTGGCTACGATTCCCGATGTTACATTCAACATTTAAAACACTCCTTTCACAAACTTCGGAGCTCTCTGACGGATTTCTTCCGCCGGAGCTTCCGGATCATCAGACTTAACCATTCCGTCCTCGATGATGACGGAACACTCGTCACCCGTGGACACTCTCGTAGCGATGACTTGTAAGCCTTCCTGCTGGAGCCATGCCCCGAATTCCCGCAGTGTATCCACGTCCATCTGTTCGAGCTTATCCATCAAGACGAAACCGCACTCGGGGTTCAGCTTCCGGATGATGGCTACCGCCACTTTGAGCTGTTCCGCCCCTGACATCCCGTCCCATGGCTGCCCTTTATAGATGAGCTTCCCGTCTTTCACTGACAGCCCCGGAAGAGGAAGGTCCGCCGCATCCAGCAGTGCATCCCGCTGCTCCCGAATATTCTTAATCTTGTCGGACAAGTCGTCATATTCCTGGACAAGATTGTCCGCTTCGATTTCCGTGGCTTCCTTTGCGGCATTGCTCCGGATCTTCGTGTTCAGCTCGTCAATCTTCCGCAGGTTCTCTTCAAGTTCCGACGTGGATTCGTCCTGCAAGTCCTCCGCGCTCTTCTCCGCCGTTTCGGCATCCGCCTGCGCCCGCTCCAGATTCTCCCTGGCAATCTTCAACCGGCGTTCCAGCGCGATGACCTCATTCTCCGCCATGTTCGCCGCTTCCCGCAGCCGTTTTGCGTCATGCCGTTTTTCGGCGTTCATCCCGTTCCGGGCAAGGATTTCCTGCTGCTGTCTGACCAGTTCCGCTGCACTGATGGGCTCCTTCGGTACATCCGGATAGAACGGCATTTCCTCGGCGGCCTTCTTCTTCCTGTCTGCAATGCGGCCCACTTCCTTGCGCTGGTTGTAAAGCTGTTCTTCCTTCCGGTCCATTTCCATCAGCTTGTCGCCTACGCCGATGATCCGGAGCAGGGTGTCGGCCTTTTCCTTTTCAGAAGCGTGCATAAATGCAGGCAGGTCGAGCGCCAGGGTGGAAATGAATTCATTCAGCAGACGCTGGCCGGATTTCTTTCCGGTCGAGTCGATGACCTTCAGGCTGCTGTTCTGTCCGCGCCGTTCCACGATAATGCCGTTGGACAGCTCAATATGCAGGTTCGGCGGGGTTAAAGCTCCGCCCCGTGCCGGATTCCCCGGACGAAATTTCTCGCCGCCCAGGGCCCAGGCGATGGCGTCCAAGATAGATGTTTTCCCCTGGCCGTTCCGTCCGCCGATAACCGTCAGCCCTGATGCCGACGGTTCCAGTTTCACGGCCCTGACCTTTTTCAGGTTTTCAATCTGCAACTCGTTGATTGTAACCATGTTGTTCCTCCTGTGGTAAAATGATGGCGGGAAATCTCTTTTTCCGCCTTTGGCCTTTGACGTGTGCTAGACGTCAGAGGCCTCTTCTTTTTGCTAATAAAAGTGGGCAGCCTTTTGGCTTTTCGATTGGGACGCTCCCGTCTGGAGCCAGTTTACTGTTTGCCATCGCACGGCAAACATAAACAGCATCCCCGTCACGATTAACACGATTTCTGAAAATACAGTCCCAACAGTCCATTCTGTAAATGTCCCAAAGCTTCGGGCAGAATCCTAACCCTCCCTCTTTGTGTGGGAGCCTTACATCAGAAAATTTATTCGGGCAGATAAAGGCAAACTGGCACACATCGCAGTTAGTGCTCACTTTCATCTTTCTCACCTCCCTTTATTGGCTTCACATGAATTACAATCACCTGCCCGGGCTGAAGGTTCGCCGGGTCTTCAATGTGATTGTCTTTCGTTACCTGCCATACCAGCTTGGCCATGTCTTCCTTGTCAGTTGCGACCTTTCCGACAACGCCCCAGAGAGTGTCTCCCTGTTCAATCGTTTTGTGATACTCGATGAGTTCGGTTTCCTCAGCATGTGTCCACGAGTATGTAGCCACTGTCGCCGAAACAACCAGAACGCCAACGACAAGCAGCCGTTTTAATCTGAGCTTTCTCATTATTTGTATTCCTCCGCTTTAACCACTGCTGACCGGCAGCTTTCTGCCATCCCTTGGATAATCAATCTCAGCCGGATGATCGTCTTCTGCTGCGTATCAATCAGCCGCTTCATCTGCACCAGGTCATCTGCTTTTTCATTGAGGACCGCATACACATCCCGCCGGTTGAACTTGACACCAGGAACACCCTTCAATCGTTTCAGCGTTCCTTCCTGCTCCATGTTGATCACCGTACCGACCGAGACTCCCAGAAGTTCAGCAACTTCATTTCTTGAAAACGTACGGCACACCATCTTTAGCACCTCTTTTTGAAAAACTAGCATTCATTGTGTTTATATTTTTCAACTTTTTGAGTAAAAAAATATTCTCCGATATCAGCATTTTTATCTCTCCTGCCTCTTCCCATCCACAAACACATCGTCGCCGTCATAGCTCATCCTGTGCCATTTACCCTTGCCTTCCTTGAATGCGACTGGGTTCACGATGTGCAAATCATCGCTGATTTCATGACCGATGCAGATGATTGAATCGTTGAATGTGCGACTGCTTGACGCTTCTCTCTTTGCTTTCGTGAGTGCGTCCGGCGTTCCATCGTCCTGCACATACCACATCTTGCTAAGCGCATACCAGCCATTGTCTACTGTTTCTTCCATGTACCACATGTTCTTCACCTCCTTCAGGTTGAACACGCGAATTAGTTCTCTTTGCGGTCTACTCAAGAGCTCTTACATCTCCAAATTCTTTGCTATTAAAGATTTGAATATCTTCCATGTTGTTTCTCCTATTGTAAGTGTGATTATTAATCACCACACTTTGCAAAAAAAATGCGGTTTCTTTCCTCGGTCGTAAGCGCAAGGAGTTCTTGCAGTTTAATTATTTCAGTAGCTTTGAATTCGCTTTCGTTCCGCATTTTCTTGAAAAAAGCGGAGCGAGAAATCCCTATTTTTTCGGCAATAACGTTTTTAGGAAGCCCGCTGAGTGCAATAGCCGCCTCTAACATTTTCGTATTAGTCATAAATTTCACCTCCTTTCAATATCGCTCCATTCGTGATTTTTAATCACGCCTCGATTATAATACTATCGTTCTAAAAAATCAACATAGTTTTATTAAATTAATCGAATGTTGATTTTTCAGAACATTACATATAGAATAAAGTCAGCGATTTGAACGATAAAGGAGTGGATAAAAATGGCGTTAGGAGAAAATATAAAGCAGGCCCGGATGAAGGCCCAAATATCGCAAGATGAATTAGCTAAAAGGCTTGGCTATAAGTCACGCTCTACAATAGCCAAAATAGAAAGCGGCGAAAATGATTTAACGCAAAAGAAAGTTGCCGCCTTTGCTAAAGCGCTAAATGTTTCGATTGATTTCTTAATGGACGGAAATAGAAACGAAAACAATAGCCAAGGCACCCGCATCCCGGTCCTTGGCACCATCGTCGCAGGGATCCCGATCACAGCTGTCGAGAACATTATTGATTATGAAGAGATCTCACAGGAAATGGCAAAGACCGGCGAATACTTTGCGTTAGTCGTCAAAGGCTCCAGTATGGAACCGAAGATTTATGAAGGCGATGTCGTCATCGTGAAGAAACAAAGCACTGTAGATAATGGAGATATTGCTATCGTCCTTGTCAACGGAAACGAAGCCACCATCAAACAGATTCAGAGATCTCAAAGTGGAATCACACTGGTAGGATTTAACGTAGCAGTCTATCCTCCTCACATTTATACCAATGAAGAAATTGAGGACCTGCCGGTCAACGTTATTGGTAAGGCCGTAGAAGTGAGAAGGAAACTATAAAATCCGGACATGAAAAAAAGGACCGGCATCACGTGAATACCAGTCCTTCAAAGCCGAGAGGGCTTTTCTAAGAAATTTAGACGATCGGGCGCCTACTCTCGTCCTATAAAGAAATATTCTTTACTGAAAGCATATCAACGTATAGTTTTCTAAGCTGCCTATGCGGCAGTGATCGAATGAGACAGTCTGTCTATCCATCTTTATTGTATATATCTGGTGAGGTGAATTTCAATGGAATATCGCTTTTCTATGAGAGAAAAAAATCAATCTATCTGCCTGGTCTTGTCATACAAGGTCAATGGCAAGTGGAAGCAGAAGACAAAACAAGGTTTCAAGACGAAAAGAGCCGCCAGAAATTACCAGGATACTTTACTGGATGCAGTCAGACAGGAAGCCGAAACAGAAACAATAAAGGATATCCAGGATATCACGCTTAAGGATTTCATGAATGAAATATTCTTAAGAGATAAGAAAAACACCATCGAATATGGCACCCGTCAGAATTATATTGTTATGCTGACCCGCTTTGAATCCATTGCAAATAAACCGATCAAATCGATTAAAGAATATGAAGTTGTAAATGCATATAACCTTCTTTTAGATCGTCTCAAGGTTTCAACGAGCAATTTATCATTAGCATACCTGAAAACTGTTTTGAACTATGCTGTAAATACATATAAGATCATCAGAGTAAGCCCGGCACAGTCTGTTGAAATGGCAAAAGACAAGCGAAAAAAAGAAATAAAAGCATTTACAAAAGAAGAGGCAGAGCAGCTGATCAGTAGCATAAAGAACCCGCTCTATAAAATGATCACATTAACCGCTTATCTAACAGGCATGAGATACGGCGAAATTGTAGTCTTGCGATGGTCAGACGTTGATTTCTTCAACCAGACGATCACCATTTCCAAGTCTTACGGTTTATGTCAGAATGGTAAATTTGGTATTAAAATACCAAAGACAAAAAATAGTTATAGAACGCTCCATTGCCCAGCCAGGCTTATAAAAGCCCTCATCCAGTGGAAGGAATCAAATCCTATCCAGATCGACGGCAGAGTTTACCCCGCGACAAGAGCCACACACTCAAATTTGGTCGTTGAAATAGGCAGATTCAAGAATGGTATGAATGTTCACTCCCTGCGGCATACTTTCGCAACACTTCTATTATCTGAAACACAAGATATTAACTTGGTTGCTGCCTGCTTAGGAGATACACCGGCAACAGTCGCCAGAACTTATATACATTACACGCAAGATATACGCAAAAAAGCCAATGATTATATAGATGCAATTTTTAATTAAATTTCTGCCGTTTTTTTGCCGTTTTAGCAAAAAACATAGATTTTATCGAATAAATTGCACTTAAAACTCAATTAGTGTATAATAATTTTGTCATTCAAAGTCGTGAATCAAAGGATGTGCATAAGTAATGAAAAAATACATTGCAGCCGCTCTGATACTGATCGTGCTCATTGCAGCCGGCGGCGCTTTTGCGTTTTTCCATTTCTTCAACGGAGGCTCCTGGCAGGGTACCTGGTGGGGCGTGCAGGACGCCGGCGTCAACTGGACCGGCGACAACATGCAAAACCTGGAAACCGTTACATTTACCAGGAATGACGACGGCACCATCACTGTAGACCACAAAGTACAGGTTGGCAGCCGTGAAATCGAAGGCAGTCTTTCCGGCGAAGGGAAAGTCGATGGCGGACGCCTGCAGGTCACTCTCAAGAATGGCAAGACCGAGAGCTTTTCCTACAACGCAGTCGACAAGACCATTGCGACTCCCCTCACCAATGCAGATGATACACCCGTCACACTGAAAGAACTGACCGGCGATAACAATGACGAGATGGAACGCATCCGGAGCCAGATCGTACAGATCTCTCAGAAACCGGAAAACAAAATCGACAAAACACTGGCTTCCTCAAGAAGCTAAAAAAGAAGCTGTGAGAAATGGAAATCATTTTTCACAGCTCTTTTTCGTTGTGCGGAAGGAATGAACCCCTTTCGGTGCATACTCGCCACTTTCCCCTGACGGGGACAGCCTATGCGTTATACCGGCTTTCTTTTACCATCACACTTCTCCATCTGCCCCCTCCCGTCTTGCTTACGGGTGCCGGCTCAGCATATAATTGAAATAAAGATTCTCCCAATCAGGAAAACATTTTAAGAAGGGATTTCTTATGAAGGATATGCAGGAGAAGATCAGATTTTTCGGCCGGATCGTATCTGTTCAGCCGCGTGCCAATGTCTGGCGCTACCGTCTGGATAACCGTTCACATGGCATGAAGGGCTATAACCTGTTCCTGAAAGGAGTGGCAGACAGCGAAGACAAGGATTTTTCTATTGCCATTTCAGAGAAGCAGCAGGAAAAGCTTCGCTTTCACATCGGTGATGAAATATCTGGAACTGCCTGGACGAAGCTGTATCCAAAGCTCGACTATGCCGATTATTACCGGGCCGGAGCTTTGAAAAAGATAAAGCCGGCTGATTTTGTCGATGAAGAAAAGACTTCTCCATGGGAGGGTGAAGTTCCATCCTTAGATGTTTACAACTGGCGCGGATGCCGCATGCTGGACGGCCGGAGATGGAGAGGCAAATGCTTCACCTGCAAATGGGCCTGCATAGCAAATGTTATCATTGAATACGACTGGGGCGTTTCCCAGAGATTAAGGTTCGAGAGCTACTGCTATGGCCCGAAAAGCTGCAAGCGGTATGCCATGGGGCGCCCCAGACCTGTCCCCTATAAAGATGCGGGAATTTATTATGATGACGGTGAACTGGACATCATCTGTACAGAAAATCGTGGTGATGATGATTAAGAAAGAGGGATGTATATGTTGTTTAGAGGTGACCCATCTGAAAAAGACTGGCAGCTGTTCCGAAAAAAAATAAGGGGCTGGCAGGACGCATATATGGGAAAATTAGTTCAGGAATACATGGAAATTCTGCAAAAGGATGTATCGGCATCGGAAAGATTCTGGACTTTGGAAGAAAGAATCAAAAAAGACAGGAAGAATCCCGGACTAATCGTTGAAATGAGCAGACGTCGCCTGCTTTCTAATCTGGCGAACCTTGCAGCTTACGGCGTCATTCACAAATCTGATTTGGAAGAATTCAGTGATAAAATGAAAAAGATATTGAAGAAATCATGGACTATAATGGAATTGATTACAAATAAATTCCAATGTATTGATAAAAAGAGCCCCGTGCAAATGCACGAGGCTTTTTCTATTCACGCTCTATTCACTTAAAAGTTATGGCTGATGGTCGCAAAGAAGGTACCGCCTTCCTGCTTGCCGGTCCAGCCGGTGGCCTTGAGGTCGACGCCCCATGGGTGGGAATTGTCGATCTTGCTCTTCCAGCCGAGTTCGAGGAAGCCGCTGGAGCCTTTGACGGTCGGGCTTGGGGTATTCCAGCCTGCGTAGGTGGTCTGGCTTTGCTGCCCGCTTCGTAGTCCCAGCCGATGCCGGCGTAGAGGGATCTTATCTGGTCGAAGTCTCTGGTCCATCTCATGCCGAGTCTGGTGACATAGGAATTGATGGAGTCGAAATCGTACTTCGAGTCGCCGTAGCCGCTGTGGACGACGGCGCTGTCGCTTCCGAGGTAGGTGTAGAAGAATTTACCGTAAATGTCATAGCTGTCACGGTTTCTGGTGTAGATCTTGCCAAGGCCTGCCTGGGCAGCGATGTATGGTGCGCCGCTGTCGTAGCGGGACATGGATTTGGCGATCATACCGTGGAAGTCGCCCTTGAGGTAGCCGGCTCTGACGGCGCCTTCATAGTAGAGGCCGCTGTCGAGATCGCGCCGTAAGAGGATACCGCCGCCGGTATAGTGCTGGCGGCCGTCGCCTCTGGCTCCGGTGTCAAGGTAGCTTGCATAATGGCTCTTGCCGTATTCGAAGAATGGCATGATGGTGTCGATATGGCCTTCGTGCTGGCTTCTTCTTACGAAGCCGACGTTGGCGGCCATGCCGTTGCTGTCGATGTAGGAGCCGGTGTTATAGTGGAGATCGTATCCGCCGACGATAGCATACGGTACAAACTTCGCTTCGATATCATGGTTTTCAATCCATGCGCCTTCTGCAGTATGGAGGGCGCTGCCGGCGATGATGTCGCCTGCGTTCTTGATCGTATTGGCTGCATTTTCCCTGTCTTCCGGAAGGATCTTCGTATCCGTATCAGGAGTTCCTTTTTCGTCCTTCGGAATGGTGATGACGATCGTATTCGCATCTTTCTTTTCGACGATGGCTTTATAGTTGATGAAGCCTGCCGAGGTGACGGTATCGAGGCCGTCGATCGTGCCGTAGCTCGTGTCATCGGTCGTGATGCCGTTCGCATTGTAGAGGAGGTTGATGTACTCGCCCGGGTTCAGCTTCGTATTTCTCTGGACACCGCCAAAGACCGTGGCGCCGGAGACATCCGTCGTACCGTCGGTCGTCGTGCTGTTTTGTACAGCCGCCAGGGTTGTATCTGCGTCAACCGCTGCATTTCCAGTGACCGTCAGCATGGTCTCCCCAGCCGTCGTTCCTTCAGGGACGTAGAAATTGAGGTTTTGGAAATAAGCAAAGTCTGCGACCGTCTGGCCTTTGGTATACATATTGTACGTGTTGTTCTTGCTTTCGGTCGTACCATAACCGCCATAGAGGCTCATTTCCGGGTTCAGATCTCCCGCCAGAATATTGATCGTATTGTTATCTGCTGCGCCATCATAGGTTTGCCCACCATAAATGTCTGTGTCAAGCGTGCCGCCGGATACATTGATTGTGTTGCTATTCGCATCGCCTTCGGTAGTAAAACCGCCATAAATACCGATTCCGCCTGTGACTTCGCCGCCGCTGATGGTGACAGTATTGCCATCAGCATCTCCTGTACTGGCCATACCTCCTGTCACGATAGGTACGAAGTCTTCCGGACTAGAAACTGTACCGCCGGAGATGATGACCGTATTTTCCGATGCGCCCGTCACCCCGGCACCGCCAGTGACTGTCCCCGGATTTCCGCCGGTAATGGTGATCGTATTCCCCGTGGCGCTGCCCCCACTCTGCGCTGCCATCGTGATAGCGGACGTACCTCCGCTGAATACAAGAGTATTATTGACCGCATCCCCTGTCTCGGCGTAACCAGCAACCGTTTTAATCGAAGAGCCGCCTGTCATTGTGAGTGTATTGTCACTGGCTCCTGTCTTGCCATAGCCGCTGGTGACATGACCGATCAGGTCACCGCCGCTGACTGTGAGGATATTGGAAACAGCCTCGCCGCTTGCTGAATAACCGCCAAAGACGGTATCTGAACTTTCCGTAGAGTCAGCAACTCCAACCGTTCCTCCATTGATGGTGACAGTATTTTTAGAAGCAGTACCATCAGCCGTATACCCGCCATAGACCGTCTTTTCTATAGTGCCGCTTTCGATAGTGACGGCGTTGCCTGTGGCATCATTGCTTGTGGTTCCCTCAGCCGTATAACCGCCATAGACTTCGCCCTTGACAGTGACATCTGAAATTTTGACAGTATTTTGAGAAGCATCGCCAGCTGCTGCCTCACCGGTGAGTGGATTATCCATCTGGTGTAATGCATAACCGCCATAGATATTTCCTGAAACATCTGCCGTGCCGCTCAGTTCGACAGTATTTCCTTCAGCTCCCTTGCCGATAGTATAACCTCCGGCAACGATGCCTCCGACACTGCCTGAAGAAATTTTGACAACGTTATTGGTCACATCGCCCAAATAAGACCAACCGCCGGCTACGCTTCCGGCTATAGAAACCGCTTTGCTTATTTCTACACTGTTTTGGTCAGCCGTCCCATAGATGGCCCAGCCTCCACTTACAACAGGCACTACACTTTCTGTATCTCCTGAACTTGTTACAGCCCCGCCAGTCATGACAACTTTATTGTTTACAGCACTTCCTTCTGGTTGATTATTATAGCCTCCGGAAATCATCTGACTGACTGTACCACCGCTCATGGTTACGCTATTATTTTCTACTCCCTTTCCCTGTGCGCCGTATACTACACCAAATGTACCATCTCTAATTTCAACAGTATTATCTGCCGCCGAACCATTATCCGCCTGACTCCCGGACAGCGTATACTGTACTGATCCTCCTGTAACAAGCACAGAGTTCCCAGAATTGTTTGTATAAGATCTGCCCCCGTATAGAAAATTACTGGTTCCTGCGCTTTCCACATGGTTTCCTGAAGCCGTATTGCCATAGGCCCCGTAGACAGCAGCGGCAGTGCTGCTGCTGTCAAAGATCACGGTATTATTATTTGTCGCACCCAGTCTTGACTGGCCGCCGTAAATCTCAGCCTGGCTTACCTGCGTATTTGTAACATTGACTGTATTATTCGATGCATCGCCTGATTCACCTCCACTGACGGTACCACCATAAATCCTTATTCCAGTTGAGTCCAACGACGCATCCGTCACGTTCAGCGTATTCCCGCTGGCTGTCCCTGTATCACTGTTGCCGGTAATTTCCGTTTCCGTAATTGGTCCCGTCACCGTCACAGCAGCCTCTGCTGTCATGGCAGAAAATCCCATCAGGCTGGATACGACCAGCGCCGTCAAAACTTTGTACTCCCTTTTCATAATCAGCCATCCTCCCCCCTGAAATGCAGCCCTTGGCATGCATAAAAAAGATACAAGTGCTTTCCTTCAAGGAATCCATAAGCCTTCCCGAGACATCAGATCCCTTCCCCCCGAGCAGCCCTCCCAAGGCGGCTCATGCTCAATCAGCAGGGCTAACAGACACTTTTCTATTCTTAATCATAATTCCATGATTAAAAAATATCTATCTGTCAGAATTATAGAGAACTCTGTCCGATAGATATGAACTCTTTCTATAATGAACTATTTGAATATAGATAAGCATGGCCGGCATTCGATATCATCGGAAGAAAAGGACCTCTCCCGCCAGGACGCTCCCAAAGAGAACTATAAAACCTTTATATACTGGATATGTTTACCATAAAAAAGTGGTAAGCATCTAAACATCGGGGGAAAATGTCGAAGGGATACGGACACATAAAAAGAGCCGCAGAAATGTGCAGTCATTTCTACAGCTCTTTTTGTTTCCATTCAATATGGTTTTATGCTCTGTGGAGTGTGAAAATGGTCAATTCTCTCGGGCAGCTGAAGCGGAACGGGAACCAGCTGGCGTCGCCTCTTGCGACGTAGCCGTAATGAGTACCGTCGCTGTACATGCCTCTCGTGTACTTGAATGGCGTGATGATCGGCTTGCCGAAGAGGCCGAACTGCGTGCCGTGGGTATGGCCTGTCAGTGTCAGGAATGCGCCGTGCTTGAAGCCCTGATCGATGAAATCGGAATGATGGGCCAGAAAGATGACGGGAGCGCCCCTCGGAATACCTGCGAACGCTTCATCAGCCCATTTCTCTTCCTCGATTTCCTTCTGCGTGCCTCTGGCAAACGGGAAGTCGACGCCTGCGACGTAGAGTCTTTGTCCGTCCTTTTCAATGTACGTGTGGTTATTCACCAGCATCTTGACAGGCGTATTCTTCAGGTCCTCTTCAATGAGCGGCTGATTCCTGTAATACTCATGATTGCCCCAGATGTAGAAAATGCCGTCCGGGAAGTACTTCTCTGCTTTCATGAAATCCTCAGCGACCTGCGGCATGTACCGTACGTCGTCGATGAGGTCCCCGGTGAAGAAAAGGACGTCCGCTCCTTCATTCTTTGCGCGGAGGAGCTCAGCCGGCATATCCGTATAGCGGAAGTAAGCGCCGATGTGCGTATCCGTTTCCTGTGCGACCTTGTACCCATCAAACGCCGCCGGAAGATCCTTGACGTAGATGTCATGATACTCGACGACTTCGCGGCTGTTCCCCATCACGCAGCCGTAGACGCCGATCACAAGCGCGATGGCGATGAGGCCTTTCCCCAGGTTGGAAATGAAGTACCTGAGCCCCGGGATGAAGGAAAGGATTCCAAGGATAAAGGCAGGAATCGGAATGATGAGACAGGCGACCATGATGCCGTCCAGAAGGTAGGCAAGATAAAGCGACCAGAACCCGTAGCTGTCATAGGCAAGCCCATACCAGTTGAAGTACCAGGCAGGGATCGCGCCTGCGATAGCGCCTCCCAGCGACCATAAATAAAAGCGCCGCTTACGAAATACGAGCGCCAGGATCGAACCGTCAATGAGTCCGATCACCGCGAACATCATGATGATGAATTTTCCAAATGCCATAAGCGGCTCCTTTCTGTGTAATCATAGAATTATGCGCAAAATCCCCGCCTCGGCGGCAGGGACTCTTTGATCAGAAATCGGAAATCAGCTTTTCTGCAAAAGCCGCAAGTCTGGCATGCGGTCCTGCCAGCGGGATTTCCTTGTATTCTTCCGGCGAGAAGTACTTGTACTCCCCTTCCGGCACGGTGATATTTTCTGCCATGTACGCGTTCATGTACCAGATGCGGTGCGTGAAGACATGCTTGTACTTCCAGACAGGTCCTTCCAGTTTTCCATGAAGGAAATGGGAAAGTTCATCTGCCGCTGTATCTGCCTTCTCGGATAGGACCATGGGGAATTCCCACATGGAGGCGAGCATGCCTGTCGCGGGCCTTTTATGGAGAAGAACCTTTCCATCCATGATGCAGATGGCACAGGCCGCATAGAACTCCTTAGGCGGCTGTTTCTTTCCGCGGACAGGAAGCTCCTCTTCCCTTCCCTCTTTCAAAGCAAGGCAGTAAGACGAAAGCGGGCACATGCTGCACCTTGGGCGCTTCGGTATGCAGACATTCGCGCCAAGATCCATCAGCGCTTCATTGAAGTCTCCAGCTCTTTCAGGAATCGTTTCCTCGCAGAGCGTGCGGATCTTCTTCCTTCCCGCCGTCTTCAGGACATCATCCTCGATGCCGTAGAGTCTTGCATACACGCGGAGGACATTTCCGTCGACAGCCGGTTCCTTCTTTCCAAAAGCAATGGAAAGAATAGCCCCAGCCGTATAGTCGCCGATTCCTGGAAGCGCACGGACTTCGTCCGCCGTATCCGGCATTTCGGATCCGTACTTTTCTTCCATCTCGCGCGCCGCCTTGTGGAGATTCCTTGCACGGCTGTAGTAGCCAAGCCCCTGCCACTGGTGAAGGACATCCTGCTCATCGGCATCCGCCAGATCCTTGATTGTCGGGAAACGCGCCATCCAGCTTTCGTAGTAAGGCTTCACTGCCTCCGTCCTCGTCTGCTGCAGCATGATTTCCGAGACCCACACATGGTAAGGATTCCTTGGCTTGGATTCCCTCCACGGAAGATCGCGCTTATTGGCATCGAACCAGGAAAGAAGGCGCTTCGGCCAGTCTTTATCCGGCATACTCATTGATCCATGTCCTCGAATTCATAATCATAGACCGTCTCGCCATCCTTGTCGAAATAGATGGTGCCGCGGATTCTTTCGCCCTTAAGGATCATAGGCAGCCACACGCGGTCGGCCATCCACATATCCTCATAAGGAAACTCGGAAGGAAGGAACCACTTCGGCTGCATTTCCTCTGTCTCAGCAGGCGTCCCTTCCCAGACCTTCACGAAATAGACGATGCCGGCATGCGACCACTCCGGATTCGAAGGCTGATGGAAATAGAGATCGCCGACAGGGATGAGATCCTCCGGGCGTGCTTTCAGGCCTGACTCCTCGAAGAGCTCACGGGCTGCGCACTCGCGCATCGTTTCTCCCGCCTCGATCTTTCCGCCAAAGCCATTCCACTTGCCAAAACCCATGCCCCTTCTCTTGCGTCCAAGGAGGATCCTTCCGTCCTGTCCGACCGGATAGACGAGCGACGTATCACGCATTTGTCTTATCGCCCGGATCGTAGGTTTCGAAATACAGTTCACGGAAGAGGCGCTTGCCTGCTTCTGTCTTGTAGAGACGCTTGTAGAGCGCTTCATTCTGCTGGCGGGAAGCACCGCTTTCATACTGGTTGACCAGCATATCAGCCTCAGCCAGGATCTGGGCATCAGGGCCGTCGATGCTGCCATAAGAATGGTGATGAGCGATCAGCCAGCAGATGCGGTCGATATCTTCCTTCTCGAATTGCAGCTTTTCCAGCATCGGGCGCGCTTCATCCGGTCCCAGTTCCTGCTGGATCATGCCGTCATTTCTTCCGAAGCGTCTTTCCCCTTCATGGATGCCGATATCATGGACATAAGCAGCTGCCTCCAGCCGGAAAAGGGTCTTCTCATCCAGCCCTTCCTCCCTGCCAATCTGGGCAGCGAAGGCATGGACCTTCAGGAAATGGTGAATTCTGCGGGGATCTCCTTTGTCATAGGTAATCATGGCCTTGCATAAAGCAGTCAGTTTATCCATAATATTTTCTCCTTGTGTAAAAAGGCAGAACCATCTCAACGCATTTAAGGAACCACCTACCAACTCATCATCTTAATTATATCTAAATTGTCAAAATAAAAAACAGTGCAGCAAAAGATTGCCACACCGTTTATATGTCTGAAAACCACCAATTATTAAACCTTATTTTCATTATGCGATTGACTAACATCAGAAAGAAGAGGTTTTATTTTATCAAAATCGCCATTATATCTTGCAATTTCATACTCATACTCTTTAGAATTGGTATATTGATTTATATTTTTATCAAATGTGCATAACCTTTCAACCCCAAATTTAATAGCATTTTTAGTATTTTTACGTGGATCCTTTTCCGTCAAATAGGCTCCCCAAGATACATCAATCGGAACACATCCAGGTGACCAATAAAGAGGTACAGGTCCATAGCCATGAATTTGATTATCCGGGTAAGCTATATATTCTCCCACCGTAAAATCAATAGCAGGTGCCTCAGTGGTAACAGTTGCGCCAAATCCATTCTGCCAAGTTTGAGTTTCCGTATGCTGCCCTTTTAATTCAATTACCAATATAAATGGTATTTCCCCTGGCTTCACCTCTTTTAAATACATAGAAGCCGAATCTTGAAATTTCGGGATAGCCCGAATATCGTCCACAACAAATCTTTTTTTGTAATTGTTCCTGACAGTATCTTCAAACTGTTTCTTGCCTTTGGCCAAATTCCCATCGCTATTTTGACAACTGATAACACCATCAGAAACCGCATAAAAAATAACTACTCTTTTATTACTGGGAGACTGTGCCTCTGCTGAAGGATAATATATACTCCACAGAAACAAGATAAGCAGAATAATAATTTTTCTTAGCATTTCCCACTCTCCCCACTATACAATGACTAAGTCCACACTTAAAACTTCCTGCACTAAAGCATGGCATTTCTACTTTAATAATATTTTATCATAGCGCGCAATAAATTTCACCACGCAAAAACGGTGTGATAGAAAGCTATCACACCGTCTCTTGTACGATTATTTTGCCAGTTTCTGGGCTACGGCAGAAGTCACATCTACGCCGCCATTTACGACTGCACCCTGTTCAAGGATGATATCCAGTCCCTTTTCCTGACGAACTCTCTGGATAGCTTTCATGATATCGGAGAGAATCGGCTGCATGGTGGACTGTTCTTCCTGGTTCAGGTCGCGCTGGATTTCATTGGCAATCTGCTGTTTTTCCTGATCGCTCTTGCCTGCTGCGCGTTTCTTGAAGTTTTCCTGAGCCTTCTGAGCTGCATTTCTCATGTCGAGCTGAGCTTTCTGCATTTTCGGATGAGCCTGCAGAAGAGCGTTGGAATTGACGTAGCCGATGCCTGCTGCGGAAGCAGAAACCATAGCGCCAAGAGTAATCATGCCAGCAGCGATAGCTGCAACTGTCTTTTTCATTTTCATAGATTTTTCCTCCTTACGAACCCCTAAGCCCCCTGGGGTAATGAGCATATATTCATTTTATGCTAACATTTTCGAAGTGTCAATGTTAGATGCTACAATTCAATTTTTATTAAACTGTTCTTTAGTTCAATTTAAACTATACTCGGCTGAATAAGTATATACTACTTCGTTTCTTCCGTCTTGCCGTCTGCTTTCGCCTCAAGGACAGCCGTTTCTTTCTCTTCCTTCATGGCCTGTTCTGCTTCCTTCAGGGCCGCTTCGCGGACTTCTTCCTTCTTTTCTTTCTTCTTGGAGAAACGGGAAATCACTTCCGGCACCATGTTGAGGACACGGTCGATCGTCGTGTTGGCAGCCGCATTCTTGATGGAGAAGAGTTCGACTCTTTCACCCTTCATGATCAGGACAGCCGTCGGTGTGACCTTTCCGCCGCCTGCTCCGCCAGCTCCGGCCGTGCCGTGAGAGCCCGTGCCAAAGCCAAAGGAAATATCAACGAAAGGAACGATTGTTGCATCCCCCAGATGAATCGGTTCCCCGACAACAGATTCTGTCGTAATCATTTCCTTGAATTCTTCGAAAATCTGCTTTCTTACTTCGTCATCCATTTACTTTTCCCCCTCTTCTGAAATGCCAGAATTCCCTCGTCTCACGGGCGACTGCCAGCGTGAGCAGGATATAAACGACATACAAAGGAATGATCCTTCCGTCTCCTTCTCCCTTGAGAGTGAAGACCTTGTCCGTGAAATTCCATTCCACGTCTTCAAAGGGTCCTGGCAGGAATGCTTTCACGATCCCGCAGGCAACGCCGGTCGACATGGGATCCCCCGTGCCGAAAGCTCCTTTGACTCTCCAGCTGCCCGGAAAACTGTGAGCCAGCACCTTGGCGGCAGCTATGAGAACTTTCTTTATAAGTCCATTATCTAACGCAAAAAGAAACTGCGCAAGATAGGAAGGTGTTTTTTTCTTAATTTTCTCTGATTCCTCTGTTTCTTCTTCGGAATCATCTTTGGAAACTTCCTTCGTTTCCTTTGAAAGATCGATCGGTTCTTCCCTCACGATCTCTGCCTCTTCTGCCCTTGCATCATCTTCCCTGGCAGGGGCATTCCTGGAAGCTTCTGAAGTCTCCTGTTCCTTCTCCGCTTCCCTTTCCCGGGCATCATGCTCCATCTCCTCGAGATAGGCATTCATCTCCCGGACTTCTTCCTCTTCCATACCCTCGTCTTCATAATCATCCGTTTCCTCTTCCTTTTCTCCCGGGAAGGATACCTCCTTCTTGAAAAGGCCGAAGAACGCTTTCACCGTCACCTGCGCCTTCCATTTCTCAAAAGAGAAACGGTACCGGATCGGGATCAAAAGCACAAGGATGACCAGAAGCAAAACTCCGATTACGATCATCGCAATTTTCATGGAAGTCCATAGAGGCGGGCCAGTTCAGCCGCAGCCTCCCTCACCTCCTTCACGAGATAAGCGGGCGAAAGAATCTTGACGAGCGGCGCATGACGCATCGCCCATGCCTTCATCGCTTCGGGCTGGATCATGATCTCGATCGTGACCTTTGTCTGGCTGCCCGATGAAAGATGAGCCGTCTTGCCAAAATCATTGACGATGTCCGTCATGAGATGCCAGTCTGCTTCGAACGTGCAGAGCTCCGGCTTCCCGCGGAAAATTTCATGCGCAGAATACAGGTAATCCGACGGCTTCAAAGCCTGGATCTGGGCCTGCGTCAGTGTATCAGATGCCGGATCCTCCAGAAGCTTTACGTCAGACATGAGATCGAGGAAGTACACCTCGATCCCGCCTTCATCCTTTTCCGCCAGAAGCGCATAACGGTCATCGGAAGCGATGATCAGAAGCGGGCTTACCGAAAGAAGCCTGTCCTCGCCGGATGGCAGCCTTCCATGATGGCGCTTGCCGTCCGCTTCGTAATGGTCATAGTAGAAGGAAATCTTCCTCTTTCCCTCGCCTGCCGTCGTCAGAAGCGCAATCACCGGATCAAAATCCGCAGCTTTCCCCGCAGATGGAAGATTCCTTACCAGAGTCTTTCCGTCGTCGAAAGAACGGATCTGGATCCTCTTCAGCTTCTCAGCGAGCTGTTTGACCTGCTGCGGCGGAAGATGAGAAAAATAGAGAAGATCGATGAGCGCCTTCAGATCCTCCCTGGCCAGCACATGATCCCAGTACCAGTCAAGAGAGAGAGGCACCTTCTTCCCGTTCATCATGCGCGGCACTTCGCGGCAGAACACAGGAAGCCCTGCATCCCGAAGCCTTGTGAGATTTCTTCCCACAGACTTCCTGTTCACCGCCATGCCATACTTTCCTTCCATATAGTCGAGGATTTCCTGCTGCGAGAGCGGGTGATCCTTGTCCGATTCGCGCAGAAGCACCTGCACGATACGGATGATCGACATCTTGCTCCCTGTATCTCCCTTTTCCACCGCCATAGGATCACCTGCCCGTTACTTTCCTGACAAGATCGTCAGACAGCCACGAGCCGAAAGCTGCCAGCGCCCCGGTCAGAGCGGAAACAGCCGGCATATGGACAGCTTTGTAAACGATGGCCGCAATCGCAGCCCCGCCGAGCACGTCGGACGGATAATGCATGCCTGCAAACACGCGGGAAAAAGCAAGAATCCCCGCAAGGACTGCCATCAGCTTCGAGCCCTTCGTATTGTGGCGGAGGAGCTCCATAGCCACCACGCACCCATTCATCGTGTGATTGCTCGGGAAAGAAGCATTCGCGCGGTGACCCGTGAAATTCCAGATCTGGGGACTTTCCCTGAAGGGACGCTCACGTTTCCATACGCGTCCGATGGCATAGGAAATAAGCGAAGCTATGCATACGCCGATAAAAGCGGAAACGCATGCATTTCTCCTGTCTTCCCTTGTCTTTCCTGGAGTGAACCAGAGGAGAAGACCGTAAATCACAAAGGCCCAGTGCCCGTACCGGGTTATCAGATCCATCATCAGATCAAAAGGCCGAACTTTCCCGGCCAGGCTGTTAATCTTGACAGCCGCTTTCAGATCAGCATTCATCTCAGACACCTCTTTGCGAAAAAGTGGAAATTATTCCCATTTTCTCATAAATTTAATGTTATATTCATGATTTTATCACAGACATAGATCAATCGCAAAAACGCGCCTGCAAGGAAGCATGAGCGAGGAAACTCTTATTTCGCTTCCTTTTTCTCTTCTTCCAGTTTCCGCTCCTCTTCCAGCTTCTTTTCCTTCATCCGGTCCAGGTATCCCGTGCGCTTCAGAGCGATCGATATCAGCGCCACGACAGCGCAGAGCAGCATGAACGTATTGATGCCCGTCATCCCGCTTCCCCAGCCCACGCGGTACACCATATAAAAGAAAACGAGAACGACGAGCGCATCCTGAAATTTGTCAAACATAAATCCTCCTGCGGCAAGACTGCCGGGAATGGCATTAACGCCTGAATACAAAAAAGGAGCTGCCGGAGATCACTCTCTGGCGGCTCCTTTTTTCTATTATATCAGTTTCCCGCTTGTTCTTTCAAAAATCAGCAGGTATGGCACTTTTCATAGAGGCCGTTCTTCTTCAGAAGCTCGATGACCGTTCTTCCGATATGAGCGACAGTCGGTGCAACTGGAATGCCTACCGCTTCAAGAGCTGCAATCTTTTCAGCAGCCGTGCCCTTGCCGCCGGAAATGATAGCGCCTGCATGACCCATGCGTTTTCCTGGAGGTGCCATGCGTCCTGCGATGAAGCCTGCGACCGGTTTCTTCATATTTTCATGAATCCATTTGGCAGCTTCTTCTTCCGCATTGCCGCCGATTTCGCCGATCATGAGGACTGCATCCGTATCCGGATCTTCATTATACAGCTTCAGAGCATCAATGAAATCCGTGTCCTTGATCGGGTCACCGCCGATGCCGATAGCACCGGTCTGTCCGATGCCTGCATTCGTCAGCTGGAATGTAGCTTCATATGTCAGCGTGCCGGAACGGGAAACGACGCCTACATGGCCTTTCCTGAAGATTTCGCCTGGGATGATGCCGATATTGCACTGATCGGTCATAAGCAGCCCCGGGCAGTTCGGTCCGATGAGACGTGTCTTTCTTCCAACCATATAGCGGTGAACGACGACCATGTCTTCGAGCGGAATATGTTCCGTGATGCAGACAACGAGCGGCACTTCAGCCTCTACAGCTTCCATGATGGAGTCAGCAGCCGACGGAGCCGGTACGAAAATGATGGAAGCATTGGCCCCGGTTGCAATGACAGCATCGCGGACCGTATTGAATACAGGAATCCCCTGCACCAGCTGGCCTGCTTTTCCCGGAGATACACCGGCGACGATATTCGTGCCAAATTTTCTCATCTGCTCTGTATGGAAACGGGCAGCCTTGCCTGTGATGCCCTGTACAATGACCTTCGTATCCTTATTAATCAGAATCGCCATTTACTTTACCTCCCCTTCTGCTGTTTCTGCAGGAGCAGCCGGTGCTGCCGGCTCTGCTGCAGCCTTTTCACGTTCTTCCTGCTCCTTGACGAGCTGGATGACACGGATAGCGCCTTCTTCCATGGAGGTAGCCGGGTACAGATTCTTGATATGAGCGGTATGGAGGATTTCCCTGCCGCGTTCTACGTTTCTCCCTTCCAGTCTTACGATGACCGGGATCGGGAATTCAGCTTTCCCTTCCGAAAGGAGAGCTGCCGATTCTACGATGCCTTCTGCAATGACATCGCACTTGTTGATGCCGCCGAAGATATTGATCAATACCCCTTTGACCTGATTATCTTCCATCATGATGCGGAATGCCGCAACGATCTTTTCAGGAGTCGAGTCGCCGCCGACATCCAGGAAGTTGGCCGGATCGCCGCCGTTTTCCTTGATGATATCGACTGTCGCCATAGCCAGGCCTGCGCCATTGACCATGCACGCTACATCGCCGCCGAGGTTGACGTAGTTCAAGCCTTCACGGGCAGCCTGTGCTTCCTTCTGATCTTCTTCAAGGACATCGCGCAGAGCCACGATATCCGGGTGACGAGCCAGCGTGCTGTCGTCGAAGTTCAGCTTCGCATCGAGAGCGATGACATCATTTTCCTGTGTCAGGACCATCGGGTTGACTTCAGCCAGCGAGCAGTCCTTGCCGACGAAGACCTGGTAGAGATACTTCATGAAAGCAGCTGCCTTGTTGACAGCGACCTGTTCGAAATGGAGACCGTAAGCCATGCGCTTTGCCTGGAAATCAGCAAGGCCGATGACCGGATCGATGTATTCCTTCAGGATTTTTTCCGGATGCTCAGCAGCTACCGTTTCAATATCCATGCCGCCGGATTCAGAACCCATCATGACGATGCATTCTGCCTGACGGTCGACGAGGAAGGACAGGTAGTATTCCTTCTTGATATGGCAGCCCGCTTCGATCAGAAGACGGGTGACCTTCTTGCCTTTCGGGCCGGTCTGTTTTGTTACGAGTGTCTTGCCCAGGATTTCTCTTGCATACTGACGGACTTCATCAAGAGAATGAGCGATCTTGACGCCGCCTGCTTCGCCGCGTCCGCCTGCATGGATCTGTGCCTTGACGACGACGACCGGCGTGTCCAGACGCTTCGCACTCTGCACAGCATCTTCGACGGTGAAGGCCGGGTAGCCTTCCGGTACATGCAGACCGTACTGCCTTAGAATTTGCTTACTCTGGTATTCATGAATATTCATAAAAAACTTCCCCCTTTATCGAGGACAAATACCGCCGTCCATCGCAAAGATCCCTTCTCATGGAAGCGGCGAAATAATACCAACAGTGAGAACATTCGATTTCACCTTTGATGATACCACGAAGACAGGCGGAATGGTATGAGAAAAACGCACAGAAAACCGTGCCTGCCTCGTTTTATTTATTTATATCTATGTATTAAATAATTCTTTCCCTCAAAAGTGACACTAAAACTTGCAAAATCCTCATAGCTGTGATTCTCGCTGTATATTCTATAATGAAAAAGGAATGTACAAAGCTGCGTCATTGCTCCGCATCCGCTCTTCGTACATTCGCTCTTCATATTAGCTTTTATATTTAGCTTTTATATAAGGAATGCCTGGCGCTTTATCCAAGCGTCTTATAGCTGCCCGTCATCTGATCGAGGATCATGTCGTCAGCAAAGAGAGCCGTCCCTTTCAGCGTCCCGAGATCCGGTGCCTTCACGCCGTCATTGACCGTCGTGAAAAGGTATTCGTCATTTTCCTGCTGCACCTGATCAAGTTCGACCCACATGCCTCGGGTTCCGCCGCCTGCGCGGTAAACGATGAGACTCTTTCTCCCGTTTCCTGAAAGATCAGCGGCAATGACAGGACTTCTGACAAGCGTCAAAGTCTGATGCACTTTCCAGCCATTGCCATCCGACACAAGCCAGACAAGCGTATCGCCGCCCGTTCCCGAGAACCAGGGGCCCGAGAGAAGCGCAAGTACGTCTCTTTCTCCCGTTCCCGAAAGATCCACGTAATCATAATACCAGCGTGTCCCGGAAAGCTCTTTCTGCGGAATCTCCAGTCCTTCGATCAGAGCCGTCTTGACAGCGGTATCGCCTGCTTCCTCTGACAGCTCGCAGGAAATTTCCGGACCCAGAAACCGGTTCTCCGCTGCCACGTAATGCATGCCGTCACTCGCTGATGCAGAAAGACCGCCTGATAAAAAAGCCAGGCCAGCCAGAACTGCTGTGATTTTTCCTGTATGACTCATGAATGCCTCCTGTCTCAAAGCCAAGCTTTGAAAACCGGCCGGCACTTCCGCGGAGCATTCCGCAGAACCTCCAGTCGTCCATTTTTGCTAATGGGAACCATCCCTTATTTCTATCTTACCAAACGAGCCTCATGATGACAAAGAATTTTAAAACAAATTCTATCAGAATACGAAAAAATCTAATACGGCACGTTCCGCGAACACCGCTCCGCAGCCTATATATTCTGAACACCGCTCCGCAGCCTATATATTCTGAACACCGCTCCGCAGCCTATATATTCTTTATATAAGCAAAGTAATAAAATTCAATAGGATACTTATGTAAAGCATTGGTAATATATCATATTTTACATGTTTTCCTTGCTTTTTAGTACATTTTATTTTAAACTGATACTTAAGGTTACTTATCGGCAGCCTCAGTTTGTTATGTTTCTTAAAAAAATAAAGGGATAAATTATGGATCGCAGACAAAGAAGAACAAGGACCGCTATCTTCAAATCTTTCAGCGCACTCCTTTCCGAAAAACCGTATGCAAAGATCACTATTCAGGACATCATTGACCTGGCCAACATTGGAAGAAGCACATTCTACGCTCATTTTCAGACCAAAGAATGCCTGCTTGAAGAAATGTGCGGCGAACTCTTCGATCACATCATTGAAGGCGTCATGAACGACGACCTCCCGAGCGACAGTGACGCACATGAAACGATAAACGGTCATGATCCCGTTTTCTGTCACCTGCTCCAGCACATCGCGGCCAACACAAATCATACACGCGACCTGCTGACCTCCGACAGCTCGGATATCTTCCTCCGCTTCTTCAAGCAGAGCCTTGATAAACTGATCGAATCCTACCTGCTGAAAAACAACAAGCTTCGCGGACAGGTTCCGGAAAGCTTCCTTGTCAACCACATTTCCGGCAGCTTTGTCGAAATGGTTCAGTGGTGGGTCAGAAACGGCATGAAAGAAACACCGGAAGAACTCGACCGTTACTTCCACGCCGTCATCTCCAACATTATCTAAGACAAGTTCATAGAATGACTAAAGAAAAGTCCGCAGAAATTTGCGGGCTTTTTTTATCGTGGAGGAGGATCTGAGGGAAATCAACCCATCTTCTTAGAAAATGCACCCCCCTTTCGTCCCGTACAAAACAATTGAGCCAGTACTGATATTAATATAGAGTCAATCAGTATACGGTCCACTTTCCCCTGACAGGGACAGCTTCGCAAGGAATAAATGAAAGAGCTCGGCTCTTATTTGTTTGAAACCTCTCGTAAATCCCCCCTCCCCCCCTTTCACCCGGCATCAGGATTTCCTCCTGCTATATATAAAGGTAAGGAGAAAACCTTCCTCATTCTCTTGTATGCTCTTTGGATTTCGTGTTTTCAGAAACTTTTTGAAGACTAATGATTTTCCCCTTTCTACAATTCCTTTTTTACGCTATAATAGTACAAATATATCTGCGGAAGGGAAATTTTCTCTCCGCTTTGTAGAAGAAGCGCATCTGCACTTGACCGCATCCGCGGAAAAGAGTATAGTTGTGCTTAATTATCTTTTACACTTATTTTTTTACGGATTTATCTGTTATCGAAGGAGGAAATAATGGCAATCTATATTAATGAACCGGCACATACCTTTAACGAGTACCTTCTGATCCCGGGCTACTCCGGCACGGACTGCATTCCGGCCAACGTATCTATCAGAACCCCGCTCGTAAAATTCAAAAAAGGTGAAGAACCGGCCATTACATTAAATATTCCAATGGTATCTGCTATCATGCAGTCAGTATCTGGTGAAAAAATGTCCATTGAACTCGCAAGAAACGGCGGCGTTTCTTTCATCTATGGATCCCAGTCCCCTGAAGATGAAGCAGCCATGGTTGCCAGAGTTAAAGCTAAGAAAGCAGGATTTGTTCCGAGCGACTCCAACCTTTCGCCGGAAAACACTCTTGCTGACGTCCTCGCCCTCAAGGCAAAGACAGGTCATTCCACCATCGCCATCACCGAAGACGGCACCTCTTCCGGCAAGATGGTCGGCATCGTATCCAGCCGTGACTACAGAGTCAGCCGCATGGACAGATCTGAAAAGGTCAAGAACTTCATGACCCCGGTTGACAAGCTCGTCAAAGCTAAATACGGCATCACCCTTTCCGAAGCAAACGACATCATTTGGGACAACAAGATCAACTCCCTGCCGGTACTCTACGAGGACGGCCGTCTGTATGGCTTCGTATTCCGCAAGGACTATGATTCCCATCAGGAAAACCCGAATGAAATGCTCGATTCCCAGAAACGTTTCGTAGTAGGCGCTGGTATCAACTCCAGAGACTATGAAGAACGCGTACCGCTGCTCCTCGAAGCAGGCGCTGACGTACTCTGCATCGACTCCTCCGAAGGCTTCTCCGAATGGCAGAAGATCACCCTCGAATGGATCCACAACACCTACGGCGAAAAAGTAAAAGTAGGCGCAGGCAACGTTGTCGACAGAGACGGCTTCCTCTTCCTCGCTAAAGCTGGCGCAGACTTCGTCAAAGTCGGCATCGGCGGCGGCTCCATCTGCATCACCCGTGAGACAAAGGGCATTGGCCGCGGCCAGGCTACCGCTCTCATTGAAGTATGCCAGGCAAGAGATGAATACTACAAAGAAACCGGCATCTATGTACCGGTATGCTCCGACGGCGGCATCGTATATGACCACCACATCACCCTCGCACTCGCTATGGGCGCTGACTTCGTCATGCTCGGCAGATACTTCGCACGCTTCGACGAATCCCCAACCCCGACCAGAACCGTTGGCGGCACAGTCGTCAAAGAATACTGGGGCGAAGGTTCCAACAGAGCCAGAAACTGGGCACGCTATGACCTCGGCGGAGAAAAGAAACTCCAGTTCGAAGAAGGCGTTGACTCCTACGTTCCTTACGCTGGTCCGCTCAAAGACAACGTCGAAAAGACCTGCGCTAAGATCAAAGCTACCATGTGCAACTGCGGCGCTATCACCATTCCGGAACTGCAGCAGAAAGCTAAGCTGACACTCGTATCCGCAACCTCCATCGTAGAAGGCGGCGCACACGACGTCATCCGTAAAGAAAAAGACGGCTCCGACCGTTAATTGAAATAAAAAAAGACCCCTCCGAAAAGAGCGGTCTTTTTTGTGTGCTTTGGGGAAGGGAGAATGGAAACCATACGACCTTGCGGGAAAAAGAAAGATTTAAGACCTAAAACCATACAACCAGCCTGCGGCTGTTTGTAATCAACCCTATCCACCGCAAGCGGTTCCCCTTCCCCGTCTGGGAAGGCGAGTTTAAAACCTCGCTGACGCACAAGAAAAAGGTTCTTCACGCTTTTTTGTGGGATAAAAATAATAACATATAAAATTGGTATTGAAAAAGAGCATTATCTACTCCAAAATGTAAGTTGCCTAAAACTACGCACGGAGGTCGAATAATGCTCTTTTAT
>ENA-UESD01000079-UESD01000079.1-human-gut-metagenome-genome-assembly--contig:-NODE-79-length-82743-cov-32.229562_pt1 | contig 82743 bp, 80 predicted proteins | sample MGYA00242985_ERZ507986 | MGnify/ENA primary metagenome ERZ507986 (study PRJEB26167, sample SAMN06115408) | human gut metagenome | host: Homo sapiens | place: China:Guangxi | collected 2016-04-06... | reverse complement strand
AGCTCAGAAGAGAACATGGGAAAAGGTCAGAAAAAATCCTGAAGTTTATGATTATATGCTCAAGAAAGAAGCCGAGGAAAAGCCCCGAAAAGTAGCAAAGATCGCAGCATTGAACAAATCCTTACGGATAGTATATGCACGAATAAAAGAGTTATACGATAATATGGCACTTGCAGAAAGAGCCAAAACTAAAACCAGATCTAAAACCAGAGCTAAAACTAAAGTCACCGCCTAAGCTCAATGAATTAGCAAGATTTAACTAAAGAAAAGCGCGAAAAAACCGAGGGAAAGATCGGTCTTTTTGTGCTGCCAAAATTAAGTAGAAGAAGGGAAAAACGCCACATTTGAAAAAAGTTGTAAAAAAATGAAATTGGCACTTGCTTTTTGGTAGCAGGACTTCTCTTTTCGGAGCAAGGGTAACACCCTTAAACCGAACTTCGTTCGAGGAAAACAAGCAATCCTCGCTTCGCTCGTGGTAATCAACCCTATCCGCCCTTCGGGCACCTTCCCCGTCTGGGAAGGCGAGTATTAGCTGTGCTCGGGAAAACGAGCAAACCGTCCCTCTTTTCCATTTCTAACGAAAAGATTACAATCTTCCTAAAAGTTGTATCTGTTCATTAAGCGGATATTGCATTATACTGGAAGAATAGGGTGGAAAATCAGTGGGATTTTCACTAATGGTTCGGAGGGTATGATGGAGAGGAAATGGCTGGCGGCGCTTTTGCCGCTTACGATGATGGGCGCGGTGTCCTTGGCTGCGAACCCCTTCGCAGACGTTACGCCGGATGACTGGGCGTATCAGGCTGTTTCGGAGTTGTCGGAGGAAGGGGTCGTTTCCGGGCATCCGGACGGGATGTTCCGCGGGGAGCGGAATGTGACTCGTTATGAGATGGCACAGATCACGGCTCGTCTTCTTGCGAAGGAAGATCAGCTCAGCGATAGAGACAGAAGAATGACCGAGAAACTTGCCGAGGAGTATGGCGGCGAGCTCTCGTCTCTTGGCGTGCGTGTAAGAAATCTGGAGAAGCCGCAGGGAAATATTTCCTGGAGCGGGGATTACCGTCTGCGTTTCTTCGATCTTCTGGAGGGCGTGGCTGATCCGGAGAAGGATATCCATCATCGTGCCGGGGACATGTCGAGTTACGAAGATGCGCGTCTGCGTATTTCTTCGAAGGCAGAAGTGGCTCCGAAGGTGACGGTGAACGGACGCATGACGACGCTCATGAGTTTTGGCGAGACGGGCGACGAAGATGTGAAGTTTGACCGGGCGAATGTCCGCTGGCAGATGGGAAAGAATAGTGCCATCACGGCAGGGCGCCAGGGGATCCGTCTGGATCAGGCGGGGTTCTTCTGGGATCCGGATGCGGCGTATAACGGGCTGACTTTTGAAACGGGGACGGATTCGTTTTCCCTTCAGGCCGGCATCGGTTATCCGCAGTCGGTCCACGCGATGTGGGGACAGTATTTCTATGGCGGCAAGTCCGAGATGGAGTCCTGGTACGCAAGGATTGCAGGGCGCGCGGCGAATGGCTCGGAGCTTTCTGCGTTTTACTGGAAGGATACGGGCACGATGAAGGGGATCCTTGCTCCTTCTGAGGGGCTCAAGGCGTCGATGTATGGCGCGGGCGCGGATATTCATCTGGGCGGGAAGTGGGATGCGGTCGGCGACTACATCGTGACGCATTTCAATCATGAAGGCTTTGGGAGAAAGAATGCGGCTTACCGCATGGCAGGTCTTCGCTGGGGCCGTGAAATAGACGGCGTCCCTGGCAGCAAGACGATTTCCCTTTCTTACATTGCCGCGGACAGCGGCTCGTACTTTTTCGGCGTGACAGCGCTCGATGAGACGGACGTCCTTGATTACGGGCTGATGAACGGGATGGATACCCGCTTCTGGTCGGCGTATGCTGGTTACGTCCTGACAAAGAACACGAAGGCAGGGCTTTTTTACCATTTCGGCGGCAAAGCATCCGGCGGCAGACAAAAATACACACCTGACCCGAAAGATACATAGGGCTTTAAAATAGATATTAAATTTTGAGAAAAAGCGTGGGATAGCCCGCGCTTTTTGCGTGTTAGCGTCATACTGAGAAATACAATCAGAAAAATTGGTATAATGAAAGCAAAATTAAGTCTGCGTCGGGGCTCTTCAAAGGCGGCCCGGGGAGAAAGGAGAATGCGATGGGAAAGAAACTAGGAATCAAAAGTGTCACGATTCGTTCCACTGGGGGCGAAGGGGCAAGGACAGGTTTCATTGAAAAGGTGAAAATGAAGAAGAACGGAAAAATTTCCGCCCTGAAAAAGGACGGGAAGAAATCGTCTGTCCATGTCGGAAAGCAGAAAATCCATTTCCTGCTCGAGTATTCTGAAGAAATTCTCCTCTATTACCGTTCTCTTCCCGGGAAAGTGGAAATAAGTCCGGACGGCTTTGTCCGGCCGGCGGATGGCATATGGGAGATGAAGATCGTCTATGAGGACGGCCGGGTGCTGAGGGCATCCTATGCGATCGGCTGGGAAGGCTGCGGCGCTCCGCCTCTTTCCCGTTTCATCAGAAGGGCTCTCAAGCGGGATGACCTTTTCCTCCTGGACGGCGAAGACGTCGATCTGACAGGCCTTACGGTTCATCTTTTCAGGACAGGGGGCGGCCGGCCCGCAGCTTTTGAGCTGCTTTCCATTGATTTCATCAGGGAAAGGGTAAAGCTTGACGTATATGACGAGCAGGGGAGAAAGATCACGGTTTCTCTGCAAAACGGAGCCACCGAATCACTGCGGAAATATCCTGTCTATAGACTGGAGAATCCGGCGGTGATCGATCCAGATGAAACGTATCCGGAGGGCAGCGTCCTTTATTACCTCACACTGGAAGGCGCTTCCGGGGGCAAGGCCGATGTCGCTTCCGGCCGTTATGACAGAGCGCATCTTCCCAGGAAATGGGGAAATTTCATGAAAGCGCTCTCGGTATTCCTCCCGATCAGCTCGTATTCCATGCTCCTGGACAAGAGCCTCTACGGCAAGCGGACGGAAAAGAGGGAAGGAGACTACACCTACTGCGACGTTTCCTACGAGGAAGGCGGCAGTCTGTACTGCTACCTCTGTGATATCGATGAAGTGCATCCGGGGGATTATGTACGCGTCCCGGTCGGCCCTGACTATAATGAAATCGCCGCGCGCGTCGAGGATGTCTACTACGGAACCAAAGAAGACGCGCCGTATCCGTTCCACCGTCTGAAACATATCCTGGGCGTCTACGTCAAAGCGCCGCGGGATGAAGAAGAGGGTGACTGAGCCATGCCGGATGAAAACGGATGCTTCGCTTATGGCGAAAAGGAAACGGAATATCTGAAGAAGAAGGATAAGAAGCTGGCAGAGGTGATCGACCGGGTCGGGCATGTCTATCGCAAGACCGATCCGGATCTTTTCTCGGCTGTCATGCGGCATATCGTGGGGCAGCAGATTTCCACGAAGGCGCAGGCGACTGTCTGGCAGAGGGCGCTGGACAAGTTCAGCGCTGTGACGCCTGAGGCGATCGATCATGCAAGTGTGGAAGATATCCAGTCTGTCGGGATTTCCTTCCGGAAAGCCGGCTACATGAAGGATTTCACCAGGAAGGTCGTCTCCGGCGAGTTCGATCTGGCAGCTGTCGAGCACATGAGCGACGAGGAAGCCATCGAAGTGCTGTCGTCCCTGAAAGGTATCGGCGTCTGGACGGCGGAGATGCTTCTTCTCTTCTGCCTGGAGCGGCCGGATGTCCTGAGCTTCGGTGATCTCGCTGTCCTCCGCGGCATGCGGATGGTCTACCATCACAGGAAAATAGACAGGAAATTATTTGAGAAATACAGAAGACGCCTCTCTCCCTATGGGAGCGTCGCAAGCCTTTACTTCTGGGCCGCTGCCGGAGGGCAGGTGCCGGAGCTGAAGGATCTTGCGCCGGTGAAGAAGGAGCCGGCTAAAGATAAGAAATCACAGACTCCCGCGCGAAAACGGAAGGCCATTTCAAAAGGAGAAAAATGATGAAACCAGAGAACATTGAAAAGATCCATGAATCCTTCGCCCAGCAGGCCGCTGAATTCGAAAAGCCGGGCCGCATTTTCTCGAAGAAGGAATACCTCGACTACATCGTCGCATCCGTCAATCCGGACAAGGAGGACGTCATGCTTGAAGCCGCTGCAGGCACCTGCGCCGTCAGCCGCGCCTTTGCGCCGTACGTGAAGACGGTCGTTTCCATGGACGGGACGCCCGTCATGCTTGAAACAGGCAGAAAACAGGCTGACAAGGAAGGCCACAGAAATATTATTTTCACGAAGGGCTTTGTCGAAGACATTTCCTTCCTCGACGGGTTCTTTGATATCGTCATTTCCCGTCTCGCCTTCCATCATTTCACGGATCCGAAGGCAGCTTTCCATGAAATGGCACGCGTCGTAAAACCGGGAGGCCGCCTCGTCCTCGTCGACATGGCTGCCACGCCTGAGCCGGACAGAACCGTCCGCGATGAGTTTGAAATCCTCCGCGATCCGTCGCATGTAAGGAACCTTTCCGAAGAGGAAATGGTAGACCTCTTTAAAGGCGAGAACCTTTCCATCGAAGTCCACAGCTCCAAGACGATCCCGCAGGACCTCGAAGGCTGGATGGACGTGACGCATACGCCGGAAGACGTGAGAAAAGTCATCCGCACCGCAATGGAAACGGAACTCTCCGGCGGCAAGAAGACAGGCTTTGCCCCCTACCGCAAGGAAAACGGAATCGGATTCGATCATAAGTGGATCCTGATAACCGGAAGAAAATAAAATCATGATCAGAAAATAATAATAATAATACATATTTTTAGAAGCAGGGCATGTTTATGGAAGAAAAACAATTGCAAAATCGCACGCCCCTGGAGAAAAAGGCTCCGGATATTGGAGAAATGGTGAACATTTTTTCCAAAGGAGAATACCTGGGGTTCAACCTTGCCTTCGTAAGGCCGAGGCCGGATGATGCCGTGCTCGACGTCGGAGCCGGCACTTGTGCAGTCAGCCGCGCATTCTCGCCTTACGTCCGTGCCGTCGTTCCGCTTGATGTGTCGGAAGAGGCGCTGGAAAAGGGACGGAAAGCAGCCGAGAAGGAAGGCCTTTCCAACTTGATTTACGTAAAAGGGATGGCGGAAGATCTGCCATTTCTTGATGAAACATTCGATATCACGCACTCGCGCCTGGCGTTCCATCATTTCAAGGACGTCTGGGAACCGTTTTCCGAAATGGCGCGCGTGACGAAGAAAGGCGGCCGCGTCGTTCTGGTCGACATGGAAGCAAGCGCAGAACCGTACCGCGTCATCCGTGACAAGATCGAACGCCTCCGCGACCCGTCGCACGTGAGGAATCTTACGCAGGACGAAATGCTCGCCCTTTTCAAAGGGGAGGGCCTCACCGTCGAAATGAGCACGTCGAAGGTCATCCCGCAGAAACTGACCCCGTGGCTCACGCTTTCGGGCGCCTCGAAGAAGGACGGGGAGGAAATCCGCCGCCTCATGGAAGAGGAACTCGCCGGCGGTGATAAGACGGGACTCAACCCGTACCGTATCGACGGGGATATCGGATTCAACCACAAGTGGATCCTGATCATCGGAAGAAAAGAAGGAACCGAAGGATAAGGAGGCGCTTTTATGAGTTTTCATATTCGCTGCGGGAAGATCCGCGCGGGCGGCGCCGACATCTTCTACCGCGAGGCAGGAAGGGAAGATGCGCCGGTCATCGTGCTGTTTCATGGATTCCCGACGGCCAGCTACATGTTCTCTGACCTGATGCCGATCCTGGCAGAGAAATACCACGTCATCGCGCCCGATTATCCGGGCTTCGGCGAATCGGAAATGGTACCGCGCGATAAATTCGCGTATACATTCGATCATCTGGCCTCTGTCATGGACGATTTCCTCACAAGAATGCACGTGAAGAAATTTGCCATGTACATCTTCGACTACGGCGCTCCGATCGGCATGCGCATCGCATGCAAGCATCCTGACCGCATCACCGCGATCATCAGCCAGAACGGCAACGTCTACGAAGAAGGCCTCGGCGAGAAATGGAAAGCCCGCGCTGCCTACTGGGCCCATCCGACGGAAGAGCTCCGCGAATCCTTCAAGTCCGCCTTCCGCGCACCGGCTGTCACCGCGCAGTACATGGGCGGCGAGGCAGAAGGCAGCGTCCTTCCGGACCATTACACGCTTGACCTTTACTACATGAGCCGCGAAGGGGAAGACGAAATCCAGTCCGATCTCATTTACGACTACAGGACAAACGTCGCCTTCTACCCGACATTCCAGAAGTACCTGCGCACTTATCAGCCGCCGCTCCTTGCCATCTGGGGAAAGAACGACGTTTCCTTCATCCCGGCAGGTGCCAAAGCATTCCAGAAAGACCTCCCGAATGCCGTCATCCGCCTCCTCGACGCAGGCCACTTCGCACTGGAGACCCACTCCAGAGAAATAGGAAACAAGATCCTCCAGTTCCTTGCAAAGGAGAATATCTGATGAAAGTCTACCCGATGAGAAGAAAAGACAGACAGGCCGGCGAAGAAGACATCCTCCGCATCCTGAAAGAAAACGTCTACGGCGTCCTCTCCACCATCAGCGAAGACGGCTGGCCCTACGGCGTCCCCGTCTCCTACGTCTACGAAGATGGGAAAATCTACTTCCACAGCGCGACGATGGGACATAAAGTGGACAACCTTGCGCACTCAGAGAAGGCATCCTTCTGCGTCGTAGGAAAGACCGAGCTCCTTCCCGAGCAGTTCTCCACCCGCTACGAATCCGTCATCGCCTTCGGCACCGTCACCAAACTCGAAGGCCAGGACAAAATAGACGGCCTCATGAAACTCGGCGACGCCCTCTCCGAAGGCTACCAAGAACTCGGCCTCAAAAAAGCCGAAGCCGGCGTCAACCACTACAACTTCTACTGCCTCACCATAGAGGAAGTCACAGGGAAAATAAGGAAATAAAGGAAATAAAGGATATACAAAAAATAGACCCGCCGAAGGTCTATTTTTTATTTGGGGAGTGTTAGCGGTGCTGCGAACTCCGCTAACACTTGCTACCTCTACTCCTTCTTTATACATTTGCTAAATCCATACAGGAAACGTATAATGCTAATTAGATAAGGAGGGATAATATGGATGTCGAGGTACTGAATCATTTCCTGACGGTGGTCAGGGAGGAGAATATTTCCAGAGCGGCGGAGCGGCTGCATGTGACGCAGCCGACGCTGTCCCGTCAGATGGCGGCGCTGGAGGAGGAGCTGGGGACGCAGCTTTTCATCCGCGGCAAGCACCTGCAGCTGACGGATGCGGGGGTGCTTCTTCGCGGACGCGCGGAGGAAGTGACGCAGATCATCGACAAGATCCGCATGGAATTCAAGGCAGGGGAAGAATTGTCCGGCGTCGTTTCGATCGGAACCGGCGGGCTCATGTCTGCGCAGATTCTTTCGAAGCTCATCAGTGAATTCCGCGCGCTTCATCCGGCTGTCCGTTTCAATATATACACGAACAGCGCCGATCATCTCCGCGAGCAGCTTGACCGCGGCCTTCTGGATTACGCGTTCCTTCTGGAACCGGTGGACATCGGGAAGTACGACTATGTCCGCATGCAGGTGAAGGAGCGCTGGGGCATCCTGATGCCGAAGGGCCATCCGCTCGAAGAAAAGCCGCTCATTTCCAGAAAGGATCTCCTGCATCAGCCGCTCGTCATGACGAACCGCGCCAATGTCCAGAAGGAACTGGCAGGATGGTTCGGCGGCAGCATGGAGCACCTCGACTTCATCGCGACGTACAACCTCATCAATAATGTGGCGAACCTTGTCTCCGACGGCACAGCCTGCGCCATGACGCTCGAGGGTGCTGTCAATTTCCTGGATCCGCAGAAATTCACCTTCCGGCCGCTTTCGCCGGATCTTTCCGCAACGTCCGTCGTCGCATGGAAGAAATTATCGCCCTTCTTCGGCGCGGCATCCGCGTTCCTTTCAACGATCAAGAGGTATGCAAAAACTGAATAACGACGCATGAAATATAACTATTTTAAGTTGTAATTTGATTGCGGTATAGTGAATGCAGAGGAAACTCTGCATTTTTTTCATGAAAAGATTCCGCGCGGGTCTCCGCAGAAGGAATCCATAGCAGAAGGGGAGGAAAACGATGAAACATTCAGCACTTAGAAAATTCGCAGCCGCAGCCGTCCTGGCTGTTTCTTTCACGGGATTGTCCATGGTGAGCGCCAGCGCCGCAGAACCAGCGCCGGCTCCCGCTGTGAAGGTCACCGCCGGACATGACCAGCTCGGCAGCTTTGCACCGGAATTTGCTCATCTCAATGACGACGTCCTCTTCGGCGAAGTATGGTCGAGAACAGACAAGCTTCCGGCCAAGATCAGGAGCATCGTGACTGTCACGTCCCTCGTTTCGAGCGGCGTTCTCGACAGCTCGCTCAAGTTCCACATCATGAAAGCCAAGGAAAACGGCGTCACGAAGGAAGAAATGGCAGAAATCCTGACGCAGACCGCTTTCTATGCAGGCTGGCCGAAGGCATGGGCCGCTTTCCGCTATGCCAAGGAAGTCTACGAAGGATAAGCGCATTCCCTGCAGAAAAGTATGCATTGAGTGAATATTTTCATATGAAATATAACTATTTCGCATGCCAAACGAATCGCGGTATATTGGCCTTAGAGCAAAGCTCTGAGCACTTCAAAGGAAAAGGGGGCGGATCGCCTGTGGAAGAGACGACCTTGTCAGGAATCAAAGAGACGCTGAAGCGTGCGGGCGCGACGAAGGAGGAAGTCAGGGATTATCTGGCTCTGACTGAGCCCGAGGCAAGAAAGCAGCTCCTTTACCGGATTCGCAGAAAGGCGCTTGATGAGTGCCATGAAAAGCAGAAAACACTCGATGAACTGGATTTTCTGATATACAGGGAGGACAAATCATGAAAAAGAAATGGATCGCGCTTGCAGCGCTTGCAGCATCCTTCGCGCTTCTGACGGGCTGTGGTTCCGATACCGCCAGCGCCAAGAGCGCATCTGCCGCATCGGCCGCCGTTTCGGCAGCACCGGCAAAGAGTCAAAATAAAAGCGGGGAATCAGCAGTGAAGAAATCAGAAGAAAGAATCATCCGCATCACAGCGGGCAGCCATGTCATTCATGCCAAACTTTACGATAACGCGGCAGCCAGAGCCCTTTGGGACAAGATGCCCGTCACCTATTCGATGCAGAACCTGTACAACCGTGAAATGTGCTTCCGCATGGGAGCCGGCAGCCTTCCGACGAAGGAAGCTAAGGGCACCGGCTACAAGGTAGGGGATATTTCCTACTGGCCGCCGATGGGAAGCCTTGTCATCCTTTACAGCCAGGACGGCGAAGTCTTCGAACAGCAGCCGATCGGCCACACGGACGACGACATTTCATTCTTTGCCAACATGGGAACGACACCGATTATTTTCGAAAAATCCGAAGTATAATATAGGGAGGAATTCATTATGAAGGAACTCAGCGTATTCCCGACAGGGAAAAAGAACACAGCGTATGCCAAGTATTTCATCGGACAGAGCTACCTCTATCCGCTTTCGACCGAACAGGTCCATATTTCCAACGTCACCTTTGAACCGGGCTGCCGCAACAACTGGCACGTCCACACCGCCAAGAAGGGCGGCGGACAGATCCTCATCTGCACCGCAGGCGAAGGATGGTACCAGGAATGGGGCCAGCCGGCAAGAAGACTGAAACCGGGCGATGTCGTCAATATCCCGACCGGCGTGAAACACTGGCACGGCGCCACGAAAGACAGCTGGTTCCAGCACATCGCCATCGCAGTGCCGGGAGAAGAATGCGGCAACGAATGGCTCGAACCTGTATCTGACGAAGATTACAGCAAGCTTGACTGATTGAAGGAGGAAATGAAAATGGCAAAAGTAACAGCAGGAAGAGATCAGCTCGGCGAATTCGCACCAGAGTTCGCACATTTGAATGATGACGTCCTTTTCGGAGAAGTCTGGGCCAGGGAAGACAAACTCTCCCCGAAACTGAGAAGCATCGTGACCGTCACTGCCCTGATGGCAAGCGGAGTGCTGGACAGCTCGCTGAAGTTCCACATTTCCAAAGCTAAGGAAAACGGCGTCACTCAGGAAGAAATGGCAGAAATCCTGACCCACGCTGCCTTCTATGCAGGCTGGCCGAAAGCATGGGCTGCATTCAATTTCGCAAAAGAAGTGTATAAAGATTGAGAATCCTCATCCTGAACGGCAGCGCAAGGGCGCATGGAAATACGAGCACCCTCACCGCCGCTTTCAAAAGAGGCGCTGAAGAAGCGGGCAACGACGTCGTCGAACTTCCCGTCGGCCGCATGGCCATCCGCGGCTGCCTTGGCTGCGAATACTGCCACGGCAGGGGACACGGCGAATGCATCATCAGGGACGATGAGAAGGAAGTCAAAGAGGAAATGAAGAGGGCGGACATGCTCGTCCTGGCCAGCCCGATCTATTTCTTCTCCCCATCCGCCCAGCTTGAAGCCGCCATCCAGCGCATGCATGCCGAAGGCATCCCGGACAACATCCGCGAAAGCGCCATGATCCTCACCTCCGGCTCCCCGGGCGTCTACGACGCAGCGAAGGCGCAGTACAAAGCTATCTTCGATTATCTGGGCACCAGGGACAGAGGCATCTTCACCGCCTGCGGCAGCGAAAGCAGATTCGAAAGAAAACAGAAGGAACTCGAAGACTTCGGGCGCTCCCTCGTTTCATAAAGGAGGAAATCCATGATATTAAGCGAAACATATACATTGAAAGACAGTCTGATCATCCCGAAATTTGGCCTTGGCACATGGCTCATCGATGACAAGGACACAGCAGAAGCTGTCAGAAAAGCCATCGGTTTCGGTTACCGTCTGATCGACACCGCCCAGGCATACGGCAACGAAAGAGGCGTCGGCGAAGGCGTCCGCACCGCATCCGTCCCGAGAGAAGACATCTTCGTCACCAGCAAGATTGCCGCTGAACTCAAAGACTACGAAAGCGCATCCAAATCCATCGACGAGACCTTAAACAAAATGGGCCTTGACTACATCGATATGATGCTCATCCACAGCCCGCAGCCGTGGAAAGAAGTCAACCAGTCCGAAAACCGCTGCCTCCTCGCCAAACGCGAAGTATGGAAAGCCCTCGAAGATGCTTACGACGAAGGTAAAGTCAAAGCCATCGGCGTCGCCAACTTCCTCGAAGAAGACCTGATGAACATCCTTGAAAACTGCAGGATTCGCCCGATGGTCGACCAGCTCTTCTGCCACGTCGGCAACACGCCATTCGGTGTCATCGACTTCTGCAAGAAAGAAAACATCTTAGTCGAAGCCTACTCGCCGATTGCCCATGGCGCAGCCCTGAAACTCAAGGACATCGAACCCATGGCAAAGAAATACGGCGCTACCATCGCCCAGCTCTGCATCCGCTACGACCTCCAGCTCGGCACCGTCGTCCTTCCAAAGACAGCCAACCCGGACCACATGAAAGCCAATGCAGACGTCGACTTCACTATTTCCGATGAAGACATGGAAACCCTGAAGAAAATCACCTTCAAAGACTACGGCGAAGCATCCCACTTCCCGGTATTTGGTGGGAAGATTAAATAAAAAAATCACTGAAAAGGAGACCTGAAGAGGGTCTCTTTTTTAGTGCTGCATTTCTGCTTCCAATGCCTGTTCACTTGCGTACAGCACAGATATCCAATAAGATATTAATCTTAAAATAAGTTATTACTAATTTTCATTCTATTATCTAACTTATTTTAGATTAACATAAGATTAATATAACATTTGACACTCTAATTAACTGACCTATAAAATTAAAGAAGCATTAATTTGCTCACTTAATATTAATTAAAGGGATGTTAAGATGAGACAATTAAAAAGAAGGGTGACTGTATGCCTGATTGCCATGATGGCTGCAGGGAGTGTTTCGACGCTCGCTTTTGCGGACAGCACGGAAGGGTCCAGGTCTTACGGGCCGGCACTGACGCTGACGGGGCCTGAGGCTGACCTGGCATCAAAGATTCACTCGGGAACGAATCTTAAGATCGATGTACCGGAGGGCGGGAACCTTGCAGGGACACTGGTTGCCCGCGGGAAGGACAATGTGATGTTGATCGATGGGACAAAGGGAACGATCGGGAAGGACGATGGCAAAGCTGACGATACGATTACGATCATCGTCCATTCGAAGTATCTGGACAGTGCTTTCATCAAAAATCATTACGATCTGGATAAAGATTATTCAGGAACACTCACGGTGAATGATCCTATCGTGGCAAAGGCAGAAAAGGGCGGGACGATACAGATCGAAGGAAAGAATATGAATTTCAACCTGCTCTATGCGCATAAGAACCAGTGATATGAACCGGCTGATGAGGAAGAGTATCACTCCTCGGTCATCGTCCACCTCACCGGGGATCTCGCATACGGCGATGCGAATAATGAAATCGGAGACCGCAGGAATGACTGGATCAGCCAGAGCGGCATTGCCGGAGGGTCTTACCGCGTGGGAGATATCCAGACGAGGTCCGGCGAAAGCATCATTTCGGTGGATGCGAATTCCATGACGATCAACAGTGTTTCCGGATTTGAGGAGACGGAAATCACGCTGAAAGCGAAGGATTTCATCAAGGCGAATAATGTCTCGAACCGGCACGAATCCAAGCTCACGATGCGGGCCAAGACGATCGAGATGAACGGACTTGGCACAAACAGTGACCTGGCGGAAACGGTCGTCGGCGATGAGAATACGGAATCTCTTACCGTCCATGATTCTGTCGTTTTTTCAGGAGGCCGGTCGAAGATAACGCTCACAGGGAAGAGCATCCATCTGGAAGGCGGGCTTGAATTTGATGAAACGAGCACTTCCTCCATCAAGTCAAAGACAGCGGATACATTCTCCATCAAGGGCAATGATGTTTCCATGAAAGGAAATATTATTCTCGCAGGGGATGAAGGCACGATTGAAGCGGACACGCTGACACTGGAAGGGAAAAAGGTGCAGGCCAAGGGACGCTCGAACGTTTCCATTTCCGCCAATACGATCAATGGCACGATGGACTCACTGAATCTTGATCTTCTGGACACGAGAAATCCAAAGGAAGAGTACAAGAACACAGTCACAATCGGGGCCAAAAATGGAGGAACACTTGCCATCAAGGATCCGATCATGGTAAAAGAAGGCGGCAATACGCTGGATATCCACGGCCTTGAAAATCTTTCAGCCGGTGCGCTCATCATGGATGCTGCATCCTACGCAGAAGCAGCGGATTCATCTGTAACGCTTGGCGCAGAAAATATCAGTCTGGAAAGTATCGCAAATACGAAGGGCAACGCCAGGAACGGCAAGCCGGTCGACCAGTCCATTTCCATCAGCCACTCCGGCACGGCAAAGGTGGAAGCAGGGAAGGCGCTCACTCTGGAGGGCGGCGTGAAGAATATCAACGGGACGGCAGTCCTGTCTGCTCCCGAAGCGCATCTTTACCGCGTCCAATCTGTCGGATCGGATGTCTATGCAGCTTTGGAAGAAGGAGCAGAAACGACGGTCAATGCGGATTCTCTTTCTCTTGATACGTCGGCAAGCGCGATATTCCTTGGCAATAAAGTGACAATCAATGCCAAAGAACTGAAATTCAATCCGGAAGGCCATTACTATGAAGCGGCCTCCGCGGATCCTGATCAGGGAATCCCTTATGATGTTTCCGCCGATGCAGACGGGCAGTACAAGGATGAAGGCACCGTCTGGGCATCGTATGGCGGTGTCATGGATATCAATATCAGCAAGGGCGGCACTTTCGAAGGTGCTGCGGCTGTGGATAATGAGAAGATGAATATCGACAAGGATCTTGCTATGTATGCCAAGTATCCGGATTACAAAGAAAGGTTTGGCGCGCTCCTTGCCAATAAGGCCGGCAAGGTCAATGTCAGCCTGGATGAAGGATCCCAATGGAATGTGACGAAGGATTCAACAGCGTCCTCTCTGTCCATGAAGCAGGCCACTCTGAATCTTTCCGGAAAAGATGCGCCGGTAACGCTGACTACGGATGATTTCAAGAGTGAGAACGGCACGCTGGCTGTCAAAGTGACGGATGATGCGCACAGTCTCCTCAATACGAAAACAGCATCCGGCACGGTCTATGTCAGTGCCAACGGAGAAAAGGGCGTGACCCCGGCCTCCGAACTGGCCAAGACAAAGATCATGTCTTTTGATCAAGGAAGCAGTGTAACCCTTAAGGGCGTCACCACGATGACGGATGAGAGCATGTACGGCATCGTGACACCAGTCAGCCAGGATGAAAGTGCAGGCTATGTCGGAGGGAAGTATGAAGTGGATAAGAATGTTGTTTCCGATAAAGCTCTCCGTACGATAGGCGCTGTCAGAAGAGCAGGCCGCTTCATCATGGCAGGCATGGATGCGCCGCTCTATCCAGACAGCAATGATGAAAATGTATGGGCGCACTGGTCACGCGGCAATTACGGTCCGGGAGACTGGAGCGGAAGCCACAACGATCTGGCGGCTGGTGTCGATCTCTATCATACCGATCATTCCCGCGCCGGTATTTCTGTCATGCATACGAATTCCTCGCTCGACAGGACGGAAAATCTCGGCGAAGTGTCCATGAAGAAGAAATTCACCCGTGTCTCCCTTTACGGGCGTCATGACTTTGCAGGCGGACTCCACGCGGCAGGAGATGTCTTTGCCGGCGGAATCCGCATCAAGGACACCAGTCTGGTGGATATGAGCACGCGCACAGCGGGAGTCCATGCGGAAGTTGGCGTGGATGTCCCGGCAGGAAGGGGCACGATCACACCTCTTGTCCGCGCTGCTTATGCAGGCATCCGCGGATTCACGACGAAGGATGGGGAAGGATTCCCGTTCACCATGAAGGAAAGCCATTACAGCTCCTTCTCAGCCGGGCTCAAGGCGTCCCTTCCGCTCTCGCCGGTATCGCTTCTTACTGCTTATGCAGGCTGGGGCATCCGCACCGGATATGATATCGACGGCACCATGTCTGATGCGTGGAATACGATGGACATTTCCGAAAGCGGAAAGGAACACGTCAAGACACTCGGCATCGGCTACCGCTGTGACGTTACGCCATTTGCGCGCCTGTCCCTGTCCGCTGCCCGAGAATTCTCTTCCGGTCTTCATGACGACTGGAATTTCCAAGTCTCTGCAGCCTATAAATTCTAATTGATTTCCACGTAAAAAAGGGGCTGTGACGAAATGGTTAATCATTTTGCCGCAGGCCCTTTTTCTATTGGAATATTCCATTAAAGGATTATCTAACAAATGTATTTATTGGTTCTATCTGAAAACCTCAAAACCTCGCTTTGCTCGAAAACTACTGTATTCCCCGGCTTCGCCGGGACCTTCTCCTTCGGAGCAAGGTTAACACCCTTAAACCTCGCTTCGCTCGAGAAAAAGGAAAAGCAGCGTTTTAACGGATTTCGTCACAGTCTCTTTTTATTTCCTTTATTTTTCTTTCGGCATGTGTTCGCAGCCCCAGTCGCAGAGGAGCTCCAGGAAGGGGGTCATGGATTTCCCTTTTTCGGTCAGGTCGTATTCGACTTTCGGGGGAATCTGGCTGTATTCTTTGCGGCTGATGAGACCGTCGGCTTCGAGTTCTTTGAGGGAGTTTGTCAGGGAGCGGAAGGTGGCGGCTTCGAGGCGGCGTTTGAGTTCGTTGTAGCGTGTGGGGCCGTTCATCATGAGGCAGTAGATGATGCCCAGTTTGTATTTTCTCTTGATGAGGGACATGGTGTAGTGGAATCCGGTGTGCGTGATGCCGCGTTCGAATTCTTCGTGCGCAAGTTTCAGGTCCATTTGCATCGTCCTTTCTTTCCTATGATGGTACTACGCGTGAGCGGCGCGGGCAAGTACTATATTTCACTGCATACACTCTACTAAAGTAGTGTGCTGTCATAAAAATATCGTACTTGTTTAAAAGCTGGCAATGGGTCTATACTTGAAACAGAATAGCGAAGGAGGTTTTACATATGAACGAAGTCATGGATGCGCTTGTAAACCGCAGGAGTGTCAGAAAGTACAAGGCGGAGGCTGTGCCGGAAGAGCTTGTGAAGGAAATCGTGGAAGCTGGGCTGTATGCGCCAAGCGGCATGGGATACCAGAAGCCGGTGATTCTGGCGGTCACGGACAAAGAAACGCGTGATGAGCTTTCTGATCTGAACCGCAAGGCTGGCGGATGGAAGGAAGGTTTCGATCCCTTCTACGGTGCGCCGGTCGTGATTTCCGTGCTGACACCGAAGGACTGGGACAAGGGCGTCGAAGACGGAAGCCTTGCCATCGGACAGATGCTTCTTGCCGCTCATGCGCTGGGACTTGGCGGATGCTGGATCCACCGCGCGAAGGAAGTCTTCGAGACGGAAGAAGGAAAGGAAATCCTGAAGAAGGCCGGCCTTGAAGGGGAATACCTTGGCATCGGCAACCTGGTCATCGGTTATGCAGACCAACAGCCGAAGGCAGCTCCAAGAAAAGCAGGACGCGCATTTTTCATTAAATAATTTCATCATAATAAGAGCGGGAAAACGGCCATGTGGTAACAGGGAGTGAATGAAATGCTGCATAAGGTAAAAGTGACTGTCATTGATAAGAAACTGTATCCGGAACTGCAGGAAGCATACTGCATGGATCCGAAGTCGGGAGCATGCCCCTGCTACAATGTGGGCGACACGTTCATCTTCGAACGCGCTGCTGGCAAGGATGATTTCTGGCACATGGGCCTTTCCACCCTGGTAAAGACAGAAGGAAATCCGGACGAGGTCGCAGGCGGGCCGAAGATGCCTTTCTGCTCGGAAGCATGGGATGCGATTTCCCGCTATATCTACACGGGGCTGCAGGGCGGCTGAATCATGCGCGGCTGGATGAAGGATGAGAGGCAGATGATCTGCTGCTGCTCTGACGGCACGCGTCCGGTCATTTTCAAGATCGACCGTTTGGATTACCAGAGGGTCTCCATCAAGGGAATGGGCTGCGAGAACTGCGAGAAGAAAATCCGCGCTGCTTTCGAAGCGCTCCCGGGCATGAAGGAAGTCACCGCTTCTCATGAAACAGGTGTGGCTGAAGTATTCCTCGAAGCAGGCGTTCCTGAAAAGACAAAGGGCATGTACGAAAAAGCCCTCTCCGGCATCGAAGGCTACGAAGTCACAGGAGTCGAAGAATAATTATATATAAGGTAAGAGAGGAGCTGCGGGATGAGCGATCATTTCCGCAGCTCCTTTTCGCTTGCAAACAAGACTCCGCATGCTCTTTCATCTTCGAAAAGTATAAATATAGATACGATAGTTACAATTTTGGAGACGATTTTACTATTCGAAAATTTGCTTTTCCTGTATACTGAGAACATCAAATTTGAACTGACCCCATGGGTCTTATCGTATATAGGAGGAAGAAATATGGAAAAGAAATTGAATCATTTACTGGCTGATCTCGTGGTGGAATATCATAAGCTGCAGAGCTTCCACTGGTACCTGAAGGGTTACCACTTCTTCGATGATCATGCAAAGCTGGAAGAATATTACGACGCTATCGCTGAAGCAGTCGACACCGTCGCTGAAGATATGCTGATGCTTGGCTTCAAGCCGGAAAGCACGATGAAAGGCTTCCTTTCGATCTCTTCTATCGAAGAAGCAAAGAATCAGGAAGTGACTTCTGTAGAAGCTTATGAAGCTGTCCTTGCAGATTTCAAGTATCTCCTGGATGAAGTCAAAGGCGTCAAGGCAGCTGCTGATGAAAGCGGCGATTACCTCACATCTACCAAGATGGATGATTACATCGAATTCTTCTCCAAGGCCATCTGGATGGTTGGACAGGAAGTCAGATAATCCAAATAAACTTAGTTAACAAGAGAGCGGCCCTTCGGGGCCGCTCCTTTCTATTTCCGGATACTGTCATAATATGCAGTGATTTCCACTGCTCTTTGTGACAGTGCTTATTTATAAATGAGAATAGTAAGAAATTCCTCAATATATGGACGATTGTTACAAACCGAAGGAGAAATTTGCTATTTTCTCTGCTTGCTTTGACCTATACTATACACAGATCGAAGGAGAGACCTCCCCGAGAGGGAGCGTCTTCCAAATATCCATCGTATGGTAAGGAGGAACAAAAAATGGAAAAGGAATTAAATAAATTACTGGCTGATCTGGTTGTTGAGTATCACAAGCTGCAGAGCTTCCACTGGTACCTGAAAGGTTATCACTTCTTTGATGATCACAAGAAATTCGAAGAATACTACGGAGACATTGCAGACGCTGTCGACGGCGTTGCCGAAAACATGCTGAAGCTTGGCCTCAAGCCGGAAAGCACGATGAAAGGTTTCATGGCACTCTCCACAATTGAAGAAGCCAAGAACAAGGAAGTCACTTCTGAAGAAGCGTATGAAATCATCCTGAAGGATTTCAAACAGCTGCTTGATGAAGTCAAGGCTGTCAAAGCTCTGGCAGAGAAGGATGATGTCTATGTCACCTCAAACCTGATGGATGACTACATCGAACTCTTCTCCAAGGCTGAATGGATGGTCGGCGAAGAAACCAAGAAGCCGCATTTCCCTGGTCAGGATGCCTGAAGCGGCAAATCGACGCAAAACAGAATAATTTTACAAATATAATCAATAAAGTATGATTGAGTAAAAATGAGAGTTCCTGTCGGAGCCGGTGAAATTGAGATCGGCTCTGATGGATGAATCTCAGAATTGAATACGATAGTTATAAAATAAAAGATGATATTACTATCGAAGAAATTCGATTAGTGATACAATATATACAGATCAAGAGAGAGACCGGAAAGGTCTCCAAGGATACATGTTAAAAGGAGGAAATTTATTATGGAAAAAGAATTAAACAAACTGCTTGCTGATCTTGTTGTGGAATATCATAAACTGCAGAGCTTCCACTGGTACCTGAAAGGTTATCATTTCTTCGATGACCATGCAAAACTTGAAGAATACTACGACTCCGTTGCTGAAGCTGTCGACGGCGTTGCTGAAAACATGCTGAAGCTTGGACTCAAGCCGGAAAGCACCATGAAAGGTTTCCTGGCGCTGTCTTCCATCGAAGAAGCCAAGAACAAGGAAGTCACTTCCGAAGAAGCTTACACCGAAGTTCTGAAGGACTTCAAGTACCTGCTTGATGAAGTTAAATCCGTCAAGGCTCTCGCTGAAAAGGACAACGTTTATGTCACTTCCAACCTGATGGATGACTACATCGAAATGTTCTACAAAGCTAACTGGATGGTTGGCCAGGTTCTTAAGAAATAATAAGGGCACGAACCCGAAACATACGGAAAGACATACTATATAAGGAGGAAATTTATTATGGAAAAAGAATTAAATAAACTGCTTGCTGATCTTGTTGTGGAATATCATAAACTGCAGAGCTTCCACTGGTATCTGAAAGGTTATCATTTCTTCGATGACCATGCAAAACTCGAAGAATACTATGATGAAGTCGCTGAGATTGTCGACGGCGTCGCTGAAAACATGCTGAAGCTCGGCCTCAAACCGGAAAGCACCATGAAAGGCTTCCTGGCACTCTCTTCCATCGAAGAAGCCAAAAACAAGGAAGTCACCTCTGAAGAAGCTTATGAAAGCGTTCTGAAAGACTTCAAGTACCTCCTGGACGAAGTCAAATCCGTCAAAGCTCTGGCAGACAAGGATGATGTCTATGTCACCTCGAACCTGATGGATGACTACATCGAATTCTTCTCCAAAGCTAACTGGATGGTTGGCCAGGAAATAAAGAGACCACACTTCCCGGGACAGGACAATAAATAAGGAGTCCCAGGGACTTCCAATACTTACTTGACGGAATGAAATCCGCCAAGGCTATCGCAGGGAAAGACAATGCAGCATGGGAAACCTGATGGCTGCATGGAACTCTTCTCCAAAGAAAACTAGATGGTTGGTCAGGAACTGAAGTTACCTTCGGCTCCTGACTGGCTATAGCATCATCTCCCAATCCAATACGATCGAAAAAAGCGGCGCCCGCAAGGGTACCGCTTTTTTCGTGGGAAGGAAAGAAATGAAAGGAAATCAGGACTCAGTACAGCGAAGTTACTATCCGCCCGCGTCGTAGCGGAGGACTTTGACCTGCCCCAGCGGGGAAGAATGCCTTTGACCTTGCCCTGGAAGGGAAGGTGCCCGACCTTAAATTCTGATGTCGGGCGGATGAGTTGCATTTCTTCAGCCGCTAGGCTGGTTTTATGGTTTTTTAGAAAATGGATTTTCTAAAGTTGCCGGGAAAGGGGTGCAGTATTCATCGTACTTAAAAATCTAAAAAGGTTCCTCGAGCATCGCTCGGTTTTATGGTTTTCTCCCCCACGCAAAAGCCGCAGGAATGACTGCTCATTCCTGCGGCTCTCTTTTTACTCTTTTATTTCTTCTTGTTCTTTTCCCTTGCGACGAGGATGGGATCGCCTCCGAGGCCCCAGTTGTCGAGGTCTACTTCGTCGATGACGACGACGGTGCTGGCCGGGTTCTTGTGAAGAACATTGACGAGAAGGTCAGTGGCGCCTTTGATGAGGGCGGCTTTCTGTTCCTTTGTGACGTTGCCTTCCTTTGTAATTTTAATGTTGACGTATGGCATAGTTTGCCTCCTTCCACTGGAAGAAAAAAGGAAATGTTCTGCCTTTATTTTATCGTAAGAACAGTTTCCGGGAAAGGGGAGGAGCGGGAATTGAAAACTTTTCTATTTCTTTACAGAAGTACATGAATTATCAAGATTATCAGAGAATCCTCTCATTTTTAATCGATAATTTGCTAAGTTTATACAAAAGTTTATCAGAACTCTTGCATGAACCCTTTACAGTAGTAAATGCAATGATTCCTATTTTTGAGAGGAGAATAAAATGAAAAAGAATTTCCTGAAGGCTGCTGTCATGACGCTTGTGGCTGGCGGAGCAATTTTCGGAACTGCTATGGTATCCGATGCTGCGAATGTCCGGATCCTTCCGGTCGACACCGCTAAATTCTGGGCTGGCGCCCGTTTTGATTTCGACGTAGAGGTTTCCGGAGCTAAGAATCTGGAGAATGTCAAAGTCGATATCAATGGCGTACCGGCTGACAAGTTCTTCGGCAAGAACGCTGTCCAGAAGACCCTTGATAACGGTGTCGTTTCCTACCGCATCGATCAGGTCAGCTTCCCGAAGACTGGTGACATCACTGTCACTGCCAGCGCTAATGACAATGGCGTCGTTTCCACCTCCACAGCCAAGTACAAGGTTGTGAATGAAAAGGCTGTGAAACGCGCAAAGAACGTCATCCTTTTCATCGGCGACGGCATGTCGCTGCAGGCCAGAGAAATCGCCCGCATCCTTTCCAAAGGCATGACAAACGGCAAGTACAATGACCTTCTGGCTATGGAAAAACTCGACCATAATGCAGTCATCACCACTTCCGGCTACGACTCCCTCGTCACCGACAGTGCGAACTCCGCATCCGCTTATGCGACCGGACACAAGTCCGTAGTCAACGCTATGGGCGTTTACGAAGACTCCACCAAGGATCCGCTCGATGATCCAAAGGTAGAAAACCTTTCTGAAATTCTGAAGCGTACACGCGGCATGTCCATCGGCATCATCACCCAGGCTGAATCCACCGATGCTACCCCGGCAGCTATAATCGGACATACCAGAAAAAGAGCAAACCAGGATTTCCTGGCTAAGAGCTACCTCGACGACAACCATCGTCCGGATGTCATCATGGGCGGCGGCTCTGCCCGCTACCTCCCGTCCTCCGTACCGGGATCCAAGAGAAAAGACAATGACAACATCATCCAGGACTTCAAGGACAAGGGCTACACCTTCGTTTCCACTTCCAAGGAAATGATGGCAGCTCCGTCCGACAAGCCGCTCCTCGGCCTCTTCCACACCGGCACGATGAACGTTTACATCGACCGTGAAATGCTGAAGAACCCGAAGGTCCTGAAGGGCTTCACCGATCAGCCGAACCTCATGAATATGACGAAGAAATCTCTCGACATCCTCTCCAAGAATCCGAACGGCTTCTTCGCTATGATCGAAGGCGCATCTATCGACAAGCAGCTCCATGTCATGGACTGGCAGCGTGCGGCTTACGATACGATTGAATTCGACAAGTCCATCGAATACGCTGAAAACTGGGCTAAGGAACATGGCAATAATACCCTGATCATCGTCGTAGCTGACCATGCACACGGCATTTCCATCAGCGGCACCTACCATGAAAGAGACGGCAAGAAGGGTCCGGAAGCAGTCCGCGTTTACGCGAAGTCCATATTCCCGACCTTCAAGGATGCCGATCATGACGGATTCCCGGATAATCCGGATCCGGATGTAACGCTTGCTGTACAGTATGCAAACCATCCTGAATACTATGAAAACTACAACTTCATGAAGACACCGACCCCGCCGGCACTCTCCGTCACCGAGACAAAAGAGGAAGCATCCAAAGTCGGCGACAAGATCGAATACCATCAGGTATCTTCCGCTTCTTCCAAGGCAAATCCGGCCCGCATCCACCCAGGCGATCCGGAAGTCCTCATGCCGGCCAACACACCGAAGGACGATGCACAGGAAGCGCATGCAGCTGATGACGTTCTCCTCAATGCAGGCGGACCTGGCTCCGAATATTTCCACGGCACCATGGATAATACAGAAGTCTTCTTCGGCATCCTGAGAGCTCTCGGAATCAACGGCAATAAGAAATGAGAAGAATCGTCCTTCTCCTCTTGACTACGCTCCTGGCGCTCTTTTCTGGATGGACAGCCCGTGCTGAAAACCTGGATTTCTCTGAAATCTATTCCGGATACTCCGCCGAAGGCCTCACCTTCTCGGACAAGACGCAGAGCCTTGCCGGAGGCGAGGTGACAATATCCGGATACATGGCGCCGCCTTTGACGCCGACCATCCGGTTCTTCGTTCTGACGGAAGTCCCCATGTCCGTCTGCCCGTTCTGCTCGAGCGATGCGGACTGGCCGGACAATATCATCGTGGTCAAGGTAGACGACCCTGTGACGGCGCTGCCCTATGACAGCCCGATCACGGTGTCTGGTACACTGGAAATCGGCAGTGAAACGGATCCGGAGACAGGCTTCGTCAGCCAGCTCCGCATCCACGCTGATTCCATCAGCGGCTAGAAAGGAGGCCCACTTGATCGAAGTAAGGGATCTCATATGCGAATTTCCTGACAGCGACGGCCGCGTGATCCGTGCGCTCGACGTCCCGTCCTTCACTCTGGAAGACGGCGGCGCCATGGCGCTCATCGGCCCTTCGGGGAGCGGGAAGACGACGCTTCTTCACTGCCTCTCCGGGCTCATGACGCCGACAAAGGGCACGGTCATCGTTTCCGGAGCCGATCTCACGCAGATGACAAGGCAGGAGAAATGCCGTTTCCGCGCGCAGAAGGTGGGGTACGTCTTTCAGAAGTCCCTCATCCTTCCTTATCTGACAATAGCGGAAAATATCCGCCTTTCCGCAAGGCTCGCCGGCTGGGACCTCATGCAGGACGAACTGGACGGGCTCCTTGAGAGCGTCGGGCTTTCCGGCAAAGGAAACCGGCGTCCGGAGCACCTTTCCGGCGGCGAGCAGCAGAGGGTTTCCTTCCTGCGTGCCGTGGCAAGGCATCCGCCGCTTCTTCTTGCTGATGAACCGACATCGGGACTCGACCGCGAGAACGGGAAAATACTGATGAACCTTATGCTGGATTACCAGAGGCGGACGAAGTGCATGCTCCTCTGCGCAACCCACGATCCGGAAGTCCAGGCACTCTTTGAAAATCAGTATTTCATGAAGAGGGGGAATGCATGATGACAGTTTCTTTGCAGGATTTCTTCATACGCCCTGTGGGCACAGTCATTTTCGCAGCGCTGATCCTCGCGCTCCTCTTCGTCGTCAGAAATAATGAAGCCCGCGCCCTCTTTGCCGAACGGTTCGGTGAAAGGAGGACGGATGATTAAGCTCGCCTTTTACTCCCTTTTCCGAAGACCCCTAAGGCAGTTTCTCCTCTTCCTTTTGATAGCGCTTTCAGCAGCCGTGCCCGTTTTTCTCCTGCAGGTGACAGACGGGCTCTATGAGGGCATCAACCATTCCGTCCGGCCGTTTCCCATCCTCGTCGGGGCCAAGGGATCCTCGTACCAGCTTGTGCTGAATACGGTCTTCCTTCGCGACCGGCCGATAGGAAATATTCCTTACACGGAAATGGATAAGCTTAAAGACTCTGGCAAGGTGCAGGCGGTCTATCCGCTCGCCTTCGGGGACAATTACAGGGGCTTCCGTATCGTCGGAACGGATGAGGCCATTTTCTCCTACAAGCCGGACAAGACCAGCGCGCCATGGCTTTCCATCGCGGAAGGCAAGGGCTTCGGGGAAGAAAAGGCCGCTGTCATCGGAAGCGAAACAGTACGCCTCGCAGGCCTCAAGATCGGCGATACATTCCATTCTATCCACGGCCTTGCCGACAAGGGAAAGGAGCACAACCACGCATTCAAGGTGGTAGGCATCCTCGCTCCCTGCGGCGGCCCGTATGATACGGCGATTTTCGTCGACATCCATGAAGTATGGGAAGAACACGGAATCACCACGGCAGACAAACAGGAAGTGACGGCTATCCTCACGGTGCCGAAGGGCTACCGCGAAGCTATGCAGCTTCTCTCGGCCTATCAGAAGAACCATGACGTGCAGATGGTATTCCCGTCACAGAACGTCATCCAGCTCTACTCGATGGTCGGACAGACGCGCCACTTCTGGACCGTCCTCGTTGTATCCCTGATCGGCATCTCCCTCATGATCACGCTCCTCGTCATGTACTGGAGCGGACTTGGCAGAATGCCCGAGCTCGCCCTCTTGCAGGCACTGGGCGCAGGAAAACAGCAGATCATCACCATGCTTCTGGCAGAAGAAGGCATGCTGCTCCTCTTCGGGACAGTCTGCGGCTGGCTCCTCGCCTACGGGGCCTTCCTCCTGACCGCTTCGGCGATCCAGGGAAATGCGGCCATCGTCCTTGAGACAGCACCCGACTGGAGAGGCCTCCTCACGATCCCCGTCATGACCATCCTGGGCACTCTGGCGGGCCTCATCCCGGCAGGCATGATCGGAAGAAAAGACGTATCGGAATACCTTTAAGGATATTAAAGGGACTGCAGTGAAAATGCTGCAGTCCTTTTTAATTTCGTCATGCTTAATTAAATTGATTCATATAAAGCAAAATAAATATTTAACATAGCCGCATGGCTGCCATATAATAGAAGGGAAGAGTTTGCGGAGCTTTGGCTCCGGTGGCCGTCCGATAGGACGGAGGGGGAGGTATTAGGACAGAAAAAAAACAGCAGGAATCGCTATGGGCGCCTGGTCCTGGGGCGTAGGCGGAAATGGCGGAGACCGTGTATTTGGAAACACACTCACAAAAGAAGATTTATGGCCCGTATTCCGCCGCGGCATGGAACTGGGACTCAATCTATGGGACACAGCTGCCGTGTACGGAATGGGTGCTTCTGAGACGATTCTGGGCAAATTCGTTGATGACTGCGACAGGGACGATCTCTACATCTCGACCAAGTTCACCCCGCAGATTGCCAAAGACGTGGAGCATCCCACCGAAACAATGATGGATGAAAGCTTGAAACGCCTCCATACCGACTACGTCGACCTGTACTGGATCCACAATCCGGCCGACGTGGAAAGATGGACAAAGGAAATCATCCCCGTCGTGAAAAGCGGCAAAGCACGCGCCGTCGGCGTTTCCAATCATAACTTAGAAGAAATCAAAAGAGCAGAGGAAATCCTTTCGGCAGAAGGCCTTCACGTCGCAGCCGTGCAGAACCATTACAGCCTTCTCCACAGGTCGTCCGAACGTGCAGGCATCCTGGACTATTGCAAAGAAGAGGGCATCACCTTCTACGCTTACATGGTCCTCGAACAGGGCGCCCTCACTGGCAAGTATGACAAAGACCACCTCATGCCAGAAAGAAGCGGAAGAGGAAAGAGCTACAACGGCATCATGGACAAACTGGACGGCATCCTTGCAGCCCTGAAGGAAATCGGGGAAGCGCATAACATCACCCCGTCCCAGACCGCCATCGCCTGGGCCCTTGCCAAAGGCACCCTTCCGATCATTGGCGTCACGAAAGTAAAACAGGTAGAAGAAGCCGCCGCTGCCATGGATGTGAGACTCACAGAAGAAGAAATCCAGAAGCTCGAACAAGAAGGCGACAAAGCCGGCGTCCATACACTCCGAGTATGGGAAAAAGATATGGACTAAGGAAATAAAAAAGACTGCAGCAAAATGATGGCACATTTTGCTGCAGTCTTTTCATTTTCCTTCTTAGAATGCCGGAACGAGGCCGTCGGAGAAGTTATCGTTGATATACTTGCGGACGTTGTCGCTCTGGAAGATCTTGACGAACTTCTGGTAGGTCGGGTTGTCCTTATCCTGTTCGCGGGCTGCGATGATATTGACGTATGGGGACGTGTTATCTTCAGTAGCCAGTGCTTTCTTGGAGTCCAGGTTTGCGGACTTCGCATAGCCTGCGTTGATGACGGAAATCGTTACATCATCGAGGGAACGCGGGAGCTGGGCAGCTTCGAGTTCGATGATTTCCAGTTTCTTTGGATTTTCAGCGATATCATTGATCGTTGCCTTTGTCGGATCGGTGCCCGGTTTCAGCTTCAGGAGACCGTTGTGGTCCAGAAGGAGCAGAGCGCGTCCGCCATTGGACGGATCGTTCGGGATGGAAACCTTTGCGCCGTCCGGAACGTCTTTGATGCTGGTGATCTTATTGGAATAAACGCGGAGCGGTGCGAGGTATGTATTTCCGATGGAAACAAGGTGGGTCCCGTTCTTTTCATTAAAAGCCTGCAGGAACGGGCCGTGCTGGAAAGAGTTCAGATCGATGTCGCCGGCAGCCAGAGCCTGGTCCGGGGTGACATAGTCAGAGAATGTCTTGATATTGACAGTCAGACCCTGCTTAGCAGCTTCCTTGGCTGCATATTCCATGACCTGTTCAGAATAGCCAGGTGTAATACCTACGGAAATTTCATTTTTCACAGCAGCAGAAGAAGCAGCCGGCTTCTTGTCGCCGCCGCAGCCGGAAATGACACCGGCAAAGGCAATCGCTGCCAGGGAAAGAGCAATGGTAGTTTTTAATTTCATAAAAGAGACCTCCTTACTAAATGCAGAATGGTGGAAACTTCACAGGAAAGCAGCCGGGAAGGAAACAAAAAAAGCCCCGCCCCAAAGGGACGAAGCGTCTGTTCGTGTTACCACCCAATTTTACCGGCAGATCACTCTGCCAGCCTCGCAGGTACGGGAGAAACTCCGATACCCTGTCTCTGTAACGGGAGATCCCGGGCTGCCTCACTATTCGGCACGCCAGGCTCAGAGGCCATCTTCTGAAACGTATCCGTACTCCCTCTCACCAAACGGAGCTCTCTTGGCCGGATCCTGTTTTCATACTCTTCTCTTCACTGCCTGTATGAAGCTTGCCATTACTATAGCATTGCAAAATAGGGCTGTCAAGAAATTCACCCCGTTTTTACAAATCTAATGAAAAATTTCGATTAAGCATACACGACATCACACGAAATGGAACCGAACATAAGGTTGTTCACTATATTCACAGAGTTATTCACAGTTATCCACAGGCTGTGTAAAAAAATTGTGTGAATTGGTATTTTCACGATAATAAGCAGGAAAAAATTCACTGTCCACTGGAGATATACACAGAAAACTGTGAATTAGTGTGAATAACTCATATAAAAGAAGGATTTCTATCTGTAGATTCATTCGATACCAAGCCGATTTCAGGACATGAATTCACAATTCACACCTGTGGAAACTGTGAATTCACTTTTCACAGGGGAAAACGCCTGTAAAAAAATATGACAAAGTAAAGCGAAAGTCAAAAGAACTGATTGCAGGAAGCCGGTTTCCTTCCTGTTTAACGGACTATTCACAGATAGTGGAATATTTGTCCGCTGTCCATTCCCAATGGAAAGATTTTCCTCTATATATTTTGAGGAGGACTCCGGGACCCCATAAACCACCTTAAAGGAAAGTGTACCATTTAAGAAAAAGCGCATGTGGAAAACCATGCAAATCGAACAGAATTTCCTTCAGAGTCAAAAACCGGAGAAAGTCAACCCACATTTTTCCCCGCTGCTCCCCGCATGCGGCAGCATCTGATAAAAACAGACTTTTCAAACGAAATCATGAGAATGAAAGAAAAGAGGAAATCCCGAATCTATGGGCAAATCCCAATGCCGGTCACTTTATGGTCAGGCCAAAATGAGCAGAACAAAACCCCCTCGATTCGAACCAAATGTTCTCATGAAAAACTTTTGAATAAGTCCATTGAATAAATACATGAGTGAGGATAGGAGAGGGATGTGGCTTTAAAAACGTACAACCGAACTGCGTTCGAGGAACCTTTTATAAAAACCAATGAATACTGCACCCCTTTCTCCGGCAACTTTAGAAAATGCATTTTATAAAAAACCATAAAACCAGCCTAGAGGCTGAAGAAATGCAACTCATCCGCCCGACATCAGAATTTAAGGTCGGGCACCTTCCCTTCCAGGGCAAGGTCAAAGGCATTCTTCCCCGCTGGGGCAGGTCAAAACCTTCGGCTACGACGTGACTGGTCATTATCAAACTGCGATGTACTGAGTCCTGATTTTCAGGGCCGTAGGCCGGTCTTAACCTTGCTCCGGCAGGAGAAGGTGGGAAATTTTTGCTTTTTAAAAATTTCTCGGATGAGTTGCATTTCCACGAGCGCAGCGAGGTTTTATGGTTTTTCATCGAACGAAGTTCGGTTTAAGGGTGTCAGAGCTCGCCCCGTAGGGGGAGCTGGCGACGGAGTCGTCTGAGGAGGTTCATCTCCACGAGCGCAGCGAGGTTTTGAGGTTTTCAGATAGCGCAAATATATAAATGTGTTGGTATTCTCTAATCAAATATGCAAGCAAAAAAGCCGCAGAAATGATGGCTCATTCCTGCAGCTTCTTTTTAATTATCTATCAGTCATGTACTTTAAAGTTGGCAAGGAGCATTTCTGCTACGCCCGGTGCATCCGGGTTGTGGTGGCCTTTGCCTGTATCCAGGGCTTCCATGGATTTCATTTCTTCATCGGTGAGCTTGAAGTCGAAGATGTCGATGTTTTCTTTGATTCTTTTCTCGTGGGTGGATTTCGGGAGGACGATGAATCCTTCCTAGTTTTCGAAGCGGAGGATGATCTGGCCCGGGTTCTTTCCGTATTTTTCAGCGAGGTCTGTGATGACGGGGTTTTCAAGGAGGGCTTTGTCTCCGTGGCCGAGCGGGTACCATGCTTCGAGGCGGACGTCGTGTTCTGCCATGAGCTTACGGATTTCCTTCTGCTGGTAGAGCGGGTTGCATTCGACCTGGTTGACGCTTGGCATGGTGTCGAACTGGGGAACGAAGGAGTTCCAGATCTTCAGTGTCATGTTGGAAACGCCGATGGAGCGGATCTTGCCTTCTTTCTTGGCTTCTTCCATAGCTTTCCATGCGCCCGGTACGTCGCCGTATGGCTGATGGATGAGGTAGAGGTCGATGTAGCCGAGACCTAAATTTTTCAGGGATGTCTCGATGCCCTTCTTGGCCGGTTCGTAGCCGTAGTCCTGAAGCCAGAGTTTGCTGGTGACGAAGATTTCTTCTCTCAGAATGCCGCTGTCGCGGATGGCGCGGCCTACGTCTGCTTCGTTGAAGTAAGCAGCTGCGGTGTCGATGTGGCGGTAGCCGAGGGACAGAGCTGTGCGTACAGCATTGTAAGTTTCATCGCCGACGGGAATCATGAATACGCCGAAGCCGACGGACGGGATGACGACGCCGTCATTTAATGTGAATGTTTCCATGGTGTTCTCCTTTATACTGTCAATTAATGTTCAAATGAAAGATGGTTGAGGTTCTTGACGAGGTCCGGATCGAAGTGGTTGATGATGCCGCTCTTGCCTTTGTCCTTGGCGCTGATGGTCTTCATTTCATCTTCAGTGAGCGCAAAGTCCCAGATGTTCAGGTTTTCCTTGATTCTTTCTTCGTGAGTGGATTTCGGGATGATGGAGAAGCCTCTCTGCACGTTCCAGCGGAGAGCGACCTGTGCTGCGGTCTTTCCGTACTTCTTGCTGATGGCGGTGAGGTCCGGATCGGTGAAGATGCCGTAATTTCCTTCAGCCAGCGGGCTCCATGCCTGCGGAACGATGCCGTAGGATTTCATGACACGGAGGTCTTCTTCACGGGTGAAGAAAGGATGCGCTTCGATCTGGTTGACGGCCGGGATGATTTCCACGTTTTCGCAAAGGTTGACGAGGATGGACGGGAAATAGTTGGATACGCCGATGGCTTTTGTGAGGCCGTCTTTGGCTGCTTTTTCGAGGTCTCTGTAAGCGGTGAAGTAGTCGCCTATGGCCTGATGGAGGAGGACGAGGTCGAAGTAATCAAGGCCGGAGAGCGCAAGGGAGCGTTTTACGGATGCGTAGGTGTCGCCTGCCTTGTGCATGTCCTGCACCCAGACTTTCGTCGTGATGAAGAGGTCTTCTCTCTTGACGAGGCCGTCAGCGATAGCGCGCTTCACAGCTTTGCCAAGGGCGGATTCATTGCCGTAAGCGGCTGCGGTATCAAGGAGGCGGTAACCTGCCTTGATGGCTTCATAAACTGACTTTTCGCAGACATCAAGATCTGTGATCTGGTAGACGCCGAAGCCTTCCATAGGCATCCTGGCGCCGGTATTGAGTGTGGCAAATTCCATTTCAAATCTCCTTTTTGTGTAAAAAATTGATACATTTTCTGTATGAAATGACATAGTAATTCATACATTCTTTGCATATTACAGGCCTCTCCTATAAGAAGGAAATCAGGCCTTTTTTGCTCTTTTTTTGATGGGCTTCAAGGGTTCGAAGAAATCCTGCGAGGCGAGCCATTCGTCGATGTTCTTCAATTCCTTGTTGTAAAGGCCGGGACGGATTTCTGCATTTTTGGCATCTTTTTCCGCTTCTTTCATCGTATTGGGAAGGAAGCCGGGGTCTTCATCCAGTGAGTTCGGGAAGATGTAAATGGGCTTTCCCATCCAGTCAGGATACGAAGAAAGGAAGGAACGGATGACGCCGGGATAGGTGTAGTACCATATCGGAAAAGCAAGGAAAATCGCGTCAAATGTGCGTATGTCCGGGAGAGGGAGCTTCAGGGCAGGCCGCAGCTTCTCTTCTGCGTCAGCCTTGCCTTCGACTTCGGAACATGTCTCGTAATCTGTGCTGTAAGGCGGATTTCTTTCAATCCGGAAAAGCCGCCCCCTTGTTTTGACGGCAAGCATTTTTGCAATCCGTTCCGTATGGCCGCTCCAGGAAAAATAAGCGATGAGTAATTTCATGGGTGCCTCCTTTCATGAATTTGATTCCTGTTTACATATTCATTGTAGGAGAAAAATGAGGCCGGCTAAAATGAAAGATGCGTATAAAAATATACTTGCAAGGTATATTATGCCAGTTTATAATTAAAAACATGGAATGGAAGGCGGTTTGCGAAAGGAGAGAGAAATGATCGAATCATACCTGCTGGAGCACCTGGTTGTATTCAGCGAGCACAGGACGCTGTCCGAGACGGCTTCCGTGCTTCATCTGACACAGCCGACGCTGACCAGATCGATGAACAAGCTTGAAGAAACGTTCGGCGTTCCTCTTTTCACCCGCGAAAAGAAAAGAATCCGTCTGAACGAAAACGGGTGGATGGCAGCCCGTTATGCCAAGGAAATCCTCCGAGAGGAGGAAAAGATGATCGCGCAGGTGAAGGCGCTCGACCGCAGAAGAAGGACGATCACGGTCGGCTCCTGCGCGCCGGGGCCGATGATGGAGCTCGTGCCGTTTTTGACGGACGCGTTCACGGGGATGACAGTCTCGACGGAAATCAAGCCGGAGAAGGAACTCCTTGCCGGCCTTGCCGATCACACGTACCAGTTCGTCATCCTGAATCACCCCTCGGACGATGCAGCGCACTACAGCGAGCCCTGCGGCTCAGAGCACCTCTGCGCCTGCCTGCCGCCCTCGCACAAGAGAGCATACGACACGTCCATCCGCTTCGATGAACTGAACGGGGAAAACTTCCTCATGATGAAAAACGTAGGCGTCTGGAGCCCGATCGTCCGCGGGAAAATGCCGAATTCGAAATTCCGCATGCAGGACGACCAGGAATCCTTCCGCGAAGTCGTGGAACACTCCTCGCTCCCCAGCTTCTCGACCGACATCAGCCTCCGCGTCGTAGGAAACTACGGAGACAGACTCTCCGTCCCCTTCTCCGACCCCGAAGCGCAGATGAACTTCTACTGCGTATGCCTCGCAGGAGACGAGACCAAGTACAAAACCTGGTTCGAAATCCTCAGAAGAAAAATGGGATGAGCGGCGAGAGACTGAAGTCTTGAAAAAAGCATCCAAACAAAAGAGCTGCAGAAATGAGAAATCATCTCCGCGGCTCTTTTTGTTGGGGGAGTGGGGCGGAGCGAGGTTTGTTTTCCTTTTGCGAAGCAAGGAAATGGTGTTAACCTTCCCAGACGGGGAAGGAGGGCCACGAAGTGGCGGTTAGGGTTGATTTCCAACGAGCGGAGCGAGGTTGTATGATTTTCAGATAGCACAAAAATATAAATATGGTAGATACTTCTCTCATCGAATTTGCCAGCACATAAAAGGGACCGTGACAAGATGACTGCACATTTACTCACAGTTTTTTTATTGCTGCCGTGATATAATAAATTAAAAGGGCTCAGGCAGGGACTTTATGCAAGCCCCATACCTATGTACCTTTAAACCGGATTAACCTATACAATCTGTTAATGTATTAGTAATTGAATGAGTCCATTCAAAAACATGTACATTGTTATCTAATCCGTTGCCACAAATTTTAAGATAAGATTGTAAGGTTATCACGTCGCGTCCGTCAAGCTTTAGAAATACTGTAACCCTTGCAAGTATCCCCTGTATGGGATAATCAAGCGTTAAACTACAACCATTAACAGACAAGATAGTTTCGCTACAACTATCGCCTGTGATTGGGTATGTAGTTTCTAAAGGCTTGAGGGCGTTTTCTATTTCTCCATCTCTCTTATATCTCTTTAGCATAATAAACTATATTTTTTCTATGTTCTGGGATCGCCGATAGAATCGGGTGTTCCAGCGCTCTCCATTTCATGGAAATTTTCAGAAAGATAAATATTTGCTCTTTACAAAAATTTTTGGACAGCGTATACTATGTCCAACCTCAAGTATGAACTAATTTCACAGCACGATTCTCTAAGTGCATGAAAGACTGGGAACGGAAGCGAGTGACAAGGCTTTTCTTCAGAGAGCTGCCGTATGGTGAAAGGCAGCGTAAGGTCCTCACAAAGTCGTCCGGGAGTTCTGGATCTGATATTTAATGTAGGATGCAGCGTTTGGCAGCGTTAGAAGGCCTTCGAGTATAGTGCGAGGTGGTACCGCGTAAAGGTTTACGCCCTGGTTAGTCTTTTCAGACTGATCAGGGCGTTTTTTGCGTAGAATGGAAGAAGAGTAGAAAGCGGTCATGTGAGGAAACAATTTCTTAGAAAGCGTCTTGCGAAAGGGGATATTACTATGGGTATGTTTAAAGGTAGTTACAAAAAAGCAGCAGCGGCAGGTTTAGCAGCCCTGGTTTTGACTGGCCTGATGGCCGGGTGCGGCATGTCTTCGGGTGGAGACAAGAAAGCGGGCGGCGCAGCCGGACAGAAAGTGGAACTGAAACTGGCTTACCAGCTTCCTTCCGATCATCATCTGTCCAAGAGCATCGAAAAGTTCGCCAAGGAGGTCAATGAACGTTCCAAAGGTTCCATTGACGTCAAAGTCTACCCGGCAGGCCAGCTTTACAATGATCAGAACATGAATGACGCACTGATGAGCGGCGGCCTCGATATCGGCATGAATTCGACGGCACGCTGGTCCATGGTTGTCCCGGCTATGAAGGTTCTGGATCTTCCTTTCGTCCTCACATCTTACCAGGCAGTCGATAACGCTCTGGACGGAGACCTGGGCAAAGCACTCTCCGAACAGCTGGAGAAGAAGGGCGTACGCCCGCTGATCTGGGCTGACTATGGTTACGTCCAGTTCACGGATAATGTAAGGCCGCTGGAAAAACCGGAAGATTTCCAGGGACTGAAGATGCGTTCCTATTCCGAAATTTCCGCTGACGTGCTGAAAGCCCTCGGTGCATCTCCGACGACCATGAGCTCCTCGGAAGTATACATGGGTATCAAGAACGGCACGATCGACGGCCAGTCCTCCGGACAGACGGCAATCCTGTCCCGCAAGATTTATGAAGTTTCCAAGTACATGACAGTCGCCAACAGCTCCTATGTCGAATACCTCGTTGCCATCAATGCGAACTCCTGGAAGAAACTGAGCCCGGATCAGCAGAAGATCATCACCGACGTTTCCAAGGAAATCCAGAATGAAATCCGCGAGGAAACCAAGGCAGAAGATCAGGAGTGCATCAAGGAACTGGAAGAAAAGGGCATGCAGGTCTATGTCGTTCCGCAGGATCAGATCCACCTCTGGCAGGAAGCTACCGCTCCTGTAGTCGCAGCCTTTGAACAGGAACAGGGCGCTGAAGGCAAGCAGCTCGTAGAAGACTGCCTGAAAGCCAGCCAGGCAGCACAGAAGTAATTTCCTTTCGTCATTTTCTCGGATGCCCCGGGGTGACCGGGGTTTTCCTTTTTCCGCCTCTGGCGGAGCCTTGCGAAAAGGAGGGCTGGCTCTTGCGTACGATTTATCATTACTTCGACAAACTTCTGGGTTATGTGACCTATACGGCAGCCGCTGTATCCGGGCTGGCGATCCTTTTGACAGCATTCATGATCTGTTATGAAATCATCGCCCGCAGCGTTTTCGGAAGCCCCACTGTCTGGGTCATGGAAATATCCACATACTTCCTCATTTTCGCCGGATTCCTCGGCATGGCATACACCATGAGGAAGAACGGCCACATCTGCGTCGATTTCCTCTACGCGCGTTTTTCCAGAAATGTCAGACGCGTACTGGATATCTTCACCTCGGCGCTTTCACTCTTTGCCATGTACGTCTGCGTCACTGAATCGACGAACTACATGCTGATGAGCTACGACATGGGCATCGTATCCCCGTCGCTCCTCCGCGTGCCGCTCTGGATTCCGCAGACCGCCATGGTCGTCGGTTTCACGCTTCTTTTCCTGGAAATACTGAACCATCTCCTCCGGGATTTCTTTGATGACGGGAAGGAGGAAAAATTATGATACTCGCAGGATTTTCCTTATTCATCATTTTCCTCCTCGTTATCGGCATGCCGGTCGCCTTCACGCTTTCCGTCGCAGGGATCCTGGGCATCATCCAGTTCGTGGATGTGTCCTTCCTCTCGCAGGTGCCGGTCATCGCGTACAAGACGCTGGACTCCTACGTCCTGACGTCCGTTCCGCTCTATATCCTCATGAGCCAGATCATGCTGACGGGCCGCGTGGGAAGCGGACTTTTCGAACTCGGCAGCAAGTGGATGGGCCACCTCCCCGGCGGCCTTGGCATCGCGACCATCTTCGCCTGCGCCATCTTTGCTGCAATTTCCGGATCTTCCGTCGCTACCGCCGTCACCATCGGCGCTATGGCCATTCCGGAAATGCTGAAGCGCGGCTATGACAGGAAACTCGTCGTCGGCTCCGTTGCCGCAGGCGGCACGCTCGGCATCCTGATCCCGCCGTCCATTCCGATGATTCTGTACGGCACGATCACCGATGAATCCGTCGGCAAGCTCTTCATGTCCGGCGTCGTACCGGGCGCGCTCCTGACGGTCCTCTTCATCTGCTACATCGTCTTTGCTTCCTGGGACAAACCGAGAGAACCAAGATCTTCTCATGCTGAAAAGATGAAGTCCCTCCGTGAAAACATCTGGGGACTCTTCCTTCCGGTCATCATCATCGGCGGCATCTACACCGGCATCTTCACACCGACTGAAGCCGCTGCTGTCGGCACCGTCTATGCACTGGCCATCACATTCTTCGTTTACAGAAGCGTCACCATCCAGGATATGCCGGCCATCCTCCGCGCGACCATCAAGACATCCTGCATGATCTTCTCCATCATGATCGGCGCCATGCTCTTCGGCTACATCCTGACTATCCTGCAGGTACCGCAGGCACTCATGAGACTCGTCACCGAAGGTGACCTGAACCGCTGGATCGTCATGCTGGGCATCAACATCATGCTGCTGATTCTTGGCTGCGTACTGGAAACCGTATCCATCATCCTCATTATCCTTCCGATGCTCTATCCGATCATCAAGGCGCTCGGCTTCGACCCCATCTGGTTCAACGTCGTCCTCCTGATCAACATGGAACTCGCCCTCATCACGCCGCCAGTCGGCATGAACCTCTTCGTCATCAAGGGGATCAGCGAAGACAGCTCCATCCAGGACATCATCGCAGGCGCTGCGCCATTTGCAGCTATCATGGTATTTGAAATCCTCCTCCTCTGCTTCGTTCCGGAAATCGCCACCTGGCTTCCTTCCGTACTGAAGTGACGGGATAAGAAAAGGAATAGAAAAGAGCCAAAGAAAACAATCATTTTCAATGGCTCTTTTTTTGTTCCGTTTTTGGAAATGGGGATGATTGAAGATTGAAATGCGTTAAAGGCTTTCCAAAGTTGGTATTTGATATGTTCATGTTTTCTGCATATAATAAAAACAAAAACAAGAAGATGAATTAATTTGTAAATTATTGCATAAATTATACAATTATCCTTCGCTTTGCTCTTGTGAATACGCTAAAAGAAAACCGAAATAGATACGCTTTTCTTTAATGAGCCACTAATAATTTGAGCAAAAACGGAGGTTTACATTTACAAAAATGCCCATTTTTGTAAATGAGATTTTTTCATTTACAAAAAAGCCACTTTTTGTAAATGAAATTGAGGGGAATTGTTCACGGGATTCAGAGGGAAATGAGGCAGGTGAATATTATGAAATATGAATCTTTATCCAAAATATATTATGTATCGCCTGATAATTATATGAAGGAATATACTTCAAGGTTTATGTTTCCATATTCGATGCACCTTGGTATCAGAATCCGGCAGTATAACAGAAAGCATGATTTTGAGGCGTTTTTTTATTATCCGAATGAGATTGCGATTCTTCTGGAAAAAATTCACAAATCTTATGAAGAGTTTCTTGCTGTTGAAAGTCAGGTGCCTCCGGTTGTATTGCATCAATTTTCCCTTCTGAGTATCTTGGACGAAGTAAAGTCTACAAATGATATTGAAGGGGTAAGAAGTACAAGGAAAGAAATAAGAGAAATCATCGATGGCGTACAACCGAGATCGGGCCGGCTGGAAAGCATCGTCAATAAATATATAAGCTTAATGACTGATACGGAGATCGATTTCAATACCTGCCAGGATATAAGGAATTTCTTTGACGATTTTGCTCATAAGGAAATTTCGAAAGAAAATCCCAATCGTCAATTAGACGGGGAAATCTTCCGGAAGGATCCGGTAGATATAGCGTCGGCTGCGGGCAAGACAATTCATCAGGGGCTGTTTCCTGAAAGTGTCATTATATCGACGATGAATGAGGCTTTGAAAATCCTGCATCGTGAGGATATCCTGGTACTCGTAAGACTTGGCTTATTCCATTACTTCTTCGCGTATATCCATCCATTTTATGATGGAAATGGAAGAACCGATAGGTTTATCACGTCGTATTTCCTGGGGAAATTTTTCCAGACGATACCCGCTTTACGGTTGTCCGTTTATATACAGAAGAATAAAAAGAAGTATTATGACCTGTTTTCTGAAGCTGACAGTGAGATCAACCGCGGCGATCTGACACCATTTATCATTGGGTTTCTGGAAATTATCCACGGTACAGTACTCGATACGATTGGTCTTTTGAGACGGAAAAATGATCAGCTGGATAAATACAAGAATCAAATCGAGAAACTGGGGCTGGAAGATGAACTGCTCAGCGGAATGTATTACATACTGCTTCAGGCGGCTTTATTCTATGGCCAGGGAGTCAGTATTTCGGACCTGATGCAGATCACCGGGAAATCCAGAGGAACGATACAAAAACGGATGGAAAAGATTCCTGAGGAACATATGCTGATTACGAAAGTCGGCAAAGTTAATTATTACAAGCTGAATTTGAAATTGTTTTCGTCTAATCGTTCATAAAACGGCAAAGGGAGCTGCGGGAAATGGTGCACATTTCTGCAGCTCTTTTTTTAATCGTAGTATTTCCGGGTTATAGGACAAAACGTGTTGGTAAAAATTTATATTATGCTTGTATTAAGGGCAGAATACGGGGCATACTGAAATACGCCCGAGCTGCACTGTAATCCATCTCATCACAATTAGCTGGAAGCGTAAAAGCGCCCATATTCTCAGCACTTCCAGGTTTGTGTTCAAATGCGCACTTTTCCGCATCAGCAGCAGATAAAGACACAATAAGGGCATCTATTTTTCATAACGATAATCTTTCCAGAAGATTATTCACACTGAAAAGATAAAATCCCATTTTAGCCTGTATTTATCAGGGGTTTGAGGCTTTTTACCAACACGTTTTGTCCACCCTTTAAGAATTACTGAAAGTCTTAAAATGCCGATGGAGCCCGATAAACGCGGGGTTCATCGACTATAAAAACAACACGAAATGTCCTATAAGCCGTATTTCCGAAATGCTCCATAAAAAAGAAGCCCCCGTCGGAGCTTCTCCATTGTTTCTTCTTATTCTTTTTCTCCTGCCAGGTGCGCTTTCATTTCCGCGATGAATTTCTTCAGGGCGGGGGAGGCGTCCCGGAGGGACGGGAGGGCGATGCCCAGGGTGATTTTTTCTTCCGGAACGAAGGGGCGTGTCACGACGTCTTCTTTCCAGTTCTCACTCACGAGCTCGTTGTTGATCGATACGCCCAGGCCGGCGGCGACCATGCGCCATGCGGTGTAGTTGCTGCTCGTCGTCAGGCGGAAGGTCGGATGGATGTCATGTTTCTCAAAGATGGCTTCCACGTCAGTTTCTGCATGAAGGGGCGGGCTGACGAAGTCGAGGCCGTCGAGGTCCTTGGGATGGACGGCTTCCTTTTCGGCAAGCTTGGAGTCTGCCGGAAGCCACACGAGCAACCTGTCTTCCATGAGCGGGATCCAGTCGCCCTTGTAGGAGCGGGGTTCGGAAAGGATGGCGCAGGAGAGTTCTCCGTCCTGCAGCGCTTCCAAAAGTTCACGGTTGCTTCCTTCCCTAAGGTGCACGGCTACATCGGGATAAAGATCGCAGTAGCGGTGAAGCACCGGCGGCAGCCAGACAGCAGCAGTGCTGGAATAGGATCCGATGAAAAGCTCGCCGGCTGTCAGGGAAAGGATGTCACAGCGGACAGCACGCGTCTTTTTCTCGGCAAGGAGCAGTTCCCTGATCGAGGGGAGAAGGCGCTTTCCCTCTTCCGTGAGCTGTACGCCCTGGCTGGTTCTGTGAAGAAGTGGGAAGCCCATCTCATTTTCAAGGCTGTCCATCATTCTTGTCATGCCCGAGGGTGAATAGCCCATCTTCTCTGCGGCAGCTGACAAGCTTCCCAGCCGGATGATGCTGAGAAGAGCAGCGTATTTGTTAGTGTCCATGGACAAGCCTCCTTCTTTGAGATATGGCACTCTTTTGTCCGCTTTATTTCTAAAGATACATCATATACATTATTTATAAGCTGTACTTGAGGGTGACAAAATCGTTATTATTTCGTTCTCTTTATTATAGCAAAAGAATAGATTTATAAAACAGGGAAATGCAAAATATTTGCATTAACGCTTGCCGGTATATCAAGGTTATATTGCGAAACTTGCTCTTCCGTCAATAAATCCGATGATATATACTCGATATCAAACAAGGTATACATAAAGTCCTAAAAAATCAAAAAATTTATCAGTTAGAATGCCGTACGAAAGAGGTGCTTTTCATGAGCGCGTCCGCAGCAAAGTGGCTCCTGGCATCTGTCATTGTGGCAAGGAGCTCGTCATTTCTGTTTTCCAAGTTCATGCTGGTCAGCATGAATCCCTTCGAGCTCTTAGGGCTCCGTTTCCTTCTGGCCTTTGCTTTCCTTCTTCTTGTTTACAGGAAACGCGTCATGCGCACGTTTTCCTGGGACATGGTCAGGAAAGGGGCCATCCTTGGCATCACGCTGGCACTTGGCATGGCGGCGGAGATGCTGAGCCTTAAGGAAACGGACGTCTACCTGACAGCCTTCCTGGAAAATATGGCGCTTGCGATCGTGCCGCTCCTCACCATGGCGGCTTTGCGGAAGCTGCCGTCCGGAAAAATCATAGCGAGTGTCTTCATCATTTCCGTCGGCGCCGGTTTCCTGACACTGAAAGGCGGTCGGCCGGACATTACGCCGGGCGTCATTTACGGTCTTCTGGCGGCGCTCAGCTATGCATTCTTCATTTTCCTGACAGCAAAGTATGTGAAAACGCTCGACCCTCTTTCCGTCGGCATATGGCAGATGGGTTTCATGAGCCTTTTCTGCGCCGTCTCTGCCGTTTCGGTCGGTACGATTACGGTGCCGGAGGAGGGGAGCACGATCCTGTACCTTCTGGCGCTCGTCTTCCTCTGCTCGTGCTTCGGCTTTACGTTCCAGCCGGTCGCGCAGAAGTACATGTCGGCTGAGGACGCAGGGCTCTTCTGTGCGCTCGATCCTCTCTTTGCGACGCTCTGGAGCATGATATTCCTTGCCGAGGATCCGGGGACGACGGGATTCATCGGAGCCTTCCTTGTGATTGCAGGGATCCTTCTGGCGGAAATGTCGGCGGAATCGGTGAAGAAGGTGCCCGGAAAACTGCTGCTCCTTGCCCGTGGAAAGAACAGATAGTGGGAATTGCGAAATTTCCTTTGCTCTCTTGACAGCCAAAAGGCGTAATGGTATAGTACAAATAATTTCAGACAGGCAGTGAAGAGAAGAGTACGCGGAAGGATACGCCAAAGAGAGCTCCGGTTGGTGAAAAGGAGCGCGGAGAGAATCGCGGAAGATGGCCTCTGAGCCTGGTGTGCCGAATGATGAGGCAGCCCGGGATCTCCCGTTACAGAGATGCGGTATCAAGGCTTTGGCCGGCGTACCTACGGAGGCTTTCGCGGCGACGCGGAGGCGAAATTGGGTGGTAACACGAATATCTCGTCCCTTTCATAGGGGATGGGATTTTTTTATGGGAATTTGAACAGGAGGTCTTACAGTGCCAATAAAAGTAGCAGACGGCATCGAAGCCGTAAGTGAACTGCAAAAGGAAGGTATCGTCACGATTGGGACAGAAAGAGCGAGGACGCAGGATATTCGTCCGCTGAAGATTCTGATTCTCAACCTGATGCCGATCAAGAAACCGACGGAAGTCCAGCTTCTCCGTCTTCTGGGCGACACGCCGCTCCAGCTGGATGTGGACTTCGCACACACGGTTTCCCGCGAAACGACGCATACCGACCGTTCCTACCTTGAGCAGAATTATCTGACATTCGATGATATCAAGGACAAGCGCTATGACGGCTTCATCATCACAGGCGCGCCGGTCGAAAAGATGGAATACGAGGAAGTCGATTACTGGCCGGAAATGCTGAAATACTTCGAATGGGCCGACAAGAATGTATTCTCCACGCTCCACTTCTGCTGGGCCGCACAGGCAGGCCTCTACCGTGACTACGGCGTACAGAAGAGGATCCTTCCGCAGAAGCTCTTCGGTATTTACCCGTACGGGCTTCAGGTGCCGTTCCATCCGCTCCTTCGCGGCTTTGACGACAGGTACTTCATCCCGCAGTCCCGCCACACATCGATCGATGATGCCAAGGTCGACGCCACGCCCGAGCTGATCGCTCTTTCCCGTTCCAAGGACAACGGCATCAATATCATTTCCGACAAGGAATCCCGCCGCGTCTTCGTTCTCGGCCACTTCGAGTACGACCTGCGCACGCTGGAGTGGGAATACAAGAGGGACCGTGATAAAGGCCTTCCGACAAAGCTTCCTGCCAACTATTATCCCTACGATGATCCGCAGGAACGCCCGCGCTTCGTATGGTGCAGCTATGCCCACCTTTTCTATCATAACTGGCTGAACTTCGTCTATCAGGAAACCCCTTACAGCTTGGACGATCTCGTGCCCTTCAACGTACATAATCCGCTTCACGTATAAGCGGATGAAAGGAAATTTCCCCGGAGGTGTTCTTATGAAACGGTTTTTGAAATGGTTTCTCCTCATCGTATCCTGCCTGACACTCGGCCTTGCTGCCGGCTGCGGCAATGGCACAGGCAAAGCGCCGGCTTCTTCTGCTCCTTCCAACAGTAAGGTCATCCGCGTCGGCATGGACGCAGCGTATCCGCCTTTCGGCTTCCAGAACACGGAAACGAAAGCGTATGAAGGCTTCGATGTCGATGTCATCCGCGCCATCGGCAAGGCAGAAGGCTTTGAAACGGAAGTCCACAACATTGCTTTCGACGGCCTGATCCCGTCTCTCCAGTCCGGCGTCATTGATACAGCCATCAACGATATCACCATCACCCCGGACCGCGAAAAATCCGTCGATTTCTCCAAGCGCTACTACATCGCAGGCCTCGGCGTCGTCGTCAAGGCAGACAATGATGCCATCAAGACCGCTGACGACCTCAAGGGCAAAGTCCTTGGCGTGACGATCGGCTCCACCGGCGAAGAAGCTGCCAGAAAGATCGAAGGCGCCAACGTGAAGGTCTACAACACCCTCTCTGATGCCTTCCTCGACCTCAAGCAGGGCGCTGTCGATGCTGTCGTGAACGATATCCCGACGAATGAATACTACGTCGCAAAGACAAGCGACCACTCCGTGAAGACCGCTCCTGTCGCTCTTACGAGTGAAGACCTGGGCATTGCCGTCAAGAAGGGAAATAAGGACCTCCTGAAGAAAATCGACGACGGCCTCGCCAAGATCAAGAAGAACGGCGAATTTGCTGCTATCTACAAGAAATGGTTCGACCGTGAACCGCCGGCTGAACTTTTGAAATAAGGAGGAAGCCATGATTGCTGAAATTCTGAAGAAATATCCATTCATCGTCCTGGACGGCGCTTTTTCCACCGAGCTCGAAAAACAGGGCTTTGCCATCAATGATGAACTCTGGAGCGCCATTGCTCTTTACAAGAACCCTGAGCTCGTCGAAGCTGTCCATCTGTCCTACTACGAAGCAGGCGCCGACATCGTGACGAGCGCGAGCTACCAGGCGACCGTCGACGGATTCGAGAAGAAGGGGTTCTCCAAGGAAGAAGCGGCATCCCTCATCCAGAGCTCCATCGCTCTCGTGCAGGATGCCAGGGATGAATACCTTTTCTCCCATGAAGAAGAAAACCGCCCGGCACCCCTGACCGCTGCCTCCGTCGGTCCTTACGGCGCTTACCTTGCTGACGGCTCTGAATACAGAGGGGACTATGGCAAGACGAGAGAAGAACTCGCCGATTTCCACAGAGAAAGAATCCACATTCTGGCGGAAGCAGGCCCCGATGTCTTTGCCTGCGAAACGATTCCCTGCCTCGTCGAAGCGCTGGCAGAAACCGACGTCCTTTCTGAAATCCCGGGCGCAGAAGCATGGATTTCCTTCTCCTGCAAGGACGGACTCCACACCTGCGGGGGCGACCTCATCTCCGACTGCGCCAAAGCGCTGAAGGATATCAAGGAAGTCGCTGCCATCGGCATCAACTGCACCGCGCCGCAGTATGTCGAATCCCTGATCAAGGAAATCGTCAAAGTCACCGACAAGCCCGTCGTCGTCTATCCGAACTCCGGCGAAGACTACGATGCAGGAAGCAAATCCTGGGAAGGAAGCGTGGCCAAGTATGAAGACTACGTGAAAATCTGGTACGAAGCGGGCGCCCGCCTCATCGGAGGCTGCTGCCGCACCGGCCCGGAAGACATCCGCAAAGTCGCTGCATTCAGGAAATCCCTGATTGAGAAATAAGGAAATCAAAGAGGGCTGTGGAAGACTCATTTCTACGGCTCTCTTTTTATGCTCTGAGACTCTTTTCGATGAAAATCGACATTTTTCTGGAGGATAAACGGACTTTCTGTTCATTTTTTCGAAAGCTGTTCGTGATTCGTGATATAATTTATATAGATTTTATGAATGAAAGAAGGGTGAAGGGGATATGGCACAGCTTTTGCGGAGAAGGATTTACAATTACACAGTGCTGACGCTGGATAAGGAAGGATCGATTCCTGATTTCGAAATCTTTTCCGCTGCCGCTATCCGCGTCCGCGACGGCAAGGAAGTGGCGACCTACCTTTGCCCGGACTTTCCAACGGATGCGAAGAAACGGACCGAAGAAGTGAACCGGCTTCGTACCTTCATCGGCAATGACATGGTCATCACCTGCGACATCAGCGGGATGACGCCCGTCATGGAAAGTCTTTACATGAACTCGATCGAAGCCTTCTTCACGAATGCGACGCTCGACCTTCTGACCGTCGAGGAAGAAGTCGAGAAATCCGTCCCGGATCCCAAGCCGTTCCACGAAAGGATGAGCCATTTCCGCCGCGTCGTCGAGCCGCTCGAAAGAGCCCGCGGCATGCGCGAAATTTATGAAGAAGACGCCAAGGCCCTCTTCGGCTATCAGGAAGGTTATCCGTACTGGCTCTGCTCGCTTCCCTATGAGGAAGAAAGATACATGGCCAAGCGCCTTCTTTCGAAGAGAAAGAAATTCTGGAAAGCCCTCCTCTGCTGGATGGTCGGCTGTCATTACTTCTACCTCGGCCACCCGAGAAGAAATATCCTGTACCTCCTGACCCTGGGCGGATGCTTCCTCTGGATGCTGAGCGACCTCTACCGACTGCCCGTACTCCTTGACGTGGAAAATGGAAGAATCGCTGCTGAAGTCTACAAGAATGCGCCGAAGGTGAACCGTCCTTCCATCATCCGCTGGGCGCCCTACACCGGCGAAGACTCCGCAGATGAAGGCGGAAGAAGAGGCCTCATGTCCGGCCTCATGCATTTCTTCAGATAAAAAGAAAAGAGCTTTGAAAAGATGATTTCTCATTTTTCCAAAGCTCTTTTCTTTATGCTTAGTTTTCAAATCTTTCGTATATGGTCTTTAGGCAGCTGTTCTTCGCCCAGTTTCTGGAGCCGTTCCGCGTTCTTGGCGGCGGTCAGGACGTAGATGAAGTCGCCTGCTTTGAGGACGGTTTCCGGATCCGGGATCATGTTCTGTCCGTCTCTCTTGACATTGACGACGACGGTCTGTTTCAAGTGTGGTACGCGGGAGAGAGGCTTGTTTTCCAAAATGGAACCGCTTGCAATCGGTACCTCGACGATGGTTCTCTGCTCTTCCGCTTTTTTGTCAGGATGAGAGGCAAGGGAACGTTTCAGGAGGGAATCGTAAATCGGTTCGCCGTGGAGAAGCTCGGCTACGATATATGCGACGGCCGATGCAAGGGCCAGCGACATCAGGTGGCCGAAGTCGCCCGTCATTTCAAGGATGAGGAGCGTCCCGGTGATCGGGGAGCGGACGCTCGCCGCGAAAAGGGAGACCATGCCGATGATGACGATATTCGGGATATAGATATCCGTGATGAGACCCATCATAACCATGACGCGGCCCTCCGCAGCACCGAGAAGCGCGCCGATGACAAGGAGCGGAAGGAAGAAACCGCCAGGCACGCCGCAGCCGTAGCTGATCAGCGTGAAAATATATTTCCCTACGAAAAGAAGGAGAATCATGGAGAGCGTGTACGGATATTCAGCGAGCTTGTCGACGAGGAAATTGCCTCCGCCGAGGACATCCGGCAGGGTAAAGCCCAGGAAGCAGGCGGAAAGAAGCGCAAAGGCGATCTTCATGAAGTTGTTCCTGAAAATGGGGAGATTATAGAACTTACTGATGTTGAGAAGTCCCCAGTTAAAGAAGATGCCGGCAAACCCGGATGCAATCGCAAGGATGACGACGTAGCCCAGATGGTTGGCAGGGACGGGGACGAGGTGGGTGATCGTGAAGCTGGTGTTCGTCCCGAAGGAGAAACGTGTCACGATCGTCGCCGTGATGGCAGATGTCATCGTCGGAAGAAGAACGGCACCTGAGAAATTGCGGTGGAGTTCTTCGAGGGCGAACATCATACCGGCCAGAGGCGCATTGAAGGCAGCGGCAAGGCCTGCGCTCGCGCCGCTCGTGATGAGGTAGCGCTCTTCCATGCGTGTCCTTCCCAGCAAGCGCGACATGCCCTGAGCGGCGACGGCGCCGATCTGAATCGATGGCCCTTCGCGGCCGAGCGACAGCCCCGCACCGATGCCGACAGCACCGGCCAGGATTTTCACCCAGAGGATGCGGATCCAGCGCATGCGCATGACGCCTAAGATGACGCCTTTGACCTGCGGAATGCCCGAGCCTCCTGCTTCCGGCGCATAGCGGCCCATGCCGTAGAGAGCAAGACCTGCTATGGCAAGGATGGCAAGCCAGAAAAGGAGCGGCTTGAAATCACCGGCTGAAAAACTGGGAATGATATATGTGTTGTATAGAAAGATGCGGTACTTTTCCGCCTCCCCAAGGAGGAAACGGAACAGACTGATAGCCAGTCCTCCCAGTATCCCAACGAAAATGCCTTCTACGAAAAGGCGGAGCCGGAATTTGTGCCAATTGTCCAGCGCGATGTACGTTTGAAGAAGCTGGCGGTTGAAGGCTGTGGAGGACGAGGATTTATCCGTCTTCGATGAGTCCGGCTGCATAGAAACCTCCTGAAAATGAGTGAAAAGGCAAAACCGGCTTTCGCCGGCGCCTTAGATTACGGATCGACCTGATAGGTGAGGACGGCGTCAATCGCGGAGACGGCATCTTCCCAGGTACGGAATGTGTCTTTCATTTCATGTTCATAGAATTCATCGTCAATGTACTTCATATTGATCTTCACATTGATGATGGACGCATGGATGCAGGCGATAGCGCTTTGCGCGGCCATGACCGTGTCGCTGATGGCATTCTTGTTGCCATGGAAAAGAAGATCGGTGAAGCAGGGGAGAAGCTCGCTCATCGTCTGCGCCATCTGCTGCGGGACGGAAATCGCTTTCTTGAAAGCATCCCACTGCTTTTCCTGTCTTTCATCAAGAGGAAGGCTTCTGATTTCACGAAGCGTCTTCATGAGTTCCAGGAAATTGGCGGCATCCTCATCCATCAGGTCGAGGAAGATGGAGCGGGCCATATTGAATACGGAAAGGTATTCATTCGCCTTGTCGTGGAAATCTGCGTAATTCTTATTGGCTGCCGTCAGGTGGCATACCATTTCAGCCAGAGCGCATGCCTGCGCGCCGAGGAGCCCGGCTGCTGCGCCGCCTCCCGGAGCCGGGGCGCTGCTGCCCAGGTCGTCCAAAAATTCATCAATCGTTCTCTGACGGAAAGGTTTCTGATCCATAGCTGCACCTCTGTAACATACGAATTAAATATACGAAAAGACCCTCCATGAAGGAAAAGTCATTCATGCATTATTTATTATTATACGTTTGAACGCCGCTCTTGTCATTTCAAAATTTACAAAGGGAATGGTTCGTTGAAGGAAAAGGACATTCAGACATATCCCTTAAGTGCTATATAATAGATATATAAAATAAAAGAGATCGCAGAAATCTTTTCCGCAGATAATCCAGAGATAAATTTTTACAAAAATCAGACGGAAATAGCGAAAAAGAATTGACGAGGCGTGCCGTATGTGATATGATTATCAACGTCATATGGCTCTGGTCATATGACTCTATATGTGGCGGGTGTGGTGAAGCGGCTAACACGGCGGATTGTGGCTCCGTTATGCGTGGGTTCGAGCCCCACCACTCGCCCCATTTTTTTTACCTAATTTCAGGGCTTGCCTGATCATATATGGGGGTATAGCCAAGCGGTAAGGCAACGGACTTTGACTCCGTTATCGGTGGTTCGACTCCACCTACCCCTGCCAACGGATCCTCAAGGGAACTGTAGAAATGAGACATCATTTTTACAGTTCTTTTTTTGTGTCTTTTTTATTGCAGCCGGCCTCATTTGCATCTTCTTTCCACTTATTATTTTTACATTATATGCATCTTCGATGAACTTATGGAAACATAAGGCGTACCATAATGAATTTAAGGAATAATAGATTGCATGCTATGAGAAATAAATATAAACATGCATAATTGATTATTTATTTCTTTTATGCATTGTGCTAAAATATATAAAATAATCCGGGAAGGGGAATGGGAGCCCCTTCAAGATTCGGGTCTGAGAGGAGTTCTGATAATTCATGAGTGGTTCGATGCAGTTTTACCTTGCAATTGCTATTTTCGTTCTGACTTACGTCGCTATCATGTCAGAAAAGATTCCGCGTACGATCTGCGCCATGTTCGGCGGCGGTGCGATGCTCTACTGCGGCTATGTTACGCAGGATGAAGCCATCAAACAGTTCATTGACTTCAATACAATCGGTCTTCTGTGCGGCATGATGATCCTGATTGCCGTCGTCAAGAAATCCGGTTTCTTCCGTTTGCTGGCCCTGTGGGCGATGAAAATGTCCAAAGGGTCTCCAAGAGAGCTGCTCGTCCTGCTCTCTCTCGTCACCGCAGTGGGTGCGGCTATGATTGACTCCGTCACGGCAGCCCTCCTGATTGCGCCGATGACGATTTCTCTTTGTCGTATGCTTCACATTATTCCCGTACCTATCCTTGTTTCTGAAATCCTGATGTGCAACATCGGTGGTACAGCCCTCATGATCGGCAACCCGCCAAACGTCATGATCGGTTCCGCTACGCACCTCGACTTCAACGACTTCCTGATCAATCTGGCTCCAGTCGTGCTGATCGTTATCGCAGCAACGCTTGTCTGCATCCTTTTCATGTTCAGGAAGGAACTGCCGTCCAAGCACATGAGCCAGGAAGAAGTCGATGCTATCGATATTTCTTCTGCCATTGAAGACAGAAAGATTTTCAACCGTTCCCTGACAGTCCTGGCACTGACCATTGCAGGCTTCGTCGTACACGGCTACTTCGGACTGCAGTCCGCTACCGTCGCCCTGACCGGCGGCTTCGTTGCCCTCTTCGTCTGCGGCCTTAACCCGGACGAAATCATGAAGGAAGTCGACCTGGATACACTGATGTTCTTCATGGGCCTCTTCGTACTGGTCGGCGGTATGGAAAATGCCGGCGTCATCACGGCGATCGCTCAGTGGGGCATCGAACTCGTCAACGGCAACTACCATCTGATCACATACCTCATCCTGTTCCTCTCCGGCATTGCGTCCGCATTCATCGACAACATTCCGTTCACGGCTACCATGATTCCTCTGATCAAGGATATGCAGAGCCTCATGGGCATCAGCCATGCCGACTACATGTGGTGGGCACTGGCTACCGGCGCCTGCTTCGGCGGCAACGGCACGATGATCGGTGCATCCCCGAACGTCATCATGGTCGCTATCGCAGCGAAGGAAGGTCACAACATTTCCTTCGGCACATTCATGAAATGGTGCTTCCCTCTGATGCTTCTCTCCCTCTTTATCGCAGCTGCTTACATTGAAGTACGCTACTTCATCCTGTAATCAGATCTTAAAGGGCTGTGGCAAAATGGTTAATCATTCTGCCACAGCTCTTTTTTATTGCCCAAAAGCGTACACCATATCTTTCTTATAAGTCTTTATATAAGATTTTAATGAAGCTGTATACACCAATCGCTCTCTTGTAGACAAATAGGGAGGAACTCCTCAAAATCTACAGGATAAGCGAAATAGGGGAAGCTTCATCCTTCTTTCAAAGATGAGTAAATCAGCATGAATTGCTTCATGGATGCGAAAAGCATATGTTTATTTCCTTTGAGTATCCCTCTTTTTCTGATTAAGCATTTGACAACGTATCATTTTAGGTATACTATTAGTAAAGAAATTTGAGATTAAGTGTACATTTCAAACTAATTCTTTTCTTCATTTCTAGGAGGATATGATGGACGTAGAGAAAGCTTATGTTTTATGGTTTGACGAACTGCACAGAAAAGATGTCGCACTGGTTGGCGGGAAATCTTCTTCCCTGGGCGAACTGACGACTTCCACGGGCGTGCCGGTACCGTATGGATACGCTACGACAGCTCATGCTTACAGATATTTCATGGAAACAACAGGACAGAACAAGAAGATCCATGAACTGCTTGAAGACCTGACCGATGTAGAAGACTCCGTGGAACTCCATGAAGTCTGCACAAAGATCCGCGAAAGCATCGCTTCTGCAGAAATGCCGGAAGACCTGGCAAAGGCTATCGGTGATGCATACGAAGAACTCGCACAGAAGGTCAATGAAAAAGATCCTTATGTGGCTGTCCGTTCTTCCGCTACCGCTGAAGATCTGCCGGACGCTTCCTTCGCAGGCCAGCAGGACACCTACCTCAACGTTACCGGACGCGATATGGTCATCCGCAAGGTCAAGGAATGCTATGCTTCCACCTTCACTGACCGCGCTGTATACTACAGAGCCAAGAAGAATTTCGACCATGAAAACGTGGCTCTTTCCGCAGCTGTCCAGATGATGGCTGACTCCAAAGTCGCAGGCGTTATGTTCACCGTCAACATCGCAAACGGCGACGACAGCACCATCATGATCGAAGGATCCTGGGGCCTCGGCGAATACGTCGTACAGGGCACAGTTACCCCGGATAACTTCATCGTCAACAAAGACGATCTTACCATTAAGAGCCGTCAGATCAATGAAAAATCCATTGAACTCGTCCGCAAGGAAGGCGGGGACGTAGAAGAAAGAACCGTTCCGGAAAACCTGGCAAAATCCCAGGCTCTGACCGATGAACAGGTCGTAACCCTTGCTAAATACGCTAAAGCCATTGAAAAACACTATGGCTGCTACATGGATATGGAATGGGCTGTAGATCATCAGGACCGCATCTGGATCCTGCAGGCTCGTCCTGAAACCGTTTGGTCCAAGAGAAATAAAGAAAAGAAGGCAGGCACTGAAATGAAAATGACAACTGATCATAAGGTACTCGTTAAAGGTCTTCCGGCTTCCCCGGGAATGGCTTCCGGCAAATGCCACGTCATCACTGATCCGAAAGACATCGACGAATTCAAGGAAGGCGAAGTCCTCGTAACCATGATGACCTCTCCTGACTGGGTACCGGCTATGAAGAAAGCAGTTGCCATCGTTACCGACGCTGGCGGCATGACCTGCCACGCATCCATCGTTTCCCGTGAACTCGGCATCCCATGCGTTGTCGGCACAAAGAGCCGCAGCGTAGAAGCTACCTCCGTTCTCAAGACTGGCGACGACATCACCATCGATGCACAGAACGGCATCGTTTACGAAGGCATCGTAGCTGACCTTGTAAAACCGCAGCAGGCTGAAACCGCTCAGGTCCAGGGCGCTCAGGTCGTACAGGCTGAATACTTCGCACCGACCGGCACAGGCGTCATGATGAACCTCGGCGATCCGGACCTCGCTGACAAATACTCCGCACTGCCATGCGACGGCATCGGCCTCATGCGCGAAGAATTCATCTGGACCACATTCATCCATGAACATCCGCTGTACCTCATCGAACAGGGCAAACCGGAAAAAGTCATCGACATGCTCGCTGAAGGCATTTCCAAAGTATGCCGTGCACTCGCTCCAAGACCCGTTGTTCTGCGCTTCTCCGACTTCAAGTCCGGCGAATACAGAAACCTCAAGGGCGGCGACAAATACGAACCGGAAGAACCGGCAGACCTCCTCGGCTGGAGAGGCGCTTCCCGTTACTATGATCCGAAATACACCGCTGCATTCCGCCTCGAACTGAAAGCAGTCAAGAAAGTCCGCGAAGAATTCGGCCTGAAGAACCTGAACTGCATGATCCCGTTCTGCAGAACCGTAGACGAAGCAGCTAAAGTTACCGCTATCATGAAAGAAGAAGGACTCGAAAGAGGCCCGGACTTCAAACTGTTCCTGATGGCAGAAATCCCGTCCAACATCATCCTGGCTGACCAGTTCAACCAGTTCGTCGACGGCTACTCCATCGGATCCAACGATCTGACCATGCTCATCCTTGGCTGCGACAGAAACAACGACACCGTTTCCGCCCTCTTCGATGAAAGAAACCTGGCTATCAAGAGAGCTATCCGTCACCTTATCGCCACCGCACACAAGGACGGCAAGACCGTTTCCATCTGCGGACAGGCACCGTCCGTATACCCGGACTTCACTGAATTCCTCGTCAAGAGCGGCATCGACTACGTATCCGTCAACCCGGACATGGTCAAAGCCACCAAGAGAAACGTCGCACGCATCGAACAGAAACTCATGCTTGACGCTGCTACCGGCAGAGGACTCCAGGATCTGACCGACTATACCTGGTAATGAAATAAACCGGCGCGCTGGAAAAATCTCCGGACATTTTCCTGCCGGTCAAATGTAAAGATTCGGCATTTCCGGGGCTGTTTATGCAGTCCCGGTTTGCCATAAATTTCTGTCAAGCAGAAGAAAAGGAAGGTACAAGATGCAGTTAACCGGCCGTCAAAAAGAAATCACGCGCATCGTGAGGGAGAACGGACCTATCACGGGCGAAATGATAGCCGAGCGCCTTCACGTTACGCGAAGCGCCCTGCGCGGCGATCTGGCAGTCCTTCTTTCCGGAGAAGTCATTGCCGCGCGCCGCAGACTTGGCTATTACTATCTCGGAGGCGGGGAAGACCCCGCAGCCGCTGAAATCCGTTCCTGCACAGCAGAATCCTGCATGTCACGCCCGATCGTGGTCAACGTGGACACGAACGCCTATGATGCCGCCGTACTCCTCTTCACAGAAGACATCGGCACACTCTTCGTAGGCAAAGAAGACGACGTACTTGGCGTCGTTTCCAGAAAAGATCTGCTGAAAGCAGCCATGGGACGAGAAGACCTCGCGAAGGTGCCGATCTCCATGGTCATGACATCCCGCTCGAAGATGATCTACGCCGAACCGAAAGAAGATATGGTCTCCATTGCCCAGAAACTCATCGACTACGAGATTGACTGCCTGCCCGTAGGCACCTTTAAGGACGTGGGAGGGGAGAAGAAATTCGTTCTCCAGGGCCGTATTTCTAAAACAAATATCACTCGTCTCTTCCTCGATCTGGGAAAAGGCAAACAATAAGAGGGGGTTATGTCTTTGGCTAAAATACCGGAAGTCTATGTCGTCTCCGATTCCCTCGGGGAAACGGCTGAAAGCGTAGCGAAAGCCACCATCAGCCAGTTCGATGAAGACATCGATATCATCCGCGTGCCATTCATCCGTCACGCAGAACAGATTCAGAAAGTCATCGACGAAGCAGCATCACACAATGCTGTCGTATGTCATACACTCGTCAGCCGTGAGCTGCGCGAAACATTTGAAAAAATTGCCGACGCTAAAGGCGTCCGCTACGTCGACATCCTGGGACCGATGATGGATACCGTAGGCACCATCACCACCACGAAGCCAAGAATGAAACCTGGCATCATCCACAAACTCGACGAAGAATACTTCAAGAAAGTAGAAGCCATTGAATTCGCCGTCAAGTACGACGACGGAAAGAATCCGGCCGGCTTCGCCAAAGCAGACGTCGTCCTGCTCGGCGTATCCCGTACATCCAAGACACCGCTGTCCATGTACATGGCACACAAGAAATTCAAAGTGGCAAACCTGCCGCTCGTACCGGAAGTACCGCTTCCGGAAGAAATCTTCCACGTGCCGCCGTACCGTTTGATCGGACTCATCATTGATCCGTACAAACTCAATACCATCAGAAGCGAACGCATGAAAGCGCTCGGCTTCTCCGGCGCAGCCAACTACACGGACATTGCACGCATAGAAGACGAACTCTCCTATGCCAAGGAAGTCATGCGCCAGCTCCACTGCCTCGTCCTCGATGTATCCAACAAAGCCATCGAAGAGACAGCCAGCCGCATCATGGCCATCGTCCAGAAAAACAAGGAAACATACGGAGATAAATATTAAGATCAAAGAATGCGTATCGAAAGGTGCGCATTCTTTTTTATTCCGGTTTTAGAGAATTATGAGACTCTTTCTCATTTCTATGGTAAAATATAGACATGTATCCATATACCGGAGCGGCAAGCCGCTTTTTATACAAGGAGGTCTTTTATGCAAATCCGCGAACGGAGTGAAGAAATAGAAAGCAAGATCGTCTGCGATAGAGCATTTCTGTCCGTGAATTCCACGAGAGACAGAGACGAGGCACCAGATCCATTGAGAACTGCCTTCCAGAGAGACAGAGATAGGATCCTCCACAGCAATTCCTTCCGCCGTCTCAAACACAAGACACAAGTCTATATCGCGCCGATGGGCGACCATTACAGGACACGCATGACGCACACCCTCGAAGTCGCACAGATCGGACGCACCATGGCAAGAGCCCTTCGCCTGAACGAAGACCTCGTCGAAGCCATTGCCTTAGGCCATGACCTCGGCCATACCCCCTTCGGCCACGTAGGAGAACAGGCCCTGCAGGAAATCACCGGCCACTTCGAACACAACGAACAGAGCGTCCGCATCGTCGACAAACTCGAACGCGACGGAAGAGGACTGAACCTCACCGTCCAGGTCAAAGACGGCATCCTCAACCACTGCGGCAAACTCAAAGCCAGCACCCTCGAAGGAAGCCTCATCAAGTACGCCGACCGCATCGCCTACCTCTGTCACGACTACGAAGACGCAGAAACCATGGGCCTCATCAGCGCAGCCGAACTTCCCGAAGACGTCAAAGCAAAAATCGGCGTCACCCACTCATCCATGATCACTGCCCTCGTCACCGAAGTCGTGGAAAACTCCATGAAAACACACGAAGACGGCATCCACATGTCAAAAGAAGGAGACGAAATCCTCCTCAAATTCCGCCGCTTCATGTTCGATGAAGTCTACATGTCCGCCTCCCTCATCCCGGACAGGAAACGCGGCAGCAACGTCGTAAAAATGCTCTACGACTACTACACAGAAAAGAAAGAAGACGGCACCTACCACGAAGGCCGCCTTCCTGAAAAACAAGTCGTCCTGGCAGAAGGAAACATCCCCCAGGCCGCCGTAGACTACATCTCCGGCCTCACCGACAACTTCGCCATCAACCTCTTCGAAGACATCTTCGTCCCCAGATACTGGACATTCAAGAAATAATCCGGGACGCTGAGCGAATTACTCGCCTTCCCAGACGTGAAGAAGGGCTGCAGGCCGGTCTTGACCTTGCCTTTCCACGAGCGCAGCGAGGTTTTATGGCTTTCCTCAAAGCAAAGCCTTGGTTTAAGGGTGTCAGAGCTCGCCCCGTAGGGGGAGCTGGCGCCGGAGGCGTCTGGAACATCATTTCTCAGCCTGCAAGGCGGCTGTACGGTTTTTATGTTTTACTTTTTCTTTGAGTCGGTTTTCAAATAACACAAATAAATACTTCTGTTGGATCATCCTCCAACCGAATATCCCGGCACAAAAGGAGCTGCAGAAATGATTACACATTCCTGTTGCTCCTTTTATTTTCATCAATGAGTATCGAGCTTTGTGCCTTTCGATGCACAGAAAGAAACATTTAGTAATATAGGTATAAAAATTTCGATAGGTTTAAAAAAGTTTGTGCCAAAATGAATAGTTATTAATTTTTTTAGTGACAAAATCGCAAATATGCATTAGAATAATGTTACTTATAGAGAAAGCTCGCTATTGTGTCGAACAATCTGTTTTCTATCATATGTGATGTCAGGTTATGAACTTTCCCAATATCTAGAAATTTGGATTGACAGAAGCGGCTTTGTGAGTTACAATGGTTTTGAACAAAATATTTAAATGTATCGATTGGACAGGATTCACCATTAATTTTTGATGAACGTCTCAGGGGTCAGCTGGTTCATAGATAGACCTCAGGCCGCGCCGGAGGGATAGGAAGTGCGGATCTAGTGATCTGTTGAAGGGAAATCCTCTCCGTTTTTTCATTGCAGGAATTGAGGATAATCTTGAATGAATCGGTGACCGCCCGGATACATAGGTTCAGAAAGGAGCCTTTTATCATGGATTTCCAGCCAAGCTACAAGGAATTCGCAAGCATTTTCAAGGCGCTGTCTGATGAGACACGTTTGAGAGTCGTAGACATGCTCTCCTGCCGAGAAATGTCCGCAGGCGACATTCTTTCCAATTTCACGCTGTCACAGTCCACACTGTCCTACCACATGAAGATTCTGATCGAATCTGGCGTCGTCAACGCACGTCGTGAAGGACTTTGGACTAAGTACTCCATCAACGATGAGACATTCAACCGCGCGATGGACTTCCTGCCGGAACTGTACAAGCTGAAAGACAAATGCGTCTGCCAGCAGATTAAGTACGTCAAGAACCCGGAACGCCAGGAACTCGGCGGAGCCGACGAATTCGGCAACTAATGCCCAATCCGATGCATCAAAAAAGCCCGTGAGCAATCACGGGCTTTTTGATTGTCAAAATGAAGAGACAGTGGAAAACCGGACCTTTTGGCGGCACTAACACTTTCCTTTTCAGACATGGAAGAATGCCTTTAACCTTGCTCTGGAAGAGAAGGTGCGCCGTATACCAGTTGACATCAGCGGCAGCAACACAAATATCTCATAAGTTAGTGTACGGGGCGGATGAGTTGTATTTCTTCAAGGGCGCCAGCCTTGGCTTTATGGTTTTGGACTTTCGCGAGCGTAGCGAGGTTTTACAGTCTTTCTCTTTCCCAAGGAATCCGAGTTTTTCCACACAAAAGGAGCCATGTATGTACGCATACATGGCTCTCTCTTTTTTTCTTTCCCCCTTACAGCAGCTGCACAGCAGTTTCTGCGGTGATTTCCAGAACGGATCTCAGGAATGGGTATTTTTCCTTCATCATGTCGAATTCTTTTCCTTCGCTGACGAGGCGGGATTTGCCTTCTACGCGGAAGCCGGTGCCCTGGTAGCCGTTTCTTCCTTCGACTTCTCTTGCGCCGAGTGTCACGATGATGCGGTCGTTGACGGCAAGGTCTTCTTCCAGGTGGTGCATGCCGGCTGCGGGAGCGAGGATTCTCTCGTCATCGGTGATAACGAGGTAGGAATTCCATGTGTTTGTGACATGGGGGACATCACGGCCCCATGTGGTGAGGGATACAACGCCTTCGTGTTTCAGGACGTCGAAAAATTTCTGTGGAAGCATAATCGTCTCCTTTCAGGAAATGGTCTTTCGGCCCGAATGATCGGATTAATGGCCTGCGAAGTGGCTTTCTGCTTCAATGATATGGTAGACGAGATCGCCTGCTTCGTAGAGGTCCTTGACTTTGAGGGATTCGCGGTTCGTATGGAAGTCTGTCATGCCGACACCGACTAAGAGGGACGGGAATCCCTTGGTGCCGAACCAGTTGGCATCGCTGCCGCCGCCGGAGGGGCCAGCGGTCACGCGGTAACCTGCTTCAGCGCATGCGGCGCGGAAGAGCTGGAGGGCGGGATCGGTGTCTTTGATGCAGAAGGAGTCATATGTCTTTTCTTTCTTGATTTCCAAAGATCCTTCCGGGAACTTGGCGGCTGCTTCCTTGAAGGCAGCTTCCATTTTAGCGACAAGGGCTTCGAGTTTTTCATCGTTTCTGCTTCTTGCTTCGCAGTGGACGACGCAGCGGTCAGGAACGATGTTGACGGCCGTGCCGCCTTCGATGAGGCCGATGTTGCATGTCGTTTCATCGTCGATTCTTCCTGTCGGGCAGAGGGAAATGCCAAGGCCTGCCATGGCGATGGCGTTCGTGCCTTTTTCAGGCGCCATGCCGGCATGGGCAGCGATGCCCTTGCAGGTGAAGTCGAAGGTGTATTCCGACGGTCCTGCGGTATAAGCAGAGCCGGCAGCTCCGTCGCCGTCGAGCGTATAGCCGAAATCGATGCCGGAGATGTATTTTTCTTCGATGGAAGAGGAGCCGCAGAGCCCGATTTCTTCCTGTACGGTGAAAATGACAGTGACTTTGCCATGCGGGATGTACGTTTCCTTCATCAGGGCAAGGCCTTCCAGGATGGCAGCAACGCCTGCCTTGTCATCGCCGCCAAGAACCGTATCGCCCTTGGAGCGGTACACGCCGTCTTCCAGGACGGGTTCGATGCCACGGCAGTTTTCCACGCAGTCCATGTGAGCCGTCAGCGCGATGGAAGGAAGGCCTTCCGTATTCGCGTTGAATACAGCAATCAGGTTGCCGCTGTTTCCGCCATTGACCGAGCCGTTATTGTCCTCGGTGATTTTGGCAGCGCCCAGTGCTCTTAATTTCTTCTTCAGATAATCGCAGACCTCGCGCTCGCCCTTGCTCGGTGCGTCGATTTTTACGAGATCCTCGAAGGTATGTCTCATTCTATCTTCATTAACCATGAAAGTTCTCCTTTCTTCTTACATTATATATACCTTTATTATACGCCTATGAAAACAGGGGAGGAAATTCACTCATCCTTGTTTTTTTCCTTCCCGGAGTCCTTCTTCGCTTCTTCTTCCAGCCAGAAGCCCTTCCGGAGCGCCTGCCTGCCGAATTTCTTCTGAATCTCATCCATCGCGCGGGCGGCCTTTTCCCGTTTCTCCCAGTCATGGGAAAAGAGGGACGTCATGCGCGGGCCGGAGGAAAGATTCGAGCCCGTGACGCCGATCAGGCGGATGCCTTCCCGGATGGGGATGCGCTGGAGGAGTTCCTGGCACATCGCGTAGATTTCCTCCTGCAGGTTCGTCCCGTCTTCCCGGGACATGGAGCGCATGACCGTCTCGAAAGAGCCGAAGCGGATTTTAAGGGAAATGGTTCTGGCAGTGAGATCGTGCTTCCGGAGCCTCTGAGCGACGATGTCGCTGTGGATGGCAATCTGCCTGTCGATTCCCTCGGGATCGGTCAGGTCGTGCTCGTACGTTTCCTCATCCCCGATCGACTTGATCTTCCGCTCGGACTCGATGGGGCGGTCGTCCTTTCCGAAAGCAAGCGCACGGAGCTCTCCGCCGCGGCTGCCAAAGAGCGACTCCAGCTCGCCGGGCGGCGCATTCTGGATATCCGCGATCGTCTTGTAGCCCGAAGCGATGAGTCTCTTCTCCGTCACCTTCCCGACGCCCCATAGACGGCGGACGGGAAGCGGGGCAAGGATTTCCTTTTCCTTTCCGTAAGGGATAATGAAAAGGCCGTCCGGCTTATCCATGTCGCTTGCCATCTTGGCGAGGAACTTGTTGGGCGCAATCCCGACAGAGGCGACGAGGTGGACCTTGTCATAGATTTCTTTCTTGATCGCGCGACCGATGGCACCCAGCGTCTTGTATTTCTCGCCCATGCCCGAAATGTCCAGGAAAGCTTCGTCTAAGGAAATCGGCTCGTACGCATCGGCATAGTGGAGCATGATCTGATGGATTTCATCCGACGCTTTCTTGTAAGCATCAAAACGGGGCCTCACGAAAATGCCTTCCGGGCAAAGCTCGTGCGCCTTGAGCGACGGCATCGCCGAGTGTACGCCAAACTTCCTTGCTTCATACGAAGCCGTGGCGACAACGCCCCTTCGGGAATCGCCGCCGACGATGACAGGCTTTCCGCGCAGCTCGGGATTGTCCCTCTGCTCGACGGACGCGAAGAACGCATCCATATCCACATGCATGATCCAGCGTTTCATGAGGCTCCTCCTTTCTTTTTTCTGTATTCATCATAAGAGAAGGGGAAGAGCGGTGTCAAACGCGCTTTTGACAAAAAACGCCCTTCCATGTACTATTAAAAAGGCGCTTAATCAAGAGTCCGGCGCCGTTCATATCATTAGTTCAATGAGGAGGAACTATCTATGAAATCTTTAGTACTCTGGTCTTCCTGTACAGGAAATACGAAAGCCATCGCCGAAGCCGTTTATGAAGCGCTTCCGGGCGAAAAGGACATTTTCGAGGAAGGCCGCCAGCCGTCAGTGGACGGGTATGATTTGATTTTCGTCGGCTTCTGGGGCTTCCGCCGCGGAGCTGACTTCACTGCGCGCCGCACGATCGAGTCGCTGCATGGAAAGAAGGTTGCCATCTTCGCAACCGCCGGCACCTATCCGGATTCCCAGGCAGCCAGGGATTACCTCGACAATGCAGCCGCACTTCTTCCGGAAGATTCCGAATGCCTCGGCACCTTCATCAGCCAGGGCCGCGTTCATTCCTTCCACATCGGAAAGCGCAGCGAGCACGCCAAGCTCGTCCATCCGATGACCCCTGACAGACTGGCACGTCTGCAGGAAGCGGAAAAGCATCCGAATGAGGACGACTTCCGCCGCGCAGGAGAATGGGCCGTTTCCATGGCAGAAAAAGCACAGGCCTGAGTCTTTTGAGAAGACGCTTCCGGAACCTTTCGGGGGCGTTCTTTTTTTTATGCAAAGAAAACTGGGAAATGAAAGAGAAAACAGAAGAAAATAGGAATAAATCCGTCTTTTGTAAAGGTTTTTTCATTGACAGCCATGCCCGACTTAGCTATAATTAGTCTGTTATGGTGCAGATAAATGGCACTGCCACTACGTAAGGAGGTGTTGACTAATGGCAAAGATGACGTTCCAGCCGAACAATCACTGGAGAAAACAGACTCACGGTTTCCGCGCTCGTATGAAGACGAAAGCAGGCCGTATTGTTCTGAAGAGAAGAAGAGCAAAAGGCAGAAAGGTATTAAGTGCCTAATCTAGAGAACAAGGAACAGACGGGGCACCGCTTGCTCCGTTCCTACCGGATCAGACAGAACAGGGATTACCGAAGAATTTACCGTTCCGGGAAAAGGTTCAGCAACAGGGCTGGACTGCTTTATGTCACCAGGGTCAAGAGCGGAGACATCCGGATCGGTTTTGTAACGACGAAAAAAATCGGCCATGCCGTGGACCGCAACCGCGCAAGACGGCTGATGAAGGAGGTTTACCGCCTTCACCGGGCAGAACTTTCGCCCAATTATGAGGCGATCATGCTGGCAGGAAGCTTCCTGACCACAGCGACTTATAAGGAGGCGGAAAAGGCTGTCCTGGCCTTGTGGCGTAAAGCCGGAATACTGGTGCAGTCATGAAGAATCTGCTTATCGCATTGATACGATTCTACAGGACCTTTATTTCACCCCTTAAGGCTCCCTGCTGTCGTTTTTACCCCACCTGCAGCGAATATGCTCTGCAGGCGGTACAAAAATATGGCGCCCTGAAAGGCAGCTGGCTCGCCGTCAAACGGATTTGCAAGTGTCACCCTTTTCATAAGGGTGGATACGATCCTTTGCCGTGACCGCTGCTTTTTTTGATAGGCCCATCCATTCAGGCGGCTTTTACAAGCACCCATAACAAAAGCCAAGCAAGAAAGCGGTGGATTTCCCCGCTGCGGATTTCCGCACAAAACTCACCCGGCTCTTGAAATTCAGAAAGCCGGGGCATTTAACGGTTGGAATACAGACCGTATAAGGAGTCAATGAATGAGTGATTTTCAGATACCGCTTCTGAGTACCTTTGTAGGCTTCCTCGCAGACATCATGCGTGTCAGCCTCGAATTCTGCTACAAGTTTACAAACGATATGGGCTTCCCGAGCTACGGGATCGCGATCATTGTCCTGACAGTGATCATCAAGACCCTCCTGCTCCCGTTTGCCTTAAAACAGATCAAGTCCATGAAGGCCATGCAGGAAATCCAGCCTGAAATGCAGCGGATCCAGAAGAAGTACAAGAACGATCCGAACAAACTGCGTGAAGAAATGGGCAAACTGTACAAGGAACACGGCGCTTCGCCTCTCGCAGGCTGCCTGCCGCTCCTCATCCAGATGCCATTCCTGGTTTCCATTTACTATGCCCTTCAGGGATTCGCCTACGACCCGGCTCATGAAAGCTTCCTCTGGCTGCAGAGCCTTGCCGTACCGGACTCCACCTATATCCTCCCGATCCTTTCCGCTGCGTCTACCTTCGTCATTTCCTGGCAGACCACGCCGAAAGATGCTCCTGGCAACCAGAAGACCATGCTTCTTCTCATGCCGATTATGATCGGGTGGATGTCGCTGAACTTCCCAAGCGGACTTGTCATTTACTGGATCGTCTGCAACCTGTACCAGCTCGTGCAGCAGACCATCATGTATCGTGAAGAAATGGTTGACCGTCTCGGCGTTTCCAAAAAAGGCGTACTGACAGTCCATAACCATGAAGACGAAGATGAAGTCAAGACCGAAGAACCGAAGAAGAAAAAGGTCATTCGCAAAAGAGTCATCAAAAAGGTAGTCAAGAAGAAAGAACCGGAAGCAGCCGAAAAAGCTGAAAGCGAAGAACAAGCTGAAGTAGCTCCGAAGGCAGACGCTCCGAAAGAGGAAACAAAAGAAGAAAAGAAAGCTCCCGAAGCAAGTCCGGAAGCAGAAGATAAAAAGAACAACGATAAGAAACCCGGGGAGGCTGATGAAACGAAATGAGAACAGTCAGAGTCACAGCAAAAACAGTTGAAGCCGCAGTAGAAGACGGCATAAAACAGCTGGGAATCAGCCGTGAAGAAGCAATCGTTCATGTCGTAGAACAGCCCTCCGGCGGACTTTTCGGATTGATCCACAAGAAACCGGCCGTCGTCGACGTATCCGCCGTAGACGAACCGGAAGCAGAAGAAACTCCGGAAGCACCGAAAGCCGAAGAAACACCGGCAGAAGCACCAAAAGCCGAAGAAACCAAGGAAGAACCAGCCAAGGAAGGAACCGAAGAAGCTGCAGAAGCTCCGGCTGAAGCCGCTGAAGAATCCAAGGAACCTGAAGAAACAGAATCCAAGGAAAACGAAGAAAAACCGGCTCACAAAGAAGGCAGAGAAGAAGCCCCGTTCAATGCGGAAGAGCAGGAACAGACTGCTGAAGAAGCGAAGAAATTCCTCGAAAACGTATTCAAGGGCATGCACCTCAACGTCACCATGGAAAAAATGATGAACGAAGACAGAATCCTCCTCTCCCTCCACGGAGAAGGCCTCGGCATCCTCATCGGCAAACACGGCCAGACACTGGATGCGCTTCAGTACCTGACAAACCTTGCTGCTGGCAAATCCTTCCGTCACCACTACTTCGTCATGCTTGACGTGGAAAACTACAGAGAACGCCGCCAGGACACCCTGGAAGCCCTCGCACACAGACTCGCAGGCAAAGCAAGAAGAACCGGCGAACCCGTCAAACTCGAACCGATGCCGGCAGGAGAACGCAGAATCATCCATCTCGCACTGCAGGATGATCCCTCCGTCTCCACCGAATCCGAAGGAGAAGCACCGTACAGATACGTAGTCATCAGCCCGAACCGCTGAGACGAAAACAAATGACTCCCGTGAAAACGGGAGTTTTTTTGTGCGGGAAATGGGGCTTGAAGCACCGCCGCATTACCTTTCCTCCCTTCCCAAACGAGCGGGAAAGCTGTCCCCGTCAGGGGAAAGTGGCCATTATACCGATGATTGCTTATGAAATCATGGAAGTGTTTGCAGAACTTTTATAATGGCCGAAAGGGGTTCATCTCCCCAAGGCAAAGCCTTGGTTGTAAGGTTTTCAGATAACACAAATATATATGTTGGTATCCTCTGCTCGTATATACCCACGCAAAAGGGCCTGCGGCGAAATGATTGTACATTTCGTCACAGACCCTTTTCTATTTCCCTATCTCAGGTAGAAGCCTGCTCTTCTTTCTGCGAAGCGGAAGCCTCTTTCGATGGCTATGCTGAGCGCCCAGTAGATGAGGGCGGCGGAGATGTAGATCTCGAGGTAAAGGTTCGTCAGGGCAGCCTGAATATTGGCGGCGCCGAAGAGTTCGACGACGGTGATGAGGGCTGCGATGGAGGTGCCTTTGAGGAGATTCAGGACTTCGTTGGCCATCATGGGGAGAGCGAAGGTGAGTGCCTGCGGAAGGATGATGTTCTTCACGGTGCGGTAGGTGGAAAGGCCTATGACCTGGGAGGCTTCGATCTGTCCTTTGGGGACGGAGTAGAAGGCGGAGTAGAAGATTTCCGCAAGGTAGGCTCCGGAGTGGAGGCCAAGTCCGACGACGGCATAGGCGAATGGCGGGATCGCGGCGATGAGGGTGAGATCTGCCTGACCGCGGATCATGAGGAGGATCATCGGCAGTCCGTAGAAGACGACGTAAAGGATGATGAGTGTCGGTACGGCGCGTCCGAGAAGGATATAGGCCTGGGAGACACGCTGCAGGACGGGGATGCGGTAGATGCGGGAAAGGGCTGCCCCAAGTCCCAGCACAATCGCAAGAAGGAGCGAGAGGAGGAGAAGTTCCAGCGTCGCAGGAAGGTAGGGGAGAATCTGAAGTGTCATTTTCTCCATTTGGTCAAAGTTCAGCATATTTCCTCCTTACGCATAGCGGAATGAACGGTTCACGATGATGACGCCGATCTGGACGATGGCGCAGAGGGCGATGTAAATGAGCCCGACGTCAAGGTAAAGTTCCAGGTGGTGGTAGCTGTAGGCGCCCATGAAGTCTGCCTTGCTCATCATGTCGACGACGCCGGCATTGAAGATGAGGGATGTATTCTTGAGGCAGGAAATCAGGGTATTGCCAAGGACCGGGACGGCGAAGCGGAAGGCCTGCGGGAAGATGATCCCGAGGTAGGTTCGCTTCTTGGTGAGGTTCATGGCGCGGCAGGCTTCGAGCTGTCCTTTTTCGATGGCCGAGAGGGCGCCTCTCACGACTTCGGAGAGGTAAGCGCCTTCATGAAGCGACATCATGAGGAGGACGAAGACGATGCCCGGCACGGAGCGGATGTCCGATGCGCCGAAGGCTCGCAGCACCTGCGGAAGTCCGAAGCAGATGAGGAAGAGCTGGATAAGGAACGGGGTGCCGCGGATGAAGGAAATATAGACGGAGGAGATCTGCGAGAGGACAGGGGTCTTGTGGATCCTTGCCAGCGCAGTGACGGCTCCTATGGCAAGCCCGATCGGGAAGGAGACGGCTGTGACGAAGAGCGTCACGTCAAGGTAGGAGAGCAGGATAGGGAGCGAGCTCACCATGTAATTGAGATTGAAGAATTGGTCCAAGAGAAACGCCTCCTTTTAGGAAAGAGTCTTGGAAATGAAATGGCAGAGTCCCGGGCTCTGCCGGGTCTTACTGCTGTGGTACGGTGTAATCCTTGCCGAGGAACTGTTCAGAGAGTTTCTTGAGCGTGCCGTCGGCCTTCATGTCTTTGAGTGTCTTGTCGATGGTGTCGGCCAGTTTCTGGTGGTCGTCATCCTTCTTTAATGCAAAGTAGGTAGGAACACTGGAAATGACAGGGCCTACGGCTTTGATCGGAAGGCCGAGTGTCTTTACGGCGTCTGTGATGGAGACTTCATACTGCGGGGTAGCATCGGCGCGGCCGGTGACGACGAGGTTTGCGCCTTCGGTGAAGCCTTTGTCGGTATAAATGAGTTCAATCGGAGGGTTGTAGGTCTTGTTGAGATCCTGCAGCTGACGGACGGCCTCGCTGTTCGTCGTGACAGCGACCTTCTTGCCTTTCAGATCTTCAAGGCTGTTGATATCGTTCCTGTCATTCCTGACGGCAATCTTTCTGGCGGTGTAGTTGTTGACTTCCTTGGTATAGATCGTCTTTGCGGCTCTTTCGTCCGTATATCCGACCTGATTGGCTACGATATCCGCCTGGCCTGATTCGATGGCGACGAAGGCGGCAGAGGTAGGCATCATCTTGTATTCGAAGTGGATGTCGGGGTTCCTTTTTTCGACTTCTTTCAGGATTTCCACGTCATAACCGGTGAGATTTCCTTTTTCGTCCACATAAGTGAAAGGACGGAAGGTGCCGCGGGTGGCAACGATATAGGTTTTTGATCCGGCGGCCTGGCTCTTGGCGGCTGAGGAAGCGGCATCCTTGTCTCCGCCGCATCCGGCAAGGGTGACGACGGATGCGAGTGCCAGAGCGGCTGCTGCTCCTTTAAGAAGAGAAGAAAAGTTCATGGGCGCTCCTTTTTACTGCTGCGGTACGGTGTAATCCTTGCCGAGGAACTCTTCAGAGAGTTTCTTGAGTGTGCCGTCGGCCTTCATGTCTTTCAGTGTCTTGTCGATGGTATTGGCGAGTTTCTGATGATCTTCATTTTTTCTCAAGGCGAAGTAGGTCGGGTCGCTGGCGATGACCGGTCCTACGGCTTTGATCGGAAGTCCGAGTGTCTTTACGGCGTCTGTGATGGAGACTTCATACTGCGGGGTAGCATCGGCGCGGCCGGTGACGACGAGGTTTGCGCCTTCGGTGAAGCCTTTGTCGGTATAGATCAGGTCCATCTTCGGATCCATGGTCTCATTCAGCTTCTGGAGCTGGCGGGTGACTTCGCTGTTTGTCGTGGTGACGACCTTCTTGCCCTTCAGGTCTTCGAGGCTGTTGATGTCATTCCGGTCATTTCTGACGGCCAGTTTTCTGGCGGTGTAGTTGTTGACTTCCTTGGTGTAGATCGTCTTTGCGGCGCGTTCTTCATTGTAGGTGATCTGGTTGGCGACGATGTCGACCTGGCCGGATTCCATGCCTACGAAGCCTGCAGAAGGCGCCATGGTCTTGAATTCAAAGTGGATGCCGGGGTTTCTTTTTTCGACTTCCTTCAGGATTTCCACGTCATAACCGGTGAGGTTGTTCTTGTCGTCCATGTAAGTGAAGGGGCGGAAGGTGCCGCGGGTGGCTACGACGTACGTCTTGGCGCTGCCTGCCTGGCTTTTGGCGGCAGAGGCAGAAGCGTCCTTGTCTCCGCCGCATCCTGCAAGGGTGATGACGGAAGCGGCAGCGATGACGGTGGCTGCGATTTTGAGGATGGATTTAAGCTGCATGGTGAGGTCCTTTCGATCAGAGATACGATTTTTTCATGTAAACGGTTTGGTGGCTGTTGCCGGGGAGCGTCTTTGTCTCGACGGTTTCAAATCCCCAAGATTCATACATTTTGACGAGCCAGGGATGCTCAGCGGCTGTGCCGAGGGTGACGGCGGGGGTGCGGAGTTCTTCTTTGAGGATTTGTTCTTCCAGGAGGAAGAAGAGTTTCCTTGCGTATCCCTTGTGCTTCTCTTCCGGTCTTGTGGAGACCCATCCAAGGTGGGGCACGCCGTAGGGGCCCGGTTTCTTTACCCATGGCATGCGCAGTGTGATGGCGCTGACGAGGCGGCCTTCGATAAAGAGGCCGTAGGTGGGATTCAGGATGAGCCCGCGGATGAGTTTTTCTTCCGGGAGCGTGACGGCGGCGAAGTCGATGCCGAGCTCCCCGTCTGCCTGATAGGCATCATGGACGAGGGCGGCGTATTCATGGCCGTCATTGACATTCAGTAAGCGGTACAATTTGACTTCCTTTCTTATACATGGCGGGGCGCTTCGGAGAGAAGCGAGAGAAGCTCTTTCATGGAAGGCCTTCCGGAGAGAAGCGTGATCATTTCTTCTGCGTACGCTTCATCGGAAGCGGCGGCGAGTTTCTTCGTGAGGTCGCCTTTGGTGAAGGGGTGATCGGGCGAGCCGTCCGGTTTCAGGATTTCTTCTGTGAAATGCCTGCCGTCCTTCGTATCGGCTGTGACGATGATGCGGCGGACTTCCTGTCCGGCAGGGGGAAGGTCTTCCTTGATGCCGAACTTCGGAAGGGCTCTAATGAAAGCGGCCGGCGTCTTTGCCAGGCGGAAGAGGTCGTCGTCGACGTCTCCCTTCGTGAGGATCTGCCAGGCGACATATTCCATCGAGAAGCGGCCCTGCTGGCCGGTCTTCGGCGCATGGTAGTGGAGCGAGTAGCTTTTGCCGGGCGGGAAATGGAAGATCACTTTAGAGATGACATCCAGCGTGACGCCTTTCTTCCAGAGTGACTTCAGTGCGGCGGCGCCGGGGATGGCGGCGGAGCAGTACTGGTGCTTCTTCATCCAGAGGCCCGGTGAAATGAGCTCGCCGGGGGAAAGCCAGCGCTTGGAAAGGGCGCCTTCTGCGATCGTCTTTCCTGCCGTGACGGCGGCCCATCCGTCGTCGTTGTTGAAGGCGCTCGTGCTCGATGTGAGAGCGCAGTCGCGGATGAGGAAGTAGGAGAAGACGGCGTTTCTGGCGGCAAATCCGGAGTGGAGGGGCTTGGTGTCTGTCCCTGCCTCAAGGCCGAGGCCCGCGGATTCCGTTGCGCCCAGGGAAAGGAGTTCGCTCGCTTCTTTCAAGGGAAGGCGGCGGAAACGGGCAATGGCAGCGGCGGCTCCGATGGGGCCGATCGTGGCTGTCGGATGGTAGCCGCGTTTTTTGTGGGCCGGATTCACGAGTTTCCCGAGGAGTCCCTCGGTTTCGGCTCCGGCTGTGTATCCTGCAAGGAAATCTTCGAAGGTATCGGAGGGATCCGCAATCGCAAGGAGAGCGGAGAAGATGACGGTGCTGAAGTGGCCCATGAGGTTCGCTTCTGCGTCGTCAAAGTCCAGGTAGTGGGATGCAAAGCCATTGAAGAAGGCAGCGTTTTCCGGCGTCGTCCTTACATCAAAGCCAAGAATGTCCCTCTCGCCTTTGCGTGTAGCAAGGAAAGCGGCTGTCCTTCTGACGGCTTCTTCCCTGCTTCCTGCCAGAGCGGATGCGAGGTAGTCGGCGAAGGCTCTTCTTCCAGCCTCAGCCAGATCGGGGCGTCTTGTGACGTCTGTCTTTAGGATGAGGCTTGTCAGTTCCTGCGTGATGGGATCCATGATTCCTCCTTTCATTCCTGATTATTTCTTGGAAAATTTCTCTTCTCTGTCATTCGGTTCCAGCCAGCGGCTGTCATCCGGGCCTTTCGGCATGAGTCTTGGCATATCTGCAAACGGGGTGTGGTCGACGTAGTAGAAGCGAAGACGCATGGAGTTGAAGTCCGTGTTCCCTCCGAAGGCCGGGTTGCTGAAGAGGTCTTTCGCGTAGTTCCAGAGGTTCGGGTAATCGACGAGGCGTTTCTTGTTCAGAAGATATTTCTGATAGAAGACGAGGTCGAAGCGGGTCAGCGTGACGAAGAGGCGGATGTCCGGAGAGGTGATGGTATCGCCCATGAGGTACCGGCGGGTGGAAAGTCTTTCTTCCAGCCAGTCCAGACGGTCGAATACGAGATCATAGTAGTATTCGTATTCTTCCTGCGTCCCTGCCAGAGCCGCCAGATTCACGGCCAGATTTACGTCGGCATAGATGACGTCGTTCAGTGCATCGATGTCGTAGCGGAGTTCTTCGGGATAAATATCCGGAGCGTCCTTGTCGATGTATTCCTGCCAGCCTTCATAGAGCTGGATGTCAAGGTCGTGGTAGTCGTTGTTGACGACAGCGCCGGTCGTGACGTCGACGAGAGCCGGGACGGTCGCGCGCTGGTCGTAGTCCGGATTTCCCTTCTTGTATGCTTCCATGAGGGAATGGATCTTGAGGACGGGGTCCACATCATCCTTGTCGAGTGTGAAGTACCAGCCGCCTACGACACCTGCCGGGCGAAGCGGATCGACGACGCCTTTGGAAATGACTTTGTCCAGGCCCAGGAGGTCGATTGCAATCGCGATGCGGTTTGCCCATGGGCAGTGGCGGGACCAGATGAGGCGGTAACGGCCCGGCTCTACAGGGAGCTGGCCCTTGCCGCTGCCAAAGGAGGCAGTGAACTGCGGTTCTTCATCGTCGTCGTATTTCTTTCTTGCTATGTTGAAGTTCGAAGCGTCCTCTCCTTCGCCGTACTCCTTGTCGATGCCGTTGGAGCGCGGGTTGGTGGACTGGAACTGGGAAAAGTCGATCGGGCAGGGGTTCATTGCGCGTTTCACTTCTACGTGCGCACGTGCTTCGCGGATGCTCGGGTCAATGATAAAGTCTTTGATTTTTTCGAAATCGGCCATGGTATGTTCCTCCTACGGAATAAGAAATTATTCGCCGCGGGGAGGAAAATGGGCCTAAAAAAGCCTCCGCCCCGGGCATTCATTTGAATGTCAAGGGACGGAAGCTCCGTGATTACCACCCTGATTCGCCCTGGGGTCACCCCGCAAAGCCTTTTGAAGTGCTTATGGGACCCGGTCAGGCTCCATACACTCCTGCGCTGTAACGGGCGTCTCCCGGGCCGCCTACTTCGTTCGGCGCGCCAGCTCAGAAATGCACTTCACTATCTTACGGTGTTTCCCTTCTCACCTTCCGGGAACTCTCTTTGCGCTTTCAGACAGTTACTCTTTTCCTCATTGCCATGATGGATTTCTATGCTTTGGACAGATATAAAAAAACTCTCCTCCCCATAAAGGGACGAGAGCTTAGCTTCGTGATTCCACCCAATTTCATGTATTTCTACATCTCATGCGCGCTGTATCGGGCGCTCCCGCTGCGGCTACTTCATTCGCCTGCAGGGCTCGGAAATGCACTTCGCTGATTTCTCCTTGTCCGCTTCCACCGTCCGGACTCGCTTGAAAGGAAAAGGTTCAGGTACTCTTTTTCTTCATCGCCAAAATTATGTTGCACTTACTTTACCATTCCTATAGAAGCTTGTCAATGCAAGAAATAGAAAAATTCGTATATGAATTTCACGCTTTTCATCCTGCGAATCCATACTATTTGTATAAATAAAATAAAGAAGAAACAGCAGCATGGAAAAGAATCAGGAATGAAATAAAATAAGGAACCTATTTCCTATAACGAAATTGAATAAGAAAACCTGCGGAATAAGAAACGATGAAAGTAAAATGTTTCTCTTCTCTTGATAAAACATTTCGGTTACCAACTCTTTATTCTTAGGGAGTATAATAAGAAAAGGACGGGAAACCGCCCCATTCAACTAGAAAAGAAAGGAGAGGGGATATGAAAAACTGGAAACATGTCATATACCTCGTCTGCGCGATCCAGATCGGCGCAGGCATCTCCATGATGGGCATCATGTCCTTCCTGCCTTTGTTCCTTTCCGAGCTCGGCATCACCGATCCCGGCGAGGCTGCTTTCTGGGCAGGAATCATCATCGGCGTCACACCGTTCATGATCGCATTCTCCGCACCGTTCTGGTCGATCCAGGCGGACAGGCGGGGACCGAAGACGGTCATGTCGATCGTCCTTATCGCCGTCGTGCTTTCGTCCTTCTTCAGCGGCATAACGACAGCGCCCTGGCAGCTACTGCTGCTCCGCACCCTGCAGGGACTTGTCGGAGGCTTTGTCCCAATAGGTCTTTCCATCGTCGTCTCTGTCACACCGGAAGAGAAGACGTCCTGGTCGATGGGATACTTCCAGGCGGCCATGGTCATGGGCATCATGTTCGGACCGCTCCTTGGCGGCGCTGTGGCAGATACCTTCGGCTACCGCATGCCGTTCTACGCGTTCTCGCTTCTTGCTTTCCTCTGCCTTATTGCCCTCCAGATTTTCCTGCCTGACATCCACAGGAAAGGGGCGGCGAAGGAAACGGACTCCACATGGAGCCAGATCAAGTTCTTCATGAAGATTCCGCGTGTGCGCATCATGACATTCATGCAGTTCCTCTGCAACTTCGGCATCACCGGCATCGGGCCGATCCTGCCGCTCTATATCAAGTCGATGATGGGGGATTCGCCCATCGTTGCGACCGTCGTCGGGTTCATTATCTTCATTTCCGGCGGCTGCAGCGCGCTCGCATCACTCAATACCGGCCGCATCACGTCGCGCTTCGTCATCCATCGGGTGCTCATCACCGCGACGATATTCGTCGGCTTCACCTTCATCATGCAGTACCTCATGACGACCGTCGCGGGACTTGGTTTCTTCCGCGGCATCACGGGCCTTGGCATGGGCTTCATCGCACCGTGCACGAATACGATCATCGCCAAATCTGTGCCGCCTGAAAAACGCTCGATCGTCTTCGGCGTCGTTTCTTCCGTCTTCCTGATGGGCAACGTCGCCGGCCCTGTCTGCTCGGGCGCCATTGCAAACTACTTCGGCTATGCCATGGTCTTCTGGTCCACAGCTATCGCTTTCTTCCTTGCTGCCTGCGTCATCATCTGGAATTTCAGGGGCGAAAAGGAAATTTAAGTAAGGAGTCATTATGGAAATCCGCGTTTTGAAATACTTTCTCACGGTCGCCCGCGAAGGGAGCATCACGAGAGCGGCCGAGATCCTCCACGTCACGCAGCCTACGCTTTCCCGCCAGATCCTGGAGCTTGAAAGGGTAACGGGCGTGAAACTCCTGGACAGGGGCAGCCGTCATGTGAGCCTTACCTCTGACGGGCTCCTTCTCAAAAGGCGTGCTGAGGAAATCGTCGATCTCGTCGACAAGACGGAAAAAGAACTCTCCGGCAACAAGACCGTCGAGGGCACGGTAAACTGCGCCGGCGGCGAGCTCCTTGTCATGGATCATTTTTCTGATCTCATCATGCGCTTCCAGGAAAAACATCCCCTTGTCCGTTTCGATATCAATACGGACATCACGGGGAGGGTGAATGAAAAAATGGACTCCGGCCTGATCGACACGGCCATCTTCGTCCGTCCCTTTGATGAGGAGAAGTATGACTACGTCCCGATCGGCCCCGAAGCCCGCTTCTGCGCCGCCATGAGGACAGACGACCCTCTGGCACAGAAGGAACATGTCACAAGAGAAGATCTTGCAGGAAAGAAACTCGTCCTCATGAGCCGCGGAGAACTCAATGCGGATATCCGGAGCTGGCTGGGAGACGTCTGTGAGACAATCCAGACGCCCATCCACTGCGACCTTGGCGCGAATTCCTCCCTCTTTGCCAAGAGGAAAGGACTCTATATCATCACGACAGAAGGCACCATGCCGCTTGTCGACGACCGCATCGTCAAGTACGTCCCGCTCTACCCGGAAATGCGCATCCAGACAGTCGTAGCATGGAAAAGAGGCCAGCCCTTCGGACGCGCCGCCCAGGCCTTCATCGAATTCCTCAAGGAAGAACTGGGAGAAAAATAAAAGAATAAAAGAGGCTGTGGGAATGTGACATCATTTCTACAGCCTCTTTTTACATGCCTCGGCTTCCACTATTCATTTTATGTATGGATGAGTCATGAAAATGGGCATTGGATATGGTTTCCTTCTTCTTCTACAATACAGATAAAGAGAGCGTCACAAGCGCTGGAGGAGGAATCATGAAGAAATATATTTTAGCCGCCGTCCTTCTGCTTGGCATGGCAGGAGCTGCGGGTGTGAGCTACGGGAGCGGCTCGACGGAGGATCTGATGGCTCCGATCGCTTATACAGACTGGGAAATAGGAAAAGCCAAACCGACGACAGGAAATCTCGTCGCTGTAAGGGATATGAACACGGCGGTCCCGGCCGCTGTGCCACCCGCCTGCCCAAGCCAGAAGAAAGTATGCAGTGGAAAATAGCGTAAAAAAGAGCTGTGACAAAATGGGAAATCATTTTGCCACAGCTCCTCTTTAACTTGAGGAATCTCTTAAAGGTTCTTTTCTATTTTATCCAGAAGTCTTGCGAGCTCCTCCATTTCTTCCTTTGTCAGGGAAGAGGTGAGGGCATCGTTTGCTTTTTCATCGAGGGCGGAGTATTCTTCCGTGAATTTCTGCCCCTTCTCTGTCACGGTGAGGATCAGGTTCCTGTGATCGGAGGGGTCGGGCGTCCTCTTGATGAAGTTTTTCTTTTCAAGGCGCTCTGCCAGGGATTTCACCGTGTTCGGCGTCTTTTCGATGAGGCGCCCCAGCTCCTTCTGGATGAGGGGCTGGTTTTCGGAAATCGTCTTCAGGGCGACCCACTGCTCGACGGTCATGCCTTCTTCCTTGAAGATGAGGTCGATCTGGTAGTGGACCTTCCTTGCGATGCGGCAGAAGGCATAGCCCGGTGTTTCGTCTAGTTTCATTTCAGGTACTTGTTGAAGAAGTCCGTGATGATGGAGAGGGCTTCGGCCTGATCCCAGTAGACGCCGCCATGGGCTGCGCCTTCGACGAGGTAACGGTCAGAGGGGATGCCTTCCTTCCGGAGTGCCTGGAAGAGAAGGTCTGTCTGGCTCGGGGAGACGACGAAATCCTTCGTGCCATGCATGAGAAGCATAGGAGCGCTGTTCTTTCCGACGTAAGTCATGGGATCAGCCGCCTTGGCAGCAGCAGGATCGGCCAGGATGCCGCCGTCACGTCCGCCAAAGACAGGAGAGCCGTTCACCCAGAGGGCTTCGGTAGCGCCTGCGGACTTGTGGGCTTCCTTCACGGCGTCGGAGTAATCATCGCCGATGCGTGTGAGGTCGGAGAGGCCGTAGAGATCGACAGCTGCCTTGACGCTGCTGGACTGGTCGAGGTTTTCGCCCTTGTCGAATGTCGTCGTGCCGCTTGTCACGCCGGCCATGGCAGTGAGGTAGCCGCCTGCGCTTCCGCCTACGATTCCGATGCGGTCAGGATCGATATTGAACTTATTGGCATTGGCGCGCAGGTAGCGGATGGATGCCTTCACGTCTTCCAAAGGCTGCGGGAATACAGCCGTCGGAGCGACGCGGTATTCGATGGATGCGACGACGTAGCCGGCTTCAGCCAGGTGCATGCGGAGCTGGATGCCGTTATCCTTGTTGGCATTGATGAAGCCGCCGCCCGTGACGTAGACAATCGCCGGAAGCGGTGTCTTGGACTGGGGTTTCAGGATATCCATCTTCATGGCGACGTTCTCATAGCCGCGGGACGGCACCTGTTCATAGACGACGCCGGAGATCTGCTTGATTTCCGGTGTCACGACATTGACTTTCAAAAGATGGCTCTCTGCCTTGTTCGGCATATTGGCCGTTGAAGAATCGACATTGATAGTAGGTTCCATAGCGAATGCGCTTCCTCCCGCAAGTAAAAATCCGGACAGCGCAAGGGCTGTCAGCCATTTCTTATTCATATAGACTCCTTTCCGCCTTTCGGCAAGGACAATTTATTTGACAATTCCATATTAGTACGATATGTTACTAATTGTCAAGACGCCCTTTAACGGGCAGGAGGAAATCATGGACATGCGTGTGATTCATTATTTTCTGGCGGCCGCCAGAGAGGAAAATATCACAAAGGCAGCGAAGCGTCTCCACATGACGCAGCCGACGCTTTCCCGTCAGCTGGCCGAGCTGGAGTCTGAGCTTGGTGTGCGTCTTTTCGAGCGCTCGAGCCGAAGGATCACACTGACGAGCGAGGGCATCCTCTTCCGCCGCCGCGCAGAGGAAATGGAAGAGCTTCTGGCCAAGACGAAGGAGGAAATTTCTTCGGGAGAGGAACTGGCAGGGACGGTCGCCGTCGGAGGCGGCGAGCTCCTTGTGACATCTGTCTTCGTTTCCCTGATACGGAAGTTCCAGAAGGAGCATCCCCATGTGTTCTTCGATTACCAGACGGGGGTCACGGACCGCGTCACCGAGCGGATGGACATGGGCCTCATCGATGCGGCTGTCCTTGTCCGTCCCTTTGATTCGGTGAAGTATGATTCCGTCCCGATCGGTCCCGATGCTCGCTGGGGCGTCATCATGAGAGCGGATGATCCCCTCGCGGAAAAAGAATCCATCCGGAAGGAAGATCTTCTGGGGAAGACGGTCATCCTTCCCGGGCGCCTTGAACTCAATGCAGAAATCGCAAACTGGCTGGGGAGTGTAAGGAAGACAATCACGTCCCCAATCAAGTGGGACCTGGGCGGAAGCCGCGTGATCCTTGCAGAAGATCCTGGCTGCTATGTCATTACGACAGAAGGCGCAGCCGCGCTTTTTGATGAAAGACGCCTCTCCTTCCTGCCGCTTGAACCAAAAAGGAAGATAGAGACGGTCATTGCATGGAAGAAGGACCAGCCTTTCGGACGCGCAGCAGAAGCTTTCATCAGGTTCCTCCAGAAGGAAGCGGCAGAAAAGGGCCTTTGACAGGACCGGATGCCGCCTTATTATCCGTTAATCATTTTGTGATTTTTGTTATAATAAGAAATATAGAATAAGAAGGGATTACGGATATATGAGAAAAATGGACATGCTCCATGGGTCGATCGGCGACAAGACGGTTTCTTTCGCCATACTTCTGGCGGTCACAGGGATCTGCCAGCAGCTTTTCAATGCCATCGACATCATCATCATGGGGCGTTTTGTTGGTAAGGAAGCCATGGCCGCCGTCGGCAGCAATGCGCCGGTCGTCGGGCTTCTCGTTACGTTCTTTGTAGGGATTTCCCTTGGCGCGAACGTCGTCATTTCCCAGTACACGGGGCAGGGAAATCTGGAAAAAGTAAAAAAGGCCGTGCATACGACGATCGTCTTCGCCGTTCTGACGGGCATTCTTTTTGCCGTGCTCGGCGTTTTCAGCGCGGATTCAGTCGTCAGGCTCCTTCAGGTGCCAAAGGAAGTCGAGACAATGTCCCGCGAGTACCTGGAAACCATATTCATCGCGATGCCGGGCATCCTTGTCTATAACTTCACCTCGGCGATTTTCAGGAGTCAGGGCGATACGAGGACGCCGCTCATGTGCCTCTTTGCGGCCGGCACATGCAAGGCATGTCTGAGCCTTTTCCTTGTCGTCTACTGCGGCATGGATGTCGTCGCCGTGGCGGCTTCCACCGTCTTTGCGACGCTCATGAGCTCTTCGCTTCTTCTTTACCTCATGAAGAATACGAAGAGCGCGATCCACATTTCCTTCCATGATATGAAAGTGGACTGGGGGATTCTCCGCCAGATCCTTTCCATCGGTACGCCGGCCGGCGTGCAGGGCGCTGTCTTCAGCCTGTCGAATGTCGTCATCCAGGCGGCCATCAACAGCCTCGGCGCAGAGGTCATGGCAGCTTCGGCGGCTGCTTTCAATCTGGAAATCCTTGTGTACTACATCATGAATTCCTTCGGGCAGGCATGCACGACATTCACGGGGCAGAACTACGGCGCAGGCCTTCTTTCCCGCTGCAGAAGGGTGGGGAAGATCTGCACGCTGCAGAATCTGGCCGCGACGGTCGCCTCTTCCATGATCGTGCTGGCGGCAGGGCCGTACCTCCTTTCCGTTTTCAGCTCCGATCCGGAAGTCATTGCGCTTGGCATGATCCGCCTCGAATTCATTTTGATTCCTGAACCGCTCAATATGATTTCTGAAGCTGTTTCAGGTTTCCTTCGTGCCTTCGGAAAGTCCCTGGCGCCTGCCATGGCAGCGCTCGTCGGCATCTGCGGCACGCGTATTCTTTACGTTTTCACTATTTTCCCGACGCACCAGACCTTCACCTGGCTCATGGCGGTCTATCCGCTGAGCTGGCTGGTCGCTGCCGCCGGCATACTTTTCGTTCTTTACTATTACCGCAAGCTCTACATGGGGCCTGACCGCGTGTAGACCATTAGGAAAAGGGGGATTTCCATGACAGAAATGAGAAGAAAAGACAGGAGAGTCACCGATGAAGCTCTCATCGATTCCATCCTGAAGGAGTGCGGCGTCGTCCGCATCGGCCTCTATGATGAGGACAGGATTTACGTCGTGCCCGTCAATTACGGCTATACGTATGAGGACGGCAGACTTTCCATTTATTTCCACGGGGGAAGAAGCGGACACAGGCTGGACTGTATCCGCAGGAACCCGAAGGCAGGCTTTGTGATCGATACGGGGGAAATGGTCATTCCTGCTGAGGAAGCCTGCGATTTCACGAATCATTACCATTCCATTATCGGAAGCGGCATTGTGACAATCCTTGAAGATCCGGCGGAGAAGTGCCGGGGCCTTGAAATCATCATGGCACAGACATCTGACAGGAAATGGGCCTTCACCGAAAGGATGGCCAATCAGGTCGAGGTGTACAGGCTGGACGTGGAAGAATTCCAGGCCAAGGCCAATCCGCCCCTTCGCAAATGACCGTCTCTATAATGACCGTCTCTATATAAATAACAATAAAAGGGAGTAAGGGATTAAGGAGGAAAAAGGTATGGGAAAGAAAGTCACTGTGATTTCTACAAGTCTTCGTCACGGGAGCAATTCGGCCGTTCTGGCGGATGCTTTTGCCATGGGCGCATCGGAAGCGGGCAATGAAGTGACGCTCATCTCGCTCACAGGGAAGGACATCCATTTCTGCACAGGCTGCCTTGCCTGCCAGAAGACGGGAAAGTGCGTCATCCATGACGATATGAATGATATGCAGGAAATCGTCCGCACGTCTGATGTTCTTGTGTTTGCCACGCCGATTTATTATTATGAAATGAGCGGGCAGATGAAGACATTCCTCGACAGGCTGAATCCGCTCTACATAGCCGACTGCCAGTTCAAGGATGTCTACCTTCTGGCTTCAGCCGCTGAAGAGGATGAGTATGCGATGAAAAGAGCGAAGAGCGGCCTTGAAGGATGGATCGAATGCTTCCCGCAGTCGCATTTTGCCGGCTCTGTCTTTGCAGGCGGCATGACGAATCCGGGCATGGCGAAAGGAAGCGCTGCCTTTGAGGAAGCCAGAAAAGCCGGAATGAATGTATAAGGAAAGCCATTTTAGAAGAGGAGGAACTATGTTTCATATATTGCGCTGGGTCGTGGCGGCCATCGCCCTTCTGGGCGTCTTCGGGTACTGGTTCGTGAACCAGCCGCAGATGGATCCTTTGATGACGCCGGAAAGAAAGGCGCGCATCGAAGCGTCTCCGCACTACGTGAACGGAGAATTCGTCCCCGAGACGCCGCATGAGAAGGTCAATCCTTCCCTTGGTTTCTGGAAGGAATTCTTCTTCCCGACACCGGGAAAGACGATACCATCCGACCCTATGATCAGCGTGAAGACGAACCTGAGACAGCTCCCCAGGGACAAGGACGTCCTTGTCTGGATGGGGCACTCCTCTTACTATATGCAGCTGAACGGGCACAGGATCCTGATCGATCCCATTTCCGCCGAGTATGCATTGCCTGTTCCCTTCGTGGACAAGGCTTTTGAAGGAAGTAATATCTACACGCCCGACGATATACCGGACGACATCGACGTCATGGTGCTCTCCCACGATCACTGGGACCACCTCGACTATGACTTCGTCCGCGCCATCGAGCCGAAGGTCAAACACGTCGTGACCGGCCTTGGAAATGGCGGATACTACGAAAAGTGGGGCTACCCGCTTGAAAAGATTTCTGAAGAAGACTGGAATACGCCCGTCAAGATCGACGATGGCCTGACCGTCTGGGTCCTCCCTGCGCGCCATTTCTCCGGAAGGATGCTGAAGAGAAATCAGACACTCTATGCAGGCTTTGCCTTCATCACGCCGGGAAGGAAAGTCTTCTACAGCGGCGATGGCGGCTATGACGGAAGATTTGCAAGGATCGGCGACCAGTTCGGCGGATTTGACCTGGCGATCCTGGAAGACGGCCAGTACAATAAGGACTGGCACTCCGTCCACATGATGCCGGAAGAAACAGCCCAGGCAGCCGTCGACCTCCATGCTAAGACCGTCGTTCCCTGCCACAATGGCAAGTACCCGCTCTCCACGCACCAGTGGAAAGACCCGTACATCCGCCTTGTGAAAGCAGCACACGAAAAAGACCTCACGCTCCTGACCCCCATGATCGGAGAAACCCTCCGCATCGGGGACCAGAACCAGTACTTCGGCCGCTGGTGGGAACTAATGAATTAATTAAGAATAAGAGGGAACCCGGTTTCTCCCTCAATCTCCCTCTTTCAAAAAGTTTCTTGACTTACCATACGGTAATCAGTAAAATAAATAATACATATAAGCGTGGATGAAGACGGTCCGCACAAGCATGAGTCCAAAGAGAGCCCCGGTCGGTGAGAAGGGGCGGCGAGTGGCGCGGATAGATCACTTCGGAGCTTCAGGGAAGAAAAGCCCTGACGGGACATCGTTAACTGTACCGAGTGGCCGTAAGGTCATGAGGGTGGTACCACGGGATAGAATCCCGCCCCTTATCGGGCGGGATTTTTTTATTTTGGAAATCGAAGATTTCCTTAGGAGGAATTTGAAAATGGATTACAGCAAAACCCTGCATCTGCCTCAGACAGAATTCCCGATGCGCGGCAACCTTCCGAAGAAGGAACCGGAATTCGTGGATTTCTGGCAGAAAAATGATTTGTATGAAAAGAGAGTGGAGAAGAGACAGCATGACGGCGCTCCGACTTTCGTCCTGCACGACGGACCTCCCTATGCAAATGGCAAGATCCACATCGGCCATGCACTGAATAAGACACTGAAGGACGTCATCGTCCGTTACAAATACATGGCTGGCGACAATGCCAACTACATCCCGGGCTGGGATACTCACGGCCTTCCGATCGAATACGCAGTCCTCAAGGACTCCGGTGAAGACCGCGCCAACATGACCCCGCTCGAACTGCGCAGAAAGTGCCTGGAATACGCTAAGAAATGGATCGCTATCCAGAAGGAAGACTTCATCCGCATGGGCGTTGTCGGCGATTTCAAGCATCCATACGTCACCTTCGATCCGCACCTCGAAGCTAAGGAACTCGAAGTCTTCGGCGAAATGGCCAAGAAGCACTACATTTACAAGGGCAAGAAAGCCGTTTACTGGTGCCCGCACTGCGAAACAGCCCTGGCTGAAGCAGAAATCGAATACAAGGACAGAAAATCCCCGTCCATCTACGTCAAGTATCCGGCTGTGGATATCAAGGGCCTTGGGCTGGACGGCGTCGATCCATCCAAGCTCTTTGCCGTTATCTGGACCACCACACCGTGGACCATCCCGGCATCCCTCTACATCAGCGTGAACCCGAAATTCACCTATGTATGGGTACACAACAAAACCGCTGATGAATACTACCTCATGAGCAAGGAACTCGCTCCGGCTGCCATGGCTGACTGCAAGATTGAAGACTACGAATTCGTAGGCCGCGAAATGCTCGGCGCCGAATGGGACCTCGCAACCTTCCATCATCCGCTGGCCATTTATAACCGCACTATCTATGTCCTCGAAGGCAACCATGTCACCCTTGATGCCGGCACAGGCTGCGTTCATACCGCTCCTGGACACGGCGTTGAAGACTTTGAAGTTTACAAATCTTATGAAAACGCTGGCAAGCTGAAACAGGAAGTCGTCTGCCCGGTTGATGAAAAAGGCAACATGACTGCTGAAGCAGGCGAATTCCTCCAGGGCAAGAGCATCTGGGACGCAGAAGGCCCGGTCATCTCCGCTCTGGCTCATGAAGGCCACCTCCTTGGCAAGAAATCCATCCACCATCAGTACGCACACTGCTGGCGCTGCAAGAACCCAGTCATCTATCGTGCTACCGAGCAGTGGTTCGCATCCATCAACGACTTCAGAGATAAAGCACTGAAAGCTGTCGACGATACACGCTTCATCCCATCCTGGGGCCATGACCGTCTCTACAACATGATCCGCGACCGTCAGGACTGGTGTATTTCCCGTCAGAGATCCTGGGGCGTGCCGATTCCTGCATTCTACTGCGACGACTGCGGCAAGTGGGTCATCACTGATGAAACGATGAAGAAAGTCGAAGAAATCGTAGAAAAAGAAGGCACCGATGCATGGTGGGCTCATTCCGCTGAAGAACTCCTTCCGGAAGGCTTCAAATGCCCGCACTGCGGAGGCACCCATTTCCATAAAGAAAAAGACATCATGGACGTATGGTTCGACTCCGGCTCCACATGGAACGGCGTCCTCCGTTACCCGCATGAAGACTGGAAGGAAGACGGCGTACAGTTCCCGGCTGACCTGTACCTCGAAGGCTCCGACCAGCACCGCGGCTGGTTCCATTCTTCCCTCCTCTGCTCCGTAGCAGTCAATGGATACGCTCCATACAAAGCAGTCCTGACACACGGCTTCACCATGGACGGCGAAGGCAGAAAGATGTCCAAGTCCGTCGGCAACGTCGTTGCTCCGCAGGACATCATCAACCGCTACGGCGCAGACGTCATGAGACTCTGGATTTCCTCCGTCGACTATCAGGGCGACGTCAGACTGTCTGACAAGATCGTCAAATCCATGAGCGACGTATACAGAAAGATCAGGAACACATTCCGCTACCTCATGGGCAACCTGTACGACTTCGATCCGAAGAAGGACAGCGTAGCATATGAAGATATGGAAGAAATGGACAGATGGGCACTTCTGCGCCTCGAACAGGTCAAGAGAACCGTCCTCAAGGCTTATGAAGACTATGAATTCCATGTCATGTACCATGCCGTACACAACTTCTGCACCGTCGACCTTTCCGCTATCTACCTGGATATCCTGAAAGACCGCCTCTACACAGAAAAAGCAGACTCCCGCCTCAGAAGAAGCGCGCAGACCGCTATGTACAAAATCCTGACAAGCCTCGTCCGCCTCGTAGCTCCTGTACTCTGCTTCACCGCTGAAGAAGTATGGCAGGACCTCCCGAACAAGGAAGAACGCGAATGGTCCGTCCACATGGCATCCATGCCGGAACTGAACGACAAATTCCTCGACAAGGCACTCGATGAAAAATGGAAGAAACGCCTCGCAGTCAGAAGCGTCATCACCAAAGCCCTCGAAGAAGCCCGCCAGGCAAAGACCATCGGCCACCCGCTCGACGCTGAAGTCACCGTCTACGCAAAAGGCGAAGCTTACGATATCCTCAAAGCTATGGAAAAGGAACTTGCAGATTTCTGCATCGTATCCCAGACCAAACTCGTAGAAGGCACCGAAAGCGCTCCTGAAAACGCAGTATCCGACGATGAAGGAAACGTCAAAGTTACCGTCTCCGTCTGCGAACTCGAAAAATGCGAACGCTGCTGGAAGAGAACCCCGGACGTCGACTCCGACCCGGCTCATCCGCACGTATGCGCACGCTGCGCCCACGTCCTCGCAGAAACCGGCGAAGCTGGAGAATAATAAACATAGAACAACCAAAAAGACCCGCAAGGGTCTTTTTGCGTGGGGGAGAACAGGGGAAATACAGCAGCTTTCAGCCGAAGGCTGGTTGGCATGTTTTCCTAGGCTGTAAGCCGGCTGTATGGTTTTAATCTCATCACCACACAAAAAGGGGCTGTGACAAAATCCGTTAAAACGCTGCTTTTTTCTTTTCTCGAGCGAAGCGAGGTTTAAGGGTGTTGAC
>ENA-UESD01000073-UESD01000073.1-human-gut-metagenome-genome-assembly--contig:-NODE-73-length-88212-cov-13.035582_pt1 | contig 88212 bp, 68 predicted proteins | sample MGYA00242985_ERZ507986 | MGnify/ENA primary metagenome ERZ507986 (study PRJEB26167, sample SAMN06115408) | human gut metagenome | host: Homo sapiens | place: China:Guangxi | collected 2016-04-06... | reverse complement strand
GATACTGTTGCTTTAATTTTAAATTTATATTGTTTTTTCTGTTCTCCTATTTCGTATTGTACTAATATTGAGCGTGTGATATTTCCCTTCGTAGAAGATAAAAATTTAAATTTTAAATATACAGATTCATTAGGTTCCACTATTTTAGGTATGCTATCTAAGAGAACACAATTACAAAAAGAAGTGGCATCAATGTTTTTACAAATATTCTCTCCTTTGTTTGTTACTTTAATTTTAAACTCTTTAAGCTCGCGTATTTTGATATTACCTAAATTTATAGTAGAGGGTGTAAACGAAATTTCTTGATTCGTATTTTTTAATTCTTTCGTTATTATATTTGCTTTTTTGACCTGATCGAAATAGATTGAATCAAATAACGAACTTATTTTTTCGTCCCAAAAATATACAGATGTTATTTCTTTATATTGATTGTTACTAACGAATAAAACTGGCTTGAATGTTGCTTCAAAAGTAGATAACGGACTGTCTATTGGACAAAGAAAAATGGGTATGGTTATATGATATTTCTGTTTTAACAAAAGGAAACTTCGATAGTTATATCCTCCTACTATTATTCGTGCGTTTTTTAATTGGTATTCTTTTATAAGATTTTGTAATTTATAAATGGCTGTAGTGATGCAATCCTCGCATTGTTTTGCATTGATGTATAAATTAATTGACGGACTTTGGGTTTGACAAAGATCATGCCATGAAATACTCTCCTTTTGATCATTTATCAAATTAAAGTCATTTGTAAGAAGATATTTTTGATTCAGAATATGATATGCTAACGCATCTCTCATTACACTTAAATCAGCTTCTTTTTCTATAATTTCTTGTTTAAAAATATTTTCTTTATCATTGTAATAAATGTAAATAGTTAAAATAGCTACAAGACTAAATGTAAGTATGTAAATATAATTTCTCATAATTCTTTTTCTTTAAATTGTATAATAAGAAGAACTGGATTGTCTTCCTCTTTTAAAATTTTATTAAATAGTTTGTTTTCAGTTGAGCTCAGTTGATTTTTTATTCCAAGTTTTTTAAGTTGTTGTAGATATCTTTTAGTTTCAAAAGGTTGTATAACTTTTACAAAACGATTCTTTCCTAAAGAAAAATCAAGACTATTATAAAGAAGTTGTATATAAAAATTATTATTTGAACTGCTAAAATAGCCATATTTCTTTTGTTTGGTTTTAAAATTATAAAGAAGTGGTGTTACCATTTTATTCGGATTTGTAATAGAAGCATATAACCAAGAACCAGAAATCAAATATTTCCCTGAAAAATATCTTTTATTATCTTTCAGTTTCGTATATTTTTCGTCTGTCATTGTGTTCCATTCTTCATCTTTAAAAAGTTTTCCTCTCTTTGTAAAGTCAATGAGAAATCTGGCAACGCATAATGAATCTTTAATCTCCCAAATTGTGTCTGATAATGAATGATGAAAGTATATATTATTATCAAAAGATTGAATTGCTCTGTAATCCTCCCAATGAAATGAATATCGAAGTTCTTCTTTGTATGGAAAAGCTTTAAAGAGAGGTTCTTGACTATGATTTGCTATAATGACACGGTTACAATCTATTGTTGGTACCCTAGTATTTCCTGTAAATCCCGTTGACATATATATGTGCTTCTTACTGAATTCAAGTCCTCCATAATAATAAAATAAGGGCTTTCCATCTTTATAATTTCCCTGATAATCAAAGGTTAATATTTTACCTCCCGATAAATCTAATAAACATAGTTCTTTACTATACGGGTTAATGGATATATCTGTTAATTCTATGTATTCCATTGGACCTCTTCCTTTTTGAGAGATCTTATTACAAAATTTTCCGTTTTCTGTGAAACTTAAAACAATATTGTTTTCACGATCAAAAACAAAAAGCATGCCATCATCATAGCATAATTTGTCAATGTTTCCTAACAGACTTTCCGATGTCGTTTCTAAACAAACATATTTATGAGTTTCTATTAAAGAATCCATATTAATATCTCCATTCATTTGATCTGATATTTCGATATGCTGTATGTTATTTGTTTGATAGGTAACTGATTTTGGTATATTTTTACATTCTAGATAATCATCGGAGGAAGATTCACTATATGTAATCGGAGCAAGATAAATCTTTTCTTGCTTTTTGTAACAAGAATTATTAAGTAATAAAAAGCAGCAGGCTAAAATGATATTGTTTACTTTTTTCATGTTTTGTTGTTTTGATGATATCTGATAAAAACAAAAATATTTATTTATTTTTTATTATGCAATGTTTTGATTTGTTTTTTTATTAATAGAAGTGGAATAAATATATGCAGACCTATAATGGAAAAGATGTTTCCAAAAATAAGCCCTATTGCAAGGGAAATCCAATATTCAGTATAGTTGTTTTTATTAAAAATAAAAGGTAAAAATGCTATACTTATAGAGAGATAACTCCAAATAATTGGTTTTATTTTTTTATTGTATGCCTTCATGTATGCTTTGATAGAGCTACTCTTGTTATTTTTTTTAATATATATATAATCGTTGATAATATAGAACACTGAACTGCATGTTAAAGCACTAACTAAGATAAATGCGGTGAGGCTTCCTTGGTTAAAGGTATATCCACATAAACTGTATCCGATAAAAAGTCCAATATATGCAGTTGGGATTGTTAGAATAGAAATGAATGGATAAAGAAAAGAATTAAAAAGAATACAGCTAATAATATATATAATTAATATGATAAGTATAATAAATATGAAGTCAAGTTGTATTGTTGATTTTTCGAAGTTATGCTCATATAATTGTGTTTTTACTGAATATCCGTTTGGTAATTTATTTTTTAATTTTTCTATTTCTTCTTTCATAATTTGCATGCCAATTTCTGGACTTCCTAAAAAATTATAGGCTATAAGAATATTATATTGCTGATCCTTTCTTCTTATATTTTGAGGTAAAGAAAATTGATCTATAGATGAAATTCTTTGTATTCTGAATTTATTTTGTGAATCTCCCAAGAAACGATTGTTAAAATCCCAAAAATATGGAATCGGATGTTTGTTTTCAATAATTACATCAAAGAGTTTATTTTGATAGCTAAAAGGAATACTCATTCGGATTTGTTTTGAAATAATTTTATTAATTCCATCTTGTAATGATCCTGGTGTAATTCCATATGTAATTAATTTTTGTTGTTGTGGCATTAGCATAAAGGTATTGGGGGTATTATATATATAGTTTTGTTCTGAAAGTATGTTTATATTTTTTACTCTCACTCGCTTTTCTAATTCATTTTTTAGTATTATGCCTTGCTGTATGAGTCCTTCATAATTATATCCTTTAAGTTCTATGAAATAGTCTGGGACTGGAGGAGACATATGATTGTTAAAATGATTTTTTCCCATACTTATTTCCCAAGTTGCATTTCCAGTTAAGATGGCTTTGTTTACTAAACTTTGATATAATCTGTTCATTATATTGGGGATTTTTTTATTGGAAGATTGTATATTTATTTCTGCAGAGTTTCCTATTCCAAATGTTGTATTATATGTTAATATATGACGATAGGGATATAGAATTCTTTCTAATAACTGTAAGGTACTATCTTTTTCACTAAATGAACATCCGTCGGGAAATAGCGCCTGAATGTTGATAATATTACTCTGAGGTTGTATAGATCCATGATTATAGGTAGAAGGGGTATTCGTTAAAAAAAGTCTTAAAGTACCTCCAAGGGCAGGATCTATGTATTCCCGTATAATACGATTTATTTTGCTTTTTTGAAACTCATTATAATAAGAGGCAAATTTATTTTTAATAGTTATGTGATCAGGTAATAGGAAAGTCGGAATACCAAAGATTATTATTAATAGGACAAAAACAAATTTCTTTTTATTTAGCAAGAAAGCTATAAAGCATTGATACAGCTTGTTCCAGTGTAAGATCTGTTTTCTTCTTTTTAAGGAAGAAACAGATGTTTCATTGGTTAGGTTTAATTTTTCTGCAAGAGCTGGAATAAAAAGTAGACTTGTTAATAAGGATATGCTAAGGTTTATAATAAGTATCCATCCTATATCGTTTAAATATTTTTTTTCTTGTTCATTAGAGAATATGATAATAATTAATGATGCTAATGTTGTAAGAGTTGCAGCTAATACGGCTATGAAAATATTTTTTCTTTTACAGTTAATGATATGATCTGCCATAATTAATAAACTATTCATGACAAAACCGGAAGCAATGATAATCCCCATCATGGAATCTGGATGAATAGTTATATTAAAAAGGTAATAAAATAAAAATGATATTCCGTAATTTACTGTAATAGAAATTAATAATAGGAATATATATTTCAAATTGTGAGTTGCTAATAAGATAAGTACTAATAATATGGCTAGAATTCCAATTAATCTAAATACAGTTTGCATGATTTCTGTGTTTAGGTTGATGGTTTGATCAGAGGTTAATATTAATTTATCGTTCGAAAAGAATTTATCTTTAATTTCAGACATTTTATGTTTGATTTGTTTGCTTAATTTAATTTGATTTACTCCTTCTCTTCCGTAAATTTTTACTTGTATGGCCTTGAGACCATTGAGACGATGTTCTATTGTAGATGTCTGTTCCTGAATAATTATATCAGCAATATCAGAGATTCTAAAGATTCTTCCTTGTATGAATTGAACAGGCAATTCCTTTAATTCTTCTATGTTGACTTTATTTCCAGCTAAATAAATATCTGTAGTTTTTTGGTTAACTTCTATCCCTTTTCCTAAGTATTTTTTTGTTGTATGATATTGTAGCATGTTTGCTATATCTTCAGGTTTAATACCTAAGATATCCATTTTTTCTTGACGGCACTTTATATAGCATACTTTTGATAGATTCCCTTGAATATCGATATGATCTATATCCTTTAAAGTAGCCATTTGCGTGCGTATTATTCTTTCAAATGATGCAACTTCTTTTTCATTGATATTTTTAGTCCAGTAAAAATATGTCAATAATGGTTGTTGCTCCTTTCCGGTAAAAGAGTTGTAGGTCACACTCGGAAACGAAACTTCCTTAGGAATTTGCTTCCATAATTGTCGAATAGAAGTAATAATTTTTAATCGTATCGCTTCAAAGGAAGCATGTTTGTCTAGCTTGAGGATTAGGGTACCGCTACCTTGTGAAGATGTGGATTCACATCCTTTGACACCTTCTACTCGGGATAATACCGATTCTAATTTTGATGTTACCTCTTTTTCAACAACTAAAGGAGAATGCTCTGGCCATTGGAAACTAATATATAATAAATCTTTTTTATTGTCAACGGGAGTTCCTATTTTTAGTGAAGGAAGAAGAGCAAATCCTAAAAGGGCAATTGCACAAAAATATATGATAATGGAAAATGAGAAATGTTTCATGAATTCATTTTTTATAAATAATCCAATAGATGAGCGGGATAATAAAAAGGCTGACAAATGTGCCTACAATCATGGCACTAATCATGGCAATAGCAAAAGGTTTTTGTAGCTCAGAGCCAATATCGAATGACCATAATATAGGGAGTAGCGCTAAAATTGATGTTAGTGAAGTCATTAAGATAGATCTTAAACGTCTTTTTCCTCCTTCATGTATTGCCTCTAATGTATCCATGCCTTGTTTTCTATATTCATTTATTATGGAAAGCTTAAGAATTGAATCGTTTACAATAACACCACATGTAACAATTATGCCGATAGCAGACATCAAATTAAAAGAGTTTCCAGTTATTTGAAGAATTAGCAGAGCTGCTGCTATATCAATAGGGATTTCTATTAGTAGGATAAGTGGTTGTAAAAATGATTCGAATTGAGCTGTAATAATTAAATACATCATACATATCGATATAACTAAAATATAAATCATTTCTTTTTGTAGTTTTTGGGTATTTATTATTTTTCCACTCAGATGATAATTCCATTCATGCTTGTTTGACATGAAATCCTTTATGTTTTCTATAAGATTATCTTCTTGATTATTTATTATTGATAATGGCAAATAATTTCCATTTATATCTGAATAAAATGTTTCCATTTGTTCTTCTTCAGTAGTTTTTATCAAGTATTTTAAGGGATAATATGATTCGCCTTCTCCCTTTATCCAAGTTTTATTAAGAATTTCTGTCCAATTTGTTTTATTCTGATCAAATCGGAACGGAATTTGGCTTTCTTGTTGATTAATTGAAAAAAAATAATTTTTTTTCAGTTCTTCTTTTATTTTTTTTCCTATATCTTCAGTATTAATTCCATAAAAGAGAATACGTTCCATATCAGGATGTATAGCTATGATTTTTTTGTATGTTGGGAAGTTTATAGGCACTTTAATTTGTTCCTGAAAATTATGTATAAATTTATCAAGAGAATCAGAAGAGAAGTCCCATTTATTTTTATTGGGAGAGAGCTTTATTGTTACTTCTGGTTCGTCTGTATTGAATAATTGTTCAAATACGGTTTCTGGATATTCTCGAGTAATATTTATTTCTGGATATTTCTCTTTTAAAATAGAGATCATTTTTTTAGCTATATTATTTTGTTGATTTTGCTGTAAAACTTTTATATAGATTCTGGTATGATTAGAAGCCATTTCTGATTTTTTTCCAATAAGAAATTGTTGTTGGCCTGCTAGAATATAATATTCTTTTATGGGTAGATTATTCTCGTTAATTATTTCTTCCAAACGTTTTTTTTGTTCTAAGTCTTTTATAGGAGTATTCCATTTTATATCTAACACAAATTCATTGCGAGAAATAGTGGGCATTTCTTCTTTCTTAATATGTAAAAATAAATAGATACATAATGGAATAGAAAGTACTGTACATATTAATATTATAAATTTCCATTCAAAGGTTTTTTTTATTCCGGCTTCATATAAGTCTAACATTTTTTTCATCGCAGAAGATTTTAATTCTTTTGATTTTTTTGTAGGCATGATTAGTTTATATAAGACAGGTAAAAGAATTATAGCTGTAAAATATGATACAAATAAACTGATTGTAATAGATAATGCTTGATCATAAAATACAGCACCAACTAAACCACTCATAAGTATTAATGGTAGGAATACAGCAACAGTTGTTAGAATGGAGCTAAGCATAGGAAATAAAACACTTGTTGTACCATATATACACGATTCATCTAGTGAATATCCATTTTGTTGATATTGTGTTGTTTCGTCTGTGACAACAATTGCATTGTCAATCATCATTCCAATTGAAAGAATTAGACCAATTAAAGAGGCTATGTTTAATGAGAGGTTAAAAATATAGAAAATTCCCATACTTATACCTAGTGAGATTATTATAGATATTCCCATAATGATTGGTAAACGATAGCTTCTTAAAAAAAGAATTGTCACAAAAAAGATCAAAATTCCACCGACAAGAAGATCTTGCTTTAAACTGCTGATTGTTATATCTAGATATTTAGATTGATCCTGTACAATATGTATATCAATAGAAGGATGCATTTTTTGAAACTCATTTAATATTTGATATATTTTTTGTTGCATCTTGTTTATTTGCGCCTGCTCGTGTTTTATGAGAGATAGGGCTATAGCACGTTTACCATTATAGTAAACACTTCCTTCTGGGTCTTTTGTTTGAAGTGAGATGCTAGCAATATCTTTCATTCGGAAAATTCTACTACCATGTTCAAAAAGAATATTTTCTATATCTGTTATTGTCTGAAATTTGTTTTGAATGGTAATATGATAAGACAGATTTCCCTCCCTTATATCTATATTTCCAATATTAATTTGATTTTTTATGAAGATTTCTTTTAGATTATTTTCTGTTAATCCCAGTGCTTTTATTTTTGAATTATCTATTCTTATAACTGCTTCTGGATATGTTAGTCCAGATTCATCAACCATAACAACTTCAGATAATTGTTCCAATTGTCTTTTTAAATTTAGATTGATTAAATCACAAAAGTGTTGCCAATATTCTTTCTCTTCCTTTTTAGGGACAATATACAAATCAAAGATCGGAAAATCTGATGGATTAGTTTGCGTTACGATTGGACGTTGCATATCCTTGGGTAAGGAATTCATAGCTTTGTCTAATTTTTCATTGACTTCTACAAAGGCTAGATCCATATTAGTATTGTAGGCAAATTGTAGTTTTATATTGGCTTTTCCATCCGAAGCAATTGCTTGTATGTTGGTAATGTGCGCCGTTTGAATAAGTTGCTGGCGACAAGGGTTAATAATTTGTTTGTTTATTTCATCTGCGTTAAATTCCGGGTAAGAGATTTCTAGACTAATCTGTGGAATTGAAACGTTGGGAAGTATTGAAGTTGGGATATGTAAAAAAGCTAAGAAACCCAGAATAAAAAGAGCTCCAAAAGTCACAACAACAGATATGGGACGTTCAATAAAATATTTAATCATAATTGAATTGATTTATTTTTTTAATATGACAGGAGTAAAATGAGCTAAATAGGTTGTATTACTGACAATAATGGAATCTCCGATTTCAAGTCCCTTTTCAATAACATATGAAGAACTGTTTTCTGCTCCTAATGTGACATAATTCCAATTAGCTCGACCATGTTTGTAAGTGAAAACAACATGTTTCCCGTCTCTTAGTACAACTGCATTTTTAGGCACGACAATTTTAGGCTCTTTGATTTTGTGGATCAAAATTCCAACTTTCATGCCTTCATACCAATTTGAAGGAGGATTGGGTATTGTTGCTTTAATAAAAATCATTCCTTTGTCATTTACTATAGGATTTATACTGAGTATAAAGCCTTTTGCTGTGCTTTGTTTGTTCGTAGATAAAAAAACAGAAATATCTCTCCCTTTCTTTATGAATTCCATTTCTTGTTCTAAAATAGGAAACGAAACAGTCATATTGTGAGTATCTAATAGTAGGCCAAAGGAGGTTCCTGAATTAATTTTTTGTCCAGGTGCAGCATTGATGTTAGCTAATAAACCGTCGAACGGGGCACGTATTCGGGCTTTTTCTAATTGTTTTTGTATTAATTTATATGTATATTCTGCATGTTGATATCCACTTCTTATTTTACCTATTTGGGCTATTTTTTCTGGTATATTTTCTATTTCTTGAATGTTATATCCTTGACCTATTAAGTAGTCTTGATAATCAATGTAAGCCTTTTCTTTTGTGTTTATCGCTTGTTGCTTTTCATCTTCAAGATCTGATTTGTCTAATTCGGCTAGAACTTGTCCTTGAGTTACTTTTTGTCCATTTTGTACATACACATTAGATACGTTTCCATTTATTTCCCAAATTAAATCTGCTTTTCGAATAGCTTCTAATGTACCATTGCTTTCTAATTCTTCACCAAATGCTTCTTTTTTGACTTCTTTACATGTAACATATATAGGCTCTGGTTCTACTATTTTTTCTTTGTAAGTCGTGGAGATTGATTCTTCATGGCGTTCCTTTTGTACACAGGCTGTACATGCTAAGCATAAAATTAATGATAGATATTTCATATTTTAATTGTTTTTTTATATTTGTTTTCTAGAAAAAGTTTTATAATAAGAAATAAGTGTCTACAACCATCTTTCCATGTCTGTAAATGAGATTTTCCCTTTCTTCCATCAGGGTATAGTATGACTGAGACTTCCGAAATCCTGAGATTTAGGAGTGATGCTTTTATTATGAATTCTGATGCAAATTCCATTCCACCACACTGAAGCTTCATTTTACGATAGGCCTTTTGTGTACATGCTCTTAGTCCACAATGATAGTCATGGATGTTATTGGAGAATAAGAATCTTGCAAATCCTGATAAAACAGGATTTCCAATATAGCGGTGTACCCAAGGCATCGCATTAGGGTATATACCGCCAGCAAACCTATTGCCTATAATAACATCAGCTCCTTGATTAAATGCAAAAATAAAAGAATCTAGATTTCCAAAATCGTAACTTGCATCAGAGTCTCCAATTATGATATATTTACCATGTGCAGCATTCATACCACGTATTAATGCGAATCCGTACCCTTTCCTTTTTTCTTCTACTAAAAGATCTGCATACATTTGTGCAATTCTTATTGAATTATCTGTACTTCCATTGTCTGCAATGATAATTTCAAAACAAATATCTTTTTTTTGAAAGAAATTTCTAGCTTTACAGATACATTCTAATAAAGTTTGTTCTTCGTTAAGACAAGGCATTACAATAGAGTATTCAATGTTCATTTTTTTATTATTTTATAAATAATGAAATCTGAGTTTTTAAATTTTTCTTTAAATATCTCTGGATGATTAAATAATATCGTTTTGTCAATTTGTAAATAATGTTCTCTTTTTCTAAAGAAAACGTACCAATCTGCTTTTTCTTGTATTTCGCTTATACTTTTATATAGGTTATAAGATTTTCTATGAGTATATAGATTGATAGCTCTGGATTCAGAGCAGGCTATAATATCTTTTTTTGAAGTATAATCTCGTAGAAAATCAAACATCTCTGTTGTATTCTTAGCTGTGATATTTACATCAAATGTTGAATAAGGATTCGGTCTTGATATTATGTTATATGCGCAACTGATATATTGTAAAAAAATTAGTGAGCATCCAATGATTCCATATATAACTTTTTTATATGGTATCATATTGGATATGGTATTGAAGAGTCCATATAGACTCCAATATGTAAGAAATGGAATTAAGGGATAGATGTATCGGCTTGTAGTAAAGGGCCAATAAAAAAGAAAGAGAGAAATGTGTAGTATTGTATAAATTTTCTCTAATAAAAAGTTCTTCCCTGTTACAATTATTCCTATTAATAAAAAGAACCAAAAGATTATGTTTTTAATAAATCCAGTTGCAGGGAGAAAAGGGTAACATAAATTAGGAATCGTATGAATATAATAAAATAAAGTGTTACTAGATAGGTTGAGATGAATTGAGTGCCAATGATTCTCCCAACCAGAGGGAAATACAGATATAGTTGCTAATATTAATAACAGAATAATAAGTACTGGAATTAATTTTAATCCCAATATATAAACAGGCTTTTGTTTTGAAGATACTACTATCAGTAGAAATATAAAATAGGAAGGAATCAATAATATGCCTTCTGTTCTGGTTTCATAAGAGAGAAATAGAAATATTCCAGAAAAGATGAGAAAAGGTATGGCTTTTATATCTTTATCTCTATCTAGAAAGGATAAATGTGTGAATAAAAAATATCCAGTTAGGCAAAAAAGATAGGGAATGGTTGAAATAATTCGTTCTAATTCTTCAGGAATGATTGTATTACCACTTAAAAGTAGTAGAGTAAGTCCACCAATTAGATATTTTTTTTTGAGCTTGAGATAATACCATAGCATCCCCCATGAAAGAATTAACATAAGAGCCAATAAGCCTCTCAGGGCTTCATAGTTGATGCCGAATAGGCTAATAGGAAGAGTGAGGAAGAAAGGTACCCCCCAAGGATAAAGAATGGGAGAAAATTCTTTGTATGTAGAATTCCTCAGCATATCTTTCATAAGTAGAGCTAATTCTTCTTGTTTATTCTCTATTAGGGCAAGAGCCTGGTTTATATATAATGCAAAATCACCATTAAGCCGATGTCCTGTAGTCCAATGTAAGCTGATGGATATTGAGAATATGAGTAATCCGATGACTAGGATGATATTATATGCCTTTTTCATATGTTATTTTATTATTTTGCCAATTCTATTCCATCTTATTTTTCCGATTGGTTCTTTGGAAAAAAGTATAAGTCCCATTTTACCAATAATGCATGAATCTGGGATATATCCCCAAACGTGGCTATCAGAAGACTGGGAAATGTTATCTCCCTGCATATAATAGTAGTTTTGTGGTAATATAAAGTACTGGGTTTTCTTTCCAGATAGATACCAAGAATTATTTTTGTTTATTAGGTTTTGCTTTTCTTTATGAATTATGTCTTGGGTTATTTCAAGATTTATATTCAAGATAGTTCCCTTTTTGATAATATGGCTGATTCGTTTAACAAGTAGTTGGTTGGGATTGATAGGGGAAGTGAAGATTACTACTTCCCCTTTCTTCCACGTTTTTGAGTAGATTTTATTTTTGGTGGTATATATGATAATCTCTCCCGGAAGTATTGTTGGCTTCATACTTCCACTTGGCACAATACATACATTCGTAAAGAGAAGTAGTATAATGCTTAGAATGAATACTAAACATTGTAATGTTTTTTTCATTTAAACAACCTTGCCTGATATAAAGAAATAATATGGTTCTTCTCCTTTTTCCGTAGTAAACTCTACGATACGTTCATATGGACCACGTTCTGTTGCAAGGAAAGTCACTTCTATTAAACCTGTTTCACCAGGCTTTATAACTTTTGTATATCCTTTTAAGGATAGGCAACTGCAAGATAGGTCAACATGAGTGATTTCGGCTATAGATTCTCCATGGTTTTTAATTTTAAATGTGATAGAATACTTTTTCCTGAGTTTGAAATCTGGCATAAGGGTATCCTCTGGTAAAAGTTCTAATTTTTCTATAGAAGCATTTGCAACTTTTTTTTGTGTAGTTTTCTTTACGACTGTATCAAAATAGATGGAATCACCGATAGAAGAATGATCATCTGGGAAGTATACAGAGGATACTTGTGGACTGTTTGAGGAGAGAATAAAAAAGAATGGTTTCCTGAAATTTTCTAAATATTGTATTTCTGGTATTCCTTGAGTCAGATATAATGCTACAGGTTGTCCAATACGTCGATGTAATAATTTTGCTTCTCGTAGATTGTAGTTGGCCGCCAATATGACTATTGGAGGAAATTCAGAAAACATTTTTTTCATACGTAGCAAAAAGTCTAGGTGGCCTTTCCAGCAAATATCGCACTGATAGCGGTCTATATATAATACAATGGCATCGTGTTTTTTTGCTATTGAAGGTAATATATGGGCCTGTTTATTTGTGTCATATACAATTGTACTATCAGCGATATTTATTTGGATGGCTTCTGTTTGATTGACGATTTTATGGGTTGCTATAACCAAGTCTTCCTGTATTTTATTTAATGTGTATTGCATGGCTATATCTTTTTGGTGATAATAAAGTGCTGCGGTAATTAGTATTACCGCGGCACTGATCCAATATGCTTTGTACTTCATAATCTATTAAAATGGTTTAAGATGAAATAATACCAATACAGGATTATCTTCTTCATTTAAAGAATTATATAATAGACGATCTGCTTTGTTTAGATAGCTCTTGGGATCTTTATGAAGTTCCAGTATTCTGGCAGGTTGAAGAATACGAACCAGACTACCGTCCTGAAGTGCAAAATCTAAATCGAGCGAATTTATTTGAATATCTTCTAAACAAGGACCACAAGGATCATCTTTTAGATTTTGTACATACAAACTGAAATCACATTTGTATAGGATGTGTCCAGTATTCCGAGAGTAGATCATTGGTTCTAATTGTCTTCTTCCTTTCTGTTTTACATAAGCATAAACAAAATCCTTTGTAGCGAATTGAAATCTAGGTATATCTGTGTTCGATTCAATTTCTTGCATTCTTTCTGAAGTTATATGGTGCATATCTTTAGGCTTGAATATGTAATCATTATTATCTACTTTAAATACAAATTTTGCTTCTAGCTTGCCGTCTGAAGTTGCTTGCCATATAGTATCATTCAGAGCGTGGGTGAAGTAGTTTATATTTCCAACTGTTATGATATGATGTAATATGTCTGGAGATTCTCTCACATAGTCTTTAGGGTAAGGGAGCGCTTTAGCTAAGGGGGTCTGATCTTTTTTAGCCCGGATTAATTCGTACTGATTTACAACGGCACAGTCGTGGTTATCATTCATACCGGTATAAATCCATAGATAATCTCCGCTTAATGCAAATTCATTATAGTGATAATAAAATGGAGTTTCTCTGAGGTATTTTCCATCCAGACTATAATATAGAAGTTTCATACCGCGCAAGTCTAGAATACATACTTCATTATTGTCTTGATCAACATAAAAGTCACAAATTCCTACACATTCTCCAGGGCCTCTTCCTTTTTTTGTGAAAGAATTTATAAAACAGCCAGAACGCCCGAACCGGAAAACATTATTGTTGTCAAAATCTGCAATATAAAAACAAGTATCTGAATCAATGATTTTGTCTATATTTCCAATCAGACATTCTTCTGTTGTTTCTAATGGGATATATGTCTTAGTATATTCTAATGGATAATTTGAAGTTCCGTTTGGAACCTGGATTTCAATTAGATTACTGTCTTGTTTTGCTATAAGGGGAAGATGCTCTGATACAGTAAGTGCTTCTGCTTGTATAGGACTTTCTTTTACTGGCAATATGGATGTTTTTTGATCTTCTTTACATGAATTGAAAGAAAGTAGGGATATGATTCCCGCAAATAGATAAATTGGTTTCATGATATTTTGTTTTTATGATTAATGTTTTTGACAGATCCCTAACGAGAAATATTGCTGAAAAGCCAATTGCAATCTTTTTCTCTATAATCTTTTTGGTAACAGCAACTTTTTTCTTTATATGTATTGCAAAGTATATTTTTTAGGTCAAATGTAGATATTACTTCTGATATTCTTTTTTCGAACTTTGAAATATCTGAAACGGTATAGCCATCACTAAACGAATATGTAGTGTTACCTGTTTCTTTGTCTTCTGTACAGATACCAACATTTTCTCCTTTAAAATAATATTTGGTGATTCTTTTTGAAAGACACCTTGTGTGACTCATTATTGTACTTTTTTCCGAATTCTTATAAAGAATTCCGGTTTCATTTGGATCGGTTTCACATGGTTGATTATCTTCGTTTGCAAAAACTTTTTGTATCCAACTTCTTTGTTGGAACATGCTGTTGTTTTTAACATGATAAATGTTGGATGTAAATATAGCAACTAATGCCATAATTCCAATGGTTGTTTTTGTTTTCATTTGCTTAAATTTTAAAGTTCAACGATTTTGATTATATAATTCTTTTATTTCCTGTTTTAATATCTGAGTAGATGACCATACTTCAATACGTTTTGATGAAAGAAATACGAGTATTGCGTATAAAGCAATGGTGAATCCCCATCCTAAAACTTTTTTGGGTAGAGAAAGTTTGTTGTTACTATTGATGAAATAATAGGATATAAGGAATGTTATTCCTATAGAGGGCAAATAGATGTATCTATCAGCAATAATTGCATAGCGAGTTAAAGGAATAATATGAAGTACTAATATTAAATGTATTATGACAAATGCAAATGTTAATAATACAATCTTTTTTTGGAACCAAGAGTTGAAACACCATATTATCAAAACAATGGCAGTAGGATAATATAGCAGCCATAAAGGAGAAGATTCATGTTGAGACATGGGGTAGGGATAAAGATAAAGGAGTTTGTATGGGATTATCCATTTTACAATATATTCTGTGAAAGAATATACTGTGAAAATAATACGTTGACTCCAGACGTATTGTGTTTCGAATGCGTCTTTGTGATAACCTGAAATATATGTTAAGTAAATGATCCCCCAAATTAGGGATATGGTTAAAAATGGAAGTATTTGGATGAAAAAATCTTTTCTAAAGAAAGTTTTCTGTTTATAAATAACCCATAACAGACTCTGCCAGACTGGAAAAATGACAGCTTGTTCTTTACAAAGAAGTGCTGATATAAATAAAATTATAGTCCCTCCCCAAAGTCTTTTTTTACCTTCTTTAAGAAATTGAATGTAGGAGATTGTTGCAAGTAAATAGAAAAAAGACGACGTTAGGATTTTAGATGCACTGATCCAAGCTACGCTTTCCACTTGCATAGGATGTATACCAAAGAAAAGAGCAACGATAAATGCGAGTGATTGTAAGTTTATTGTGCTTAGATGAAGATGATCCTTTGTCAGTATATAAATAAAGATAAATACCAGATAGCTGTTCATTAAATGGATAATCATACATATTGCATGGTAATACATAGGATTATAACCGTCAATTTGATAAATTGCACTATACAAACATTGATTTAGAGGAGAATATTGATGCATGACTACAGAAGTGAAAATCTGTTTGAGATTGGACATGGTAATTCCTCCTTCAGTTTGACTATTTAGAACTTGCCATTGATCATCCCATCCGGTCATAAATCCATATTGCATTGTAGGAAAATAAATATAGATAATACTTCCAGTAAGGAATATTATAAACAACAATATAGGTAATATATTTTTATAATTTTTCATTGTATTAAGCTGATTCACGAATGATGTATGATGGACGTTCTTTTACTTGAATAAATATTCTTCCAATGTATTCTCCTATAATTCCGAGCATTAATAATATCATAGCTCCTAAAATAGAAACTAAAATCATGAGGGAAGCCCAACCACTTATTGCTTGTTGTAAATATAGGGTGATGTATAAAACATAAATAATTTCTATTATGGCGAATAAAACAAATAGCATAGAAAGGAGAATAGACAGTCTTAAGGGTTTTATTGTAAAAGCTGTAATTCCATCAAATGCAAGCATTGTCATTCTTTTTATAGAATATTGGCTTTTTCCTGTATATCTTTCATTTGCAGTATATGGTATATATTTTGTTTTAAAGCCACACCATGAGATAATTCCTCTGAAAAAGAAATTATTTTCACGTAATCTGCATAGAGCCTTTATAACTCTTTTATCTAATAATCTAAAATCACTACATCCTTCTGCTAAATTTATATCAGAAATAAAATTAATTGTTTTGTAAAAAAAAATCGAAGAAAGCCTCTTGAATTTATTAATATTTGTTGTGTTTATTCTTTGGGCTTGAACTATTTCATAGCCAGATTTCCATTCTTTAATAAATAAAGGAATTAAGGATACCGGATGCTGTAGGTCTGCATCTAGTGTTATAACTGCATCTCCTTTTGCTATATGAATGCCTGCTAATAAAGCAGATTGTTGACCAAAATTTCTTGAAAAAGATAAATAATGGACACGTTTATCTATTGAATGAATCTTTTTTATTTCATTTAAAGTATTATCTGTACTACCGTCATCTACAAAAATAACTTCTGAATTGTTGCTAATATCGGTTAGAATTTTTGAGAGTCTAGCATATAATTCCGAGATATTTTTTTCTTCATTAAAACATGGTATAACAAATGTCAACATTTTACTTTTTGTTTATATGTTGGGTTAGTAAATCAAAATCAAACTCTATGTCACATCGCTTTATTAAATCATATAAAGACGCTTTTTGTATTTGGTAATAGTTGATCCAATATGATTCTAATTGGCTTATATATTGTTCAGTGGCTTGTTCTTTTTCTTGTGTAGATGTATTAAGTTCGGAAACTGTTATTGTTCCATTTTCAAATTTCTTTTTCATAATTTCATATCTTTCTTCTGCTATTTGTTGGGCTTTTTGGGATATATTACATATTTCTGCTTGGTTGTTGAAATTTATAACCTTTGTCTTAATGTCCTGAATGTATTGTAATTGTTCTTGTTTTATTTGTGTTTTTGTTATTTCTAGTTCAGAGCGTGCTATCTGTAATTTCCCTTGATCTATTCCCCAATTATAAATAGGAATACTAAAGGAAAGTCCAACAATTTCATTGTTTTGTAACTTATTATATGCTTCTTGAATGCTTTTTCCTGTTTGTGAAAATCCAATTTTTCCTCTTAATGTAATTTGTAAGCCTTGCTTTGCTTTGATGCTTGCCAATTGCTTTTGCGATTGAAGTAGAGTTAATTCTGTCTGTAATTGATGAGAAGAGTTTTTTAATGCTTTAGACAGGATCCATTCCGCATTCATTATTTTTTCTGGTATTTGAAAGGGAGGTAATAATTGCGTATTTTGATAATCTGATATTTGTAAATAAGTGAATAAGTTGAATTTACTATTTTCCAATTCTACAAGATATTTATTAAGGAGCATTTGCGCATTTAAAACAGCTAATTCTAATTGTAGAATCTCACTTTTAGTTATTGTACCAATAAGAAAACGCTTTTGAGCCATATTATAGAGACTATTTTTATCCTCAAGTTCTTTTATCCTTTGTTGATATGCAGATTGTTTATGTAATACTTGAAAAAATAGTTGTGTTGTATTAATTGCTATTTGCTCCATATCCTCTAAATATTGTTTTTGGGCTAATTTATATTGAGTGGGTTCAATTTTTTTCTTCCATTTTAATTCATTGTATAATTGTATAGGTTGAGTATAACTGATTATAAATGGTTCTGTATTATAGGTTTTTATATTGTAAGCAAATTGGTCAAGTCGGTCTATATATGATTGTACTGATATGGTTCCTCCAGAGAATGGCAAATTCTGGTCTATGGATAAACTTAAATTGTTTGTAAGGGAATTATTATTTACATATGAAATTTTTCCGTTATCAGGGTTTCGCACTTCAACCAATGAACGATTGAAATTTAATAAATTTCCTGATAATTTAAGTGATGGGAGTAACTCAGCCTTATAGGAACGAAAATTCCAATATGCGCTAATAAAGTGAAAACGTGCCATTTGAGCATCAAAAGATGTTTCTTGTGCTATTTTTATAACCATGTTTAGGGTTAGCTGCTTGCTTATATTATTTTTTGCCTGTGCAGAGGTACAGAATATAAAGTGTAAAAGAAAAAGTAGAAAGATTTTTTTCATGGCAGTTTTTATTTGATGTTTTGACAAATATATAAATATATGAGAAAAATAACAAATATTTATGTGTTTTTTTAAAATATATATAGGCATAAGATTTACCAAGTATAGTTGGGGTATAGAGAATCTGTATTATGCCTATATCCTGGTAGAAAAAGGCGAGGATTCCGATAACATATTGATGCAGGAAAGATATTGGTCTTCTGTTCTGACACCGGTCAGATTTGTGCTTCTACTGAAAACAATCTTTTCCAGAAAAATAGTCCTGTAGACAGAGCCGTATCACGTCCGGTTTGCTGAAATCCTCGTCCTTGGGTTTTGTTTTTGAGTAAAAAACAGTACTTTTGCCGAATCAATAAAGAAAAGCAAATGGAAAAAGCCCTTATCTCAATAATAGTTCCTGTATACAATGCTGTGGATTATCTGCATCAATGTCTACAAGGAATCCAAAGGCAAACATTTAGAAATTTTGAGGTGATATTGGTGGATGATGGAAGCACGGACGGATCAGCGGAAATTTGTGATGCATTCTGCCGTGAAGACAAACGCTTCAGAGTGATTCATAAAAAAAATGAAGGTGTAAGTGCTTCAAGAAACCGAGGTTTGGATGAGGCTGTCGGAGAGTGGGTTTGTTTTATAGATAGTGACGATAGCATCCTGGAAGATTATCTGGATAATTTTAATCTTTCGGCAATAGGTAGTCGAAATGTGCTTCCCATGCAGGGAATATTCCATCAGCATGTTCATCGGAAGTCCAAATGTTATCCGATTACGTTCCAACAAGAGAAAATCTTTTCGGTACGTTCGTGGCAAGACTTGCTGGCAGAGCAGGTGTTGGAGAATAGATATGTATTTTCGAAGCTATTCCGCAGAGAGATTATTGAACGAAACGGAATACGCTTCAATACGTCATTATCGATTCACGAGGATCATATCTTTGTGTGGAGTTATCTTCAAGAAGTGGAAGAGGTTTATGTTATTCCTAAGGTATCGTATATTTACTTGAAAAAGGATGAACTTTCTTTGAGCAGCAGGCAGCATTCTTCTGAGGAGTGGATTTATGTATCGCAGCAGTTGCAGCAGTGTTTCCATGAATTGCAATGCAGACTGAAGCTGCCCGAAGGAGAAGAACTGAACCACATCCGGCATGAATTCGGTTTGAATCAGCTGATGCGGGCAGCCTACCGCATGAATGTGGCCGATTATCCGGTGTGTGTTGCGGAGCTGTTCCGATGTAAAGAGGATTTGCTCCTGCATTTTGAACCACGTAAATTAAGGCACAGGATTTTTCTCTATTTCTTGGAGAAGAATTATCCGGCAGTGTATTTTTATATTTTCTCCCGCTTGCTGTATTGCTTCCGGGGAAATGTAAAATAGTCGGGAAATAAAATATAAAGAACCGTTTGGGCATATCATAGTTTGGCCCAAACGGTTCTTTTTGTTGAAATAGCATTTTATTTCTTTGAAGAATTCAGAATGTCTAGATAATAGTCAATATAACCTTGTGCGCATTTCTCCCAATCGAATTTCTGGGCATAGTTGCGGATACGTTGGCCGTTTTCCGGAGACTCAAAACCCGGAGAACTGATCTGTTCGCGTACTACCGTTGCCATCTCTTCCGGTTGAAGGACCGGCCAGTAGTAAGCCAGTTCGCCACCGATTTCCGGAAGACTGGTGCAGGTGGATAGGAAGCAGGGCTTTCCGAACTTCATCGCCTCGATAGGAGGCAGGCCGAATCCCTCGCAGAGAGAGGGGAACACGAACGCCTTGCATCGTTTGTAGAGATAGGCCTTTTCTTCTTCTGAGACATTGTTCAGCGGAAGAATGTTGGTGATGTGTTCTGCCTTGATCTGTTCCAGAAGTTTCTGTCCGTAGGAACTTTTCCAGTTTCCGGCGATGACCAGATTTTCTTCCGGCAGATGTTTCATCATCTCCACCAGCAGATGGATGTTCTTTTTGGGGAGCAGACTGGAAATGTGAAACAGGAAATGTTCCGGCAGACGGGAGGCAAACGCTTCCGAGGCCTGAGCCTTACTGTTCAGATCGGTGACTCCATTGTAGATGACCCGGTCCGGAAAGTGAGCCGGAAAATGAGCATTGGTATCTGTTTTTGCGAATTGCGAAATATAGTTTAAATGACTCACCAGATGAAGCTTGTTCTTGAAACGACGAATACTCCGATCCAATTTCTCTCCTTGCTTCTCATACATGAAATTGATGTCGTGAATGGTCATCAGTACATTTTCTGCCCTGCATATTTTTTTCAGATGGCAATACTGGTGCGGCATGTGGAAGAGATCCACCCGGAACGGATAAGCCATGAGAATGTAACGCAGAGCCTTGGGGACAGCCAGATAGTGTACCTGGTTGCCGAAGCATCCTTTGTATTTCGGGGGAACGATGAAGTACAGCTCAATCTGATGCTGTGTTCGCAGTTCCTCGGCATGAGCTGCGATGTGACGTCCCAGTTTCATGCAAAATTCTCCCAGACCAACGTAAGGGTTGCGGATGGCGTAGGATTCAATGATAATTCGTTTCATAATGCTCATTCTATATTATCGGGTTGAAAGATCGTCGTAGAGAGTTTGTAAAATGGCCTTGCCTTTCTCCTCTCGTGCCTTGTCTGCTCCAAAGAGTGCTTTCTGGGCATTGTTGTCGTAGACAATACAGCCCGTAGAATCACGGAATATGAATCCGTTGTTGAACGTATTGAAGGCAAACGGATAACGATAGGTGTCTGCCAGCACATCACGGCTGAAGGTAAAGTCCTTGTGTGGAATATCCATCTGTCCCAGAACGGTAGCCGGAAGGTCGGTCTGGCTGACAATCTTGTCAATCTTGGCCGAAGGAGTATTCAGGGCACCGCCGAGCCAGAGCATCGGGATGTGCGGGAATTCAGGAGAGGCAACAGGTTTGTGGTTGAAACCGTGGTCGGCTACACAGACAATGAGCAGATTATCCCATGCCGGTGTTTCCTTGATCTTGTCAATAAAGGCTCCGAAGCAGCTGTCTGTATAGGCAAAGGCGTTCAGCTTCTCATCGGCCAGACGATGATAGGGCACATCGAACGGGGTGTGGGAGCTGAGCGTCAGGAAAGTGGTGTACCAGGGACCTTCCTTTTGGGCATCCTTCTTTTGGATATCATTGTAAAGCCATTCGAATGTTTTATGGTCGGGCACACCCCATTTGGTAGAACGGTCGGCTTGTGGGAAGTCGGTCTGGCTGACCAGCTTGTCGTGACCGGAAGCAATCAGATAATCCGACATGTTGAAGAATGTCACATCGCCTCCGTAAAGAGCCTGAGTGCTGTAACCGTATTTCTTCAGAGTTTTGGGAAGTCCCGGCAGTGACTGTACTTTATGAGTATAGCGCATGATACTGGTTGTGGGCTGGGCCAGATAGCCACTGATGGCAGAGACGATGCCGCGGTCGGTACGGAAACTGTTGCAATGGCAGTTGGTAAACAAAACGCCTTCCTGGGAGATACGGCTGATATTGGGAGCAACCTCTTTCATACCTCCAAGGCTCTCGATGAATACGGCTCCGAAGCCTTCCAATACGACAACCAGTACGTTGGGTCGCTTGTTTTTCAGAAAATACTGTTGTGGTGTACCTTCAGTAGGGTAGAGATCCTGATAAAGGGCTGCACGTTTTTCCTCCGGGAAAAAGTCGAACATCTTGCTGAAGTCCTGCTGATGAGACCAGGTATAGGCAATGTTGAATACCGGATTAAGCGCCACATGGTTGTGGAAAGATACTTTAGAATAAAAGGCGCGACCGGGAGTATTCGGCCAAATGCGGGTTCCTCGAATCAGCACAAAGACAACGGCTCCGAATACTACCATGAGCAGGGAAGATACCAGACGGCGGTAAGGAGGTTGTGCTGCCTGTGAAAAGCGGCTCTTATGTGCCGGTAGGATAAGCAGAAAAGCCAGCAAGGCACTCAAAACCAACCAGGCCAGTACACGCACGATGATATAGCCGGCGGTGACACTGGCAAAGGCATTCTTCGGGTCATTGAGATACATGAAGACAGTGGCATCCAGCTTGAATTCCCAGAATTCGTAGAGAGAAGCGTCTGCCAAAGTGATGATACCCAGAAGCAGTGACAGAAGAATGTCGTATGTTACAATCCAACGGTAAGGATTGAAACGGGGAAACAGAAAGCGAATCCAGATGAGCAGGAAAGGAATGATGGTGAAATAGCCGGCTGTGGCCAGATCCAGTGACATGCCGTGGTAATAGGATTGAACCAAATCGGCAAAATGCAGCTCACTACCTCCATGATTCCAGTTATAGAAGATAAAGATCGGCTTCTGAATAAACAGAAATATGAGCAGGGTGATCAGATAGTGACAGGTCAGATAGAGAAAATTCTTTTTCATTATTTGGTAATTTCTTTTATTTTACTGATTATTTCTGTGGGTTTGATTTTGCGCATGCAATGGAAATGGGCCAAAGGACATTTGTCTGTTCCGCTGATGGAGCAGGGCTGGCATCGGAGATCTTTGCAGAGCGCATTGTCGGTACTTTGGTTCCAGCCCATGAAACCGCAGTGCGGACTGGTACCGCCCCAAATGGAGAGAACGGGAGTATGAACCAGCGAAGCCAGATGCATGTTGGCAGAGTCCATACTGATCATGACATGCAGACCGGACATCAGCTGCAATTGTTCCTCAAAAGAGAGTTTGTCGGATACAATATGTACCTGGGGCAGACTGGCTGCCATTTCAGCCATCTGGGCCATTTCCTGTTTGCCATTGCCGAAAAGATAAACCTGATAGTTTTCTTCAGCCAAAAGGCGGACCACTTCGGCCATCTGTTCTAGCGGATAAATCTTGGTGAAATAGCGGGCAAAAGGAGCAATACCAATGGATTTGATATTGGCGTCTACTGTTTTGGGGACAACCGGAAGATAACGGTTGGGTGCTTTCAGATCGACCGACAGACCGAGTTGCTGCAAAGCCTGGGCATAGCGGACAAAGAAACTGGTCTGTGCCTGTTTGACCTTATTGTGGCGGCGGGTCAGTGCCTTGCGCTGACTGCGGTTCTTTTGCAGAATAGCTACCGGAATGCCCTTGGTGCGGAAGAGTGCGTCCAGTACATAAGAACGCAAGACTCCGTGAAAATCGGCCACGGCATCAATCTGTTCTTTTCGCAGAATGCGGAAAAGACTGAATAACTGATAGCTTTTACGGTAGAGATCCGGATCGGCCTCTATCATTTGTACATTGGGTGGGCAGGAAAAGAACAATCCCCGGAAACGTTTGCGGGTGAGTACCTTGATCGTAAGTTCCGGATGCTGTTCTGCCAGCTGATAAATTACGGGAATTGTCATACAAACATCGCCTAAGGCAGACTGACGAATGATGAGCAGATTCTTTATTTGTTTCATTTGACGGGCTGTTTGGTCTGTAAAAAATACTTTTTCAGGACAAGCAGTGAGATTGTATTTTCGAGTGAACTGTTCTGAAACTGCTTGATATATTCATGGTTGTGCCGGATGATGGCTTCGGCTTTTTCCGGGTGGGCGGTGTAGTATTCCATCTTTTCAATCAGATCGGAATAGTCTTCTTTGATTTCCACATAATGATATCCCGGAATCAGGGTTCCTTCCATAAACCAGCTCTCAAATTTGGGGCGAGGCATTACGGGAAGGGAATTTGAAGACATGACCCACTTCAGGTTCGTAGCTACGTCGTTACCTTCTATGCAGCAGACGTATTTATAGTTGAGCTGCTCTTCGATAGACATAAAGCCCTTGATCCATTCGGTGTGTCCCTTATGAATCATGTCTTTGTTTATCTGGCCGATGTCACACTTCGGATGTCCGAAGTATTGCTCCATAAAAGCCACCCGGTGTGCCTGATGCACACTGTTACGGAACACGAGCATATCTTTTTTCTCGGCGAATGTCTTCTTGTCGCGGATAAAGACATAATGCCTTTTTTTGTTCAACTTCATGATGACGGAGTTGGTGGGCTGTCCTTCCTTAATCGGACGGCTCTTGACAATGGTCGGCACTTCGGGTTCATGGGTTATATCCCCAAATTCATAACGGAAGCGCAGATCTTTGCGAAAATAAACCAAAGAATGGTAAAGATCAAAGAAATAGGTGGCATATTTCTTTTTTTTACCAAACGGATATTTGAAATCTCCTACTGTAATGCTGTTTTCGGAATTCAGAGGGGTCGGAGTAAAACGGCAATAATAATCGACCCTTTTTTGAATGGCCTCGCTATCGAGCGAGTTGCTGAAATGATGAAACTCTCTGTACCAACGGAATAAGGCTGAAGGCAGAGCATATCGGGCAAACTCGCTGATATAGAAGTTGACACGTCGCAATGCTTTACGGACTTGTGTGTAGTATTTCAGATTCATTGGATTCAGTGTTAGCCTTTTAGCATTCTAGAATAAAAATTTTCCATATTCTCAGCCACGGATTCCGAACTGAATTTCCGGGCTTGCAGTTGTCCTTTCTGAATCATATCCCGGCTTATTTCCGGATGGGAGAGTATCTGGCGGATGGTCTGCGTCAGACTTTCGGAATCGAATGGAGCACAGTAGGCGCAGGCATCTCCTCCGACCTCTTCCAGACAGGAGCCTGTGGCTGTGATTACCGGAATGGCTGAGGCCATTGCTTCGAGTACAGGAATACCGAAACCTTCGAAGAAGGAGAGATAGATAGCCAGTTGGGCACCCTGATAGAGGATAGGCAGATCGGCATTGGGAACGGAATTCAGAATATGCACTCTGCCGGACATTCCCTTTTCGCTAATCTGTTGTTCCAGTTCGGCCTGAAGCGGTGTCTTTTTGCTGACCAGAACCAGATGCACCTCCGGCAATGCTTCCAGAGCCTTGAGGATGGTCTTATGGTTCTTTCTCTTTTCGATGGTACCAACCGAGATGATGTATTTCTCCGGAATGTTGTATTTCCGGATGGTGTCCTGAATCTCGCTCTGGGTGTGGCGATGATAGAAACGGTCGGCGCATCCCTGATAAACCACCTCAATCTTATCTTCAGCAATGCCGTAATACTTCATGATGTCCTGCTTGGTCTGTTCGCTGATGGCAATGATGCGGTCGGCATGACGGCAGGCATACTTTACTTTTACCTGAAGAATCAGACGGTCTGCCAGACTGAAGGTATGCGGGTATCTCAGGAAAATGAGATCGTGAACTGTGACTACGGACGGAATGCCACTGCGGTGTATGCCGAAGGGCAGTTCGTTGCTCATTCCGTGATACAGTTGGATGTTTCTCTTTTTCAGTTCGGATACCATTCCGAAGCAGCGCCACCACTCCCGGATTGTGCCTTGGGGTGGGAGGATGAGGTCAATGTTGGGCAGGAACCGGAGATTTCTGCGGGCTTCCTGATTTTTATCTTTTGGAGCGAACAGGCAGAACCGGGTTTTCGGATTCCGACCGGACAGGGCATTAATGATAAACCGGCTATAGTTACCTATGCCGGTTAAATTATTCAATGCTTTCTTTCCGTCGAATCCAATGATACTATTATTGGGAGTGATCATTGGGAATGCTCTTTGATGATTTATTTGTTCTTGAAATATTCTTCTACGCCCATGATGTCTTTTGGAGTGTCTACAGACAAAGACTTGCAGTGGCAGTTGTAGTAATAAATAGGAACATTGTTTTCAATGAAGCGGAAAGAATCGTTCTCTTCGATTTTCTCAATAGGGCCACGTGGAGTGTTGTGATAGAATTCCAGGGCTTTCTTGTTGAAGCAGCCTACTCCTACGAATTTGTGGTATACATAATCCATGTTGCCTTTTGGGTATGGAATCGGACTGCGGGAAATGAACAGACAGCGGCTGTTCTGGTCTGTAACGATTTTCAGATTGGTGGCATCGACTACTTCTACCGGATTGCTGAAGTCTGTCATCAGATTGGAAACAAACAGTTCGTCCGGATTATAGTTTTTAGGCAGACACTGGATGATTGCCTCTTCGGTGAGCAGCGGCTCATCTCCGTTGACCATGACATAAAGGTCGGCGTCTACTTTGGTAGACACTTCATACAGACGCTCGGTAGCAGTGTCGTGGTTGGGAGAAGTCATGATTACAGGAGCCTGGAACTGATCGCAAGCTTCCTTTATGCGGTCGCTGTCGGTAGCCACATAAACTTCATCGAATGCTTTTACTTCCTTGCAGTGTTCATAAACCCACTGAATCATCGGTTTCTGGCAGATCAGTGCCAATGGTTTCTCAAAGAATCGGGAAGAGCCTCCTCTAGCCGGTATTACACAAATAATTTTCATAAGCTCTTTATCATTTAATAAAAACGAATGCGTTGGTTATTTCTTGTTTTTATAGGATAAACTCCAACGGTTGTGTGACCACAACCAATATTCCGGTGCCCGGTTGATCACTTCTTCCAGCATCTCTACATAGCGGCGGGTAATCGGATATTTTTCTCCTTCGTACTGTTCCGGCAGAATCTCCCGGAATGTAAGTTGCACATAGCCTCTTTTGAGAGGTTTCACATCCATAAATACGAAGTGGGCGTTGATCTTGCTTCCGATAAATTCGGCTCCGACGCTAAAATTAGTGTCCTGGTTCAGGAACTGGAAGTGATGGTTTACGTTATTGGTGTTCGGGCGCTGGTCGGCAACAAAGCCTATCAGCATCTGATGCGTTTTCTGAATCTGCAGCAAACTGCGCACGGCCTGCTTTTGTGCAATGCAGACACTGTTGAAGCGGCTGCGGATCTTCAGGAACAGACGGTCAAAGGACGGATTACGCAACGGGCGGTATATCTGTCCGCTATAAGGCAGATGATAATGCCGTGTGATGGCCGGTACCCATTCCCAGTTTCCATAATGTCCCAACAGAAGCATGAACGAACGGCCGTCTTGTGCCAGCCGGTCAATTAAATCTCCGTTGGTAACGATGATTCTCCGGTCTGCTTCCTTATCGGAAAGATGCAGCAGTTTGATGGTCTCTACAATATTGTCACACAAGTGACGATAGTATTTCTTTTCGATATCTTTTCTCCAGGCGTCAGACTTTTCCGGAAAAGAGTTTTGCAGGTTCAGACGCACAACCTTGATTCTGTACTTGATGACGTGGTAGATAATGAGATACAGAAAGTCACTGATGCCGTAGAGCACTCTGAATGGCAGCAGGGCAACGAGTTTGAAGAAACAATAAGTTATCGCATACATCATAATGATTCTTTTTGAGTTTGGAAATCGAGCAGATGCAGAATACCCTGTGTGATGTTCCGGTGCTCGTTCATATATTTCAATGCTGTAGTCTTGACTTGTTCTAATTTCTCAGGGGCTGTATTCTGAAGCTGGAACCAGCGGTTCAGCTCTTCTGGAGTACGGACCTGCCCTCCGATTTGGAGAGATATCAGCTCTTGAGCAACAGCCTTCCGCTCAATGCATGGACCGAAGGCAACGGGCAGCCCGTAGACAGTAGCCTCAAGCACATTGTGCAGATAAGGAGTAAAACCGCCTCCGACATAGGCCCATGTGCCGTAGCGGTACAGATAGGACAGTTCACCCATATAGTCGATAATCAGAATCTGACAGTCTTTGAACTGTTCCGACGGAGTATTCTTGCACTTGCTGTGGAAACATACCTTTCCGCGAAAAGCCTTTCGGATGGTTTGCAGTGCTTCCGGATAAAGTTCGTGAGGCACTACCACAAATTTGGTTTCCGGATGGTTGTTCGCTAAGGCGGCGGTTAGTTTCAGGTCTTCCTGACAGTCTATGCTTCCGGCGATAAACAATGGATTCTCAGTGGCAAAACCTTCAATCACCTGATTGCGATAAGGAGTCTGGGCTATGAGATGAACATTGTCGAAAAGGGGATCACTGGTAACCACGGCGCGGTCGTAGCCCGATTGTAGTAATATCTGGCGGGTGCTGTCGTTCAGTGTGAGAATGCGGGTGAAGGAGCGGAGCTGGGAGCGGTAGGCATGACCATACCATTTGCTGACTACGGATTTAGGAGTAATCAGTGCTGAAACCAGATAAGTGGGTGTTTGCTCCTTTTCCAAAACCTTCAGATAGTTCATCCAAAGTTCCGACACCATAAAGATAGCTTTCTGCGGACGGAGGGCATGCACAAATCGTCTCGCATTTGACGGAGTATCCAAAGGTAGATAATACAGATAGTCAATCAGAGGATGATTGTCTTTTATGGCTTCATAACCAGACGGAGAAAAAAAAGTAAGAACAATCTTATAGGATGTAGTCTCCTTGATGGCTTTAATCAAAGGGCGGGCAATACCGAATTCACCGTAAGAAGAACAGTGAATCCAGATGGTGTTTTCTTTTTTCCCGGCCCATTCCTTTTCGATGGAGGCGATCAGCCCTTTCTGACCATTGAAGAAGAAATAGGTTTTTTGATTTTTTATCCCCTTCCGGGCAATCCATGACAGTAGTGGGAGCATTTGCCGGAACAGCAGGAATGCCAGGTTGTATAGCACCTGAAACCATGAATCATAAAGTCCTGCAATGCTTTGATATAGTGTACTCTTTTTATTCATGTATAAGGCCAGTTGTCGTTTGGTATCTTCTTGATTCTTACTCGTTCGGATGAGGCTTGGCAGCCTTTTTGCCTGAGCCTGCTTGAAGCAGAATTCTTTTCAAGTTGCAAAGTTAGCGAAAAAAACAGAAAAGCCAATCCGGAATGCAAATAGTTTGTATTTCCGGACCGGCTTTAAAAGGTTCAGATGTTTTATTGATTGGCTTCTTTGACCTTGCGGAACAAGTCGGAGGCAAAGATAAAACTGTTCAGTTTTTCATTGGTGGAATGCATGATGTCGTTTTTGGTTCCTTCCCATTCCTTGTATCCTTCACACAGATACACGATGTTGTCTCCAATCCCCATCACGGAGTTCATATCGTGGGTATTGATAATGGTTGTCATATTGAATTCCACAGTAATATCATGAATCAGCTCGTCGATGACGATAGAGGTTTTCGGGTCCAAACCTGAATTGGGTTCGTCGCAAAACAGATATTGAGGATTGAGGGCAATGGCCCGGGCGATAGCGACACGTTTCTGCATACCGCCACTGATTTCTCCCGGATATTTCTTTTGGGCGTCGATCAGATTCACACGGTCCAGACAGAAGCGGGCCCGTTTGATACGTTCGCTAAGAGTATCGTTGGAGAACATGTCCAAGGGAAACATCACGTTTTCCAATACCGTCATGGAATCAAAGAGAGCGGCACTCTGGAAGATCATACCCATTTCCCGTCGGATCTGCATCTTCTCCTTTTTCCCCATAGCCACATAATTTCTTCCGTCATAGAGAATATTACCGCTTGTGGGGAGAAGCAGACCTACAATACATTTCATCAGAACGGTTTTTCCCGATCCGCTTTGACCAATGATCAGATTGGTCTTGCCGTTTTCAAACACGGCATTGATTCCTTTTAGTACATCCTTGTCCTCAAAGGATTTGTATAATGAATTTATTTCGATCATGATTTACGAAAGAAGTTGGGTTAAAAATACATCGGCAAAAAGAATCAGTACACTGCTGCTGACCACAGAATTGGTACTGGCTTTTCCTACTTCTACAGAACCGCCCTCTACTGTGTAGCCATAAAATGCGGAGACGCTGGCGATAATAAAGGCAAAGAAAATAGATTTGATGAATCCCATCCATACGTACCACTCCTTAAACTCATGTTGCAAACCGAGAGTCAGGTCTTCAATGGTGATGACATGGCCGATTACCGAGGTGGCGTATGCTCCGATAAAACCGGCAAAAATACTGAATGCCACCAGAATCGGAATCATGGTCATCATGCCGATAATCTTGGGCATAATCAGGAAATTGGCAGAATTGACTCCCATAATGTCCAGAGCGTCGATCTGCTGGGTGACTCTCATGGTTCCGATTTCCGAGGCGATGTTGGAACCGACTTTACCGGCCAGAATCAGACACATGATGGAAGATGAGAATTCCAGCAACATAATCTCTCGGGTGGTATAACCGGTCACAAAACGTGGCATCCACGGGCTTTGGATATTCAGCTTGATCTGAATACAGATTACAGCACCGATGAAGAACGAAATCAGCAGGACAATTCCGATGGAATCAACTCCCAACTGGTTCATTTCCTTGATATATTGCTTGAAAAACATGCGCCAGCGGTCGGGCTTTCCAAAAGTTTTCCCCATCAGCATAAGATATTTGCCGAAGGTGGATAATGATTTTACAAGTAGCATAGTGATAAAAACTTTATTCTTGACTTACAAAAATAATGAAAATCCTATAAAAAACCGCAATCACACAATCGCTTTTTGATTATTACAAACTTTTTCTATATATTTTCGTATTTTTGCATCCCAAATAGAAAAATATATGGCAGAAGAGTTGGAAACAAAAGATACGGAACATCTGGTTCTGAGAACGGAAGGGTTGGTAAAGACCTATGGCAAGCGAACCGTAGTGAATGATGTGTCCTTTGATGTGAAGCAGGGAGAGATTGTGGGATTGCTGGGACCTAATGGAGCCGGAAAGACCACTTCGTTTTATATGACAACCGGATTGGTAGTGCCTAATGCCGGCCGTATCTTTCTGGGCGATCTGGAAATCACAAAGTTTCCGGTTTATAAAAGAGCGCGTGCCGGAATCGGCTATCTGGCGCAGGAAGCTTCGGTATTCCGAAAGATGACTGTGGAGGATAATATTGCTTCTGTATTGGAGCTGACCGGAAAGCCGAAAGCTTATCAGAAAGAAAAACTGGAGAGTTTGCTGTCGGAGTTCCGTCTTCAGAAAGTGCGGAAGAATATGGGAGACCGCTTGTCGGGAGGTGAGCGCCGTCGTACGGAGATTGCCCGTTGTCTGGCCATTGATCCGAAATTCATTATGCTTGATGAGCCGTTTGCCGGAGTAGACCCGATTGCGGTGGAGGATATCCAGTATATCGTATGGAAACTGAAGCAGAAAAACATCGGTGTTTTGATTACGGATCACAATGTGGAGGAGACTCTTTGTATTACAGACCGTGCCTATTTGCTTTTTGAAGGACAGATCCTGTTCCAGGGAAAGCCTCAGGAACTGGCCGAAAATGAAGTCGTCCGTGCCAAGTATCTGACGAATAGTTTTGTGCTGCGTCTGAAGGATTTTCAGAAAATTGATGAGGAAAAGAAAGCTGCCGAGTAGTGTTTCCGTGGCCTTATTTTCTTTTAATAAGTATGTTTTTTTACTACTTATTTGATTTTTTGAAAGATAAAGAGTATTTTTGCAGACCCATCGCAAAGGGTGTATGTGAATTTTAATAACAATAAATCATAAAAGAAAATTCAAAAATGAATATTTCATTAGAAAACGTAGACAAGGTGAGCGCCGTGCTTACCATTAAGATTGACAAAGCTGATTATGCCAGCAAAGTAGACGCTGCTTTGAAAAACTACCGTAAAAAAGCCAGCATGCCGGGTTTCCGTGTAGGACAGGTTCCAATGGGACTGTTGAAGAAGCGTTTCGGTAAGGAAGTTACTGCAGAGGAAGTAAACAAGTTGCTGGGCGAGTCTCTTTACGGATATATCAAAGATAACAATATCAATATGTTGGGTGAGCCTCTTCCAAACGAAGAGCGTCAGAAGCCGGTTGACTTCGACACTATGGAAGAGTTCGAGTTCGCTTTCGATATCGCATTGGCTCCTGAGTTCAAGGCTGAGTTGACTGCTGATGATACTTTGGACTACTACGACATTGAAGTAAGCGACGATATGATCGAAAAGCAGGTTAAGATGTATGCTCAGCGTGGCGGTAGCTACGAGAAGGTAGATTCTTACCAGGAGAAAGATATGGTTAAGGGTCTGTTGGCTGAGTTGGATGAGAATGGCAATACAAAAGAAGGCGGTATTCAGGTAGAAGGCGCCGTTATGTTGCCAGACTATATGAAGAACGATGAGCAGAAGGCTATCTTCAAGGATTGCAAGGTAAACGATGTTCTGGTGTTCAATCCTTTCAAGGCTTATGAAGGTCACGACGTAGAAATCTCTTCTCTGTTGAAGATTTCTAAGGAGGAGGCTGCTGAGATGAAGTCTGACTTCAGCTTCCAGGTTCAGGAAATCACTCGTTTCAAAGAGGCTGAACTGACTCAGGAGTTCTTCAACCAGATTCTGGGCGAAGGTGTTGTGAGCAACGAGGAGGAATTCCGTGCACACATCAAGAAGACTCTGGAAGAGCAGTTGGTATCTGATAGCAACTACAAGCTGATGTTGGATGTACGTAACTTCCTGACTGAGAAGGTTGGCAAGCTGGAGTTCCCGGATGCTATCCTGAAGCGCGTTATGAAGTTGAACAACGCGGACAAGGGTGAGGACTTCGTTGAGAAGAACTACGACCAGAGCATCGAAGAGTTGCAGTGGCACCTGATCAAGGAGCAGCTGGTTAAGAACTTTGGCATCAAGGTTGAGCAGGATGATCTGTTGAACGCTGCCAAGGATATGACTAAGATGCAGTTCGCTCAGTATGGCATGATGAATATTCCGGAAGATATTCTGGAGAACTATGCTAAGGAAATGCTGAAGAAGAAAGAGCAGATCGACGGTCTGGTGAACAGAAGCATCGAGGTTAAGTTGGCTGAGGCTATCAAGGGCTTGGTTAAGCTGAACCACAAGACTGTAAGCGTTGAGGATTTCAACAAAATGTTCTCTGAGTAATTCAGTAATTTATTATTAAAATCTTTCAGTAAAAGATAGGCTTCTGAGCTTATTTTCGTATCTTTGCTAGGCATTACGAAAAGGCTCAGAAGCCTTTTTTTGACTAACGAAAAAAAAGAATATATGAACGATTTTAAAAAGTACGCCGTAAAGCATCTGGGACTGAACAGCATGGTTCTTGATGATGTGATTTCTTCTCAGAATCAATATCTTAATCCTTATATTCTGGAAGAAAGACAGCTTAATGTAACCCAGATGGACGTGTTCTCACGCCTGATGATGGATCGCATTATCTTTTTGGGAACTCAGATCGATGATTATACAGCCAATACCCTTCAGGCCCAGTTGCTTTATCTGGACTCTGTAGATCCGGGAAAGGACATTTCCATTTATATCAACTCACCCGGTGGATCGGTATATGCCGGATTGGGAATCTATGATACGATGCAGTTCGTTTCCAGTGATATTGCCACTATCTGTACCGGTATGGCAGCTTCTATGGCTGCGGTATTGCTGGTTGCCGGACAGGAAGGCAAGCGTTCGGCATTGACTCATAGCCGTGTGATGATTCATCAGCCGATGGGAGGCGCTCAGGGACAGGCTTCGGATATTGAGATTACTGCCCGTGAGATTCAAAAACTCAAGAATGAATTGTATCAGATCATTGCCAACCACTCTCATACTGAATTTGATAAAGTGTGGGCAGATTCAGACCGTGATTATTGGATGACGGCACAGGAAGCCAAAGAGTATGGAATGATTGATCAGGTATTAATGAGAAAGCCATAATGAAAATGAAAAAAGTTTGTTCGTTTTGTGGCCGTGGTGAGCAGGATGTAAGTCTGCTGATTACCGGTCTCAATGGATATATCTGTAATGAGTGCGCTGAACAGGCTTATCAGATAACCAAAGAGGCCTTGAAAGGGGCTGGCAATAAAAAGACCGACTTGGGATTTGAGTTGGAGCAGTTGCCGAAGCCAAAGGAAATCAAGGAATATTTGGATCAGTATGTGATTGGTCAGGATGATGCCAAGCGTTATTTGGCCGTGTCTGTCTATAATCACTACAAGCGTTTGGCACAGCACACTACAGACGATGGAGTGGAGATTGAAAAGTCAAATATCATCATGGTCGGAAGTACGGGTACCGGAAAGACCTTGCTGGCCAGAACCATTGCCAAGCTGCTTCATGTGCCGTTTACCATTGTAGATGCAACGGTATTTACCGAAGCCGGATATGTTGGTGAGGATGTGGAGAGTATTCTTTCCCGTTTGTTGCAGGTGGCCGATTATGATGTGGATGCGGCGCAGCGTGGTATTGTTTTTATTGATGAGATTGATAAGATTGCCCGTAAGAGCGACAATCCGTCCATTACCCGTGATGTCAGCGGTGAGGGTGTTCAGCAGGGACTTTTGAAACTTCTTGAAGGTTCCATGGTGAATGTACCGCCAAAGGGTGGCCGCAAGCATCCGGATCAGGACTATATTCATGTCGATACCCGTAATATTCTGTTCATCTGCGGCGGTGCCTTCGATGGCATTGAAAAGAAAATCGCCCAGCGTCTGAATACTCATGTGGTGGGATATAATTCTGTACAAAATATGCAACATATAGACAAGTCCAATCTGATAAAGTATATTTTGCCTCAGGATTTGAAATCGTTCGGTCTGATTCCGGAGATTATCGGTCGTCTGCCGGTGCTTACTTATTTGAATCCACTGGATCGTACGGCATTGCGGAATATTCTGACTGAGCCGAAGAATTCTATTGTGAAGCAGCAGATCAAGCTGTTTGAGATGGACGGCATTAAGTTGAGCTTTGCGGAAGAAACATTGGAATATATTGTAGATAAGGCCGTTGAATACAACTTGGGAGCCCGAGGATTGCGGTCTATTATGGAAAGTATTATGATGGAGGCTATGTATGAGAAGCCTTCACAAAAGACCAAAAAGTTTGTTGTGACGCTCGATTACGCCAAGCAACAGCTGGAAAAGGCAAATCTGAATCGTTATTCAGAAGCATAAGGGACTTTGTTCCAAAAGTTTTTTGCAATAAAATGAAAAATAGTTGCTCTAATATTTGCAAATATGTAGGTTTTGTATATAACTTTGTTTAGGACATTTATGTGCCGAATCTAACTTGAATTTGATAACATAGAGGAACTATTAGGTTTATGAATACAGATATCAATTTGACCGAGCAGCTGAAACGATATTTTGGCTTTGATACTTTCAAGGGAGATCAGGAGGCAATTATTCGTAGCCTTTTGGAAGGGAATGATACTTTCGTTTTGATGCCAACCGGTGGCGGTAAATCGCTCTGCTACCAGTTGCCTTCTTTAATCATGGAGGGAACTGCTATCGTGATTTCTCCCTTAATCGCCTTGATGAAGAATCAGGTGGATGCGATCCGACAGTTTAGTGCAGAGGATGGAGTGGCTCATTTCATAAATTCTTCGCTGAACAAGGCTGCCGTGGATCAGGTAAAGACTGATATTCTTTCCGGAAAGACCAAGTTGCTCTATGTGGCTCCCGAATCCCTGACGAAAGAGGAGAATATTGAATTCCTGAAGAATGTGAAAATCTCCTTTTATGCTGTGGATGAGGCTCACTGTATTTCCGAATGGGGACATGATTTCCGTCCGGAGTATCGTAGAATCCGTCCGATTATCAATGAAATCGGTACTGCTCCTCTGATTGCCTTGACTGCTACGGCTACCGATAAGGTGCGCGGTGACATCAAGAAAAATCTGGGTATGATTCATGCCAAGGAATTCAAGAGCTCTTTCAACCGGCCGAATCTGTATTATGAAGTACGGAACAAGACGAAGGATATAGACCGGGAGATTATCAAGTTTATCAAGCAGAATAGTGGCAAGAGCGGCATTATTTACTGCCTGAGCAGAAAGAAGGTCGAAGAATTGGCCGAGATTCTGCGAGCCAACGATATCAACGCCCGCGCCTATCATGCCGGTATGGATTCTGCAACGCGGTCACAGACTCAGGATGATTTCCTGATGGAGCGCATTGATGTCATTGTGGCAACTATTGCATTTGGAATGGGTATCGACAAGCCGGATGTTCGTTTTGTGATCCATTACGACATTCCCAAGAGTCTGGAAGGGTATTATCAGGAGACGGGCCGTGCCGGCCGTGATGGCGGCGAAGGCAAGTGCATCACTTTCTATACCCATAAGGACTTGCAGAAACTCGAGAAGTTTATGGAGGGAAAGCCTGTTGCCGAACAGGATATCGGTCGTCAGCTTTTGCAGGAAACAGCTGCTTATGCTGAGACATCTGTATGTCGACGTAAATTTTTATTGCATTACTTTGGAGAGGTTTTTGAGGTAGAAAATTGTGGTAATTGTGATAACTGTTTACATCCAAAGAAAAAAGTGGAAGCTAAGGAAATGTTGAAACTGGCACTTGAGGTAATCAGTGCCGTAAAGGAAAACTTTAAGGTTGATTATATTATAGATGTTTTGGTCGGTAATGAGACCGAAGAGATTCTGGCACACAAGCATGACAAACTGAAATATTTCGGGGCCGGTGAGGATGAAGAAGAAAAGAAATGGAATGCTGTCATCCGTCAGGCAATGATCGCCGGTTATATTGAGAAGGATGTGGAGAATTACGGTTTGTTGAAGATTACGGACGACGGACGTAAATATATGAAGAAGCCTGTGGCATTTAAGGTTACGGAGGATAATGATTTTGATGAAGATGAAGAACCGGTTCCTCAGAAAGGTGGAGGTGCTGCCGATCCGGCCTTGTTCGCCATGTTGAAGGATCTGCGCAAAAAGCTGTCCAAGCAGCTTGATGTGCCTCCTTACGTCATCTTCCAGGATCCGTCGCTTGAGGCAATGGCTACCGTATATCCGATCAATATCGATGAGTTGCAGAATATTCCGGGTGTCGGAGCCGGTAAGGCAAAGCGTTACGGTGCTGAGTTCTGCGACCTGATAAAGAGACACTGTGAAGAGAATGAGATAGACCGTCCGGAAGATTTGCGTGTGCGCACTGTAGCCAACAAGTCAAAACTGAAGGTGAGTATCATTCAGAGCATTGACCGTAAGGTAGCTTTGGACGATATTGCTTCGGCTAAAGGTATTGATTTCTCTGAATTGCTGGATGAGATTGAGGCTATTGTCTATTCAGGCACGAAACTCAATATCGATTATTTTCTGGAAGAAGTGATGGATGAAGATCACATGCTGGACATCTATGATTACTTCAAGGAGTCAGAGACAGACAGTCTGGATGAGGCTATGGATGAGTTGGGAGAAGACTATACCGAAGAAGAAATCCGATTGGTAAGAGTCAAGTTCCTGTCAGAGATGGCCAATTAATCCCATATACGTCCCGCATGTCGGGGTGCGATTTAAAATCGGAAATGAAATGCAGAAGAGAGCTGAAGGATTTGCAGCTCTCTTCTGCGTTTTTTTATGCTTTTTTTAATGAAATAATCGGTTGTAAAACATCAAAAAATCAGAAAAAATTCATATATTTGCACGCAATAATTTTATATCCTAATATCTTATGTCATCATTTATTGCAGATAAAATCGTTATGGATGGATTAACATACGATGACGTATTGTTAGTTCCCGCTTATTCTGAAGTTTTGCCACGTACTGTGGAGTTGTCAACCAAATTTTCTCGTCACATTGATTTGAAGATTCCATTTGTTACAGCTGCGATGGACACCGTGACCGAATCGACTATGGCTATTGCCATTGCGCGTGAGGGAGGTATTGGTGTTATTCACAAGAATATGTCTATCGAAGAGCAGGCTCGTCAGGTGGCAATCGTAAAGCGTGCCGAAAATGGAATGATTTACGATCCTGTAACCATTCAGCGTGGTTCTACAGTGAAAGACGCTTTGGATTTGATGAGTGAGTATCATATTGGTGGTATCCCGGTTGTGGATGATGATAAGAAACTGGTTGGTATCGTTACAAACCGTGACCTGCGTTTTGAGCAGAACCCTCTTCGTCTGATTGATGAGGTGATGACCAGCGAGAATCTGGTAACCACTCATATCCAGACCGACTTGGCTTCGGCTGCAAAGATTCTTCAGGAGCACAAGATTGAGAAACTGCCGGTAGTAGATATGGATGGCCGTCTGGTTGGTTTGATTACTTATAAGGATATTACAAAGGCTAAAGACAAACCGATGGCATGTAAGGATGCCAAGGGACGTTTGCGCGTGGCTGCCGGTGTAGGTGTTACCGGTGATACTTTTGAGCGTATGAAAGCTTTGGTTGAGGCTGGTGCCGATGCTATTGTGATTGATACAGCACACGGACATTCTAAATATGTAATTGAGAAACTGAAAGAGGCTAAGGAGCATTTCCCGGATGTAGATATCGTTGTAGGAAATGTCGCTACCGGTGAGGCTGCCAAGATGTTGGTAGAAGCTGGTGCTGACGGCGTGAAGGTTGGTATCGGTCCGGGTTCTATCTGTACAACCCGTGTTGTTGCCGGTGTGGGTGTACCACAGCTTTCTGCTATTTATGATGTAGCCAGTGCATTGGAAGGCACAGACGTTCCTTTGATTGCCGATGGTGGTTTGCGTTACTCTGGTGACGTGGTGAAAGCTTTGGCTGCCGGAGGATACAGTGTGATGATCGGATCATTGGTTGCCGGTACTGAGGAGTCTCCGGGTGATACCATCATTTTCAACGGAAGAAAGTTCAAGTCATATCGTGGTATGGGCTCTTTGGAGGCTATGGAGTGTGGTTCAAAAGACCGTTACTTCCAGTCAGGTGTCAACGATGTGAAGAAGTTGGTTCCGGAAGGAATTGCCGGTCGTGTTCCTTATAAGGGTACTGTACAGGAAGTAATTTATCAGTTGATCGGCGGTTTGAGATCAGGTATGGGATATTGTGGTGCCAATACCATCACAGAGTTGCACAATGCTAAATTTGTGCGTATTACCAATGCCGGTGTACAGGAAAGCCATCCGCATGATGTAACCATCACCAGCGAGGCTCCTAACTACAGCCGTCCTCAATAAAAACAAAATATTCAATGAAAAGACTGCTAATCGCATTTTCATTAACAGTAATGGGATTATCCTGCTATGGGCAGGATGATCCCATTGTGATGAAAATCAACGGAAAGGATATAACTCGTTCAGAGTTTGAGTATAATTACAATAAGAATAATTCAGTAGAAGTTGCCGACCGCAAAGGGATTGATGACTATGTGCCTTTGTTTGTAAATTATAAATTGAAGGTTGAGGCAGCTAAAGATGCCCGTTATGATACTTTGAGTTCTTTCAAGAAAGAATTTCTGATGTATCGTAACCAGCAGATCCGCTCTCTTTTGGTAGATACAAAAGTTGAGGAGCAGGAAGCCAGAAAATATTACGACCAGCTGAAGCAGAATATCGGACCGGACGGTTTGGTGCGAGTTGCCCATATTTTTGTACAGGTACCTCAGAAGGCTTCTCAGACCCAGTTGGAGGCCGCAAAGAATAAGATTGACTCCATTTATCAGGAGATTCTGAAGGGAAGTAATTTTGCAGAACTTGCCTTGAGAAACTCTGATGACAAAATGTCGGCTATTCAGGGAGGTGATTTGCCCTGGCTTGCCCGCAAGCAAACCATTAAAGAGTTTGAAGATGTAGCTTTCAAGATGAATATCCCGGGTGAGGTTTCTGAGCCTTTCCTGTCTCCGTTAGGATACCATATTGTAAAGATGTTGGGACGGAAGCAGTTGGAGCCTTATGATTCCCTGCGTTCCAATATTCTGAAATACCTTGAGCAGCAGGGATTGCAGGAGCGAATGGTGAATCATGTGCTTGATTCCATGGTTGCTGCCAGTGGCAAGCAACTTACGGTTGATCAGGTTCTCGATCGTGAAACCGAACGTTTGTGTGCTCAAAACTCGGATTTGAAATATTTGATCCAGGAATATCACGATGGTCTTTTGCTCTTTGAATTGTCATCACGCGAAATCTGGCAGAAGGCTGCAAAAGACGAGTCCGGATTGAAGAAGTTCTTCCGCAAAAATAAAAAACGCTATAGTTGGAGTGAGCCTCATTTCAACGGAGCGGTGTTCTTCTATCGGGATGAAAAACTCGGAAAGAAGATCAAGAAAGTCTTGAAGAAAGCAGATGAGAACGAATGGGCTAAGGCTGTTCGTGAGAACTTTAATAACGATTCTCTTTCACAGGTGCGTCTGAGTGCCAAAATGTTTGTAAAGGGTGATAATCCATACGTAGATTACCTTGTTTTTGATTCCAACGAGAAGCCCAAAGAACGCAAGACTTATCCATTCTTCAATGTCTATGGACGTAAACTGATGAAAGGTCCGGAAAAGTGGACCGATGCAAAGAATGAAGTGATTGCAGACTACCAGGCTCTTAAGGAGAAAGAATATGTGGAAGAACTGCGAAAGAAGTATACAGTTGAAATATTTGAAGAGGTTTTAAAAACGGTTAATAATCACTGATTTAATCTTCTTTTGATGTAATTTAGCGCATAGAATTTGCAATAATAATTAGTTGATGAAAATTTTCAAATCCATTAGAATAGCATTTGCGCTCCTATTGTTAGGAGCGCAAATGTCGTTGTTTGCCCAAAACAACGTAGTCGATGAGGTAATCTGGGTGGTGGGTGATGAAGCCATCCTGCGTTCTGATGTGGAGGCTGCCCGCTTGACCGGTGGTCCGGTGAAGGGAGATCCTTATTGTGTGATTCCCGAACAGCTGGCCATTCAGAAGCTCTTCCTGCATCAGGCTGCCATTGACAGTATCGAAGCTACTCCCGCAGAAATCAACCGGGCTGTGGAGTCGCAGATGAATGAATGGGTCATGTTGGCCGGTTCGAAAGAGAAACTGGAGGAATACAAGAATATGACGATGACTCAGATTCGTGAAGGCTTGTATGATCAGATGAAAGATTATCTGACAGCTCAGAATATGCGTCGTAAACTGGCCGAGGATGTCAAAGTCACTCCGGCAGAAGTGCGTCAGTATTTCAAGAATCTTCCGGCCGACAGTTTGCCGATGATTCCCGAGCAGGTAGAAGTGCAGATTGTGGCCCTCAAACCGATTATCTCCCAGTCGGAGATTGACCGTGTAAAAGAAGAATTGCGTGATTATACGGAGCGTGTTAATTCCGGCTCTTCTTCTTTCTCGACACTGGCCATTCTTTATTCCGAAGATCCGGGTTCTGCCCGTCAGGGAGGTGAGATGGATTATGTTGGAAAATCCATGTTGGATCCGGCCTTTGCCAATGTGGCATTCAGCCTGACTGATCCGAAGAAGGTTTCCAAAATTGTAGAAAGCGAATACGGCTATCACATCATACAGTTGGTAGATAAGCGTGGCGACAAGATTAAGGTGCGCCACATTCTGAGAATCCCGAAGCCTTCGCAGGATAATATTGACGCCACGTTGGCCCGTCTGGATTCCATTGCAGAAGAAATCCGCGAAGAGAAGTTCTCTTTTGAAGAGGCGGCTGCCGTGATCTCTGAGGATAAGGACACCCGCAATAACTTTGGTGTGATGATCAATTTGAAGATGAGTCCGGACGGTGAGCGTATGGACCGTACTTCTCGTTTCGAAATGCAGGAATTGCCGGCAGAGGTAGCCAAGGTTGTTGCCAATATGAACACCGGTGAGATTTCAAAGCCTTTCCTGATGATGAAAAACCAGAAGGAAGTTTGTGCCATTGTAAAGCTGAAATCCCGCATCAAGGCGCACAAGGCCAGCATGACAGAGGATTTCCAGGTGCTGAAAGCCATTGTTCTGGCAAAGAAAAGAGAAGAGAAAATTAAACAGTGGATTATAGATAAGCAGAAAACCACTTATGTACGTATAAACGAAGAGTGGAGAAACTGCAACTTCCAGTATCCAGGTTGGATCAAATGAACAAAACGAAATTAAACCCACGAAAAATGAATAACGGGCATAGATTACTAGCATTTTGTATTCTATGCCTGTTTGGGTTATTTGTAATAGCCCAGAATGAGAAGAAGCGCGAGCGGCAGAAAGCCGAGTCGCGCATTTATCTGCTTCATGCCGATGTGCTCCGCTATGATCAGTTCCGTAATCCCGGTGCGCAGATTCTGGTGGGTAACGTTAAGTTCCGGCATGATGATGTCTTTATGTATTGCGACAGTGCCTGCTTTTATGAGCTGGACAATTCGTTCGATGCCTTTGGCCATGTGCGTATGGTACAGGGAGACACGTTGTCACTCGTAGGTGATGTGCTCTATTACGATGGTATGCAGCAGTTGGCCCGGGTGCGTCATAACGTAATTCTGAAACATGTCAATTCTACTCTTTATACCGACAGTCTGGATTATGACCGTTTGTATGATCTGGGTTATTTTTTCGAGGGAGGTAAGTTGGTAGACAAAGACAACGTGTTGACTTCGGATTGGGGAGAATACAGCCCGTCCACCCGTGAGGCCGTGTTTAATTATAATGTGAAACTGGAAAATCCCAAGTTTACCATTATCTCCGATACCCTGCATTACAACACACGCACCAGCATGGCGCATATTGTGGGCCCGTCGAACATAGACAGCGGCGACAATCATATTTATTCCGAATCCGGTTATTATGATACGCAGAAAGATCAGGCTTACCTGCTCGACCGTTCGCTTTTGACCAATAAGGGAAAGAAACTGGTGGGAGACAGTCTGTATTACGACAGTCCTTCCGGTATCGGAAAAGCCTATGGCAATATTCGTTATGAGGATGAGCTGAATAAGAATATGTTTACGGGCAACTATTGCTATTACAATGAGCATACCGGATATTCTGAAGCGGCAGACAGTGCCTTGGCTATTGATTATTCCCAAAAAGACACCTTGTATCTGCATGCCGATACTTTTAAGATCTTTACTTATAATATGGATACCGATTCCATGTATCGTGTCATGCATGCTTATCATAAAGTGCGCTCCTATCGCACGGATATTCAGGCGGTATGTGATTCTTTGATTTATAACACCAAAGATTCCTGCATGAGCATGTATAAGGACCCGATTGTGTGGAATGGAGAGCAACAGGTGTTGGGAGAGCAGATTCATGTCTTCATGAACGATTCCACGATAGATTCTCTGCAGGTTCTGTATCAGGCACTTTCTGTGGAGCGTATAGACAGCGTGCACTATAATCAGGTGGCCGGGCGTGAGATACACGGCTATTTTAAGGATGGCACTTTGGATAATACCTGGGTGGTCGGCAATGTGTTTGTAGATTACTATCCCTTCGACAGCGACAGTCTGATGATTGGCATGAATTACGTGGAGACCAGTGAGTTGAAAATGTATATGAAAGACCGTAAACTGTATCGGATCTGGATGCCGGCGGCCGTGGGTACGATGTATCCGTTAGGTATGATTCCACCCGACAAACTCTATCTGGAGAATTTTGCCTGGTTCGACTATATACGTCCCCGTGATAAGATGGATGTCTTCCGTTGGCGAGGCAAGAAGAAGGGTACCGAGTTGAAGATTTCTTATAAGCACAAGGCTCCAATACAGAAATTGGATCAGATATTAAAGAAAAAGTAATATGGGACTATTCAAGACAAGAAAACCCAGAGGCTTTCAGCATAACTACATGTATGTAGACGAGCGAAAGGACCGGTTAAAGGAAATTGAAGAACGTGCCAAACGGGAGTTGGGTATGCTTCCTCCCAAGGAATTCAATCCCGAGGATATACGCGGCACCTTTGTCAAGGCTACCAAGCATTTGCGGAGAAGAAAGGAAAGCGGTAAGAAACCGATGAAACTGGGAGTGGCGCTGATTATCATTGCTGCCTGTCTGTTTCTGTGGCATTATCTGTTGACTGGTAGCTGGAGATTTTAATTAAAAAAAGAAGTTGTTATGGGCGATATAATTCATCTGTTACCTGATTCGGTTGCGAATCAGATTGCAGCGGGCGAGGTGATCCAGCGTCCGGCTTCTGTGATCAAGGAATTGGTTGAGAATGCCGTGGATGCAGAAGCCAAGCGGATTGATGTAGTGGTGGTAGATGCCGGAAAGACTTCCATTCAGGTCATTGACGACGGAAAAGGAATGTCTGAGACAGATGCCCGATTGGCTTTTGAGCGCCATGCCACTTCCAAAATCCGTCAGGCCAGTGATCTTTTTGCCTTGTCCACTATGGGCTTCCGTGGAGAAGCTCTGGCATCTATTGCCGCTGTGGCACAGGTAGAGCTGCGTACCCGTCAGAAAGAGTCTGAAATAGGCACCTGTGTGTCTATTGCTGCTTCTAAGGTAACAGAGCAGGAGCCTGTAGCCTGTGCTCCCGGAAGCAGTTTCCTGATTAAGAATCTGTTCTTCAATATTCCGGCGCGCCGTAAGTTTCTCAAGTCCAATCAGACGGAGTTGAGCAATATACTTCAAGAGTTTGAACGCGTGGCATTGGTACATCCCGATATAGCCTTTTCGCTGACTCATAATGATTCTACGATGCTGTCGCTCACTCCTTCTTCTTTGCGTCAGCGTATTGTGAATATATTCGGACGCAAACTGAATGAGCAGTTGCTTTCTGTAGAGGTAGAGACTACATTGGTCAAGCTTTCGGGCTTCGTGGCCAAACCGGAATATGCCCGAAAGAAAGGAGCACATCAGTATTTCTTTGTCAACGGTCGTTACATGAAGCATCCTTATTTTCATAAGGCGGTAATGGAAGCGTTCGACCAGTTGATTCCAACCGGAGAGCAAGTGTCCTATTTCCTTTATTTCGAGGTTGATCCGGCCAATATAGATGTAAACATTCACCCGACCAAGACCGAAATCAAGTTTGAGAATGAGCTGGCCATTTGGCAGATTATTATCGCAGCGGTTAAGGAAGCGCTAGGTCGCTTTAATGCGGTTCCGACAATTGATTTTGATACAGAAGGCCGTCCGGACCTGCCGCTGTTTGAAGAAAACAATCTGGATGTGGAGCGCCCGGTGACACAAGTCAATCCGGATTTTAATCCTTTCAAGACCCAGAGTTCATCCTCTTCCCCCTCTTATGGCCGGAAAGATACGGATGGGGGGCGTTATGCTCCTTCTCATTGGGAAGATCTGTATCAGGATGCGGCTCCAGCAGAAGCGTCACCTTCTTTTGATCATTTCTCGTCAGTGCCCGATGAAACTCCTGAGACAGGACTCTATGACGGAGCTGCTGATTTTTCGGACAAATCAACCCAGCACTATCAATACAAGGGACGTTATATTATGACTGCAGTCAAGTCCGGTCTGATGATTATAGACCAGCAGCGGGCGCACATTCGGGTTCTGTTTGATCGTTTCCTGGAACAGATCCGTTCGCATCATGGTGCTTCACAAGGTCTTCTCTTCCCGGAAATGATTCAGCTGCCTCCTTCCGAGGCTGTTGTTCTGGAGCATTTGCAGGACGAACTGCACGCCTTGGGATTTGATTTGCAAAGTCTGGGTGGAGGATCTTATAGTCTGAATGCCATTCCGGCAGGAACTGAGGGACTGCATGCCGAGACTTTGATCAGAAACATTATCGACACCGCGATGGAGAAAGGAAACGGTATCGGTGATGAGATCAACAACCGTCTGGCTTTGGCTTTGGCGCGCAATGCAGCCATTGTTCCGGGACAGGTGTTGAGCAATGATGAGATGGAGGCGCTTGTTGACAGTCTTTTTGCCTGTGCAACTCCGAACTATACTCCAGACGGTAAAGTCATTATTACAATACTGGAACAGGATAATATAGAACGTCTGTTCCGATAAGGATAGATAAAAGTAAAAGATGCACGAATGATCATCATTTTCAGACAGATCAGCTCGTGCATCTTTTATTTTGTTATTATAGGAAACTCTTCCACAGTGCCGAGTCCGGCACCGGAGCTTCAAATGACATTTTTTCTTTGGATACCGGATGTACGAATTCAATCCGTCGGGCATGCAGGCAAATGCTTCCGTCAGGATTGCTGCGTTGTGCTCCGTACTTCAGGTCTCCTTTAATCGGGCAACCCATTTTGGCCAGCTGGCATCGGATCTGGTGGTGGCGTCCGGTCTGCAGATTAATCTCCAGCAGATAGTAGCGTTCCGAGCGTCCGATGACCTTGTAGTCGAGAATTGCTTTCTTCGAATCCTTTACTTCGCGGTCATAAGCATACGATTTGTTCTGCTTTTCATTACGCACCAGCCAATGCACCAGTTCACCGGCAGGGGCCGGTGGCTGGTTTTTGACTATGGCCCAATAGGTCTTTTTTATTTCTTTGGTTTTGAACATTTCATTCAGGCGGCTCAAAGCCTTGCTGGTACGTGCAAAAAGTACCAGTCCGCTTACCGGACGGTCCAAACGGTGGGTGACTCCAAGAAATACATTTCCGGGTTTATGATATTTCTCCTTGATGTATTGCTTTACGGTTTCCGACAGAGGCGTATCACCGGTCTTGTCACCTTGCACAATCTCCGAGCTGGCCTTGTTTACCAGAATGATATGATTGTCTTCGTAAATGACATTCATTGAATTACATGTTCATACCACCGTCAACCTGGATTACCTGTCCGGATACATAGCTAGACAGGTCAGAAGCCAAGAACAGAGCGATGTTGGCAACATCTTCCGGAGTACCGCCGCGACGCAATGGAATACCCTTGATCCACTCCTTGCGAACCTCCTCAGACAAAGCCTGAGTCATGGCTGTTTCGATGAATCCCGGTGCAATAGCGTTGGCACGGATACCCTTGGCACCCATTTCCTGAGCGATAGACTTAGCCAAGGCAATCATACCGGCCTTAGAAGCTGAGTAGTTGCACTGTCCGGCATTACCGTGTACACCAACGACAGAAGCCATGTTGATGATAGAACCGCCTTTCTGGCGCATCATAATCGGAGTACAAGCGTGAATGAAGTTGAATGCAGACTTCAGGTTTACGCCGATTACAGCATCCCACTGAGCCTCTGTCATACGCAGCATCAGACCGTCTTTGGTGATACCGGCGTTGTTTACCAGAATATCGATAGAACCGAAATCTTCTTTTACCTGATTAACAACCTCAGCAGACTGAGCGAAGTCAGCAGCGTTGGAAGCATATCCTTTAACTTTCACACCCAAAGCAGCAATTTCCTCTTCGGTAGCCTTACCGTTTTCGTCGATTACCAGGTCTGTGAATGCGATGTTGGCACCCTCAGAAGCGAACTTCAGAGCGATAGCCTTACCAATACCACGGGCAGCTCCCGTGATCAATGCTGTTTTTCCAGTTAATAGTCCCATAATATCTTTATTATATTAGAATATTTAAAAAATCACTATGATTATATTTTCTTTAAAGCTCTATTCAGTAAAGTCTGTACCATAGGCTTGCAGGTTTCCTGATTCAGTCCTTCGCCCAAACGGCCGTAAATATAAGGCACCTCAAGTCCTTTGATACAATAGTGTATGATATCTGAAATAAGTGGCAGGTTCTGGATTTCAAAGATTTGCTGCTGTATTCCTTCAGTCAGCACCTTTTGTATGAGATTGATTTCTGCCAGATCGAAGTTCTTTCTTACTTTCTCCACCATCCAGATGTCTCGGAAGAATTCGGCCCTGAGGTTTCCGTTACGGAACACTGCTTCTTTTATCAGGTTCAGATGAGCGAAAACCAGTTCCAGCAATTTTTCTTCGGGCGGGATATTTCTTAAAGCCACTTCCGACATTTTCTGGGTGAGGCGTTCCAGTTCGGTTTCAATGACAGCGTAATATAATTCCTCTTTATTCTTGAAATAAGTATAAAGGGTGCGTCGTCCCTTCTTAGAGGCTACGGCAATGTCGTTCATTGTCGTATTCTCCAAGCCATTTTTTGCAAAAAGGATTCTTGCTACTTCTACTAATTTTAGTCTTGTCTTTGAAACTGCCATAATTAGTGCAAAAGTAAATTCTTTTTTTTAGAATGCCAAAAATTACATTTGAAACTTTTCTATTTATAAGGTAATATGAGGGCAGAAATGACCTGATTTAGGTGGTGAATCTCTTTTTTTTGAAGAAAAAATAAAAAAAGTTTGCCGAAAATTTGGAGGATATATAGAAAAGCCTTACCTTTGCAATCGAAATCAGGAAACAACCTCCTGATGGATGGTTAACATCGCGGAGTGGAGCAGTTGGTAGCTCGCCAGGCTCATAACCTGGAGGTCGTCTGTTCGAGTCGGGCCTCCGCAACTAAAGGAACGCAATTTGCTGATAAAAAGCAGATTGCGTTTTTCTTTTTGTATACGTCGGGACAAAATCGGGACATAAAAAAATCCCAACGACAGCTCTACACTATCATTGGGATAAAATTATAATACTTTTTTCTTTTTATTTCTTTTCTCCGATATAAACCAGATAAGGACCTTGGCAACGAATCGTAAAGGTGCCTTCGGTGGTTTCATTCAGTGTACCTTCCCACCAGCTTTGAAAATCACGGATCGGATATTTCAAGCCTTCACCGGTCATACCTTGTGTGCCGAAATTGAAGATGGAAACCTGAGTGCCTACCGGGCAAGTGAAGCTACAGTCGTTTTCTGCCGGAATAAAGACACCGTAATCAGTATACATACGTACATCCAGTCCCATTTTCTGATATTCCATCAGCAGACTGATATTGCCCAAGGTATGATCCTCACGCATACCGGTTGCTCCCACAATCGCTATTTTCCGGAATCCTTTTCCTTGCAGGAAGCGTATGGCTTTGGTCTGGTCATTGGTTTCCTGATCCGGGTCGTGATGGATGATAGAAGCATACAGACGCCGGTATTGCGGGTCGATAGAGTCGCTGTCACCTACAATAATATCCGGTACAAGACCGGAGTCCAGATACTGGTTGGCGGCTCCGTCGCAACAGGCCACATAAGGAGCTGATTTGAGCTTATGTACCGGTGTGGGACGGAAAGGAAAATCACCGTTGGCTACGACTACTGCTTCCGGAATAAATTCAGTGGTATTTGTTTTCATTGTTCTGCTTTTATGAGACGTTTCCATTTCAAGAAGCCAAAGATAGCAATTACTGTGTAAAAACCGTAAAGAATTGCTGTAAAATATAAATCTTTGTAGAAATAGAGGCCGCAGCATACAATATCTACCAATATCCACGCCAGCCATTGTTCCACGTATTTCTTGGCCAGCATCCACAGGGCAATGACACTCAGTGCTGTCGTAAAACTGTCAAACCAGGGCACTGTGCTGTCGGTATAGCGGACTAAAATAAACCCGATGCTGGCAAACAATACTCCAAACAGAAGGAGCAGGATGGGGAGCGTGCGGAGTGGGAGATACCCGATGCCCGACTCCTGTATTTCTGTTGTTTCTTGTCCCTTTTTTTGGTATCTCCAGGCAATCCAGCCGTAGACGGATGCCAGCAGATAATAAATATTGATACCGAAGTCGGCATACAGGCCGGCCTGATAATACACCACAATATAGATAGCCGGCATGATGATGCTGGCTATCCACAGATAAATGCTGGCTTTGTATTCGAGCCACAGATAGGCCAGTCCCACAAGGGTACCGGCCAGTTCCAGATAATTCATAGATGTCTGTTTTGAATGTTAGAAAGAAATGGATACATGTCCCAAGGCATGAATGCCGGCCTGAGCGGCATATCCCGCATAGCTTTGGCGCACCTTGTTTCCATCAACGGTTTCGTAATAACTACCGGCATACCCGTTGTTTTCATATTGGGCATTGAACAGATTGTACACGCTGACGCCAAGAACCAGTTCTTTGATTTTACGCGGGTGGAACGTGTAGCTCAGGTCCAGATTGCTGACACAATAGGCATCGAGCATCTGGTCTTTCTGGCCGGCATTGGTCATATACTGGCTGCCTACATATTGGGTGCTGAGTGCGGCCTCCCATTGGCGGTACGAGAATGTGAAACGGTTATTGGCCGTCCAGTCCGGTGAGAAGGCAATCGGTGTGCTGCCGTGGTGGATTACCCAGGGATTCATCTGTTCGTCGTAGAGTGTTTCCGTAAAATCCACGATGCGGTTGCGGCTCCACGTTGCAGTCAGATCCCAGCGGAACCACTCAACAGGCTTCAAGCTTCCGGTCAGTTCCACACCCAGACGATAGCTTTTCGGTACATTGTCTGTCAATGCTTCGCCGATTTCATTGACTTCACCGGTCAGAATCAGCTGGTCTTTATAATCCATAAAATACAGATTGGCTCCCAAGGCCGCAATCCGGTTCTGGAACTGATATCCCAGTTCATAGTCGAGCAGACGTTCCGGTCGTGGCAGTCTGTTCTGTTTCATCTCGGTGTAATTGTTTCGGGTCGGTTCTTTCTGAGCCACTGCAAAAGAAGCATACAGTCGGTTACTTTTATTGATCTCCCAGTTAAGGCCGGCTTTCGGGTTGCAGAAATTAAAATGTTCGTTTACATTCAGTTCCTGCATCTTTCCGGTTGCCGGATTGTATTTGTCATTCTCTCCCTCTATCTGATAGCTGATATGCCGGTATTGCACATCGGCATATACGCTGAGTTGCGGTGTTATGTCATAACTGCCCTTCACATAAAGGTTTCCGTCGTTCTTGAATGCTTTGCTGTCGTAATACGGGTGCAGTGGGTCCAGATCTCCTTCATATTGCTTTACCCAGATGACTTTTCCGAAATGCTTTCCGTGGTATCTGTTGAAGGCTCCACCGAAAGCTATATCCCAGGGCCCTTTGCGGTAGGCGATTCCCGCCAGTCCGCCAGCAAAGTCATTATCCATCTGTTTTCGGCGGATCAGATCGTCATCCAAGCGGTTTCCCTGCTCGTCCAGACGGCTTTTCAAACCATATTCGGTCAGGTTGCTTTCCGGTTTGTATTCCTCATAGTAACCATTGCCATGAGTGTAATGCAGGGCGGCATTCAGTTTCCAATAAGCGTTGAACGTATGGTTTATCAGCAACTGACTGTGCAACTGGTTGTAAATATCATTCTGGTTTTCATAAAAGCGGATATTTCCTTCACTGTCCGTATACATTCCGCAGGAATTGAACGTACGTCCGTACTGTTCCATCTCTTCTTTACTGGCATAGTTCCAGGCATGATAGGTCTTTTCTTTTCCTCCGAAGACAAGCAGCTTTACAGATGTGGCATGCGAATAGAAAGCTCCCTGTGTGAAGAAAGACTGCAGATGGGATGAGGCGCGGTCGATATATCCGTCACTCCCGATATTGGATAACCGGGCATCAAAGGTCCAGTGATCGTTTATCAGACCGGTTGCGGCACGGAACATCTCCTTATGTGTATTAAAAGAACCGTAGGTACCTTGAAAAGATGCCGAAGGCTTGAAGGCTGCATTGTCGGTAAGCATGTTCACGCTGGCACCGAAAGCACCTGCACCGTTGGTCGAAGTGCCTGCACCCCGTTGTATCTGCACATCCTTGAGAGAAGAGGCCAGGTCTGGCACATTGACCCAATACAGGCAATGGCTTTCCGAATCATTGAGAGGTACTCCGTTAATGGTTACATTGATGCGGGTTGCGTCTGTTCCGCGTACGCGCAGAGTGGTGTAACCGATTCCGGTTCCGGCATCACTGGTCGTTATGGCCGAAGGAGTCAGACTTAATAAATAGGGAATGTCTTTGCCCAGATTCCTTTTTTGCAGTTCTTCCTTGCTGATGTTTGTGTAAGCGGTTCCGCTTTTTCGTGTAGCGCGATTGGCTAAAATGTCCACACGCTCCAAAGAGCGGCTTACTGCAATAGAGTCCTGGTCAGTTGCATGATGGGCATACGACTGACTGACCATTCCGGTGAGAATGGAGGTAAGAAGAATAAATCTCATAAATAATGAAGTATAAAATAAATAATTTCTCTTCGCCGGCATTGCCCGGATCAGATGATAAGGGTATGTTCTCAGCCCGTTGTTATGAGGCACCCCGCGACAGATTTGTCATCGCATTGCAAAATTAATGATATTTTCTGTGATAGGCCTTCGCTTTCTAATCTTTTCTTTTGCATTTATTTAAATATCAGTGATTTTAAAAAATTATTCTTGATGTTTAATTGGCAATAGTGGATTGAAAGTCTTGTTGCATGATTTACAATATGCAGAAAAACAATTATCACTATTGCATATAATGTCTAACTTTGTTCCACATGTGGGGCAAAAATAACAGCCTTTATTATTATGTCCCTTATCCAATTTAGATTGTATGTGATAGGGTATTGGTAAATGGGATATTTCATACCGTTGTGTTAACCTTACGAATTGCTTGTCATCGCAGCATGAAAGACATGTTGGGCATATATACCAGCCATTAGGACATTGCTTGGTGTTACGAGAATCAATAAGTCCCTTTTTACATTTATAGCAATAATTAAGATATACAGCTTTTTTATATTCCGAACAAGTTGGATTTATACAAGAGTAATAATTATTTCTATCAAAATTGTCACGTTTAACAGGATACATTAAATGTCCACATGCAAGGCATTTGAGAGAACTAAACTTTTTCAGTGCCTTATTTGCTATAACAATGAATAGGGCAATTACGCCGTCCGGCTCATAACCACATTCTACTTGGTGTAATTTAGGATATCCCATTATTTCTGCTAGATGGAAAAGCGTATATTGACTCCATGAGTTAGTATGTTGTAAACATTGGTTATCAAGGTTATTGTGAAAACATTCCTTGCCTCTACACCAAAAAAAAGCCAAATTAGTAGCCTGATTATGGGCTTCAGCTAATTTAGGTGCACAAAATAGGGAAAGTTCTTTAGATATCTTTTTTTTCAAAAATGAGAATTTATCAATTCTAGAATCTGCATTAATATTCTTTTTGTAATAGTATAATCTTCGTAGCTTACCAAGCAAATGTTTATCATATGCAGTTTCAAAATATTCACCATTATAAGTGCTATCTTTTAGAATTGTATTTAATGAGGATGCAACTTGTTCTGTAAAACTGATTTTTGCAGGCAACAGAGATTCATTAAAAAGATTCTTCTCTATCACGGACTTGCTAATTTCAGAAAGAATTTGTGAATCAATATAGGCTTCTTTTCGAGGATATATTCGCATAGCTCTTGGGGTTGCATATTCAAATAAAAGTTTACATTCAGGGGAGTTAATATCTTTTGACATTATCATATAATCTTCTGACCTCCTGTCTTTATAATTTAAGGCAATTTTGTATATTGATTCCTTTAACATTTCTACCGAGGTATCTTCTACGCTAATTTCAATATCTATTTTCGTAGAGTCCTCTAACGATTTAGTAACAAATAAATTAAGCCAATCATAATACTTGGAATTTACAATCCACCTGTTTTTATAGGTAGCAGAAGTAATACAATCTAATTGTTTTAAACGCTCTAATAACTTTAAACATTTAGAGTTTTTATTTAAAGGTTTTACATTACTATCATATTTGCAGGTAGTATAAGTCTTCTTTTTACCGATTGATTCTAAGATGCTTACAATACTTCTTTTAAGGTTGTCAGATGTAAATTTATTTTCATCTAAAGTTATTATTATACTGTAATCTATGAATCCAATAAAGGTTTCATTATAAACAACTCCACCATTACAACATGGCAAAAAAGTATTTAATCCTAAATCTATCTTAGGATTTGTTATATCGCAGTAACTTATCACAAAATCTAAAATCCCATTAAATGATTGAAATGATTTGCCATGAGTTTCATTTAAAGTCAAGATACAATCACATAGTAGTTGATTAGCTATGTTTATTTTACAACTAGGAGTTTTTATACAATAGCGATAACGCATAAACTCGATATAATCGTTCTCTTTGAATTGTTCTATAAGTTTTATATCGAGACTTACATTGTTTAACCTTACATCATGAAAATATCTTTGTATTATTTTAAGTTGTCTTTTGTGAGAAACCAGTGGATATATTGATTTTAGCAACTGATAATTCTCCAATGGTTCATTAGAAGAGAACCATTTATATAAACTAATTAGATTATTAGGAGAATCAGTATTAATTTCATTAGTATCACTCAATATATGGTCTATCAAATCAAATAAATTACAATCTGCTCCTGATATTATAGGAGTTACATATTTCAGTGCATCAGTAATTTGAGCTGGAATATATATATCATATTTGAATCTGAAATAATGGGCAACTTCTTTTATTTGTTCTTGCTTGCAATAAGATAAGCAACGGCAAATTTTTTGTAACCATTTGAAAATATAAGTCTGGAATTTAATATCATATTGGCAAATAGCCTTTTTTAATTGTTCAGTGTTCCAAGGCATGTGATTTAAGAACCATAATATATATGTATAAGGAAAATTATCCTCAAGGTTTTGAGAACGACTTATTAAACTGTTAAGTATAATGATCCAATCTTCATTAGATTGAACATCAGCTATATGATATGAGAAAGTTACTGAATCATCATACTCATTTTGTTTAATTTCTTTTCCAACGACAATCAGGACATATTTTAAGTGAAATATTTTATTAACAATTTTGTCGTCTGATATAAACGCTGAAACTTTCGTATCAGTTGACTGATAAAAATAATGATCTTCTATATTGAGAAAAGTGTCATTCTGTTTTTCAATAACTTCATATTTTTGTTGCATGAAAAACAGTGGCTTTTTTAATAATTCTTTGAAATGTTTTTTGTCAGTTCTGGCTTTAAACATATACAAACTCTCCTTATATACTTTTAGACCAATATATTATATTGAATAATTCAAATAAGCAACTTTGTAATAAAAATGGAGCATTTCCATAACGGACATCATTGTCTGTTACAGTTCCTCCGTGTGATCCTTGTTGTACAGTGGAAACTAAGCTATGGAAGGAACGTATTATGTATTCAGGAGCTTTTCTTTCTTCTTCAATATACTTTGAACATTTATTTAAAGTTCTATGCTCAATAGGAAAAAATGATTTATCTTCTAAAAAGGTGATGATATAATCCTCAAGATACTTACGAATTTCATTTAGTAGTTTGGGATCCTCTACATTCTTTCTTACAAGTATAGGATACATTATCTCAAGTAATCTATTATATGCATTCTTGCCTAATATTTTAGAAGTATATAGTAATCTACTATATTCATCTTGTAATTTATATAGGTCTGATACATTTTCTATCTTATGAATGTCTTCAAATAGAAGCTTATAATCATCACTGTTTTTGTCGTATACCCTTTTACTGCAATGTGGTTCTTTAGGAATAAGAGAATCTTCTTCCTGATAGCGTTTCTCGCCAGACAGCGTAAAAATGTATGGTTCTAACTGATTATGTTTATAATGGAATTTACGTAGCCAATTGCATGCTTTCAGATAACCATCTACCGCATTTCCAGTCGTTGCCTTTTGTTCACGAATATCTAATATAACAGCACACCACTCTAATGGGCAAGATTCAATCGCTGCTAATCCTTCCCAATAACTAGACATGGGTGTAATTTCAATGTTTTGATCATGTGCATATTCTAGGAACTGACTTCCCATAAATGACAGCTCACCATATATGTCTTTACACTCATCATCTATCCACAGAACCTTTATCATAATGAAAATATCTTAAAATTAGACCAAAGGAAACTTTACACAGATAACTACTGCAAACCCTTTTTTGCTGTAAGGTACTATAGCTTCCCCACCAGCTTTATCACAAATGTCATATATTCTATAACCACCAATTCCGGTGTGTCCAGTAGGACCGGCAAAACTGCCTTGTTCAAAGAAGGTGGCACGTGCACGTTCAGACATTGGTTCTCCATTATTTGCTACTGCTATTTCACACATTCTATCGTCTGTCGCTCTAATTGAAATTTGTAACAAATAATCCGTCCTGTTTCCAATAAATCCATGTCTGACAGCATTGTTAATAATGTTATCAAATAACTCCATGAATGCTTTCGGAGAAATCTTTATATTTAATTCTTTATCGAATCCGATTTTCTCGATATTAAAAGATACCGGATATTTTGATGCAAGTTTATTCAGAAGATCATTCAATGAGTGAGCTACATTTAACTTCTGTTCTGGTTCACCTGCTTGTTCGCTTTTTGTCAGATTCTCTATTTCTATTTCTATATTCTTAACAGAACGAAACAATCCCTCAAGTAGATCATTGATGGATTGTTTTGTAAGTTTACCTATAATATCTGTAGGTTTTACACCATCAGGATGTTTGAGAAAAAAACTTTGCAAACGCTCTATTGCCATACCGATAGGCATAACCTCGTTGCTAAGCCGATGTTTACTATTACGTATATGAGCTTCGTTCAACCATTCTTTTTGTTGAAATTTTCGTTCTTTTTCTGCCATTTTTTCCTGAAGAATCTTCTCCATAGACTTTGCGTCCGCAATTCTTTGTTTTTGCATAATGACTGAAGGTATATTCAAAGGACTATTGGCGAGTCGGTCAAGAAAGACTTTCTCTGCAGTTGTCACATATGTTATAATGCCATCCGAAAATACTCTTCCTACATTACTCCAACTATCTTTCCCTAAATCTCCATAAACTTTTTTATATTCATCTTCAATATCTATACTTTTAGACACTTCTATCCAAGAGTCATATTTACTCATGTAAAATAAATAATCTGGCAATAAGCAGGGATTTAATCTAAATGCAAGAGTATAACCTATAGTTTGTGTACGTTTATGTTCGGAACATATAAAAACAGGGTCTTCGTCGCTGGCAAGTACAAAAGCTATCATTGGACTATGTGATGCCATAATAAGTGTTGGAGTTGTAAGCTTTCGCATACCTTTTTCTGACTTTCCATACTCTAAATCAGATGGGTGTACATAAATAGAATCCCAATCTTTGGCAAAATCTGTTTCTTGAAAAATTCTACCTTGAACTTCATTAGGTACATTTAGATATTCATTCTTTAATAACATGGATGAAAACTTTGTATTCTGTACCTGTAATGCGTCTTGAGAAAGGAAATCAGTCATAAACAAACAAAATTATAGATTAAACATTTATATTTTCAAGAGCAAAGTTATAAGTTATAGGTTCAGTCTAACTGAACTTATCGTAATTTTTTAATGATATTCGAAGTCTTTCTCGTATTTTTTGCTCTAAAATTAGAGGATGAATAACTTTAAGTCTCTCACCATAAGATAATAATATTTGCTCTAGCTCAAAATTCGGAATCACCGTAATCTGAATAGTTGCACCTTTCTCATCTTGGTCAATAACAATCTGTGAGTGATGAATTGGCTTTGTTTCAATATAGGGAAACAACTCTTTAGATATCCATAGACGAATTTCTTCAATTGATGCCCCTTTCGGTTTTGAAACCCCTACAATATCATTGAAATATTCTTTGAAATCAAATTTTGTATTGTACATATATGGTACTGAAGCTTCTTTTATATTACAAATCCTGTCTAAAGCATAAATTGAAAGTTTATCATAACCATTCGTTTGAGCAAGTATAAACCACCTATTATTATATTGTTTTAGATAATAGGGATGTATAATATAATGCTGCACTGTAGTTACATTAAAGCTCTTATATTCTAGTTCTAAAGCATGCTGTAAACGAATTGCGTCGAATAAGACGGTTAAATAATTAAGTCCCTTCAAAAAGGGATTGTCATCAAATTCGACTATCTGGTAATCCTTCTGCGAATGATATGCCATAGATGACTGTATACGAATATTTGTTTCATTAATCCATTTGAATTGCTGCCTTCCTTGAAATAAGCTAAGGGTTGTAAGAATTTCTTGTAAATTAGCAATATCTTTTTCCGTTAAAGGGGCATTATATACCGAGAATCCACGGTCTGCATATCTATAACGCTTATTTCTGCCAATACGAATCGTTTCTATATCTACAAAATACGTATTTTGTATTTCCAAAATATCATCACGAATTGTATTTTTAGAAGTTACAACATGAAGTCCTCTTTCTTTTAGTTCAAGGTTACACTTGTCCATCATTTCCTGAATGGAATGACCTCTTTTGTTTTGAAGACATCTGTCTATTATTTTTTGTCTTATTGCATATCCTTTTGTATTTGCCATTCTATATTAAAAATGTTAGTCTGTTGGATCGTAAAAATATGTAAACTAGGTGTTGGCGAAATTGTTATATCTTTAAAATATAAAGAATATCAAACAAAATCGTTATAATCATCGGAAGTAAAGTTATAGATTTTTTTTTTATATAGATGCTTATTTTTGCTGGTTTTTGCAGGTATGATGGCTAAATAAATATTTAAATTCACTATAAAGTATACGTGTCATCATATTTCAATTATACCAAGGCTGAATATTTAATGATTGTCTATTATAATAGTTTGATAGACATAGAATAAAAAGGATAAAGCTATCTACATAAATATTCAAAAGAAAAGGTCTTTATGTCAGATTGACCATACAATGGACTAATATCAGAATCTTTCTTTAAGGACAATAATAAAAGGAAAGGGTCGTTTATAAGGATAAACGATTAAAAATAAAAGCTATGATGAATTTGAAAAGATTGGCTGCTCTGGTGATTGGTCTGGGACTGGGCAGTACTGCGTTATGGGCACAATGGAGTTTTGGAGTAAAAGGCGGATTGAATGCCAGTAAAATGAAGTGGGAAGCTATGGATCCGAAGTTCAAGGTTGGAGCTCAGGTCGGTGGCTTTGCAACTTATCATCTTAATGAGGAGTGGAGTTTGCAGACCGAATTGCTTTATGCTCTGCAAGGTTGCCGCTTTGAAATTTGGGAGTCTTTGGAAGAAAAAGATAAAATTACGGCTAAAGATAATCTTCATTATCTGAACATACCGATACTGGCTCGTTTTCAGTTTGCCAGCGGATTATATTTCGAACTGGGGCCGCAAGTCGGTTTTCTGTTGGGAGAATATCAAAAATATAAGGATGAAAGACATCGCATCGAAGCAACCAAACCGGTAGATGTGGCTTTGGCCGGTGGTGTGGGATATGCCTTTAATGAGCATTTGGAGTGGAACTTCCGTTATGTGCATGGATTCCTTCCAACGCGCAAATATTTAAATGATGATTTTAAGTCTATGAACCGCAGTATGCAGTTGAGTCTGGGATATCGGTTTTAACAGTGCTTTTTTGAGAATGACGGATTAAGAGTCCGCTCTGTTGCTTTTCAGGTCAGGAAGCTATATCTTTGTATGTCTTTAATACAAAACAGATAGAATGGAAACTTTAACGAAAACGGTTGCTGTAGTGTATTTTTCTCCTACAGATACCTCAAAAAAGGTGGCTTTGGCCTTGGCTGAAGGAACTGGAGCCAAAGAGATAAAGGAATTTGATCTGACCACAGATGAAAGTCTTTCCCCGATAGTATGTGATGCGGACTTGTTGGTGTTGGCCGCTCCTGTTTATGCCGGTCGTGTGGCCTTGCAGGCAATACAGCGTTTCCAAAGAATTCAGGCATCTGGTGTTCCAGCCCTTGTGGCTGTCGTTTACGGAAACCGGGATTATGAAGATGCTTTGATCGAGCTGCGTGATGAGGCTGAAAAATTGCATCTTAAGGTTATAGCTGCCGGTGCTTTCATTGGTGAACACAGTTTCAGTCGTAAGCAGATGCCGGTAGCTGAAGGTCGTCCGGATGCCTCAGATCTGCAAAAAGCCCGTGAACTGGGACAGAAGGCTGTTCTGAAACTGACGCAGGGTATTTCTGAGGAAACTTTATGGGTGAAAGGAAATGTTCCTTATCGTGCGATAAAGGAGCAACCGCCGGTAGCACCGGTTTGTCTGGAGGGTTGTACGTTATGCGGAAAATGTATTGCAGTTTGTCCGGTACATGCCATATCCAAGTCTCCCGAAGGAAAAATCGAAACAGATGCGGCAAAGTGTACGCTTTGTTGTGCCTGTGTGAAGAAATGTCCTTTTGGTCAGCGTGTTTTTGATACTCCGTTTACCAAATACCTTTATGAGAATTTCCGGGAAAGACGCGAACCGGAATTCTTCCTTTAATGTCATACTGGAGTTACTACATAAAAAGACGAGACGAAAACTATGAGTGCGAAGGAAGAGTTTATGGAATTGCTCCGTTCTACGGAGCGTGAAGGAGTGGAGGATTTATTGGTGGCTCTGGAAGAGATGGGATTCTTCACCGCTCCGGCATCTTCCAATCATCATCTGAATGTAGAAGGAGGCCTGGTGGTACATTCGTTGAATACCTGCAAGGCTGCCCTGATGGTTTGGGAGGGAATGATCGGTCTGGAACCCGGATTGGCCAAAGAGGTAGAGCGTGAGAGTGTCATTATTGCCAGTTTGCTGCACGATGTATGCAAGAGCGATATTTATTTCCGGACAGTCAAAAAGCACAAGACCGCATTAGGAACTTGGGAGGACTGTGAAGGATATAAGGTGTCTTATAAGAATTTTCCGATGGGACACGGTGAGAAATCGGTCATTCTGCTGCTTTGCAACGGGATAGCCCTGACCGATGATGAGATGCTTGCCATCCGTTGGCATATGGGAGCCTGGGGCATTAATATGAACAGTTATGAAGATCAGAGATGTTTTGATACCTCTCAGAAACTTTATCCTCTGGTAACCATTATTCAGACGGCAGACAAACTGGCTGCCAATATTATGGAACGCAGCGGGAAGGATCTGGATGAATTGTAGGTCTTTGTTTCTGAGTCCTCTGCCGGAAGGACGGAAGTCTTTCGCCTGAAGGACTGTAATCCTTTGCCCGAAGGATTAGAGATTTTTTTCATCATAAAAACATAAAAGGTCTGTGTTCTCACGACACAGACCTTTTGTTGTAAAGTTAACAAGGAGAGAAATCATAGAGACTATCCGTTCGTTCTTTAAGCTTTGGGGGCTTTATCGCTTTCAAGCAGGATTTCGGCCCGCTTGATGGCTTCATGGATATTTCTACAAATATTTTCTTCTTTCAGTTTTTCGGTGAAGCCGCTTCGCTTCAATGCGTTGTAAACATCCTCGTTCACTCCCGAAAGAATAATCTGAATGTTTTCCTTACGGCTCATCTCGCATAAGCTGGTCAGATTATGGATTCCGGTAGAATCAATGAACGGCACCTTTCTCATGCGGATAATACGGATTTTCGGACGGTCTTTGGTTTGCAGCATGACTTCCTCAAATTTGTTGGCAATACCAAAGAAGTAAGGGCCGTTGATTTCGTAGGCTTCTACGTCTTTTGGGATGACAAGATGCTCTTCCTTACCGGAAATGGTGACGTCTTCGGTGTGGATGATCTTGTCGCGGATACTGCTGATCTCGACAACACTCATCACACGCTTGATGAACAGCAGGCAAGCCAGTACCAGTCCGAACTCAATGGCGATGGTCAGGTCGAAGATCACGGTAAGCAGGAAAGTGATGAGCAATACCGATACGTCTGATTTCGGGTTCTTCAGCAATTCGCGGAAGGTACGCCAGCCGCTCATGTTATAACTTACTACTACCAGTACGCCAGCCAGACAAGACATCGGGATATACTGTGCCAAAGGCATCAGGAATACGAAGATGAGCAACAGCATGATGGCGTGGATCACTCCGGCAACGGGAGTCTTACCGCCGTTGTTGATATTGGTCATGGTACGGGCAATGGCTCCGGTAGCCGGAATACCACCAAAGAGCGGAGAAAGCACATTGGCAATTCCCTGGCCGATCAGCTCCTGATTGGAATTGTGCTTGCTGCCGATAACACCATCGGCTACGGTAGCCGACAGCAGGGACTCGATGGCACCGAGCACGGCAATGGTTATGGCCGGTTGCATCAGGGATTTGATGGTTTCCCATTCCAGCGACGGCATGGCCAGTGACGGCAGTTTGCCTTCAATGGTGAAGCGGTCGCCGATGGTTTCAATGCCGGTGATGCCTGCATAGGTCTTGAGCAGATAAACACCCACAGTCATCAGAACGATGGCTACCAGAGAACCCGGAATTACACGGGAAATCTTGGGGAACACGGCAATGATGACAATGCTGAGGATGCCCACCAGAGCCGACCAGTAATTAATCGTATCGAAACTCTGGACGTAAACAATCCATTTTTCGATGAAATCGGCCGGATTGGAGGACAGAGTCAGACCGAAGAGATCCTTTATCTGAGTGGTAAAGATGGTTACGGCAATACCGCTTGTAAAACCGACAATAATAGGATAGGGGATGTATTTGATGATGGTACCCAGACGGAAAATACCCAGAACCAATAATATGATACCGGCCAGAATGGTCGCAGTGAGCAGTCCTGATTCACCGTATTGCTGGATAATGTTGTAGATAATCACAATGAAAGCACCGGTAGGGCCGCCGATCTGCACGCTGCTGCCGCCGAAGAGAGAGATGGCCAGACCCGCGATGATGGCTGTAATGATTCCCGTTTCCGGACTTACTCCCGAAGCAATACCAAAGGCGATAGCCAGCGGAAGGGCCACAATACCGACAATGACTCCCGCCATCAGGTCGGCTGCAAATTTTTCTTTCGAGTAGTTCTTCAAATCAGAAACGATTTGAGGAGAAAATGTAAAACTCTTCATAATTCTGTAAAGCAATAAATAGTGATATTTCTTAGTGAGCTGCAAAATTATGAAAAATATTTATTATTAAATCATTTTTGACGGAAAAATATCTCATTTTGTTATCTCTGTTTTGCAAAAATAAGAATATAGTGTAAAGAAATGTAATTATTTGTTTTCTGAATATAAAGACCAAAAGAGGCCATTTATTTCATTATGCTTGTATTTTCTCCATTTTGCAAGACGAATTAATGCTCTAAATATCTGTTTTCTTTATTTTTGTTTTATCTTTGCGACCGTAAACTGAGTTTTAAACTAATTAATACCATTAATTTATGTTTGAAGGACAACCTAAAGGACTTTATGCGTTGGCCCTGGCCAACACAGGCGAGCGTTTCGGTTACTACACTATGCTTGCTATTTTCGTTTTGTTTTTGAAGGCTAACTTCGGTTGGTCGCATGCTGTGGCAGGAAATATTTATTCTATTTTCCTGGCTTTGGTTTATTTCCTCCCGTTTATCGGAGGTATCTTGGCCGATAAGTTCGGTTATGGAAAGATGGTTACCATTGGTGTCATTGCCATGTTTGCCGGATATGTGCTTCTGGCTCTTCCGATGGGAACCGGAACGATGGGTATGATTGCCATGTTTGCCGCTCTGCTGGTGATCAGCTGCGGTACCGGATTGTTTAAAGGTAATCTGCAGGTTATGGTCGGTAATCTGTATGATAACCCTCAGTACGCTGCCAAGCGCGACTCGGCTTTCAGTATCTTCTATATGGCCATCAATATCGGTGCCTTGTTTGCTCCGACAGCAGCTGTTGCTATGATGGACTATGCTCAGAAAGCCTGGGGTGTGAGTGAAAATGATTCTTATCACTATGCCTTTGCTGTGGCTTGTGTTTCTTTGATTGTTTCCATGGCCATTTATTATGGATTCCGCAGCACTTTCAAGCATGTAGAGGGTGGCGCTGCTAAACCTGCTGCAGCCGGAAAGGCTCAGGAGGCTCCTGCTGAAGAATTGTCACCGGCAGAAACAAAGGCACGTATCGTGGCTCTGTGTCTGGTATTTGCTGTGGTTATCTTCTTCTGGATGGCTTTCCATCAGAATGGTCTGACTTTGACTTATTTCGCAGATGAGTTTACCGCCAAGAGTTCTACCGGACTGGAAAGCATGATGTTCAGTGTATGGAACCTGGTTGCTGTAATCTTCATCGTTTACGCTTTGTTCTCTTTGTTCCAGTCAAAGACTGCCAAGGCAAAAGGAATCTCTGCGATTGTGATTGTGTTGGCTGCTGCGTTCCTGGGATGGAGATATGTTAATCTGGACGGTGCAGTAGATGTTAATGCTCCGATCTTCCAGCAGTTCAACCCATTCTTTGTGGTGGCTCTGACTCCGGTTTCTATGGCTATTTTCAGTTCATTGGCACGTAAGGGCAAAGAGCCTTCTGCACCTCGTAAGATCGGTTTGGGTATGTTGGTTGCTGCCTGCGGTTACGTGTTGATGATGTTTGCTTCTTTCGGTTTGCTGACTCCGAATGCTCAGGCTGAGGCTGTTCAGGCCGGTACTGCATCTTTCGTATCACCAAACTGGTTGATCTCTACTTACCTGGTGCTGACTTTCGGTGAGTTGCTGCTTTCTCCGATGGGTATCTCTTTCGTATCTAAGGTAGCTCCTCCGAAGTACAAGGGTATGATGATGGGTGGCTGGTTCGTGGCTACTGCAATCGGTAACTATCTGACTTCTGTTGCCGCTTTCTTGTGGGGCGATTTCGAACTGACTGTCGTATGGGGAGTTTTGATGGGTCTCTGTCTGTTGGCAGCCCTGTTCATCTTCTCTGTCATGAAGAAACTGGAAAAGGTTGCCTGATTCTGATCGGGTAAATGATATAGAAATGCGTTATTGTTCCTTGTCCGAGGGCAATGACGCATTTTTCAAGTATAAGAGGTTTTGTCAGATTTAAAATAGTGTTGTAACAGGAAGAGTCAAGAAAAATGAAGGAAGATTACAAGGTAGACACAGAAGGAATGCTTCAGGATTTGAATCGGAACAGAAAACTGCCTCCCGTGTGGCTGGCCTTTGTCCCACTGGTGTTGTTGGTCGGTCTGCTGGTTTGTGTGATTTCTGCTTTTGGCAGTGATGCGCTTTCGGGTGGAAGCCAGATTGCCTTGCTGACCACCTCGGCATGCTGTGTGATTATCGGCTTGCTGCTGAAAACCATGAAATGGGACGACTTTGAACGTGCTGTCAGTGAAAATATCAGCGGAGTGTCGCAGGCCATTCTGATTTTGCTGCTCATTGGAGCCGTCGGCGGTTCGTGGATGGTGAGTGGAGTGGTACCAACCATGATCTATTATGGGATGCAGATTATTGATCCCCGTTGGTTTCTGGTGTCTTCCTGTGCCATTTGTGCCTTTATATCCGTTATGACCGGTAGCTCCTGGACCACCATCGCAACCATCGGTATTGCCTTGCTGGGTATTGGCAAGGCGCAGGGATTTGCTGAAGGATGGATTGCGGGAGCCATTATTTCGGGTGCCTATTTCGGAGACAAGATTTCTCCAATGAGCGAAACGACCGTTCTGGCCGCTTCTACGACCCGTACCCCTCTTTTCACCCACATCCGGTATATGGGCTATACGACAGTACCTTCATTCCTGATCACTCTGATTATTTTTACGGTGGCCGGACTGATGCATCATGAGGCGACTGCTCAGGGAGTAGCCGAGTTTACCGAAGGTTTGGAGCATGTTTTCGTGATTTCGCCCTGGCTGATGCTGGTACCGCTGGTTACGGCGCTGATGATTGCCCGTAAATTGCCGGCAGTGGTGATTCTTTTTACGGCCACGGTGATGGCCTGCTTGGCTGCTGTATTGGTACAGACCGATCTGGTAGATCAGATTGCCGGAGATGATTTAGGCAAGTGGATGAACCGTTTCAAGGGAGTGATGATTCTGGTTTATGGCAGTACCAGTCTGGATACCGGAGTGCCGGCCTTGAACGAACTGGTGGCTACCCGGGGAATGTCGGGTATGATGAGTACCGTGTGGCTGATCTTCTGTGCCATGATTTTCGGAGCCTCCATGAGTGCTGCCGGCATGATCGAAAGCATTATGCGCATGTTCATCCGTTTGGCACACAATACCTTCTCTTTGGTTGGTTCTACCGTTGGGGTGGGTTTGTTTATGAATCTGGTTTGCGCCGACCAGTATTTGTCCATTATCCTTACGGGCAATATGTTCCGCGACACTTATGAGCGTTTGGGCTTTGAGAGCCGGCTTCTGAGTCGGAGTACTGAGGATGCTGTAACGGTTACTTCGGTGCTGATTCCCTGGAACTCCTGTGGTATGACACAATCTATGGTGTTGGGCGTGTCCACATTGGTTTATTTGCCCTATTGCTTCTTTAATTATCTGAGTCCGCTGATGACCCTGTTGGTGGCTGCTTTGGGATATAAGATATTCCGGCACAAGCCAAAGACTGTATCTGAAGAACCGATTGTATCTTAAAAAAATATTCCCGTCTGAGTGTGATCAGGATGCTCCTGTTGCTCAGACGGGAATATTTGCTTTCTTATCGGGTCTTGCTGCTTTATTTGATGACACAGATTTCATTCAGTGGCTTGCGTACTTTGGGATGTTCGGTTTCCGTTTCATTGCTGTAGCCCAGAGGAATGATGACTGCCGGCTCCAGATTCGTTTCCAGATTCAGCGCTGCACGTACACCATCCGGATCAAAGTTGCACACCCAGCAGCTTCCCAGGCCCTGTTCGGCTGCGGCCAGACAGATATGTTCGCTCAGAATGGCAATATCAATGTTGCCATGGTTCTTCTGATCGGCTGGACGTACCCATGAAGCGTCTGTCTTGTGACAAACGACCAGATACATGGGAGCCTGCTGAAACCAACCTCGATTGTAGGCAGCTTGTAACTGTTGGCGTACCGCTTCATCACGACACACATAGATGACCCATGGCTGTTTGTTTACTGCAGATGGAGCCAGACGGGCACATTCCAGAATATATTCTACGGCAGAGTCCGGCACCTGAGTGGGCAGATAAGAGCGGACTGAAAAGCGTTTGGTGCAAAGTTCCTTAAAATTCATATCCTTTATTTTTAGGGTTATACGATAGTGATAGTTGTTTTTACAAATGTACAAAAAGATGGCAGATGAAAATGATATTTTCCGAAAAAGATTTCTTTTAATTTGATAGGTATAATCATTTATTCTTCTTACATTTGTTTAGTAGGCAAGCGGTTTTGCCTATTTAAAATCATTTTCACTATGGCAACACAAATTCAAATGCCGGAACTCAGATATGGATTGTCTGACCTGGCACCGGTAATCAGTGAGGAAACTTTAAACTATCATTACGGAAAGCATCTGCAGGCTTACGTCAATCAGCTGAATACGCTGATTGAGGCAACAGAGTATGAAGACATGGCTCTGGCAGATATCATTCGGGAGGCTCCGGCCGGTCCGTTGTTTAATAATGCCGGACAGGTATTTAACCACGCCATGTATTTCGAGCAGTTGGCACCTCCGGTTAAGGAAGGAGAGGAAAATCTGCCTGAAGGCGCTTTGGAGGAAGCCATATATGCTTCGTTCGATGACTTTGAGACTTTCCGTCAGCGTATGAGTGAGGCGGCCTTGAAACTGTTTGGTTCCGGATGGGCCTGGCTGGTGCAGACCGAAAACGGATCTCTCAAGATAGAGCAGTATCCGAATGCCGACAACCCGCTGAAGCATGGTCAGACCCCATTGCTTTGCATTGATGTGTGGGAGCATGCCTATTATCTGGACTATCAGAACCGGAGAGCGGATTATATTCAGAAAATTTGGAGTATTATTGACTGGAAGGTAGTGGCCGCCCGAATGGATGCGCGTTGAGGTCTTCCGTAAAAACAGCATAGAAAGCGACAGGAGAATATGAAAGAACGTTTGGAAGCAGCAGACTTTATCAAGTGTGTCTGTATCGTGTTGATGGTCATTTTTCATTTGGCCTATATCGGAGATAAGTATCCGCTGGTCAAACAGTTTGTCTATACGTTCCACATGCCTGCCTTTCTCGTTCTTTCGGGATATTTTCTGAATGTGCGTAAACCGGCTAAGGATTTCCTGCGCTCCATGTGGTGGCTCTTTGTGCCTTATGCGGTATTTGAGACCGGTTATGTGGCGGCGGCATCCTTCTTGCCGACTCGCGATGCGGTGGATCAGCTTTCGGGAACTTTGATTCTGCGAAAGCTGTTTCTGGATCCTTTAGGACCCTATTGGTATCTGCATACTTTGATTATTGCTTCCGTGATCGTCTATACCGCGACCCGTTGTCTGAAAAAGATAAAGGATGATTTCTCTCGCAGTTTGTTGGTAACGGTCCTTCTGGCTGCAACGGCTCATTTTACCGGCTTGATGTCGGTGACCAATGTGCTCTATTATGCCTTTGGTTATGCTCTGGCCCGGATGAGTGTTCCCTTGAATCTTTTTATCCGTCCCAGCTGTTGGGCATTGCTGCCGTTGTTGCTGTTGCTGGCTGATCCGGTTCATTTCGACAAGAATACCTTGAGTGGAGTCACCATAGTCTATCTGGTGATGAGTCTGCTTCTGGCGGTTTATTCCCGGCTTCCGGAGCGGGTGCAACGTGGCAGTTCGTTTATCGGGCAGAATACACTCCCGATTCTGGTCTTTTCTCCCATTTTTACGATGGGGGCAAAATTGCTGCTTCCCCTGTTTGCTTTTGATGCTACAGGGCTGCTTTTTCTGGTGGTGGCCACCTCGGTCACTTTGCTTGGATGCCTGTTTCTGACCTGGCTCTTGGACCGCCTGCATCTGTCGCGCTATTTCTGGGGACGTGAGCGCTTTTTGAGATAAATATGATTCTATAAAAATGAGGGTGTGTCAAAATTCATTTTTTGAGAAGATAAACTTATAATTTGAAATTTGAGCACCTTAAAAGACTTAAGAAAGGACCGCATCATTACTCAATACAGAGTTTGATACGGTCCTTTTTAATATTATAGTTACAATCTGTAACTTCGGGGAGTTGTCATTTTAGTTTTTGACACACCCTCATTTTTATAGGGGTAGGAGGTTTAGAATACCGGAATGGTATAGACCAGACCCAATGTGATGCGCTGCATGTCATTATTGGCCGCGCCCAACTGCTTACCCAGTGAGGTATAGTTATATTTTTTATACAGCAGATGTGCATAGAAGCGTAGATTGTCCCGTTCGGGCATCGGAATATACTCGGCACAAAGCTGACCGTTCCAGGTGCGCTTATAAAGTCCCTTGGGGAACAGAACTTCCTGATTGTTCTTCAGGCCGTTGCTTTCATAGACTCCGGCTGTTTCAAAGGCTCCCTTGACAAACACATTCCAGTTTTTGTGAACCCGATAGTCGATATTGGCAATTGTCGTAAAATATTCCACATTCTGTGCCGATACCGGTGCCCAAGGCTGTGCATTTCCCTCGGCTGCGGTGGTCAGGTCGCTCAACTGGCTCACCAGACCTTTGGTATCCAGCCCTTCGCGGGAGTACATAAAGTCCAGATAAGCAGTCACCGGTCCTTTCTTCCATACATTTCCTCCGGTAAGCATCAGCTGGTTCTTGTTCTTGGCCATATTGCCGAAAGAAGCGGAATACTGCAGCATGAGTGCCTTGTTGGCAAAGTAACCGATCCACTGCGCACCGGCAATCAGCGGAGCCTTGGATTTCTCTATTGAGGTAGGCACGCTATACGGCAAATATTTATCCAGGGTATTGGGAATGGAATTGGCCAGCTGCAATCCCAGCATCTGATCCGGAGTGAAATGGAAATTTGCTGTTACACCTGCGCGGCAAGGATTGAAATAATCGTTGAAATCCGAAAACTCACGCACATCCACGCCGTTCACCCAACACTCATAACCGCTGACATTCAGGAATTGCTTTCCGATCATCAATTCCACCTTTTCCGTAGGTTGCCAGCGTACAAAGGCCATTTCAATGGAATTGTTGATATTCTCCATGCCGCTCAGCTCAAAAGAACCGTTGAGGTTCTGACGGAAGTGAAATGACAACGTAGGGGCAATATCTCCATAGATTTCCCAACGCATGCGGCGGATCTTGAATTTCGATTCCGTAAATTCAAAATTCTGAAAATCCGTGTGCTCGGTCGTGCAGAAATTGAAATTCATGTGTGAACTAAGCTCCCGTGCGTTCTGACCGGCTATCCGTTCATATAATGAAGGCTCGGTGGAAGTAGAATCCAGCATGGGAGCTTGATTCTGTGCCCAGGAGTCGGTAATCAAACAGAATAAACTTGAGAATACAAAAACTAGAAGCGATACTCGTTTCATGAATAAAAAAATGATTGATAGTTAAAAAATAAAATATTAGGTTGCAAAGATAGACAAAACCTGCAGGTTGCAAAATGAAATGATTTGTATTTTTGCAACCTGCAGGTTTTTATATGGTTCACAAAAAGCGTTTAGAAAGGATAACCTACAGCCAGATGGTAGGCCAGACTCTTCTTGAAACGCGGCAAATTGTAGTAACCGCTTTTTCCGGTGTCGTACGGAGCATGCAGTCCGACACCTACATCAAAGCGCAGCACCAGAAACTCCAAGTCATAACGTACACCCAATCCTGTGCCCAGAGCAATCTCACGGCCCAGACGCTTCAGATCGAAGTTTCCGCCGGGACGGTTCGGATCGGCATGCATCAGCCACACATTACCGGCATCAAGGAACGTCGCTCCGTAAAGGCTTCCCACAATCGGGAAGCGGTATTCCAGATTCGCCTCAAACTTAATGTCACCCATCTGGTCTACGTAAGAGTAGCGCGAAAGTCCCGGTACATTGGAGCCCGGTCCTACTCCACGCATGTTGAATGCACGGATACTGTTGGCACCTCCCACATAGAACAGGTCGTTGTAAGGAGCATTGGTAGAGTTACCGTAACTATATATGGCTCCCAAAGAGATGCGTCCCACCAGACTGCTTCTGGAAGTCAGTTTGAACGACTCACGGAAATCTGCTGCCAGACGTATATACTGGGCAAAAGGTACTTTAAACAGCTTCTTGTCCTTTTGGTTAAAAGGCTGTCCAAAGGCGGCAAACACTCCGGAAGTCACGTTTCCACTTTCCTTGACGTCTAGGGTAAAAGCTATCGGGTTACGCGCCTTTTTACTGCTGGAATAAGTCATAATATAGCGCATCGAAGGCACAAACTGGTTACGCATACTGATGTAGAGTGCCTCATTGGCATTCATAATCGAATCGAATCGTGGCGTGGTTTTCAGCAATTCGTCATAATCCAGACGGAAAGGAATGAACTCATGCTTGACACGAAGTTTGCTCTGATAGGTGTAGGCCACACGGGCACTGAGGGACACCATATTGAAGAAATTGGCTCGGTTCAGCCAAGTGGCATCCAATGTAAACGATGTACTGGTAAAAGCCCTGCGCGACAGTTTGCGCCATCCCGGCATGACCAGACGCGGATAATCCAGAGAAAGGGAGGTTCCGTATTCATAGGAATTGATTACGGAATTGTCACCGACCACATTGGAATTGGTCTGCCATTCATAAGAGCCGTGTACCTCGAACTTCAATTTCTCCGCTCCCCGGAAAGCATTTCGCTTGGACATTCCGAAAGAGATACCCGGTCCCACCTGATCATTGCTCTTTGAGGTTACCTTTGCCTCAAACTCACCATCATAAGGTTTGTCCAGCACACCATTGATTTCAATATCCAGCGTATCGCTGGTCATCATCGAATCGCGCGGCACATATTTCATACTCACCTGACTGAATACTCCCATTCCGCTCAACTGCTCCTGGATGAAGTTCTGCAAATCTTCCCGATACAGATCACCCTTCTTATAGAACAGATAGCGGCGGATTGCATTCATCTTCAAAGGCGTTTTATGCTTCTTGTCTGAGAAAAACATCTTGAAGTCCTTCCGTCCGATAGAATCGGTCAGTTCAAAATCGTTCTGCTGGTAGATATTGATTTTGGTTTTTCCCAGATAATATTTCTTTTGTGCGGCTTTCGGGATATTGGCAGCCGGCATCACCTGCAATTGCACCTTGTAAGGTTTTGCTACCGTATCTGCACGATAAGCAATATACTCCGGTTTGTAATAGAAGAAACCATTGTTCCGGAACAGGCTGTTCAGACGGCTGCGCTCCCCGTCAAGGTTCAACACGCTGAACGCATCTCCCTTTTTCAATAAGGTTTGGGACATGGTATTCCGGATCAGACTGTCGGCTCCGACAGAAAAATGCAAGTATGCAATGGAATCCAGACGGTACAGATGATTCGGCATCACCGTATAGGCAATCTTTGCCTCGCGGGGATTCTTCAGCGGAAGAATCTCGTGCGACACCGTGCCGAAAAAGAAGCCATAGTTCCGCAAGGTGTTCTGAGCCACCAGAGAACGCACTTCCGGATTCACGGTACTGATATAAATGGGAGTTGCCGCAAACTGATTGAAAATCCATTTGCCGATCTTATTCTTCGAATTTACGAAGCTGTTGTAAATCCACAGGCGTACCGGAAACGGATGTCGTATGGAAGAACTACCCATAAGCGAGGCATTGGGAGCATAGGCCAATGCAGCCTCCACCTCCTCCTGCGCCTTGGTATATGCTTCCTTGATGTGCTCTTCCTCCTGTTTTATGGAGTCTTTCTCTTCTTTGGTCAGTTCCTGATTCTTTAAAACAGAAGCATTTTTCTTGATCAGCACCTCATCCACGGTCTTATAGGCATCCGCAAGCGAGGTAATGACTCCTTTTTCCTTCTCTTTCTTTTTCTTCTTGGTACCTGCCTTATAACCAAAGGCTATTTCTTCTATACCGGCATAGAGTGTCTCATCCTCGGGGATGTTCTTGGTCGTAGAACATCCCGAAACGAGAACCAGACTGCACAAGGCATAAATAATATTCCGTATCTTCATCATGTTTGTTTACTTCTCTGTTTTTACCGAATCCGCCGGCTCTTCTTTTTTGTTCTGCCGTTTCTTGAAAATAAAGAGTTCGCCTAATCGGGTCATTTTCTTTCGGAGCACCAAACCGGCACCCATCTCCGTAATCTCACCTTCGAGCAGTGACTCATAGCTCTTGTCATAGAACACCTTGACATAGCGGGTGGCGGAGTTGTCCAGACGATATTCCACCGACACGTTGTCGATCAGGGTTTCTCCCGTGTTCTCGACATCTTCTCCGGTAGAAACCTTACCGCCGACAATCACGCTGATGCGGTTTCCCCAGAAGCGTTTGGCAAACTGGAAAGAATAATCCGTCTGGTTGCTGCCGCTGGCCGAAGTGGAATTCTCCATACCGATGCTCAGATCAATCGTACTGAGTGCACGTCCGCTGATCTTGGAGATTTCGCTTTGCAAATAAGCATTCAGGGCATTCGATGTAGAGAAACTGCTGGCATTATTGTTCGACAGATACATACCTGTGGCCAACATGGTCACGGCCAGACGACCGCGCTGTTCTACTGACATGGAAGCCAGTTCGTTCTGCACATTCATATCTTCGGGAGCCTCGAGCGTAAACTCCAGTCCCATATTTTCCAGAGTCTGACTGATGGAGATACCGACGTCGAAGCTTACGGTGCGCGGCACTTCATTCTCAGTCACCGTGGTTCGTACCCGTTCTGTCGCAGCCAGACTGAGGCGCGGATTCAGCATATTTCCGGTGAACTCCACATAGCTGCCACTCTTGATGGTAAAGGTCTTGAGCGGGATAATCGGCAGGGAGTAACGCATTTCACCGCTGATCACCTCATAACGGCCGCTCAACTGCAAGTCACCGTCGGGGGTATAAATCATGGTCAGCGCACCGCCGCCTTCCAAATCAATGTAATGCGAACGGTCCGGACTGAGCAGGCAGTGCACCTGAGCGGCCTGGTCAATGTTCAGTACCATTACCATGTCGATGTTCATCGGGCGCGGCCGTACTACCTGAGCATGCTCCGTTGTATCAGAGAAATCCGTAAAGGTAACCAGATCACTCAGCCGGTCTTCCACCGTAAGCGGAGAATCTTTAAGGACATAAGTCACATCCGTGCTGCCCAGCACATTCAGCTGTCCGCGCATGCTGATGTCGTTCATGTCTCCTTTCAGCGTTGTATTCAGGTCTACCATCACCCTTCCGTAGGCAGTGGCATCCTTGGTTTTTGAAGCATTGATCAGTTCGAAATTCCGGGCTTGCATGCTCAAATCCAGTTTGATGTCGCCCAAGTCCTTCATATTGATACTGCCGTCTACCGTCAGCGGATTCTTGTTTGAACCATAAAGATCAATCTTGTTCAGGTTCAGTATGTTGTTCTGCAACTCAATGGAGTCCTTATTGATGCGTAGGGCCAGGCTGTATTCCTTTGACCGGATATTTACCGAATCGAGCAGTACTTTTCCATTAATCAACGGTTTGGCCGTGCTTCCCGTCAGACTGATATTGCCGTTGGCATAACCGTTCAGTGTCGCCATCTGATCGCTGATGAAACCGTTGGCCATAGACAGCGGGAATCTCAGCAGTTCCAGATTGGCATCAATAGCTTCCGTCTCCGAATTGCCGTTATAGCTTCCCGACAGACTGGCCACTTCCTTATGGTTTTGCAGAATCATGGCGTCTACGGCATGAGTACCGTCATCATCGGGCATATAGATCAGGCTGAGGCCGATGTCTCCCAGAGAAGCCCCTTCATAAGCCATATTGTTGACCTCCAGTTCACTGCTCAGCGACAGTTCCTCCTCAGTGCGCATCATGTGTGTATCGCCTTTCAGGAAACCGCTGATGCGCGGTGCGTATGGGATGACCGAAGTCAGCTCGTCCAGATTGATGTGACTCAAGGACACGGTCAGATCCTGCAAGACATGCTCTCCTGCGGTACTGTAAATCTGGATACCGGTACTGTCATCGGCCTGCAAATCAATATTGGCCTCTATCTGTTTGTTATTTCCCAGGAAAACAAAATTATCCGGATTCAGCTTGAAACGGCGATAAGCCAGAATCGGCTCGGCCGGATAGAGCGAGACGCGTGCTCCGGAATCCTCAATGTGTGCAATGGCTCCCAGGTCTACACCTTTTTTCCGTTTCTCGTCGTAATACACCAGATTTACTCCGGCTCCGGTGGCATAGATATTGGCATTCAGCAATGCTTCAAATACAATCTGCTTGTTTTTAGGACCGTTTTTAATGCGGCTGTCCAGCTTCACGCCCGTGCTATCCTGATAGATATGAGTCTGTATCGTATCAATCAGAATGCCGCCTGTGTTCAGGGCATAGATATGCCCTCCTCCGTTAAGTCCCACATTCGGATCACTCTCCAAATCAAAGAACAAATCCTTCAGAGAGTATCCACTGGTCGAAAGATAGTTGATGATCGGATTGTCGCGTCCGGAAACGATTTTCAGTTTGAGCATCGGAAGCAATGTCTTCAGCGAATCCTGATCAATATGTTTCCGTTTCACCTGATCATTCAAGGCTTGCAGGAAATCCGTTGCCTTAGTGCTGATATCCATGTAGTTTTCGCGTGCACTGACATTCAGCAGCATATCGCCGGATTCCAGATAGGCATAAGTCGTGTCCGGATAGGCCAGCGCTTTCAGCTTCAGGTCTTTGGTGTTATAAGTCGAATCGGGGGTGGTAAGCACCAGATGGCTGATCTGTGCGTCCACCTCATGTTTGTCTTTCAGGTTGGATGCTCCGTCCACACTCAGCATCAGATTTGTTTTCAGCGGTTTGGGCGACAGGCCCAGTCCATAAAGATCCACCTCTGCCAGTCCCATCCGCAGTTCCGCTCCGATTTCCTTTTTGCTGAGCAGCGCTTTCAGATAGGTATCAATCTTAAACAACGGAGTTTCTCCGTTCAGTGTGGCAATGGCCTCTCCCTTTTGCAGCGAGGTATTCAGTTCGATATTACTGATATGATACTTGCCGTAGCCCAAAGAATCCAGCGAAACCTTACCGTTCAGACGGGTATGACGTGAAAGCGGGTCTGTGCCCTGTCCCTGAACATGAGCTGTTGCCGACAGATGGTATAGTGAATCTTTGGGCAGGAAATGAGTCAGATTCAGGTTGCGCACCTGAACACCGGCGCGGTAGCTCATCTGTTTTTGATTGAATGCTCCTTTCATCTGTACCACGCCCCGGCTTTCTCTCAGCTGAAGATCTGCCTGATAGCGGCCACCGTCAATGCCCACTTTGCCGTTCAGGGTAATAGGAGGCAGAGCGATTCCCTGCATACCGTCAGGACCAGCCAAGGTCTTGACAAAATCAATATTCTGTGTTTGTCCGTTAATCTGAAGATTGCCGCGCAGTTTTTCCATATCCGTCACATTCCAGGCCTCGCCTTTGGTTTTCAGGGTAAAGGCACCCGGAAGCTGCACCTCCAGAGTCTGCAGTTGCAGACGGGACAGGTTTCCGTCGGCAGATACACGGACGCTCATCGGTCGGTTGGGGTAGGCCCGGGCAAAGCTTTTGGGCAGGGCACCTCCGAAAAGCAACAGATCCTGTTTGCCGATACTACCCAACAGACGCACCATGAACTTACCCGGATTTTTGGCCGCGGCATCCACAGCCGTCCAGACCATATCTACCGAAGCCTTGAGATAAGAATCCGGAGTGTTCAATAACAGCTGAGGCGACTGTATGCCCGCACTGTCCAACCGGATTGCTCCGCTGAGGTTGGTCACGGCAAGCCCGCTTTTTTCCTGCAAGGCGAACTTGTTGATTTGAGCCTGAAGCAGCATCGGTTCCAGATTAAAGTCTATCGAATCAATACCGATGCCGATATTCTGACAAAGAATATGGTTGTAGTCCAATCCCGAAACAGCTGGGGCTGTTGTAATGTTATATTTCAGGGTATCAGCCTGCAACTGGAACTGGCGCACAGTATACCGGTTCTTCTCCAGATCCACCAGACCGTCTTTTAACAGAGCCTGTCGCAACTGGCCGTCTATCTGCATGGTATCTCCCGGCATACTCAGACGCAGGGCCGTGTTGTCTATACCCACTTTTTTCAGACGTATTTTCCACAATACCGGTCCGCTGGTTGTCGTATCTTCCGAGGTCGAATCATTCAGCAAGATCCGTACATTGGAATCATCCAGTTGTGCGTTATTGACAATCACCTCCGATTTCTTCAGGTCTATGCCGTGTGAGTTAATAAAGAAGCGTCCTACCTCACCTTGCACCGATACTCCCGGGATAATCTTCTGGGTATTGACCATACCCTGATTCAGCGTGATGCCTTCCACATCAACCTGTCCCCGCAACAGATGAGTCAGACGCAGGTCCACAATCAGTGACTCTACGCCCACGAGCAATCCATTGCTGCGGTCGTTCATCCGAAATTCCTCCAGTTTCAGGTCAAGAGGGAAGGAAAGACGCAGACTTTCTACCGACACCTTGGTATCGGTATTTTCGGAGATATATTCCGTGACGGTACGCACCGCAAAGCGCTGAACCGGTGGAATATAGAGCAATATAGAAAGAAGAATGAACAGAATGACAGGGCTCAACAGAATCCCGATTGTCCATTTCAAAAGCTTTTTCATAAAAATAAAAGGTATAGTTTTCTAGTTTAATGAAACACAAAGATATGAATTAATTCCAATATCCACTCAAATCCATACTTTATATCTTCGAAAATCCGGGAAAGAGACTTACATTCAAACGAAAAGCTTATCTTTGCAAATAAAAAGAGGATTATGAGAATCGTGCGATCTATTTTACTGCTTTCATTCATCATGATGATTGCAGGATGCAGTAACCAGAAAAAGAATATGGAAAAAGAAACAATTGTGTGCATTGAAACCTCGATGGGAGACATCCGTGTCAAGTTGTATAATGATACGCCCAAACATCGGGACAATTTTATCAAGTTGGTGAAAGAAGGTATTTATGACAACATTCTGTTCCACCGTGTGATCCGTAACTTTATGATCCAGACCGGTGATCCGGGACTGAAACCGGCCGGCATGCCTCTGGCTGTGGACACCAACCAGTATCAGTATACCATCCCGGCCGAGATTGTCTACCCCAAGTACTTCCACAAGAAAGGAGCTTTGGCAGCTGCCCGTATGGGGGATGATGTGAACCCGGAGCGCGCATCCAGCGGAACCCAGTTCTATATCGTGACGGGACATACCTATGACGGTGCCCAACTGATGGAACTGCATCAGGCCATTTATCAGAGCAAGGTAGATGAGTGTTATGACACCCTTTCCCGCAGTCGGATGAAAGAACTCTTCCTGTTGCGCCGTTCCGATCAGGAGAAGTATCAGGCATTGAAGGATTCGCTGATGCAGCAGGCTGAGGCTATGGTGGCCCAGAATCCGCCGGCCTATTTCAACGAAGCCCAGAAAGCGGCCTATGCTTCTGAAGGCGGTGCTCCGCACCTGGATGGCGAATACACCGTGTTCGGTGAAGTCATTGAGGGAATTCAGGTGGCCGAAGCCATTGAGAAAGTGAAAACCCGCAAAGAACGTCCGGTGGAAGAGGTCTTTATAAAGAAAGCTTATGTAGAGGAATAAAAAAATTGGAAGGGTAAAATATTGTTCGTTTTAAGAAAGAGTTCGGTATTGCACCGGACTCTTTTTGTTTATATACATCTGCTTGTAGACCAAGGATGGCGGTAATTGGAGAATTTCCTCGGGATGAAATTCTAGTTTTATTGAGACGAAATCTCAATATCGTCCCGATAAAACTTTTTCGTGCTTTGTTCACTTCTAAATTACAAACTTCAGGACTGACACGTAACATTCCGCCCTTTTTTACAACTTATCAGACACACTTTGTGAGAAAGTATCGAAATCCCAAAAAACCTGTGTTGGCTGGCTTGTGATCTAGAGAACGTGTCTAAGATGATGACGTCATTTTTTGATGAAGATTTGAAAAATGTATATATTTTTTTGTGTGATATTTAATTTTTTTGTACTTTTACAAAAGTAAAATTATCCCTCAAGGCACTTTTATTTTATTGGTTTATTTTTATCAGATTTTACTCTATTTACAACTACTTACAAACTATTAGAGTTTACGTTAACATTACATTTTTTTAGTTATGGATTATACTTACATCTCTATATTTGTCATCTTTCTTGTTTTAGCGTTTTATTATAAAAATGCAAGTGAAAATAGTAAAGTAATCATTCAATACGTCTGCTTAAATTTTTTAATTTTGTTTTTTGGTCTACATGGTAATGTAGGTGACGATTATGTTATATATCAGTCCTTTTATTATAATCCTTCAATTAATGAGGCTATAATATATGGCCCTATATATTCTTTATTCAGTTTAATGCTTTCATTCTTTAACTTACCTTTTCAATGTTTAATATTTTTAATATCTGTTATAGTTAATGTACTATTGATAAGATTCTTTGCAAAAAACAATTATAATATCCCCTTTTCTGTCGCGATTTTTTTTGCTTTGGGAGGTATTATAAATGAAATTGATTTTATAAGAAGTGTACTCGGATTAATGATTTTTGTAAACTCGATAGAATATATCTATTCAAGAAATTTTAAAAAGTATTTTACTCTAAATTTTATTGGTTTTTTATGTCATTATTCTTCAATCCTATATATTCCTTTCTATTGGATTGGTAGGAAAACAATTAGTGTTCGTATATTAATAGTCGTATTTGCTGTCGGTCTTATATTAGCTCCATTATATCTATCTTTTTCGTGTTTTTTGCCAAGCATAGAGAATAGTAATTTTTTTCTTTATATAGAACATGCGTATAAATATTTTCATCAGTTTCAAGGACTAAAACTTCATTTTTCAATCGGAACAATTGAAAGAATAACAACAGCTGTATTATTATGTATATTTCACAAAAAACTAATTCAAGATATTTATGCGAGGACTGCAATTTGGGGATTTGTTTTTTACTTTCTATGTTACACATGCCTTAGCAACTATGCCGTATTGGCCACAAGATTAGCTAATCTATATATATTCTCATATTGGATTTTACTTCCATTATTTATAAAGTATATTAAAAATATCAAGATCAAAAAATATTACACATTCTTTTTATTATTATACATGATATTTCGTTTAATTAGTATATCCTTAATGCCTCAATGGCATTATCAGTTATGTTTTTAATCATCAAAACTAATAAATTATGAAACTCAAACGTAGACGGTCGTTAACGTTGGGAACGACTATTGTGTGTTTTGTAGGCTTTGCTTTAGCCTATCAAGGGAAAAATAGTAAAATCTTGCCTAAAAGCAGTCCGGAGCTTGATGTTTATAGCTCCAGCTATACTTCTCCCGAAATTAATGAAGACAAAGTCTCCGAAAATGAAAGTGCGGCAAATCAAGTGAGAAGTTATCAGTCTAAGATTACATCTTTAGCCAATACTTATATTGCAGGATTTACCTCACTTTTAGAGTCAGTAAGGACTGAATATACATATCAAGTTAAGGTATCTGCTGACAGCACGAATAAAAGTTTAGAACAATTAATTACAAACTTTTATCCAACATTAGAACTGCCAGATCATTTATCAGAAGCGGAAGACTTCTTTCTTAAAGGTTCGGATGAATTAACGTCAATTTATAATACAGCAATTACAACTAATAAACGTACTATTGAAAATGAGAATGCAGCCTCAAAGATACACTCATATACGACCCAGTTAACCTCTTTGTGGACAAAATATAATAATTCGTTTTCAAAGATTACTGAATCTGTAAGAAATGAATATTCTCCACAATTAGAAAATAAATTGAAGTATTGGACAGGTATTTTTACATCTTTAATTACAAACTTTTATCCAACATTAGAGCTGCCAGATCACTTATCAGAAGCGGAAGAGTTCTTTCTTAAAGGGTCAGATGAATTAACGTCTATTTATAATGCGGCGATGACCGTACACAATATTGCTATAGATTCTAAAAACAAAGAGGAGAATGCTAAAATAAAAGTAGACCAATATAAACAACAAATAACATCAATAGCGCAATCCTACATCGCTGCGACATCGACATATGAAGAAGTCGTGTATTCGAAATATAAGCCACAATTTGAGGTATCCAGAGACAGTAGTAATTCAAAGCTTCAATCACTAATAACGAATTATTATCCCACAAATCTTTCTTTACATTTGGAAGATGCATTACAATTTTTTATAAATGGCTCTGATGAGTTATCACGCATATATTATGAAGCTCAGATTGAACAAAATAAATATAATGGTTCGACTGATGCTGCAGCAAAAAAAGAAATAAATTCTTATTCTTCACAGCTTACCGATCTGGCATCAAAGTTTCTTAATGCTTTAGAATCATTTCATGAAGTAATAAAAACAGAATATATTCCTCGTATTGGAGAAATAAGAGATCATTATTTAAATAACCTTCAAAATTTAATAAACGACTACGACACAAGCGGAGAATTATATTCACATTTGCCTGAAGCTCGCGAGTTTTTTATTACAGGCTCTGATGAATTGACAGAAACATATAATGCTGCTGTTGCTACTAATGTTGCTATTGACAAAATCAAAGTTGAGAATGAAAATGCAAAGTCTAAAATTACTTCATATATAGCGAAGCTTGCTAGCGAATATAATAGTATTTCTAGCGATATTCATTTATTGATGGATATCGTTCAAGAAGTATTTCTACCACAGCTAACAGATATAAAAAATCTATATGAGTCGAAACTTCAGAATCTAATAGACCTATATTATGATAAAGAGCAACTTGCAAACCACTTAGAAACTGCGTTGCATCTATATACCGAAGGGGCTGATGAATTAGCACGGATATGCAACGAAGCAAAATCTATCAATGAATCTGGTGGAAAGTCAATAGTTTCAGTCGAGCTGACTCCTGTTGAGTCAGGTTCCACCAATATCTCTAAAATAATAGCAGAGGAGGGAGATTCTATTTTTATACATGCATCGTTAAAAACTAATTATAAATTCCAAAAATGGACAATTAATGGTGATAGTGTGTCATCTAATTCTTATATGTTTATGAAAGTTCCAACGGGTTATACAACTGTAATTGGTTCTGCTGAACGCATAAGTGAGGAACTTGTAATTAGTGATACAGAAGAGTATGGCTGGGAACAGCATAGTGGTCAGTTGACAATAAAAGAATGCACATCTGGTAATCTTGCAAAAAAAATCGACGAGGCATTGCAAAGGTACGGTATAGATAGTAGAGACATAAATAAATGTATAGTGTTAGGCTCTCTTAATGCAGACGATTTATGGAGTTTGGGTATTCTTGAAAATTGCAACACCATCGACTTAAAGGCTGTGCGAACTTTAAACGCACTACCCACAAGTGCCTTTAATTTAAATAAAAATTTAAAGGATCTGCTTTTGCCTGCTTCAATTGTCAATATCGGTGATTTTGTATTTAACCAATATTCTTCTTTGTCCAATATATATTGCTTTGCCGAGATTCCACCGACTATATTGCCTAATTCCCTTCAAGGTGTGCCATATGATTTGACTGTTTGGGTTCCTCGGAAATCTGTTGAACTGTATAAAACAACAGAGGGGTGGAGTAAGTATAATATTCAGCCACTTGAGGTCAAAGAATATGAAGGTTATCTGTACATGAATTTATATCTTTATAGTAACAGAATGATGCAGATTCTTCTTAGTGAGATTCCCATTATTACTTTTGATGACGAGGAGATCTGTATACAAACTAAATCCTACAATCTTAAATATCCAATCTCAGATTTTAAAAAAGTATCTTATTCTAATAGTAGGCTAGAAACCGGAATAGATGAAATAATAACTCCAGAATCTAAATATCATATAGATGATAGAACTATCTATTTCCATGGATTGAAGAATAACTCCATATTAAATGTATTTACTATTGATGGAAAACTAGTAGAAAACAAAAAGCTAAAAATAGTAAATGAAAGATGTGAATATAATTTTCATCATCTCACATCTGGAATTTATATAATAAGAATTGATGATATAACTTGTAAAATCTCTATTAAATGAAAAAGATAATTTTATTCATAGTAAGCATATTTTGTATATGCTATCTATCTGCGCAAGATCATGTTGTAATATACAGAAATGATGGAACTATTAATCTATTCTTGAAAGAAGAAATTGATAGCATCAAAACAAGTAAAGTAGCTCTTGATAATATCGTTGTACACGATAATGATTATATAGTTCAAGAAATCTACACACAAGACAGCATTTATAGAATTCCACTTGCTAATATTGACAGTATTTCTACCACATTACCAGAAAGCAGATTAAATAAGAATGTAATTACATTTGACAATGGTGTCACTCCGTTTGTAACAGACGTTAAAGACCAATCGTTTAATTTGTCTTTTAGTACACCTAAACAATACATACCGAAAGTAAATGATATTGTAGCAACGACCTTCGACTGCGAGGCTTTCCCAGATGGCCTTATAGCCCGCATAGAAAAAATTGACGAAACTTCTTCTGGATTAGTATGTACGTATTTTAATTCGTCAATTGACGAATTATACGAACAGATCTTTTATATTGGATATATAGAAGGAGGAGATTCCAGTTCTGCGAAATCAAAGAAAGTGCCTACGCGTGTTTCTGCATCTGCTACCAAAATATTATGGGATAAAGATTTTGAAAAAGGATGGTTCAAGGATGGAACTTCCACAATTCTTATGGGTGGTGATGTTGCCTATATGAAAGTTACTATTACTAAGACTTTAACAACACCTATGTCAGTGTCAATAGATTTGGTAAACGACTTTCAGACAACTATAGATTTCCAAGCAAGCAGTACTTTCGAACGTGAACCATCGCGATTTCAAATAGGCCCGGTTATTAGATGTGGCAGAATTTATATCCCAGAATTTCCTTTGATTTGGTTTGAACCACAATTATCTTTATATGGGTATGTAAAGTCCAAAGGCGGGGTTGATTTAACATATTCTGCGCATTTAAACAGAAAAGACAAGTATACTTTGATATACTCCAATCGTTCGTGGAATTTTTATTATTCTCCACTAACTGATGCTGCAGTTGATGTTGCAGAGGTTTCTATGAATGGATATTGTGAGGTCGGGGTGCAACCAGAATTCATGATTTCATTAAATAGTACGAAAACAGGAATCGGAATCTCTTCGAGTTTTGGATTAAGAGAAACCGTTGATTTTAAATTTGATGTATCAAACTATATTAATACTGGCGTTTACGATGCTATTAAGGAAAGCAAGGCTATTACCTCTTCTCCTCAAAGTGTAAGTGTTTTTGTACAAAAGGGATTATTTGAAAAAGATGCTTCTCGCGCATCATTTAACTTGTTGGAAAGAAATCTTCCCCTCGGAGAGCCCAAATATATCTTACCATCTTTTCAGCAGCTTAAACAAAAAGATGGTTCACGCTCTGGTAGCATTGTTGTTTCCACTACAATGCAAAAGGACCTGTTGCTTCCAGTGACCTGCGGACTAGCAATATATGACTCTAATGATAAATTAGTAGAAACATTCTATTCGTCAGTTCCCTATAAAACTAGTGCTACATGGCCTTTAAAAGAATTGGCAAATGAGTTTTCTTCTCTTAATCCTCTCAAAAAATACCAGTGTTATCCTATTGTTAAGTTTGGCAAGACAGAATTTAGAGCAACACCGAGTATTCCTATAGACTTTGAAACAAAAGTTATCACAGGTGAAGTAAAAAATTTATCTTCAACCATAGCTGTTTTGCATGGACAGATACAAGGTGTTCCATCGGATGCAGCTTGTAGCCATGGCATTTGCTACAAACCAGTTTCAGCTAGTGATGATTCATGGATATTTCTCACTACAAGTCAGGATCACAATGACTATGCTATAGAAGTAGGAGGATTGAAAGAAAAAGAAGAGTATTACTATTGTGCCTTTTTAAAAGTTGAAGACGAATACACATATGGTGATGTGAAAAAATTCAGATCTTCTGTAAAAGAGCCTCTAAATGTTGATGTCGTAATGTGTATAGACTGCACAGGAAGTATGTCCGGTATCATATCTACCATAAAGAGGAATGCTATTTCATTTTATGATTCATTTGCAAACGCATGTGAACAAAAAGATATTGAATTAGAATCGCTCACGGCACAAGTAATTGGTTTTAGGGATCTTGCAATCGGAGAACCAATGCAGATTAGTTCGCATTATAGTCTGCCAGGTCAGCGTAGTAGCTTTAATCAATTTGTTCAAAACTTAAACGCGACAGGCGGTGGAGATACTCCAGAAAGTGGATTGGAAGCTTTATCAAATGCATTTTCTAGATTAAGATGGAGTGGCGATGATGAAAAATACCGACAAGTAATTATATTATGGACAGATGCTCCATATTTGAATACAATGTCTGTGTCTTCTTTATATGACCAATGGATTTCTATGCCAATGGGAAAGCGACTAATTCTGTTTGCTCCTTCAGGAATAAGTGAGACAAATTCTGGCAGTTGGTCAACTTTTGATTCATGGACTAACACTCAAAGAAACTCAAATCTTACGTCAGCATTTGCCAATTTTGATTACATTTTAGATGTAGTTGCTGGTGAACTTTCTCGAAGTGCAAAAAATAAATTTATACAAACGGAAGAAGAAAATGAGAATGTAGAATTTAATCCAAATGAATAAATAGTCATCCCTTAAAAAGCCCATTTTTGCGAGATATTGTTCAGACACAGTATCTCGCAAATTTTTTGAATCGTAAGCATTCGAAGTAAGCATTCGAACAAATGCACCTTTTATACCTTGAGGTTTGGTTGTAGCTTTGCGGTAGCGAATACAATCAAACCTCAATTATTATGAATAGACAGGAATTTGAAGAATTGGAATTGCAGGTACAACAAAGCGGCCTGCCCTTGAAGTCGTACCTTCAACAAATAGGTGTAAGTTATTCAACCTATCATTACTGGCGTAGAAGATGTTCCGTTGACAGAAACAGTATCAAACAAGAGCTGGCTCCTATCAGTTTTAAACAGCCAGCTACGGAAACTTCCTTAGAAGAACAAATACCACATGGTGTGGCTGTTTTGTTTCCCAATGGTCTTCGTGCCCACTTCGGAAACGGTTCAGAAGAGATACTGATGAAACTGTTCACCCAAAGTCTTCGAAACGGCCATGTTTAACCTGAACGACACGATGCGCTACTTCCTGTGTCCGGGCAGGACAGATATGCGCAAAGGTATCAGTTCGCTGTGCGGAGTGGTACATGAGAGAATGAAGAGTGAAGTGAAGAACGGTGATGTCTTCATCTTCATCGGTTCCAGCCGCAGGCTCATGAAACTGCTTCATGCCGAAGACGGAGGCATGGTGATGTATGTAAAACGTCTGGAGGCCGGTCGTTTCAAACTGCCGGAGTATGATCCTGAATCAAACAGCTATCCCATGGAATGGCGTGACCTGGTGATGATGGTTGAAGGTATACAGGAGAATCTGGAACAGAGACTCCGACGGCTGAGGGCCGAACGTAAGGAATACCATGTATGACATACTTTCAGGTTGAATAAAAGTGCCGGTTTTGTTGTGTAATTAGCTAAGATTTAGTATTTTTACATAAACAAAAAACAAGCAGGCAATGGAAGAGAAGGATATTTTATTCAAAACGATAGAAGGGCTGAATGCTACTGTCGCTTCATTGTCTGCCACCAACAAAAAACAAGCGGAGCAGAATGAAAAACTGCAGAAACGTATCAAAGAGTTGACGGCTCAGGTCGCATGGCTGAACCGTCAGCTCTTTGGTCGTAAATCGGAAAAGTTCCGCGTATATGATTCCAATATCCCCGATCTCTTTGCCGAGGAGTTTTCCGGACTCCGGCAAGAGGCGGAAGAAAAGCGGGACGAGGCTGTGAAGAAGATAGAGAAGGAATCTGCAGAAATCCGGAAGCAGAACCGTCAGAACCGCAAAATGATTGAGGATCTGCCCGTACTCGAAACCGAGGTCATAGAGCCGACGGGTGTAGATTTATCCTTATACCGTAGAATAAGCGAAGAGATAACCAGAGTGATCAAACACAAGCCGGGGATGCTTTATGTCAAGGAAATCATCCGTCCCAAATATGCACTCAAGGACAGCACCATGCTTCCTCCTGCCGGACAGAAAGGCGTGGAGATAGCCCCTATGCCTCTGATGCCCGTCGACAAGTGCATTGCAGACAGCAGTCTGCTTGCCGAGATACTGCTTCAGAAGTATGAATATCATGTCCCGTTCTACCGTCAGATACAATAGTACCGCCATCTTGGAATGAAAGGCCTTACAGAAAGCACACTGGACGGCTGGTTCAAGAAAACGGTGGAGCTGCTCAAGCCTCTGTACGAGGAACTCAAGCGTAAAGTCTTCTCCTGTGACTACGTACAGGCGAACGAGACAACAGTTCCGGTCATCAACAGGGAGAAGCACAAGGCGGACAAGGAATATCTTTGGATGGTAAGGTCTGTTATGGAAAAACTGGCCATATTCCATTACGATGGTGGATCGCGGGCCGGAGCGGTCATCGAATCTCTGGAAAATCAATATAACTTCAAGGGATATCTTCAATGTGACGGTTTTGCTGGCTATGAAACAGCCTGCAAGACCAATCCCGACGTGCAGTTACTCAATTGCCTGGTACATATCCGCCGTCATTTTGAACAGGCTCTTGATGAAAACAGGGAGATGGCCCAACATGCACTGACTCAGATACAGCATATCTATAAAATAGAACGTCAGTGTGACGAAGCCGGTCTGTCATATGATGAGCGCAGACTGAAGCGTCAGGAGCTGGCCCGGCCAATCATGGAGACAATGAAGGTCTGGATGGAAACGGAAGGCATCAGGTACAGCCCCGGCTCTCAGATCGGAAAAGCCATCACGTATGCCTATACCCGATGGGACAACATGATGGAATGTCTGGAGGACGGACGTCTGCTTTGGGATAACAATCTGGCAGAAAATGTCATCCGGCCGATTACTCTGGGACGGAAAAATTACCTCTTCTGCGGCCACCATGAGGCAGCGGCCAATATGTCCGTCATCTCTTCCTTGCTGGCCACCTGTAAGGCACATAATGTAAATCCAAGGGATTATATGAATGATGTCATCGCCCGAATGCCTTATTATAAAAAGGCAACTCATGAGGAACTACTGGAACTGCTCCCGCACAAATGGAAGATGCAACATCCGGAAAGTATACTGATAAAACAAGGGGAGGAATCCGGAAAACACTGCTGACTGACTGCAACTATTAGGTTCTTAGTGACAGTCGCTATTGCTATATATAAAGGTTCAATATCTGTAGTTTACCGTATGCTTACCATTTTAGCGGACAGTCTTTTCAATCATCCGGAAAAGGATTGGGAAACTCTTTTGGACGTAAGTCCGAAAGAAGATTATCAACTGTTTATATTTTAGGGATATTTACTGAATATCCCTAAAATATATTATGGCAATACTTCGGTAAATTTTTACCGATAAATTAAAATTAAACAATAGAATCGGTGTTAGCCGATTCAAAATTATCCTTAATTCCGCAACATAATTGATAATTATTTTTATAAGTTCCTGAGCAACATTTTGTTGCCCAGGTTTTTGCCAT